>JADMIO011096045.1_pt1 | contig 18808 bp, 18 predicted proteins | sample 8958161 | NCBI WGS metagenome assembly JADMIO01 (sample SAMN16585339, study PRJNA669376) | soil metagenome | isolation source: Crop rotation soil | place: USA: Cullars Rotation, Alabama | collected 2011 | reverse complement strand
TAGGCCTTGAGACCCGCCTTATTAAGGAGGGCGGCGGCCTCTTTAGCCACCTCGGGCGCTCCGGGCGCCGGCCAGGACACCTGGTAGTACTCGTCCGGGAAGCCGTGGTAATCGAAGATCAGCTCCGGTTTGGCGCTGGCGGTGAGGCCCAGCTCGCCGTCGGCCTCCCAGTGCCCGGACATCACGATGACCGCCTTGGGCTTGCCCAGGGACGCGCCCAATACTCCCAGCGCGGCGGTGTAATCGTCCTGCTCCACCGCCGGCATCGGACCGAAATCCGTTATGAAGATCGCTGGGCTTTTCATGGCTTCCCCTCCGTCCGACGGCCTCTTTATGCCGTCAGCATCCCGTCGAGCACCTGCTTGATGCGGGCCTTGGGCTGCACCCCGACCAGCTGGTTCTCCAGCTTACCGCCCTTGAAGAACAGCAGGGTCGGGATCGCGGAGACCTTGTAGCGGACCGCGGTGTCCTGGTTCTCATCGGTGTTCAGCTTGGCCACCTTCACCTTGCCGGCGTACTCCTTGGCCAGCTCCTCGACCAGCGGGGCCAGGGCCCGGCAGGGGCCGCACCACGGCGCCCACAGGTCGACCAGCACCGGCTTGTCGGACTTGATCACTTCCTGGTCGAACGTCGAGTCCGTCAGTTGCAGTTCGCTCATCGTCTTCTCCCCTGACCATCTGGTCAGTTTTCAAAACACAAAAAATCAGGCCTTGTACGCCTTCAGGAACCCCACCGCCATCGCGCCGGCGCTCAACAGCGCGTCCGGCTGCTTGCGGGCCTTGCACAGCGTCATCGCGCCTTCGAAAGCCGACAGGATCGCGCCCGCCGCTTCCCGGGGCTTCAGGTCCTTCCTGAAGTAGCCGCCCCGCCGGGACCGTTCCAGCAGGTCCGCGATCTCGCCGGCCCAGAAATCGAAGTGCTCGTTGAGCCGGCCCCGGAACTTCTCGTCGTGGTCGCTCAGCTCCTGGGCCAGGTTCCCCAGGAGGCAGCCCTTGCTGCAGCCCGAGCGGCGCATGGCCTCGGCCGGCCGGGTGAACATCGACTCGATGACCTTGATCGGGTCCCCGGCGCTGCGCGAGAACTGCTCGGTCACGCGCTCGTGCTCGACCTTGATGGCCCGCTCCAGCGCCGCCAGGCCCAGGTGCTCCTTGCTCGGGTAGTAGTGGAACAGATTCGGCTTCTTGAGTCCAGCGGCTTCCGCGACGTCCTCCATGCTGACGTCCCGGAAGCCGCGCGCGTGGATCAGGCCGATCGCGGCGTCCAGTATCTTCTCCCGGGCCTCAAGATTCAGTGTCTTCATAACCTGACCGTACGGATAGTTTATCACGCGCGCCATGGATTGTCAAGAGCGCGCGTGACGCTCGAGACGCTCAGGACGCTCTGGACGCACGGACGCCGGACGTCTGTGCGTCTGGGGTCTGGAGCGTCTGGAGCGTCTAGAGAGTCTGGCGTCTATGAGAGGATAAGCAGGGTGATCTCGGAGGGGACGGCGAACCTATGAGGAGGGCCCCAGTAGCCGGTGCCGGGGTTCACGTAGAGCCACATGCGGCCGTGCTTGTGGAGGCCGCGGTGGTATCGGTGGAACAGGCGGATGAGCACGCTGAACGGGAAGAACTGGCCGCCGTGCGTGTGGCCGCTGAGCTGCAGGTCGAAGCCCGCGGGCTCGGCTTCCAGGCAGCTGTCGGGCCGGTGCGCGAGCAGCAGCTTGAAGTCGGTCTTTTCCGCGGAAGCCGCGGCAGCCTTCGGGTCGGAACGGTGGTCCTTGAGGAAGTAGCGGCCGTGCGTGTCGGCGACTCCCCCCACCAGCACGCGCGCGCCGTCCCGGGCGACCACGCGGTTCTCGTCGACCAGCGGGACCCAGCCGAACTCTTTGACCTTGGCCAGCCAGGCCGGCGCGTCCCAGTAGTACTCGTGGTTGCCGGTGACGAAGAAGACGCCGAGCGGCGCCTTGAGCCGGGCCAGGGGCGCGAGCGCCTGGCTGAGCTCCCCGGGCGCGCCGTCGCCCATGTCTCCCGTCACGGCGACCAGGTCCGGCTTGAGGGCCAGGACCTTGTCCACCACGCCCGCCACATAGCCGGCCCGGATCGTGGGGCCGACGTGCAGGTCGCTGATCTGGGCGATGCGCAGGCCGCGCAGCGACCCGGGCAGCCCCTCGACCGGGAGCGTGATCTCGCGGACCAGCGGGCCGGACAGCGCCGCGCGCAGACCGACCGCGGAAGTCACCGCCGCGAGCACGAGCAGGCCGATCAGGACGTCGCGGTTCAGCAGCAGGCCCGCCTGCAGCGGCAGAGAGAGAGCGACGACGGTCGCCCAGTAGCCCAGCAGCACGGACCCGGCGAAGGCCCAGGGGCGGTACCAGGAGGCCTGGGCGACTTTGGAGCCGGTGGCGTGGTAGCGGAATTGCCAGCTCAGCATCATCCAGAACAGGATGAGCGTGCCGGCCCACACCGAGAGCGCGGAATGGCCGGGGAGCAGGCGTCCCATCTGCCAGCCCGTATAGAGGAGCAGGCCCGCGAGGATGCCCCAGAAGACGTAGAACCGTCTCATCTATTCGTACCGGAGGGCTTCGATGGGCGAGAGCAGCGAGGCTTTGCGGGCGGGCCAGAAGCCGAACACGACGCCGACCCCGGCCGAGAACACGAACGCCATCAGGACCGCCTGCGGGCTCACGATCGCGGCCCAGCCCGCGAACTTCGACAGCACCAGCGAGACCGAGGTCCCGATCGCGATGCCGAGCAGGCCGCCGAAGGTCGAGAGCACGGCGGCCTCGATGAGGAACTGCAGGAGCACGGCGCGCCGGGCGGCGCCCACCGCCTTGCGCAGGCCGATCTCGCGGGTGCGCTCGGTGACCGAGACCAGCATGATGTTCATGATGCCGATGCCGCCGACCAGCAGCGAGATCGCCGCCACGATGCCCAGCAGCAGGCTGAAGGTCTGCGTCGTGCCCGCCAGGGCGGCCTGGATGTCCGCCATGTTGCGCAGGTTGAAGTCGTCCTCTTTGCCGGACGGCAGGTGATGGCGGCGGCGCATCAGCTGCGTCACCGCCTCGGTCACCGCGGGCATCGACTCCGGCGACTCGCACTCGATCGAGATGTTGTTGAGGTACTGGCGCCCGACGACGCGCTTCATCGCGGTCTTGAGCGGCACCAGCGCGATGTCGTCCTGGTCGCGGAAGCCGCCCGAGCCTTTGATCGGCAGCACACCGATGACCTTGAAGCCCACGCGGTTGAGCCGGATGGTCTGGCCGACCGGGTCCTGGTCGCCGAAAAGGTTCTTGACCACGGTCTGGCCCAGGAGGACCACCCGCTCCATCGCGTCGTTCTCCGCGTCGGTGAAGAAGCGGCCGTAGTACGGCGTGGCCGAGCGCATCTGCTCGTAGTCCGGCGTGACGCCCGTGACCTGGGTGTTGGTGTTCTTGTCCCCGAACACCGCCTGCACCCGGCCGTCGACGTTGCCGTCCACCCGCACGATCGAGGAGCTGGCCTTGCCCACCGCCTTGAGGTCGTCGAGGGTGAGGCGGCTGACCGCGCCCGACTCCTGGCGCACGCCGCGCGAGTTGGGCGAGCCGGGCGAGAGCATGAGCAGGTTCGAGCCCAGGCCGGCCAGACGGGCCTCCACGGACTTCTGCGCGCCGGCGCCCACCGCGAGCATCGCGATGACCGCGGCCACGCCGATCAGGATGCCGAGCATGGACAGCCCGGTCCGCACCTTGTTGGCGGCCATGGCGCGGGAGGCGGCGGTGACGTGCTCGCGGAACTCCGCCAGGCCGATGTGCGGGGTCTCCACAGAGATCGCCGCCTCCGTTCGCCTGGCGGTGGCGACCGCGGTGCCGCCGCCCTGGCCGGCGTTCCTCTCATCGGCCACCACGACGCCGTCCTTGACCTTGATGACGCGCTGGGCGAAGGCGGCGATGTCGGGCTCGTGGGTCACCATGATGATGGTGATGCCGGCGCGGTTGAGCAGCTGAAGCCGCTTGAGGATCGCTTCGGCCTGGTCGCTGGCCAGGTTGCCGGTCGGCTCGTCGGCGAAGATGATGCGCGGCCGGTTGACCAGCGACCGGGCCACCGCCACGCGCTGCTGCTGGCCGCCGGAGAGCTGGTTGGGCTTGTGGTCCAGCCGGTCGCCCAGCCCGACCTCGCGCAGCAGCTCGGTGGCGCGCTCGATCCGGTTGGGCGCGCCCGAGTAGACCATCGGCAGCGCGACGTTGTCGAGCGCGGAGGTCCGCGCCAGCAGGTTGAACATCTGGAAGATGAAGCCGATGGACTTGGAGCGCAGGGCCGCGCCCTCGTCGTCGCTCAGGCGCGAGACGTCCATGCCCAGCAGGCGGTAGGAGCCGGAGCTCGGCCGGTCCAGCAGGCCCATGATCTGCATGAGCGTGGACTTGCCCGAGCCCGAGGGCCCCATGATGGCGACGAACTCCCCCTCCTCGATGCGCAGGCTGATGCCCTTGAGCACCTGGAGCTGCTGGTCGCCGACCAGGTAGGAACGGGTGATCCCGTCCAGTTCGATGATGCTCAACGCCTTTCTCCCCCTCCGGTCGAGGGCCGTCCGGCGCCCTGCCCGGCCTGGCCGGTCCTGCCGCCGGGCAGCCCGAGCGGGCTGGTCTCGGGGGCTTTCTGGGGCACGTAGCGCGACGTGCGTATGATGACGCGCTCGCCGGCTTCCAGGCCGCTCTTCACCTCTACCCGGTCGCCGCTCTCGATGCCGGTCTTCACCTCCCGCGGCGCCGGCTTGCCATCGGGACCCGGCACCATGACCTGCAGGGTGCCGTCGGCCGTGGCCGTGACCGCGGCGCTGGGGATCACCAGGGCGTTCTCCCGCCGGCCCGCGATGAAGCGGACGGTCGCCGTCATCTGGGAACGGAAGAAGTCCGGCACCTTGGGCAGGCGGACCTTCACGCCGTACTGGATGACGTTGGAGACGCTCTTGCCCTCGTACAGGATGTCCGAGGTCATGCCTTCCTGCGGGCTCTCGGGATAGGCGTCGAGGGTCACGCGCGCGACCATGCCTTTCCTGATCTTGCCGATGGACGACTCGTCGACCTGGGCCAGCACGATGAGCGTGTCGCTTATCGCGAAGAGCACCGTGCCCTGGTCGACGGTCTCGCCGACAACGGCGTTGCGCAGGATGACCACGCCCCCGAGCGGGGCGGTGATCGGCGTCGGCCGGTAGGCGTCCTCCCAGCGCTTGTACTCGGCGGGGCCCTTGGCCCGGGCCGCGTCCAGGATGGCCGCGCGGTCGGAAGAGCTCAGCCAGGCCAGCACCTGCCCCGCCTCCACCTTGGCGCCCTCGTCGACCAGCAGCTTCTCGACCCGGCCGCCGATCGGCGGCTTGATCTCGACGCGGTTGAGCGGCTGTACGACGCCCACCGCCTCGATCGTCTCTTCGATGGGCGCTTCCACGACCTGGACGCTGCGCGCGCCGCCGCCCCGGCCGCGCCTGTCGCGGCCGGACATGCGGATGCCGGCGGTGACGCCCACCACCGCGATCATCACCGCGGCCGCTATCAAGGCGATACGTCTCATGGCTCCTCCAGGGGGCGTCCCACCGCCAGGTCCCAGCCCGCGGCCGCGTCTTCCACGGCCCGCAGCGACGCGAGGACCGAGTTCTCGGTCTGCACGCGGTCGCTGACCACCGTCTCCCAGTTCTCGAAGGTCATGAGGCCGTTGGCGTAGCGCACGTCGGCTTCTTCCGAGCGCTGCCGCGCCGCCGTGCGCAGCGCCTCCCGCACCCGGATCTGGTCGGCCGCGGCGGCCCAGGACGACCACGCGGTCTCCAGCTCATCGAGCGCGGCCAGCCGCGCCGCCTTGAGCTCCGCGCGCGCCCGGTCCAGGCCCGCGCGCGACGCGCGCTCCGAATAGAACGTGCCCAGGGGTCCGCCGCCGAAGATCGGCAGGCTCAGGGTCAGCCCCGCGGACCAGCTCCTGGGGCCGTCCGGGAACTCCGTGCCGCCGGTCACCGACCGGGAATAGGAGGCGCTGAGCGACGGCCAGAAGTCCGCGCGGGCCTGCGCCAGCGACGCCTCGGCCGCGCGCAGGTCGGCCTGCCGCACCGCGATGTCGGGCCGGGCCGCGGCGAAGGACGCCAGCTGCTGCGGCTCCGGCACCGGCTCGGCGCCGCCGAAGGTGCCCGTGGCCGTCAGGACCGAGGCGTCCTCCACGGCAAGGAGAGCCGCCAGCTCGCGCTTGGCCGCGCGCAGGTCCCGCTCGCTCTGCGCGACCGACGCCCTCGCCTCCAGCAGCTGCGCCTGCGTGCGGAGCATGTTGCCCTTGGACTCCCGGCCGGAGTCGTAGCGCAGCGACACCAGCTCGGCGGCCTGCTCGCGCAAGTCGAGCACCGAGCGCGCCACGTTGACGTCTTCCTGCGCGAAGAGCAGCCCGGCCCAGGCCTTGTGCAGGCGGAACCGGACGGAGGCGGAGGTCTGGCGCTGCGCCGCTTCGGCTCGCGACAGGTTGGCGGCCGCGCCGCGGATCGACGCGATGCGCCCCAGGTCGAACAGGTCCAGGCTGACGTTGGCCGACGCGCTCCAGTCGGAGGCGTCGCTGACGCCGCTGCCGTCGCGCCAGCTGTTGCTCAGGCTGGCGCGCGGCAGCAGGCCGTTGTAGGCGGCGTTGCGGGTATAACGGGCGGAGGCGGCGCTGCTTTTGGCGGCGGAAAGGTCGGGGTTGGCGTCCAGGGCCAGGCGGACGCAGTCCGACCAGCTCAGGACGACGGAAAGCGCGACGGCTCCAAGCATATCAAGGGTGTCTCTCGGGGCCCCGGCGAGCCCGGCGCGCGGCCATCTCTTGTTCCAGCTTCTCGAACTTCTCGATCTGGTCCGGCCTGAGGAAGGCGCGGATGTCGGCGCTCATCGACTTCTGCAGCGCTTCGAACTTGGGGTGGACGTCGGCGCGCAGCGCCTCCATCTTCTTCTTGTTGGTTTCCAGGACCTCGCGCAGCCTGGTCCTCTGGTCGGCGTCGAGATTGAGCTTGCGGCTGAAGAGGGCGACGACGCGGTCCGGGTCGGGACCGCCGCCGCGGCGCATCACCCGGCCGCCGCCGTGCGAGCCGATGCCGCCGATGAGCAGCCCGATCAGCAGCGCCGGCAGGACCTGCTTCCAGGCGAGGGGCGGCAGCATCAGAGTTCCTTGCCGAGCATCGCCAGGGCGTCGTCCTGCTCAGGCGCGTCGGCTCGGAAGAGGATGGCCGTCTCGGCGTCGGCGTCGGAGAGCAGCAGCTCCTCCGCGGACGCCGTCTCCACCTGGGGAACCACGAACTGGAAAGCGAACGCCGCCGCGGCCAACCCGACCGCCGGCACCAGCCAACGCCAAACAGGGACGCCAGCTCGCTGGCGTCCCGCGGCGTTCTCGGGGATCTGTCCCATCACTCGGGACACGAAGTCCTCGGACGCCGCCGGCTGAGGCACCGACAGCGCCTTGGTGAACCGTATCCAGAGTTCCTGGTCGTTTTCCATGTTCGCCTTCCTCTATTAGACGCCGCCCGGCTCCAAAAGGTGTCGCAGCTTGCCGGTGATCAGGGCGCGCGCCCGGCGCAGCCGGGCCTTCACCGAATCCACGCTGCAGTCCATGGACTTGGCGATCTCCTCGTAGCTCATGCCCTCGACCTCGCGCAGGGTCAGGGCGGTGCGGTAGGCTTCGGGCAGCAGCTCCAGCAGCCGGGCCGCCAGGTCCGTGTTCTCGAGGGCTTTGCTGCGGTCGGGCGTGCTGCCGCCGGCGGCTTCCCCCGCTTCCTCTATAAGGGCGTCAAAGGAGACGGTGCGCCGGCGCTTGCGCGCCCGCAGCAGGTCGCGGCAGCGGTTGACCGCGATGCGGTGCAGCCAGGTCTGGAAGGAGGAGTCGCCGCGCCAGGAGTCGCGCGAGCGCCAGGCCTTGATGAAAGTGTCCTGGGCGGCCTCGTCGGATTCCCCCGGGTCGCGGAGGATGGACAGGCACAGCCGGAGGATGTAGGGGTGGTGCTCCCGGACGAGGTCTTCGAACTCGCCGCGGTCCATATCAGCCGAACAGCTCCAGCTGGTTGGGCGCCGGTCGGCGAAAGTGCTCGGTGGAGAGGTCGGGAAGGTCGTCCTTGAAGCCGGCGCGCTTGCACGCCAACTTGAACAGCGCGGCGATCTCCTCGGCGAAGGGACCCTCGCCGGTCATGCGCCGGCCCCAGGTCGCGTCGTACAGGTCGCCCTTGCGCTGCGAGCGTATCTGGCTGAGCACCTTCTTCTTGCGGTCCGGGAAATTCTTGTCGAGCCAGCCCTCGAACAGCTCCTTGACGCCGAAGGGCAGCCGCAGGAGCACGTAGGCCGCCGAGGTCGCGCCCGCCTTGGCCGCCGCCGCGATGATCGCCGGGATCTCGTGGTCATTGAGTCCGGGGATGACCGGCGCGACGTTGACGTTCACCGGCACGCCCGCGGCCGCGAGGTGGCCGATGGCCGCGAGCCGCCGCGAGGGCGTCGAGGTCCGCGGCTCCATCACGCGCGCGAGCTCCGCGTCGAGCGTCGTCACCGAGACGGTGACGGCGGCGGTGTTCCGCTTCGCCATCTCGGCCAGGATGTCGGCGTCCCGCGTCACCAGGTGGTTCTTGGTGACGATGCCGACGGGGTTGCGGAACTCGTTGAGGACCTCGAGGCACCTGCGGGTCAGGCCCAGCTTGCGCTCGACCGGCTGGTAGCAGTCGGTCACGCCGCTCATCATGATGACCTGCGGCTTCCAGCTCTTAGCCGCGAGCTCCTTGCGCAGCAGCTCCGGAGCCGCCTGCTTGACCATGATCTTGGTCTCGAAATCGAGCCCCAGCGACAGCCCATAATACTCATGCGTCGGCCGGGCGAAGCAGTAGACGCAGCCGTGCTCGCAGCCGCGGTAGGGGTTCAGCGAGGCGCTGAAGCCGACGTCGGGGCTGTCGTTGTAGGCGATCGCGGTCTTGGAGGCGTCGATGAAGAACTTGGTCTGGGGCGCCTGGCGCTCGTCGGCGGGCGCGTCGGGGTCGGGCTCGACCGCGATCGGCACGAAGCGGTTGGGCGGGTTGTCCGCGGCGCCGCGGCCGCGCACCGGTTCTTTGCCGCTCATACCCAGGCCTCGCGGGTCGACGCGCGGGCGTAGGCCAGCGCGCTGGCCATGCAGCCCGCGGCGCCGAGCGCGACCGTCGCCGGCGCGCCGATGTGGCCGGCCAGCGCGCCGCCGGCGAGGCTGCCCAGCGGCGCCAGGCCCATGAAGGTCATGGAGAACAGGCTCATGACCCGGCCGCGCATCACGTCCGAGGTCAGGGCCTGGAGCAGGGTATTGGAACCGGCGAAGGTCATCATCATACTGGCGCCCGTCAGGACCATCAAGGCCAGGCTCAAAGGATAGCTTTCCGAGAAGGCGAAGCAAATCAGCGACGCGCCGAAGAGCGCCGCGGCCGAGCCGATCACCACCGGCAGCCCCGCGTGACCCTTGCGGCCCGCCAGCCAGAGTGCGCCGGCCACCGCGCCCACGCCGGAAGCGGCCTGCAGCAGGCCCAGCCCTTCCGGCCCCCGGTGCAGGACATCGGACGCGAAGATCGGCAGGAGCACCATGAACGGCACCGCCGCGAAGCTGACCGCGGCCAGCAGCACCAGCTGGGCCCGGATCGCCCGGTGGGTGGCCACGTAATGCAGCCCCTGCTTGACCGAGTGCCAGGCGTCGGCGCCGTCCGGCACGCCGTGCGCCCGCTCGATGCGCATCACCAGCAGGGCCGCGATCAGCGCGATGAAGCTGAGCGCGTTGAGGACGAAGCAGGGGCCTTCCCCCCACGCGGCGATCACGAGGCCGGCCACCGCGGGGCCGAGGATGCGCGAGCCGTTGACCAGCGTGGAGTTGAGGGCAATGGCGTTGGTCAGGTCCTCGCGCTCGACGATGTCGAACACGAAGGACTGGCGCGCCGGCATGTCGAAGGCGTTGACCAGGCCGCTGAACATCGACAGGACGATGATGTGCCAGACCTGGACCGCGCCGGTGATCGTGAGCACGCCCAGCGCCAGCGCGGGCACCGCGGCAAGGCCCTCGGTCCAGATCAGCACCTTGCGCCGCTCCAGCCGGTCCGCCACCAGCCCACCGAACAGCCCCAGCAGCACCACGGGGAACTGGCCCGCGAAACCGACGAGCCCCAGCAGGAAGGAGTCCTTGGTCAGCCGGTAGACCAGCCACATCTGGGCGGTCTGCTGCATCCAGGTCCCCACCATGGACACGAACTGCCCGGCGAAGAACAGCCGGTAGTTGCGGTGGCGGAACGAGCGGAGGGTGTCGCTAACGACGGACGGCACCACGCGTGGCCTCCAGGATGACCTTCAGCTCCACCACGTCGGCCCCGCGCTGCACGGTGACGGGGACCGCGGCGCCGATGTAGTCGGCGGTGAGGAGGCGCTGGAGGTCGTCGACGGAGCTCAGGCGCGAGCCGGCGAAGGTCAGCAGGATGTCGCGCTCGCGGATGCCCGCCCGGTACGCCGGGCTGCGCGGCTCGACCGAGATCACCTGGATGCCCGAGCGGCGCCCGCCGCCCACTGGCTGGGCCCCGATGCCCAGCCACGCCCGGCTGACGAAGCCGTCGCGGATGAGGACCGGCACGACGCGGCGAGAGACCTCGCTGGGCACGGCGAAGCACAGGCCCTGGGCCGGCAGGATGACGGCCGTGTTGACCCCGATGACCCGGCCCCGCGAGTCGAGCAGCGGCCCGCCCGAGTTGCCGGGGTTGAGGGCGGCGTCGGTCTGGATGACGTTGTCGATCAGCCGGCCGTTCTCGGCGCGCAGGGAGCGGCCCAGGGCGCTGACCACGCCGGCGGTCACCGTATTCTGGAAGCCGTACGGGTTGCCGATGGCGATCGCCATCTGCCCGACCCTGAGCGTGGTGGAGTCGCCGAACTCGGCGGCCTTGAGGCCATGGGCGCGGATGCGGATCACCGCCTGGTCCGTGCCCGGGTCGTCTCCGACTAGCTCGGCGTCGAAGCTGCGGCCGTCGGCCAGGTTGGCCCGCAGGGCCTTGGCCTCGTGCACCACGTGGCTGTTGGTGAGGATGAACCCCTCGGTGGAGAACAGGAAGCCCGAGCCGCCGCCCTTTTCCGCCGCCTCTATGTGGACGACGGACGGCCCGACCGTCTCGACCACGCCGGTGACGGCGTGGGAATACGCGTCCAGGATGTTCGCTTCATCGACTAGGTTCTGCATGGAGAGCTCTCACATTCTCTTTTCCGAAGATAGCGTCGGCCTCGGTGTGCGAGTCCGGGTGCCGGCGCTCGACCGCCGCGAGCAGGCTGTACGCGCAGGGCACGACCACGAGCGTCAGCAGCGTGGAGACGAACACGCCGCCGATCACGGCCACGGCCATCGGGATGCGGGCCTCGGCGCCGGGGCCGATGGCCAGGGCCGGCGGCACCGCCGCCGCGATGGTCGCGATGGACGTCATCAGGATGGGCCGCAGCCGGATGGGACAGGCGTCCAGGAGCGCCTCGCGCAGCGGCAGGCCTTCCGCCCGCCGCTGGTTGGTGAAGTCCACCAGCAGGATCGAGTTCTTCTTGACGATGCCCATCAGCAGGATCAGGCCGATGAAGGAGTAGATGTTCAGGCTGTAGCCCCCGAGCCACAGCGCGATGAGCGCGCCCGAGGCGCTGAATGGCAGGGCCAGGAGCACCGTGAACGGGTGCACGAAGCTGTTGAACTGCGCGCCCAGCACCATGTAGGCCACGACGATGCCCAGGACCATGGCGAACAGCAGGCTCTGGAACGACTCCTTGAAGGTGCGCGAGGCGCCGGAGAGCACCATGTGGTAGCCCTCGGGCAGGGTCTCCTGCGCGATCCGCTCGATGTCGTGGAGCACGGTCGACTGCGAGCGGCCGGGCGCGACGTTGGCATAGAAGCCGATGGCGCGCTCGCGGTCCTTGCGGATGATGGTCAGCAGCGTCGGCTTCTCTTCGACGCGGGTGACCTCGGAGAGCCGGATCATCTCGCCGCGGTTGTTCCGGACATAGAAGCGCTGGACGTCCTTCTCGTTGAGCCGGTACTTCTCCTCGGCCCGGAGCCGGATGTCGTAGCGCCGGCCGTTGTCGGTGAACAGCCCGCCGCGCACGCCGCCGACCATGGCGTTGATGGTGGTGCCGATCGAATCGATGGAGACGCCCCGGGCGTACGCCGCCTGCCGGTCCGGCAGGATGCGCACCTCGGGCATGCCGCCCTTCCAGTCGCTGTCCAGGTCGACGATGCCGTCGTAGGTCTTGAGCTTGGCCAGCAGCTTGTCGGCCTGGCGGGTCAGCTCCTCCCAGTCCGGTCCCCGGATCGTGAACTCGATCTGCAGGCCGCGCCCGGCGGAGAAGCCGCCCTGGGAAAGGTCGATGACGCCCGCCTGGAGGCCCGGGATCTGGTTCAGGTTCTTGCGGGCCTCGCCGATGGCCTGCTGCATCGTGATGTGCCCCGGCCGCTCCTTGGGCTGCTTCATGGTCACGAAGATGATGCCCGTGTTGATCTCGCCGCCGCCGAAGCCGCCGACCGCGGAGTAGTACCGGTTGGCCCAGGGCTGGTCCATGAACCATTTCTCGGCGATGGCGAACTTGTCGGCGGTGGCCTGCATCGAGGAGCCGACGGGGGTCTGCAGCCGGGCCATGAACATCGACTGGTCCTGCGAGGGCGTCATCTCCTTGCGCAGGGCCTTGGCGAAGTACAGCGAGCCGGCGAAGAACAGGACCGCGCCCGCGATCACGCTCCAGCGGTGGTCGAGGGCTTTGCCCAGCAGCCGACCGTAGGCGCGCGCCGCCTTCTTGAAGCCGTTGTCCACGGCCCGGGTCACCGGGTTGGTATGGCTGCCGGTGCTCGCCGCGCCGAACTGCGACATGCGCATGGGCGCCAGGGTCAGCGCTTCCAGCAGCGAGAACGCGACGGCCGCCGACAGCGTCACGCCGAACTGGAAGAAGAACTTGCCCATGATGCCCTTCATGAACACGACGGGCAGGAAGACCGCCAGCACCGCGATCGAGGCCGCCATGGCCGCGCCGGTGATCTCGCGCGCGCCGTAGACCGCCGCCGCGTAGCGCTTCTGGCCGTGCTCCTGGTGGCGCACGATGTTCTCCAGCACCATGATGGCGTCGTCGACCACGATGCCGATCGACAGCGTCAGGCCCAGCAGCGTGAAGAAGTTCAACGTGAAGCCCAGGAAATAGGTCACGATGAAGGTGGCCAGCACCGAGGTCGGGATGGCCAGCAGCACGTTGAGCGTCGAGGACCACGAGCCCAGGAACGCCCAGCATACCAGCGAGGTCAGGAGGGCGGACAGCAGCAGGTTGAATGTGATCTCCGACACCGAGTCCTTGATGAACCGGGTGGAATCGAAGTTGACGCCCAGCTTCATGCCCGGCGGCAGGGTCTTCTGGACCTCCTCGAGCTTGGCCATCACGCCCTTGGCCACGGCCACGGAGTTGGCGCCGCGCTGCTTGCGCATGCCCAGGCCCACCGCGCGCTCGCCGTTGACCCGCGAGATCCGGCGGAAGTCGGCCAGGCCGTCCTCGATGCGCGCCACCTGCGAGATGCGGATCGGCACGTGGATGGGCTGGCCGCCGCGCTCGGTGATCAGCAGGCTGCGGAAGTCCTCGGCGCTGGCGAACTCGCCCAGCGTGCGGACGTTGAACTCCTTGCTGGAGGTCTCTAGCTGGCCGGCCGGGACTTCGGCGTGCTGGCGGCGGATCGCGGCCAGCACGTCCTCGACCGTGATCTGCAGCGCCGCCATCTTCTCGGCGTCCAGCCAGACGCGGAGGTTGCGGTCCTGGTAGCCGCCCAGGAACACCTCGCCCACGCCCGGCACGGACTGGAACCGGGGCTTGAGCACGTCGTGCGCCTCGACCATGATGTCCTTGAGCGGGTTGGTGCCCGACAACGCCAGCCAGATGATGGGCTGGTCCTCGGGGTTGGCCTTGGTGACGATGGGCGGGTCCATCTCGCGCGGCAGCCGCTGCTGGGCCTGCGCGATCTTGGTCTGGATCTCCTGCAGCGCCACGTCGATGTTGCGGTCCAGCTCCATCTCCACGGTCACGGTGGCGATGCCCTGGCGCGCCGAGCTGGAGATCTCTCGCACGCCCTGGACCGTGGTCACGGCGTCCTCGATCGTGTCGACCACCTGGGACTCCATGATGTCCGGGGCCGCGCCTTCCCAGCCCAGCTGGATGGTGACCACCGGGAAGTCGACGTCCGGGTTGAGGCTGACGCCCATGCGCGAGAAGCCGATGGCGCCGAACAGGATCATCGCCGCCATGAGCATCCAGGCGAACACGGGGTTGCGGATCGAGACGTCTGAAAGGGTCATGGTTTCGGTCCTCCGGCTGCGACGTCCAGCTCGGCTTTATACAGCACGGCGTCCAGGCGCGCGCGGTCCAGCTGCAGCCGCGTCTGCTGCAGGGCGTTGAGCGCGCCCAGCACGTCCAGGTTGGTGACCAGCCCGTTGCGGTAGTCCTCGCGCTGGGCCTTCACGTTGGCGTCGGCCAGCGACGCGGCCTTGTCCAGCGCCGCCGCCCGCTTGAGCGCGCTGTCGACGTCGTAGTAGCGGGCGCGCACGTCGCTCTCGGCCCTGCGCCCGGCCAGGCGGTAGGCCTGCTCGGCCGCGCGCTTGCGGGCCTTGGCGCCCCTCGTGCGCGCCACCGTCGCGCCGCCGGCGTACAGCGGCAGGTCGAGCGAGAGGGTCGCGTCCCACTTGATGTCTTCCTGGAAGCCGGTCCGCTTGAGGTAGTAGTTGCCGTCGGCGGCGATCACCGGCCAGTGCTCGCGGCTGTACACCGCCACCGCCAGGTCGGCCGCGTCGGCCTGCAGCCGCGCCGCCTCGACGTCCGGGCGCGCCCTTGCCGCGGCCAGCAGCGGGTCCACCGGCTCGAGCGCCGGCAGGTCCACGGGAGCCGGCTCGAGGTCGCTGTCGCTGCCGGTCAAGAAGCGCAGCACCTCCTGCGCGTCCCGCTCGCGGCCCGCGGCGGTCTCGAGGTCCGCCTCGGCGTTGGCCAGCTGCGACTCGGCGGCCAGCACCTCGCTCTGGCGCGAGCGGCCGAGCTTGGCCCGCTCCTTGAGCTCCTTGACCCGGTCGGCCGTCAGGTCGCGCACCGCGGAGCGGATGCCCAGCTCCTGGCGCACGCCGAGCAGGCCGGTGTAGGCGGCCACGACGTCGGCATAGAGCAGCTTCCGCGCCGCTTCCAGGCTGTGCTCGCCGGCCCGGGCCGAGGCCTTGGCCGACTTGTAGCCCATGTACTCGCGGAACCCGCTGAACAGCGGCTGGTGCGCGCTGATCTTGGCTTCCGGCCGGTAGGTCCGGTTGAAGGTGCTCACCGCGCCGCCGGCGTTGTTGGAGTCGTCCTGGTAGAACTGGCTGGCCTTGAAATCCACCGTCGGCTGGACCGTCGCCAGCAGCTCGCTGACCCGGGCCTGCGCCTCGGCCACCGCCGCCTCGTTCTCAAGCAGCGTCTCGCTGGTCTTGAGGGCGCGGTCGTAGGCCTCCGGCAGCGTGATAGGACGCCTGTCCTGGGCGTTGGCGGCCAGCGCTATATAAAGGAAGAGAGTGCTTATCATCGTTTTCCGGCTCCATGCAGGAAGAAGTCCACTATCGGATCGGTCTGGCGTTCCAGCGGCGCTTTCGAGCCGCTCATGGCCTGGCGCATCGAGGCGGTGCGGCACAGCCCGAACAGCGCCGACGCCGCGAAGTTCACCTTGGTCGGCGCGATCAGGCCGTCTTCGGCGCAGCGCTCCAGCAGCCCGGCCATGATCTGGTAGTTCCGTGCGAACTTCTCCATCACCCGCCCGCACGAGCTCTTGCCGCAGCCCGCCAGGCGCCCGCTGGAGAACTGCGAGACGAAGTCCCGGTTCTCGTCGAAGTGCGCCAGGATCGTGCGCACCGCCGCTTCCAGCAGCGGCCGGCCTTCGAGCCCGACCTCGCCCAGCCGCTGCAGGGAGGCTCCCAGCTGGTCGACCAGGTCCTCGAACACGGCGATGAGCAGGTCCTCTTTGCTCTTGAAATAGAGGAACAGCGTGCCCTTGGCCACGCCGGCCTGCCGCGCGACGTCTTCCATCGCGATGTCCGCGAATCCGCGGGCCACCAGCACGCGGCGGGCGGCGGCGAGCAGCGCGGCGCGCTTTTCTTCGGTCTGCTTGGTGGTGTCTGCGGTCCTGGGCATTTAATGACTGGCCGGTCAGTCATAATATACATCGCTTCCGGACATTAGTCAAGAGGTCCGCAGCCCTGTGTCCGCAGCCCCCTCTGTGGTAGAATCCGTTCTCCATGGAATTCCTCCACCAGGCCGTCGACCTGTTCCTGCACATCGACCGGCACCTCAATGAATGGGCGGCGCAGCTGGGGCCCTGGACGTACGTGCTCCTGTTCGCGGTCATCTTCTGCGAGACCGGCCTGGTGGTCACGCCCTTCCTCCCCGGCGACAGCCTGCTGTTCGCGGTCGGGGCCTTGGCGGCCACGCCGGGCTCCCCGATCTCCCTGGTCGCCGTGCTGGCCCTGCTGTCGATAGCGGCCGTGCTGGGCGACGCGGTGAACTACGCGGCAGGCGCCTACGTCGGCCCCGCCGTGTTCAAGCGCGAGGACTCGGTCTGGCTCAACAAGAAACACCTGCTGCGCACGCACGCCTTCTATGAGGAGCACGGCGGCAAGACAATCGTGATCGCGCGCTTTCTGCCCATCATCCGGACGTTCGCGCCGTTCGTGGCCGGGATCGGCCGGATGGGCTACGCGCGCTTCGCCGCCTACAACGTGGCGGGCGGCCTCCTGTGGGTGACCCTTTTCCTGACCGCGGGCTACAAGTTCGCCGGCCTGCCGATGGTGCAGAAGAACTTCCACTACGTGATCCTGGCTCTGGTGATCCTGCCGGGCATCCCCGCCCTCATCGAGTTCCTCCGGGCCTTCCGGGACTCCAGGAAAGCGTGAAAGACCAGCGCCGCTACGCCTGGTACGTGCTGGGCCTGCTGACCACGATCAACCTGCTCAACTACATAGACCGGCAGGTGCTCTACGCCGTCTTCCCCCTCCTCAAGCCCGACCTGGCTCTGAGCGACACCGAGCTCGGCGCGCTGGCCTCCGCCTTCATGGTCGTCTACATGTGCGCGGCCCCTGTGGCTGGCTGGCTGGGCGACCGCTGGCCCCGCAACCGCTGGATCGGATCCGGCGTCGGCCTATGGAGCATCGCCACCGTCGCCTCCGGCGTGTCGAGCACCTACACGCGGCTTCTAGGCGCGCGCTCTCTGGTCGGCATCGGCGAAGCCTGCTACGGCTCGCTTTCCCCCTCCTTCATCGCCGAGCGCTTCGAGCCGGAGCTGCGCGGCCGCGTGCTGGCCGTGTTCTCGATGGCCCTGCCGGTGGGCTCGGCGCTGGGGTACGTCCTGGGCGGGCTGCTGGGCAAAGCCTACGGCTGGCGGGCCGCCTTCATGATGGTCGGCGCTCCGGGCCTGGTGGTCGCGGTCCTGGCCCTGATGCTGCGCGACCCGCGCGGCGAGACCGGCGCGGCCGAAGGCGGCCCGTCGCTGCGCGATTACCTGTCGATGCTGGAGAACAAGGTGTGGCTGATGGACACGCTGGCGGGCGCCGCGATGTCGTTCGCCCTGGGCGGGCTGGCGGCGTGGATGCCGTCCTACTTCGTGCGGCACTGGGGCATGGATGTGGGGCAGGCGGGGCTGATGTTCGGGGGCGTGACGGTGGCCGGCGGTTTCGTGGGCAGCCTCGCCGGCGGCTGGCTGGGCGACTGGCTGCTGAAGCGGACCGACCGCGCCTACTTCCTGCTGTCTGCGGTCGGGCTTTTCCTGAGCGTGCCCTTCGGCGCGGGGATGCTGCTGGCCGGGAACATGAAGGTGGCGCTGTTCTGCCTGTTCATGGCCGAGACGCTGATCTTTCTCAACACCGGCCCGCTCAACGCGTTGCTGGTGGACTGCACGCCGGTGTCCGTGCGGTCGATGGCCTTCGCGGCCAACTTATTTTTCATCCACGCGCTGGGCGACGCGTTCTCGCCGGTGCTGATCGGCAAGGTCTCCGACCTCACCGACCTGCAGACCGCGCTGTTCATGACCCTAGTCGCGCTCGCCCTATCCGGCGCCCTATGCCTCTGGGGCGCCCGCTATATCCCGAAGCGCAAACCCGCCTAGATCTCCTTGTCGGAGTAGATGTCCCGGGTCTCGATGCGTCCGGCCGGACGGACGATGTCGTCGTCCTCGGTCACGACGCTTCGGTCCATCCCCACCCGTCCCGGCCCGTAGCTGCCCACCACCAGCAGGCCGCCGATGATCGCGATATTCTTCATGAAGTGGTTCAAGTGCATCGCGTAGTCGGCGCCGGTGTAGGTCCAGAACGCGTGGCCGGCGAAGGTCAGGACGGCGAAGTAGGCCGCCAGGACCAGGGCCGAGGCGCGGGTATAGAAGCCGGCCGCCACGCAGAGGCCGAAGACCAGGTTGATGGCGAGCGTCACGCCGGTCCACGCGGCGGGATGGCTGAAGCCTTCAGCCGACGCGTAGCCGATCGCCGCGCCCCAGTCCGTCATGATGCGCAGCGCGCTTACCAGGAACAACGATGAGAGCATGAGGCGCCCGATGAGAGGCAGGACCCGGCTGAAAGCGTACTGCGCCGTCGGTCCGAGCTCCGTCGGAGTGCGGCGAGTGCCGTAGGGCCGCCTTTCCAGTGTTGAGCGGTTCATAGCAGGTACCCTCCTGCTATTAGTCTAGCCCCTAGGACCGCGGAAGGGAACTAAATTTACGCTTAATGAACGCCGCTAGAACAAAGGTCGCCACGATGCCCACGGCCGCCAGCGCCCATTCCGCCGGCGTGCGCGCGCGGGGCTGCCCCAGGCGGGCCACCTCGCCCGCCA
>JADMIO011614248.1_pt1 | contig 18815 bp, 14 predicted proteins | sample 8958161 | NCBI WGS metagenome assembly JADMIO01 (sample SAMN16585339, study PRJNA669376) | soil metagenome | isolation source: Crop rotation soil | place: USA: Cullars Rotation, Alabama | collected 2011 | reverse complement strand
GAGCTGTTCCCGCGCCAGGAGGGGCTCGAGCACGTGCGCGCCTCGCTCGGGGTCGATTACGACCTGACTGCGCTCCTCCTCGCGCCGAGCCGCGAGCGTGCGGCCGGGGCCGACGTCGAGTCCGCGCGCCTCCGAGCCGCCGGCGACGTCGTCGCGATGGGCTACTCGACCCGCGCGGCGTTTCGCGCAGTGCAGGCCTCCGAGCAGCGCCTCGCCATCGCGAACCGTGCGCTCGACGCCTTCGCCGCCGGTCGCGACGCCTCCCGCGCGCTCTTCGAGGCCGGCAACATCCCCGAGCTGGACACGGCGACGCAGGACGCGGCTTACGAGACGGCCCGCATCACGACCTCCGAGATCGAGCTCGAGCTGCTCGATCGGCGCGAAGCCTTGCAGCGTCTGCTCGGCCTCTCCGGCGCGACGGCGCTTCGTCCGACGGGCGAGATCCCGAAGGCGCCCGCGGCGCTCGCGGCCATGCCCCAGGCCGAGGCGAAGGCCGTCGCAGCGAGCCTCGAGCTGGCGGAGATGCGGAGTCGCCTGGAGGGGGCTTCGCGCCGCGCCGGGCTCGCGCGCACCGAGGGCGCCCTTCCCGACGTGTCGATCGGCGTGCGCGGCGAGCGGGAGGACGCGGCGTGGCTCCTCGGCGCCGGTCTCCGCGTCACCTTGCCCATCTTCGACAGGAAGCAGGGCAGTGTCGCGGCCCGCGACGCAGAGCACGACAGCCTCCTCGAGCGCCAGGAGGGGCTCGTCGCCGATATCCGCTCCTCGGTCCGCCAGGCGCGCAACCGGCTCGTCAGCTCCCACGCGCGGGCCCGCCATTACGAGGGCGTCATCGTGCCGGCCAGACGGCGCGTCCTCCAGCAGGCGGTGCTCCAGTACAGCGCGATGCAGACAGGCATCTTCGAGCTGCTCCGGGCCCGCCGCGATCTGCTCGAGGCCGAGCTCGCCGAGGTCGAGGCGCTCCGCGAGCACTGGACGGCACAGGCGGCCTTCGACGCCATCCTGGCCGGGCGCCGCGTGGGTGCCATGGCCGGGGCGGTCTCTGCCCGGTTCGCCGGATCAGGCGATGGCGCCGCAGGAGGACACTGACATGGATCGACGTTCGTTCATTCACCTCGGCGGCGTCGCCGCCGGGGCGCTCGTCGCGCAGGCCGCCCAGGCGCAGCCGGCCGCGCCTCCCGACCCCGCGCCGGCCGACGCATCCCCGCGCGCGCCGGGGCCTCCGGGCCAGCCGCGGGTGATCACGCCGAACGGCAGCACGCTCCCCTTTCGAGACGTCGGCGGCGTCAAGGTGGGTCACCTCGTGGCCGAGGCCTTCCAGCACGAGATCGCGCCGGGCCTCGTGACCGAGGTCTGGGGCTACAACGGCAGCACGCCGGGGCCCACGATCGAGGCGATGGAGGGCGACCACCTGCGCATCTACGTGACGAACCGGCTGCCCGAGCCCACCACGGCGCACTGGCACGGTATCGTGGTTCCGAATGGCATGGACGGCGTCGCGGGGCTCACCCAGAAGCCGATTCCGGTGGGGGAGACGTACGTCTACGACTTCGTCGTGCGCCACCCCGGCACGTACATGTATCACTCGCACTACGACGAGATGACGCAGATCGCGCTCGGCAACGTGGGCATGTTCATCGTCCACCCGCGGAGGCTGCGCGGTCCGCGTGTCGACAGGGATTTCGTCCTGATGGCGCACGAGTGGAAGATCACCGCCGGCGCGCGGCGGCCCGATCCGAACGCGATGAGCGACTTCAACGTGCTCACCTTCAACGGCAAGGCCTTCCCCGCCACCGCGCCGCTCGTGGTCGGCCGAGGCGAGCGCGTGCGGATACGCCTGGGGAACCTCGGTCCGATGGACCACCACCCGATCCACATCCACGGCCTCTCGTTCAAGGTCACCGCGACGGACGGCGGCTTCGTGCCCGAATCTGCGCAGTATCCGGAGACGACCGTGCTCCTCCCGGTCGGCAGCACGCGCGTCATCGAATTCGTCCCCGACGAGCTTGGCGACTGGGCGATGCACTGCCACATGACCCATCACGTGATGATGCAGATGGGTCACGGGCTGCCCAACATGGTGGGCGCCGACACGCGCAAGCTCGACCGCCGCATGAGCCGCGTCGTCCCCGACTACATGACGATGGGCACGACCGGGATGGGCGGGATGGCCGAGATGCCCATGCCCATGCCACCGAACAGCCTGCCGATGCGCGGAGGGGACGGACCCTTTTCGTACATCGACATGGGAGGCATGTTCACGGTGCTCAAGGTCCGAGAAGACCCCGAGACGGCGGACCCGAATGGCTGGTTCTCGCACCCTGCGGGCACCGTGGCGGGTCAGGCGAGCGCGGACAGGATGCGCGCAGACGGCATCGACCCGGACGCCGGCGCGAAGGGCGCCAGTCGCTGAATCCGTCGTCTTTTTCTTCCTTCGGTTTCACATCCGCGCAGGCCCGGGTCTACCGCCGCGGACCCATGTCAGCCACCAGGAGCGACAGAGCATGAACCAGAAGACCCAGACCTCCGCGGAGTATTTCAGCGCCTCCGATTTCGAGATGCCGGTCACCGCGTGGCAGGGGCTGCGCGGCGACGGGCCCCGTGCCGATCGGTACCTGATCAGCGGGACGTCCCGCACGCACGGGCTGCTCTACGTCGGCCCGCTGCAGGGCAGCGGCAAGTGCTATCAGGTCGACTACCCCGGCGCGACGACCACGAGCGTGTACGGCCCCGACGAGCTCGGCGGCGGCCGGCTGCGTCTGGTCGGGAGCTACACGAAGCAAGGGAGCTCCGCCCACAACCACGGCTTCGTCTGGGAGGGCACGCTCGACGATCTCCCGAGCGGGGGCTCGTGGCAGACGATCGATTACCCGGGCGCCAACATGCAGTTCACCCACAGCACCATGGGCGGTCTCGCGGTCGGTAACGCCGACGGCCCGGACCAGGTCGGGGGCCGCACGCTGCCGTATGGGCCCGGCACCGCTTACCTGTACGACGTCGCCAGCGCGACCTTCCTCACGGAGATCTCCTATCCGGGCTCCAAGAGCAACACGGCCTATGGCATCTGGCACAACGGTGGCACCCGCTACACCATCTGCGGCGGCTACAGCCCCGGAGCTCCCGGAGGCACGGCGCGACAGGCGCTGAACCAGTTCAGGGGCTTTCTGGTCGACTACGACTCTGCGACCAAGCTCTTCTCGAACTGGACCTCTTTCGACGCTCCGACGGGACCCGGAGGCGTCGACTTCGTGACCCATTTCGAAGGGATCAGCAGCGTCGAGCCGGGCGTCTACACCCTGAGCGCGGACGCGGCCACGGCCGGCTCCACCCACCTCGCCCAGGGCTTCTGGGTCCGGGTGATCCGCAAGCCGGACGGGAGCTTCGACGAAGGGACCTGGATCGACCTGAATTACCCCGGTGCGACCCACGCCCTCACGAGCTCGAACTCGGTCCATGGCGACGCGGTCGTCGGTATCGTCATCGGACCCGAGCCGTGCGCCTTCGAGGCCCGGGTGCGGCCCGTCCTCGAGGCTTAGGCGCGCGCGCACCGGCTCGCGCCGTTCCACCGGAAGACGGGACTATCCCGTCGGCGTGTCTCGACGCCACCGCGCGGCGCCAGGGGCTCCGCCCCGCGTCGCGCGGTCCGACCCAACGGCTGCTCGAACATGGCTGTCGAGCAGGAGGCCTCGTCGCGTGCCCCACCAGGGCTCGCCCCCCTCGCTCGCGCCTACTCCGAGCCGCCGCTCTCGATCCACCTGCGTGCGCTCTCGTGTTCGTCCTCGTCGGGCACGATATCGAGGTCGACCGTCCTCCGCTCGCCCTCCGGGTCCACCGTGGTGACGCTCCGGTGGAGCTGCGCTCTCAATTGCTGCGCGTGCCTCGCCAGAATTTCGTTCGCCGTCTTCACCAGGGTGGCGAAGGCGCTCGTGTCGAGGGGCTTGGGGTTTTTCTTGTCGCGCCCCATCGTCCACGGGCCCACCAGCGCCGGCTCGCTCTCTCCGTCGCAGGTCATCGACACGGCCCAGCCCTCGTCGTCCTCGTTCTTGATGACCCGCGCCGTCCAGCCGTCGCCCTTCCACAGGCGGGGATCCTGCTCCTCGGGCCGCAGCGGCCGCTGCCCATGCTCCTCGTCGCCGGTCGCGTCCGTCTCGTCATCGCTCGTGTCGGTGGGGCTCATCGCCGTCCTTCCTACTACGCCGGGCAGCGCCGCGCCTGCATCTCTCTCCCCGTGCTGAACCGGGCGCCCGAGTCCGAGCGCACCGCCGCCACGAGCCGCGAGCGCGGCTCGGTGCAGCCATTTATTTTTACCCCACCCTGCACACTCGGCGCACGTCGCCTGTCATCCGGGTGGAACCGAGCTCGACGTCGCCCGTGCGGCCTCTCGCGCAGCGCGTGGAGGCGCGTGTGCGATCACCCAACCAGAAAGGCCACCTCGAATGAAACTCCTTCAGCGACCGATCTTTTTCGCGATGGCGCTGCTTGCCGCGGGGTGCACGCTCGAGGCCCGAGAGCCGGAAGGGCGAAAGGCCGAGGAGCCGGGACAAGAGGACGCCGGCGAGACCTCTCAGGCGCTGGTCACGGAGGTCGCGGCGGATGGGCCCGGGTTTTGGAAGGCCGTCTTTACGGACCAGTTCTACAACAACCTCACGGTGACGAACGTCCTCGGCGGCACCTTCTACGCAGGCGGCGGCGGCGTCTTCACGACGGGCGTGGGCCTGCCCGCCACGGCGCAGAACATCGCGGCGTGCGAGGACTCGTATGCGCTCGTCTACACCTACAAGTACTTGAACGGATCATGGGTTCCGTGGCTGAGCCCGCAGACGGTGTACGCGGTGGCCAGGACCGACTCGCGGGGCAACTACATCACGGGCTGCGAGAACTCGTTCGGATCGGGGTGGATCTACTTCGGCCAGTCGACGAAGCTAGCGGTCGTCGCGTACGCGTATTCGTCCGACGGGAGCACCGCCACGAAGTTCACCCAAGCCATGCAGTGGTGATTGCCATCGACGGCGGTGAAGCCATGTGCGCGCGAAGGCGATGAGCATCGAAAAGGCGGCTTGAAGAGGGCCTCCCTCGACCCTGCGGCTGCATGGTGATTTCTGCAGAGCAGTGCTCAGCTCGCGGGGACACGCCTCCATCTCTACGGTCGGTTCGGCGGACCTCAGCGACGAAGCGCGACGCGGTGGCCCGATCTTGCCGCGAGGCTGGGCTCGTGAGAGGGTCCTGTTGGAATATGTCCGTCCCGATCCAGCAGATCCCGCGCGCCGAGAAGCGCGCCGTCGCCCAGGCGCTCTATGCCAACCTGAGCGCCCGCTTCCGCAAGGGCCCGCCCGAGCACGCTCTCGACGACTTCCTCCCCCAGCTCATCGACGTCGCCGTGCGGCTCAACGCAGCCGGCGGTGGCGAGGTCGGTACGAGGCAGCGGCGCATCCTCGCGATCGTCGGCGCGGACGACGAGGTGGACACCTACTTGCGCCACATCGAGGGCTACCTCGTCGTCGAGACCCTGCGGCGCACCGGCCAGAACGCCGCCTTGGCCAAGGCGCTCCACGACGCCGCGTTCGCCGACGGGCTCGCCCACATCGACGATCGCATCGTCGAGGAGAACTTCCACTGTCGCAGTTCGCTCGCGATCCTCCGGGCGCCGGAGAACACGGCGGCGCTCGCGGCGCTCGAGCTGCCGCCGGCGTGGCTCGACCGGTGGGAAGAGGCGCTCGACGCCAGCGACGCGGCGGTGAGCGAGGGGCTCCGGGCGAGCGCGAACGAGGGTGCCGGCGCGCCCGCTGCCCAGCCGTCGTCCAACCGGGACCCGGAGACAGACTGGGTCGACCTGATGGCCCGACTCCGGCGCTACATGGCGAGCCGCGCGGCCCTCGACGACACCACGCGCATCGAGGAGGGACGCACCCTGCTCCGGCCGTTGCTCGACGCCTTGCAGGCCCTTCGTGTGGCCGAGGACGCGGAGCGGCCGCCCCGGCGCGGGTGACCCGCAGCGCGGGGACCGCAGCCGGATGACCCGGCGGGCGCGCCGTGCAAGCGGCCTCGATCTTCGTGAACTCGGGTACCGTTCTTCTTTGCTCGCAGTGAGAGCTAGGAACGGAGCAGAGGAACATGTCCATCACGGAAGAAATCCCGAAGTCGAAGCTGCCGCTGACCTACCGCACCAACGTGAACGGCACGCCCGAGGACGTGACGCTCCCGTTCCGGTTGCTCATCATGGGCGACCTTTCGAACGGCACATCGAAGGATCGCAGCGTCGATCTGGACGTGCGGAGTATCCGCCAGCTCGACGGGAAGAACCTGAACCAGCTCATGGCCGACATGAAGATGTCGGTGAAGGTGTCGGTTCCCAACCGGATTGATCCGGACAAGAGCGAGAGCCTCGACGTGACCCTGCCGATCGAGGGGATGAAGTCGTTCACGCCCGCCGAGATCGCGGAGCAGGTGCCCAAGGTCAAGTCCCTGCTGCTGCTCCGGAAGCTGCTGCAAGAGTTGCAGCACAACATCGACAACCGCGAGGTGTTCCGTACGCTGCTCCGGCAGCTGGCGGAGAGCCCGGAATCGGTGGCGGCGCTCCGTGAGGAGCTGACCGGCTTCGACGACTTGAACCAGGCCGAGAAGCGCTTCGACAAGCAGAGCATTCAGCGTCTCATCGCCGACATCGACAAGCTCGTCGAGGCGCAGATAAGCGAGATACTCCACACGGAAGAGCTCCAGAAGATGGAAGCGACGTGGACGTCGATCCAGGATCTCGCCCGCAACACCAACTTCAAGGCGAACATCCAGCTCTCGCTGCTCGATATCGAGAAGAAGGAGGCGTACGAGGATCTCGAGCGCAACCTGGCGGATATCGCCGGCTCCGAGCTCTTCAAGAAGATCTACGCCGCCGAGTACGATGAGCTCGGCGGCTTTCCGTACGGCGGCATCATCGGCATGTACGAGTTCGAGAACACGCCGACCGACATCAGCTGGCTGCAGGGCATAGGCAAGATCGCGTCGGCGTCGCACGCGCCGTTCATCGGCAACGCTTCGCCGAAGCTCTTCGGTTGCGACACCATGGGCGAGGTGAACCGTCTCAGCGATCTGGAGGGCCTCTTCAGCACGCCGCAGTACTCGGCGTGGAACGCGTTCCGCGACTCGGAGGAGGCGGGCTACATCGGCCTCACGATGCCGCGCTACATGGCGCGCATCCCGTACAACGACACGACCAACCCGGCCGACGGCATCAACTTCACGGAGAACGTCCGCGGCGACGACCCGTCGAGCTTCCTCTGGGCGCCCGCGTCGATGCTCCGTGCCCGCACGCTGGTGCGGTCGTTCGAGCAGTCGGGCTGGTGCCAGCACATTCGCGGCATGAAGGGCGGCGGCCGGGTCAGCGACCTCCCGTCGTACGGCTACAACATCGGCGGCAAGGACGAGTTCCGGGCCCCGACCGAGATCTCGATGCCCGACTACCGCGAGTACGAGCTGGCGAACCTGGGTTTCATCCCGCTCGTCCACAAGAGGGGCACGACCGAGGCGGTCTTCTTCAGCGCGCAGGCCGCGCAGCTCACGCACCGCCTCATGGATCCGAAGGATTCGGAGAGCTCGCTGCTCGCCGCGAACCTGTCCTACACGTTCAGCGTCTCGCGTATCGCGCACTACGTGAAGTGCATCATGCGCGACAACATCGGGTCCACGGTGAACGCGGACTACATCTCCGGCCAGATCGGGGGCTGGATCTCGCGGTTCGTCACCCGTGTGGCGACCCCGGACGACGTCACGCTCAGCTACTACCCGTTCAAGGCGTACGACATCGAGGTGACGCCGGTCGAAGGCGAGATCGGCCGGTACCGCTGCAAGCTGTCGGTCTGGCCGCACATCCAGTTCGATGGCATGGATGTGCCTTTCAAGGTCGACACGCTGCTCAGTAGCTGAAGCTGCTCTCCTCGATCTTCTGTCCCGTGCTCTTCTCGTAGCCGCCCCGCAAGCCCGCCAGGGTGCGCTCCCGCGCGACGCCGAAACCAAGCACCACGGCCCAGAGCAGGTCCTTCGGGTCGACCCCGCCGCTGGCGCTTCACTGCGCCCGTCGTACGGGCGAGCTGGTGGAGGAACGCGGTCGGGAAGAGCTTGCACAGCGTCTCGCGGATCGGTATCAATCGGCTCCGGGTCATCGGTCTGCCTCCTTTGAAGTGCCGGATCGATGGCCCTTTTTCAAGCTCGCCGCCGATGAATGGCGGGGGGCGCGCTCACGTCCCACTTGGCGCCTCGCGGGATGCTGCCTGGGGCCAGTTCTCCCAGTCAGATCGAGAGCTTCGGTTCCCTAAACCGAACGCCCATGGATGACGCTACGCTCCGTTATCAGCGCGATAAACCTCAAGCGCCGCAGGCACACGCCAACGCATCAATGTCAAACGTTCTTCTCAGCCGTTCTGCCCAATTCAGTGTTGGCTTCGTCGCCGCGAGCAACTCGCCGCCCGACGTGCCACGCGCCAGCGCCGGCGGCTCTGCGGCGCCGGAGGCCCCCGACGCGCCGTGAAAGGCGCGCACGGCCGCGTGCTGGTCCTCCGCGCGAGCGGCCTGAGCGCCCCAGTGTGGCGTTCGCGCGTGGCGGCGATTGCGGGTGGAAACCCTTTCGCGGCGGCCATTTGCCTGGTATCCGGTCGCGCCGGAGATGGATTCGACATGGCACGAGCCGTGCCACATCTCTCCGTCAGGCGGCAGGTAGAGCGCCTAGACAACGGAGAATTGCTTCATGGGCACGATGATCTCGAATTGGCGTCCCTCGTGGTGGTCGAACGAGGTTCACGGGAGCGCGTGGGAGCGCGCCAATGAGGCGATGCGACGCGACTGGGCGCAGACGAAGCACGATCTCCATCTCGGCGGTCACGAGATGAACCAGGACGCGGCCGACACGCTGATGCAGGCCGCCGGAAAGGAGCATCTGCCGACGATCAACGAGGCGAACCCGCCGAAGGTGATCGGGGAGTGGGACGACGCCGAGATCCCGTACCGCTACGGTCACGCGGCGCGGCGGCACTTCGGCGCAGAGCACCCGGCGTGGAGCCCGGAGCTCGAGGCGAAGCTCAAGATCGAGTGGCTTGAGGCCGAGAATCAGCTCACCCGTGACTGGGAGTCCGCGAGGCGCTACGTGCGCCGAGGCTACGAGTTCGACGGCGATATTCCGCGCTGAGGACGGCGATATCCCGCGCTGAGGAGTGAAGGGGGGCTCTCCCGCAGCACGCTCGCTCGCGCGTGCCCGATCGGGCCACTGGCTCCAGCCTGGCCGCCTTCAGCGTCGACTTGCCTGGCACCCCTGGCAGGCGCAGGCCGTCCTCGACGCAACGGTCTGGCGCGCGCCCCGTCGGTTTTGCTGCCCGGCCCGCGCGCCGCTCGGCCCACGCTTGCCGGCCCTCGGCTCGCGCACTACCCTCGCCGCTTCCACATGAGCCCGCACGCCGTCCGCTTCGCGATCGGCCTGTCCGACTTCCGCAGCCTGCGGGAAGCGGCTTTTCTTACGTCGACAAGACCACGCTGATCGACGATGTGCTCGCAGAGGGGGCCCAGGTCCTGCTCGTCCCTCGGCCTGGCCTGCTGATAGCTGCAGTCCACCTGCCCGAAGACAGCCTGGCACGTCCCGCTGTTGCAAGACGCCACGCTGCAGTCCGTGCTCACATTGCAGCCGAGCCCGGACGCGCACCTCGCGCAACTGCCGCCGCTGCAGTCAGGGCTCGTCTCGTTGCCATTCCGCACGCCGTCCGCGCAGGATAAGCCCTGGCATACTCCGCCGCCGCACACGAGGCTCTGGCAGTCCGAGCGTGGATCTTCCGCGGATAAGCGTCCGAGCGGCTTCCCGGCGCGAACCTACTGCCGCCTGAGAATGGTCGCGTGGAGGAGGCGCGCCGGCGTGCGCGGTGGAGCCGGCGCGCCGAGGCCACTGGGCATCGAGCTCCTCGACCTTTGCTGTCGTCGCGCGCGATCGCTCTTGCGCCGCCGTTCCGTACCGTGAGACCCTGGATGCTCAGTATTCTTTTCAACCAAGGAGGGCGCGATGCTCCGAGGACGATTCGCCGGCGTGCAGGGCTCATTCACTCGATCCGCTCGCGCGACGACGCTGGCGGCTGTGCTCGGCGCGGCGGCGTGGGGGGCCGCGCCGGCGAGAGCCGAAGCGTGCGGCTGCACGTCGCCGCCTGTCCCCTCCGTCGACGACACCACCTTTGCCGTGAACCAGCAGTCGGAGCAGATCATCTTCGAGGTGGAGGAAGGCTTCGTCACCGCGCGCGTGCTCATACGCTATGCCGGGGACCCCGCGAAGTTCTCGTGGATCGTCCCGGTCCCGGCGGTGCCGGAGCTCGACCTCGCCGAATCGATCACGTTCGGCCTGCTGGAAGAGATCACCCGCCCCCGAGTATCGGTCACGCAAAAGAGCCTTTGCCCGACCCCCCTCTACGAGTGCAAATACCATCCGCAACCGTCGGGGTGCATCGATCCGAATGTGAGCTTCTCGGACGGAAGCTCGACGACGGCCACGACGACGACGGCGGACACCACGACGGCCACGAGCGGCGCGGGCGGCGCGGGCGGCGGGGGCGACGGGCCGGGCGGCGTCGATGTCATCGTCCACGAGCAGATTGGCTCCTACGACACCTACGTCTTCTCCGCGGGCGACGCGGGCGCCGCCGTCGCATGGCTCCAGAGCGAGGGATTCATCGTCAACGACACGATGTCCCCGTGGGTGCAGGTCCGTTGCGGGAACCATCAAGCCGCGATATTTAGCGGTTTTGTATAGGAGGCGCCAAGTTCTCGATGCAGTGCATCGAAGCGCCCCGAGAGTACTGCAGTTCGGAACAGCATGACGGTCTGCCCTCCATGTTGAGAGAATCGGGCCCCCGACCGCTTCATCCTCGTGCCGACGACCGTCTTTGCGGCGGCCTCGGTGATGCCAGTGCCAATGGGATAGTTGCGCCGTTGGGCCTCCGCGTACTTCATGCGACCAAGGTTGTTTTGATTGTCGATGTACGCGATGGCTTCCTCCAGATCCTTGCGTTGACTCGCGTTCTCGACGCTCACCAGGCGTGCGCGCATGGAGCGCAGGACGGTTCGGGCCCCACCCTCCGTTTCCTTCAGGGTCTCGCGCCAGGTCGCGGCGAGCACCTTTGCCTCCGCAGTGTCTTGACCCGTGACGGCGTTGGCTGCCTTCTGCACGTACTCGGCGACATGATAGGCATCGACGAGAAACATCGTGTGCCCAGTGGAATGCAATGCGACCCGATCGGCAATTGGCTTGACCGCGGTCCAATGCGGTGCCGCTCCATCGCTGGCGAAGACGACGTTCAGGTCGGCTCGCTCTCCCAAGACGGCTTCGACTTCGTCGTTCAGACTCTGCACCAGCGTTGCCTTCAGCGGCTCTGGCATGCGCGCCAAGTAGATGGTCTTGAGTCGCCGTCCTTCGGCATCGAAAAACGCTACTGTCCCGACCGATGCCTCGTGCCAGGCTCGTCCCTCATGACCGTCGTCGTTGGCGGGACCGGGACTGGCCACGAGGCCGTAGCGCTGCTCATGCCGTGGTGGGTCGGGGGACTTCGTCTTACGGCCGCGAGGCTTGGCATGCTCGCCGTCCTGCGGGACCATGACGCCGTCCAGCGCCACCTGCATCGTCGTCGCTTCCTGCGGGATCTTGTCCTGTCCGCGCACTGCCTTTTCGATGACCGTCCGGTTGATCTCGTGACGTGCCGCCATCGCTCGGGGGACCCGGTGAATCGTCGACTTGCTCGCCCGCGCCGTGCCAACCTCAGCCAGAAACGCTTCGCCATCCTCGTCCGTCATCATCGCCGTCGTGAGGCTCAGGACGCGCGCCATCTTGGGCGTGTACGTTCCCTCCACCAAGCCCAGCCGCAACTCCAGAGGGACCGCGACACGTCCTCGTCCACCACGCTGGTAGAAACTTCGCTCGAAAACCACCGGGCCAAACGTCGTCTGATACTCGCCTCTGCCGATGCGCCGATTGCCCCAGCGCTCTCCGGCGATCTCGACTTCCGGCGCGTCCGTGTCTGCTTCCCGCATCACCTCACCAAGGATCTCGCACCCACGAGCATTGAGCAGTTCCTGGATGCGCCCTTCGATCTTCAGGAGGTCGCGTTCCTCAACGGGCATCCCGCGAACCTCGCTCTGGAACTCGCGGAGGGCGCGCTCCGCCGGGGTCTCGATACGTTCTGTATTCATGCAGACTTCAATGCCATTCGGAGACGTCGTCCTGCAAGTGTTATTGCACAATGCGCCGAACGAATGCAGTGCCACGATCAAATGATGCTCTGGCTGGTTGGGCGATTCCATCGGTGCGATCAATTGGTGCCCCGGGTGGATCTCCACCCTGTCCCCGTTCATGCAGCCCTATGCCGACGACGGGATGCTGTTCGTCGCGAGCAAGCTCGTCCCCGGCGCCGGCGCCGAGGAAATAAGGCCGCTCAAGATGCGCTTCGCCGCGAGCCAGCCCATGATACCGCTGCGCCTCACCGCCGTCGCGGCAGAGCCCCACCTGACGGTCACGGCGTACATCTATGGAGCGACGCCGTTCGAGCCCGCGGGCCATCCTTTGGTCACCGCCTTCGAAGGTTACATCGACGCGATCGGGACGCGCCAGAATTACCCGATGGCGCTCGCGCGCCTCATCGACGAGGCGGGCGGAGACGGCTTCGTCCGCGAGTACGGGGGAGCGGCGCCGCTGCCGGCCTTCTTCGACAATCCCTGCTGCGAGACGTCGTCGGACGACTGCTTCATCGAGTACGACGGCGCGTGCCAGTGCCCCAATCAGGAGTTCGACGCAGACGACTGCGCGGCCATCCCCGGCATCGTCGAGGCGAGCGCCGAGGTGGAGGCTCTCGCGGACAAGCACGCTTACCTGACGCGCCTGACGACGCGGCTGTCCCCGGAGGAGATGACCTTCGATCCGGCGTTCCAGCCCGCCGAGGCGGGCGCAGGGTCGAAGCTCCTGAAGGTGACAGGCATCCATGAAGGGCTCAGCGCCTGCGAGGGGGACGTGATCGACGCGGAGCTCTACGCGACTCTCGACGCGAAGACGGCCTGTGCGACGGGTGCAGATCCAGCATAGGCACCAATTGATCGTCCCACTGTACACGCATGAGACGTTCGTTCTTGCTTGAAACCGAGCTGTCTCGTGGGGCATGGACGTCGTATGAGTGACTCGAACACGACGCCCGGACTGCGGGCCTTGGACGACTTTCGCCGCGAGCTTCATAGAGCTGCGCCGGAAACTCTGGACGGGCTGACCCTGGAGAGGCGGATCCACGTGCTCCTCAACACGGTTGGGTGCGAACTGATGAAAGAAGTCTTCGCGCGTGCGGACACGAGCGCGAGCGAGGTTCTGATCAACGGGGACAGGTGGGGGAATCGACGGTCGCAGCGCGGCAAGTACATGACGACGTTCGGGGAGGTCGAGCACGAACGGGGGACGTACCAGCAGCGGGGACGAGGCCGAGTCAAGGTGCCCATGGAGCTCCGACTCGGCATCGTCGAGGGGGCATACACTCCGCGCGCGGCCCGGCTGATGGCGCATGCCATGGCGGTAATGCCCACCGAGGAAGCGGAGGGCTTCCTGACGGAGGCCGGCGTCCTTCCGGTGAGCCGGTCGACGTTGCATCGTATCCCGGGCGCCATGGCCGCCCGTTATGAGGGACGCCGCCCCGAGATCGAGAGCATCGTTCGAGAGCAGGATTCGATTCCGGAGGAGGCCGCCAGCGTGCAGGTCGCGCTGGACGGCGTAATGGTCCCCCAGGACGGCGAATATGCGAAGGCTCGTGGTCGCAAGACGGAGACCCCAGCGCCGCCCAGGCACGAGCAGCGCTACGGCGCCCCGGCGACTCTGCCGGTCGCAGCGAACGATGGGCACGAGGGGCGCGCGTGGCACGAAGCCTCGGTCGGGACGCTGCACTTCTGCGACGCCGAGGGCACGCCGCTCAAGACGATCTATCTCGCGCAGATGCCGGAGCCGAACAAGGCGACGCTCGTGAAGGCGCTCGGCGCCGAGCTGGACGCGGTGCTCGCCGAACGACCCGACTTGGACGTGTGTTTCGCGAGCGACGGCGCACCGCAACACTGGACTGCTCTCGACGCGATGAAAGCGAAGCTCCCCGGGCGCACGCGCGAGCGAGCGATGTCCGTCGTCGACGCGTTCCACGTTGCCGAGTACCTCCAAGGCGCCGCTGAAGCGGCGAAGGGCGAGGGCACCGCGGACGCTCGCGTCCTCGCGGCCGATTGGCGCGAGACGATTAAGGCGTTCGAGGACGGACCCGCTCGCGTCCTGAAGGCCATGCGATATCAGCGCAGCAAACTCACAGGAAGCGCCCGAAGCCAAATGGACGAGGCCATCGGCTACGTAGCCGGTCAGAACACGGCCGGGCGCATGGAATACGCGACAGCCATCGCACGCAACCTGCCCATCGGTACTGGCGTGGTGGAAGCCGCAGCGAAGACCGTGGTCGCGGTCCGAATGAAACGCGCCGGCGCCCGGTACTCGCAGCATGGTGGCCAAACCATCCTCACTTTCCGCACGGCAGTTCTATCCGGCCGAATGGACGCCCTCTGCATTCAGCTAGGGGAAACCTATATCGAAAGAGTGGAACAACTCGCACGCGCGGCGTGAGATCCTCCCCGTAACGGATATGCACCCTGTGCGACGGTCTATTGCGGTGAAGGCGAGTGCGTCGTGACGGACAACGGGGCGGGCTGCATGTGCTCGGCCGGCCGGGTCGCGCGGATGTTCGTGGACCTCGACGGCCGCTCCTCGGTCACCTGCGTGCCCGAGTTGCCGCAGGTCGACCTGGCTTTTGGCGGCCTCGCCTTGCCGAGCGCCTGCGTCGGCGTGAGCTGCGGGCTCGGTGCCTGCATCGACGTGGGCGGTTTTCCAGCATGCCAGTGCGACGAGGGCGCCGCGGCCGCCCGCAACGGAGCGGCGGCGGCGGTCCCCGTCTGCAGCCCCATCGTCGAGCTGACCGGTGATCCGGGCGGCAAGAACTACACGGGAGCGCTCGAGAGCGTCGAGGTCTGTGCGCCGCCTCCTCCCGACTGCGGCAAATTCGGGTGGCTTTCGCCTGCTGTGTCGGCAAACGACGGCGTGCGCTGCCCCTCTTCGGAGCCTGCGAGCCCATCTGCGCTCGAGGTGCCCGCTGCGCCCACGTGCGAGGACTTCGGGCTGATCACTCCGGACGCCGGTGGCGGAGGTAGCGCGGACGATGGGTCGGGCTGCGAAGCGAAGGGCGGCGCCTCCGCGCCGGGGGCGGGTGTGCTGCTGGCGTGGCTTGCGCTGGTGGCGATGCGCCGGAGGCGGGCCGGACGGCCGTAGAGGACGCCCGGGCTCGCATGGTCGCGGGGGCGGGGTTTCGTCCGACGCTCAGCGGCCTGCTGCTCGGGGAGCTCGACGCACAGCTCGCTCCGCAGAGGAAGGGCGGTGCGCGACCACACGCAACACCTCTGGACGCAGCGCACACGACGCGCGCAGAGCAACGGACCTCCCTCGGCGAGCCTCCTCGACGTCGCCCGCGGCTGAGCGACGCAACGGGGCGGACGGGCGCGCAGATCCTTCCGCCGCGGCGCAGTTCCACTCGGCATAGGTTGGCAAGCGGCCGCCCTTCCAGGCGCAGTAAGGCGAAGGCCAACAACCAGCTCACGACGGGCAGCGCGCGGCTCTGGAGATGGCGATGTGGGCCGACAAGACCGAGGTGAGAATCGCTCGCCGCACACAGGCGGCGCTGCTAATGGCGGACGACGTGGCGACCGTCGAGTACGTGCGCATCCTGCATCTCGCCGCGAGCCCGTCGGAGCGCGCCGTCGAGAGCGCGCTCGCCTCCGAGGCGCAGAAGGCGAAGACCAACCATCAGCTCACGGCACGTGATGGGTGCCTGCTCTGTACCCACGCGTCGAGGACAGTCGGCGTGGACTCGGGGCGCTTCCCGTCGATCACCTTGGACGACGCCCCGAGCCGCGGCGCCCGCGCCACGAGCGAGTGACAACTCCTTGCTCCTCCTTGCTCGATTGAGCAAGCCGGCGCGTTCCACCGATTGCGCAACCGCCGGCATCCGCCCGCTTTCTTTCCGCCAATCGATAGCATGTATCTTTGGCATGCGGCGTGCCCATTGAGGAGCGCGCGCTGCGATGTTGCCATTCTCGATCTTGCCTCCGAATTGTTGCGACAACAGCGTGGCACGCGCGTCATCACGCCCCCGGTGCGCCTCGCTGCCGGGGGCCACAGTCCCGGGTCGGGAGAGAGCCGATGACTCTCCTCTCGAGGACGGGACTGGAAACCCCCACGCCGGGGCTTCGCACGCGCTCTCCGCGCGCCTGCACCTCGAGCGTATCAGAAAAAAGAAGAGATGAAGCTCATGATCCATTCCTGGATAACTGGTCGCTGGAGACTCTGGATCTCCCGCGGTGCCGCGCTGGCGCTGGGCATTGCGCTGCCCGCATGCACGGTGGACGCGGACCTGCTCGACGAGCCCTCCACGGGTGAGGCGGCCGGTGCCGTCACCTGCCTCACCGTCGAAAACATAGGCTCCACGACCACGCTCGTGGACGATGCGCAGATCGTCTCGGATCCTGTCGACCCGACGCGGGCGATCACGAACTACGGGGCGATCCCCCTGATGAACACCGGGTTCTCGGCCACCGACCGCCGCCGCATCCTGCTCAAGTTCGACGTCGCGGGCGCCGGCGTGCCGGCGGGGTCGACCGTGACCTCGGCGACGATGACCATGCGGATGTCCCAGAGCCTCGGGAAGAATCCGGTCGACGTCTATGCCGCCACCATTCCCTGGAACGAGACCACCGTCACCTGGAGCCAGATGGCCGCCGCGCCGAGCGGCGGGCTCGGCGCCTTCCAGTCGACGATTCCTACGCTGGGTGTTCCCAGCGGCGCTTCCATCAGCGCGACCTTGAGCGCGGACCTCGTCACGACTTGGATCGACCCCGCGCTGAACTATGGGGTGGTTCTCGATCATCCTCTCGCTGGCCGGACGGCGCTCGGTGCGAGCGAAGCGGGGCCAGCGTCGCGTCCATCGTTGCAGGTCTGCTACGTCTCGCCGACCTGCTCGGATGGGACGCAGAACCAGGGTGAAGCGGGGGTCGACTGTGGCGGGCCTTGCCCGACCGCCTGCGCCACGTGCTCCGACGGCCTCCAGAATCAGGGTGAAACCGCTGTGGACTGCGGCGGACCGTGCCTCGCGTGCCCGGACGGCTGGGCGATCGGCGCGACCTCGGATGTGAACGCTGGCTTCAGCCAAGTCGCTGATCTCGTCGCGGATGCGGCGGGGAATACCTACACCACAGGCTACTTCTACTCCTCGCTCGACCTGGGCAACGGGCCCGTCTACGGCAGCCAGCATTGCGACTGGTACGATGGCTGCTTCCCTGGGACGAACTTCTTCGTCGTCAAGTACGATCCAACAGGCGTTCTCCAGTGGTTCTCACCCTACGGGTACAGTGACGACGAGGACTTGGGAACGGGCATCGCGGTCGACTCGAACGGCGACGTCTTCGCGCTCATGAGCCACTACGACTATTACGACTGGTGGTGGTCGGCATACTCCATGGTGGTCAAGATCAGCGGAACCACCGGTCAGTGGCTCTGGTACTCTTACCTCGAAGGCGTAGGAGGTGACGTCACCGTGACGAGCGCCGGGGACGTCGTCGTGGTGCTCGACCCGGCCTACTCGTGGGAGGTCGCCTACGCGAGCAAGCTGGATGGCGCGACGGGCACGCCGCTCTGGGCGACGACGCTGTCTGCGACCGGTGACGTGTCGCTGCGCCGTGTCGCGGTGGACGGCGCCGGCCAAGTGGCCATCACGGGCACGTTCGGCACGACGCTGGCCCTCGGGCCCACGCTCACGGCTCAGGGCTCGAGCGACGTGTTCGTCGCGCGCCTCGATGCCGCGGGCACGCCGCTCTGGGCGACGTCCTTCGGCGCGCCGGGCGTGGCTCAGGACGCCGGCGATATCTTGGCCGACGCGGCCGGGAACACGTTCCTCAGCGCGACGGTGGCAGGCACGATCAGCGTCGCCGGAGGCCCCGTTCTCGCTGCACACGGAGGCAGCGACGTGCTGCTCGCGAAGATCGATCCCGCGGGCACCCACGTGTGGAGCCAGCGTCTCGGCGGCGCCGGCGATGAGTCTGCGGGGCGCGTCGTGCTCGACAATGCCAGCGTCTTCGGCGTCACCGGTACCTTCAACCATGGCGCCGACTTCGGAGGCGGCCCGATGGCGACCGACTATCCGACCACATTCCTGGCCTCTTACGACTCGTCGGGCGCCTTTCGATCGCAGCGAGATCTCCGCTTCGTCACCGTTGCCGGCCTCGGCGTCGATGCTGCGGGGCGCCTGTACGCGGGCGGTTCGAGCCTGAGCGATGCGAACCTCGGCTTCGGGCCGCTCCCGGACGCCCCACTCTCCGTCATCGCGCTGAACACCCCGCCGGCCAGCTCACCGGGCTCCTGCGCTTCCGGCGCGTACTGCGACGGCGTCGTCTGCCAGCCGCCCAGCTCCCCCATGAGCATGCTCGCGTGCTCCTGCGGCAACCTGGACCCGGCCTGCGGCATCGGGACCTGCGGCGGCGGGGCCTATTGCGAGGGAGGCGGCTGCGCGAGCCCGGAGTGCTTCGCCCCCGGTTCGCCCGAGGCGCGCGCGATGTGCGGCGGCGGCGTGGTGAGCAACGCCTGCACGGTGACCGGGGGAACGAGACACGTATTCACGACGAGCGTCGCCTACAACGGCGACATGGGCTTTCCAGCACAGTGGGATCCGAAGCTTGGAATTCACGTGACTTGAAGTCGCGGC
>JADMIO011201758.1_pt1 | contig 18816 bp, 18 predicted proteins | sample 8958161 | NCBI WGS metagenome assembly JADMIO01 (sample SAMN16585339, study PRJNA669376) | soil metagenome | isolation source: Crop rotation soil | place: USA: Cullars Rotation, Alabama | collected 2011 | reverse complement strand
GCCGCGACTTCAAGTCACGTGAATTCCAAGCTTCGGATCCCACTGTGCTGGAAAGATCCTTATAATACGGCGGAGCCGGTCGACAGTTCGGCTGCGGCGATTGCCGCGCAGGGACTGTTGCGATTGGGTCGTTACCTCGGCAAAGATGGGAAGCGTTATTGGCAGGCGGGATTGACGGTTTTGAATACATTGTTTGACTTGCCATATTTGAGTGCCAACGCGAAACACCAAGGGTTGATCCTGCACAGCATTTATCATCGGCCGAACGGCTGGGATTATGTGCCGTTGAAACAAAAGGTGCCCTGCGGCGAATCAAGCATGTGGGGCGATTATCATGCCCGTGAAGTGGCCCTGTACGTCCAACGCATCATAAAGAACGAGCCTTACCTGACTTTCTTTTCATGAGTTTTATTAAAATCACCCGCATCCCGAGTTTGAAAACGGTTCCGGCGTTTCGGGAGTATTGCACCGCGCTTGGAATCGATTTGCAGGCGGACGATGCCATCGTGACCGGTAGCGATTCGCCTCTGGCAAAACCGTTGAAATGGAATGGGCGCACGATCGGCAACAGTTTCTGCGTGCATCCGATGGAAGGGTGGGACGGCACCACCACAGGCGGGGCGACCGAGCCGATGATCCGCCGCTGGCAGCGATTCGGCGAGAGTGGCGCGAAATTGATTTGGGGCGGGGAAGCGATGGCGATCCGGGCAGATGGCCGGGCCAATCCGAATCAGCTCATCATTGTTGAAGAAAACAAAAAAGACATCGCGTTGTTAAACGAGACTTGCCGGAAAGCGCACCGGGAACACTTTGGTTCGACGGATGATTTGGTGCTTGGTTTTCAGCTTACTCATTCCGGCCGGTTCTGTCGGCCCACGGACAAGAAGAAGATGGAGCCGCGCGTGGCGTACCGGCACCCGATTCTCGATCGCAAATTCAATGTCACCAGTGATGCGCAAGTTTTCACAGACGACGAAATCAAACGGCTGATCGATACGTATATCAGCGCCTCCAAAATTGCGTACGATTGCGGCGCGGAGTTTGTCGACATCAAGCATTGTCACGGGTACCTGCTTCACGAATTTCTCAGTGCACACACTCGCGCCGGTGAATTCGGCGGCTCCCTGGAAAATCGGACGCGGATTTTGCGCCTGATCGTCGAAGGTATTCGCGCCACCGTACCGAAGCTTGCTATCGGGGTGCGGGTGAGTATTTTCGATTTCGTACCGTACAAGACTGATCCTTCCCTGACGGAACCGGGTCGACTCGGACCGGGTATCCCCGAAGATTTCTCCCAGTGTCTGCCGTATCGATACGGATTTGGTGTGAATGAGCAGAATCCGGTCGATTACGATCTCACCGAGCCGTTTCAGTTCCTCGAAATTTGCCAGAAACTTGGGATTACGCTCCTCAATATTTCCTGTGGCAGTCCATACTACAACCCGCATATCCAGCGTCCTGCAGCCTATCCGCCGAGCGATGGTTACCAACCGCCGGAAGATCCGCTCGTCGGCTGTGCACGGCAAATCAACGTGGTCCGACAACTTAAAGCGAAGTTCCCAGAAATGATCCTCGTGGGGACCGCTTACACGTACTTGCAGGAATATCTGCCGCATGTGGCGCAGTATTATTTGCGACACGGTCACGTGGACAGCATCGGCCTTGGCCGCGTGGTGTTGAGCTATCCGCGGATTTGTGCTGATGCGATCGAGAAGGGCGATACTGAACGAAAGCTGATTTGTCGGACCTTCAGCGATTGCACAACGGCGCCCCGCAATGGTTTGCGTAGTGGTTGCTATCCACTCGATGATTATTACAAGAAATTGCCGGAAGCACTGACTTTGAAGGAAATCAAAAACCCGAAGAAGGTATCATGAAACGCATAGCATTAGTCACGGGCGGATCACGCGGGATCGGGTTGGGCATTGCGCAGGCTTTGTTAAAAGAAGATTTTGAAGTGGCGATTTGCGGGATGCGTCCCACATGCGATCTCAAGGAATTCTTCTATTGCCAATGCGATGTAGCCGATCCGGAAGCCCGGAAACGGATGATGGAAGCGGTTCGGCAGCGTTTCGGTGGATTGCACGTGCTGGTTAACAACGCGGGGATTGGGCCGAAAGTGCGAGCCGACGTATTGGAGGCGACAGAGGAAAGTTTTGAGCATCTGATTCGCACCAACCTGCAGGGACCTTACTTTCTCACGCAATCAGCAGCCCGTTGGATGATTGAACAAAAGAAGGCGGATACGGCCTGGCATGGTTGCATCGTGAATATCTCCTCAGTCTCGGCAATGGTCGCCAGCACGAATCGCGGTGACTATTGCATTTCAAAGGCTGGAGTTTCGATGGCGACACAAGTATGGGCGGCACGATTGGGTGAATTTGATTTGCCGGTGTACGAGGTTCGTCCCGGCATCATCAAAACCGACATGACAGCAGGCGTTACCGAGAAGTACGACAAAATGATTGCCAATGGACTCAACGTTCAGGCCCGTTGGGGACAGCCGGAAGATATTGGCAAAGCGGTTGCGTCGCTGGCGCGCGGGGATTTTCCGTATTCGACGGGGCAAGTCTTGATGGTCGATGGCGGAATGACCGTGCGACGGTTGTAGTATTTCGTCACTACGTTCGCATGCTTCCGGGGCTGCGCTTGTGGTGTGCGCGGAAGATTTTGCAAAAGTAACTGCAATCATTGAAGCCCACCAGCTGCGCGATCTGCTTGATGGGATAGCGAGTGAGCATCAGCAGATTCAACGCGTGGTTCATCCGGACTTGGGTGAGGTGGGCATATGGGCTGGTGCCGGTTTGCTTTCGAAATACCCGTGAGAAATGATAGGGGGAGAGCTCCGCTTGTCGGGCCATGTCTTCGACGGATAACGCTGCGTCGGCATACTCTTGCTCCATATATTGGATGGCACGGTCGATTCCGTACGCGGCGGGTCGCGAGGAATCTTCCAGTCGATATAGCTCCATGAGCAATTGATAAATCCGAGCCGACAATGTGAATTTATCCAAGGGCAGGCGTGCGGCTGCTTCCTGATATGTTCGGCGGAGAAGATCGGTGGCCAAAGAGTTGCGAGGCAACTCCAACGTGTGACCGTGCAATTCGATCAATTGTTCAACGTGCCACCACGCCATTTCGCCGACGAAGAGAATGTAGAAGAATTCCCATTCACCGCCCGCGGGCAGCCAGTAAGCGGTGGGCGATGGGCAGTTTACCAGGAAGGCGCGATTGGGTGGCAGTGGGACTTCCCGACTCGTTGACGTTGCCTGAAAGCGACCTTCACCGCTCAGCGTGTATTGCAGGAGGGAAAACCGGCGGCGATTCGCGTTGCTGTAGAAATAATGTTTCGGATCAGTTTCGTACCCGTATCCCACCGATACCACTTCGCAACGATGTTTGGGGAAACCTTTGACGCTGGAAAGACTGACGTGTTGGGATATTTTGAAACTCGGTGCCACAGCAGGAATCTACCATTTGACGCATAAAACTACCATGGAAACAGATTGAACAGTTTAATGGCATCCCTATTATCAGGCACGATTCTTATAGAAACGAGGAATTTGCGCTATGGCGATCAAAGTGGCTTTCATCGGTGCCGGTAGCATCGGCTTTACGCGGTGTTTGTTCCGCGATTTGCTGACGGTACCGGAATTTCAGGACACGCACTTCTCTTTTACCGACATCAATAGACGCAACCTCGACCTGGTCACGCAGCTTTGCCAGAAGGACATTCAGTCCAACAAGAGCCCGGCGAAGATCACGACGACCACCGATCGACGACGCGCTTTAGTTGATGCGGATTACATCATCAACTGCACGCGCATTGGTGGCTTGGAAGCGTTCGCCACCGACATTGAAATTCCGCTGAAGTACGGCGTCGATCAATGCGTGGGCGATACGCTTTGCATCGGCGGCATCATGTATGGCCAGCGCAACATCGCCTGTATTCTCGACTTTTGTCGCGATATCCGGGAAGTCGCCAAACCCGGCGCGCTCTTCTTGAACTACGCCAATCCGATGGCGATGAACACGTGGGCGGCGGTTGAACATGGTAACGTCAACGTCGTCGGGTTGTGTCACGGTGTTGAATGCGGGTGGCAGCAGATCGACGCCGTGCTGGCGAATTTGCACGGGGACGAAGACTTCGAGTGGCGCAACCATGACGGTGTCCACGAGCGTACGGAACTCACCTGTGCCGGGATTAATCACCAGACTTGGTACACGGCCATTCGTTACAAGGGCCGGACGATTGAGGCCGCTGAACTTCTGGAGGCGTTTGAGAAACATCCGGTCTACAGTGTCGGCGAAAAAATCCGCATCGATATCCTGAAGCGATTTGGTCTCTACAGCACGGAGAGCAACGGGCATCTCAGCGAGTACCTGCCGTGGTACAGGAAACGGCCCAACGAAATCCGCAAGTGGATTGATATTTCCCGATGGGGCAATGGCGAGACGGGCGGATATCTGCGGGTCTGCACCGAAGGCCAGGCTTGGTTCAAATCAGATTTCCCCAAATGGCTGGCTGAAGCGGGCAAGCCGATTACGACAAAAGACCGCAGCCACGAACACGGCAGCTACATTATTGAATCACTGGAGACCGGTCGCGTCTATCGCGGTCATTTCAATTTGCAGAACAACGGCATCATCACGAATCTGGCAGACGACGCCATTGTGGAGACACCGGGATACGTCGACAAATTTGGCATTCATCTGACCCCGGTGGGCAACTTGCCGCTCGCGTGCGCGGCGACATGCACAGCGAGTATCAACGTTCAGCGTCTGAGCGTAGCCGCCGCGGTGACGGGGGACGTGATGCTGTTGAAGCAAGCGGTGTTGCATGATCCGTTAACGGCGGCCGTTTGCGACCCGGAAGAAATCTGGCAGATGGTAGACGAGATGTTGATTGCCCAGGCGAAATGGCTGCCGCAATACCAAGCCAATGGTTCGATTACTGCCGCGAAGAAGAGACTGAAGACTTGTCGTCGGGTGAAATTGCGAAAGTGGAAGGGCGCTGCCCGTCTGAAGACCAAGTCAGTTACCGAATTGCGCCGTGCGAAGGCGAGCAACGTCATGGCCGCCAACAAAATGGCACCGCAAAGAAAACGATCCAGGAAATAATCATGGCCATCAAAATCGCCTTTATCGGGGCCGGGAGCATCGAATTCACGCGCACTCTGTTCCGTGATTTGCTTACCGTACCGGAATTGAAAGACACGCACTTTGCCTTCACCGATATCAACAAACACAACCTCAAGCTCGTGACGCAGTTGTGCCAAAAAGACATCGACGCAAACGCGCTGCCAGCAAAAATCAGCACGACGACCGATCGGCGTCGGGCCATCGCGGATGCCGATTACGTCGTCAACTGCACGCGCATCGGCGGTTTGGAGGCGTTCGCCGACGACATCAACATCCCGTTGAAATATGGCGTCGATCAATGCGTGGGCGACACGCTTTGCATCGGCGGCATCATGTACGGCCAGCGCAACATCGCTGCCATTCTTGATTTCTGCCGCGACATGCGCGAAGTCGCCAAGCCGGATGTTTTGTTCCTGAATTACTCCAATCCAATGGCGATGAATACTTGGGCTGCCGAGAAGTATGGCCGGGTTAATGTCGTCGGATTATGCCATGGCATCGAAGGCGGCTGGGAATGGATTGCCAATGCCCTGGGCCATTATCACGGCGACCTCACTCTGGACTCGAGCCGTGAGCTGGTGAAGGAAATCCACGGGCAAACCGACGGCGTCTGCGCCGGGATTAATCACCAGACGTGGTACACCTCCGTTGTTTACAAGGGACGCCAGATCGGTTCCGAGGAATTACTCGCGGCTTTTGAAGCACATCCCACTTACCAACGAACCGAAAAGGTCCGCATCGACGTCCTGCGCCGGTTCGGTTATTTCAGTACCGAGAGCAACGGCCATCTGAGCGAATATGTCGCCTGGTACAGAAAGCGGCCCACGGAAATCCGCAAGTGGATTGATCTGTCGTGCTGGATCAATGGCGAGACCGGCGGCTATCTGCGCGCCGCCACGGAAGGACGCAATTGGTTCGAGACAGAATTTCCACGCTGGCTGGCGGAATCAGGCCGGCCGATTCTGGCCAAGGACCGCACCCATGAACGCGGCAGTTGGATCATTGAAGCACGTGAAACAGGCCGGGCCTGGCGCGGTCATTTCAACATGCGCAACAACGGTATCATTACCAATCTGGCCAACGATGCGATTGTCGAAGCGCCCGGTTACGTCGACAAGTTCGGCATCCATCTGACGCCTATCGGCGACCTGCCGATGGCTTGCGCCGCCACGTGCACGTCCAGCATCAACGTTCAACGGATGAGCGTCGAAGCGGCCCTGTCGGGGAACGTGACTCTCTTGAAACAGGCCGTCTTGCATGATCCGCTGACGGCGGCCATCTGCGATCCGGACGAAATCTGGCAAATGGTGGATGAGATGTTGGTGGCGCAGGCGAAATGGTTGCCACAGTACCGCTCTAATGGAGAAGTCGCGCGCGCTCGCAAGCGGTTGGAAGCCGTCCGGCGCAAGGGCACGTATCGCGGCACAAGAAAATGGATTGGTGCCGCTCGTCTCAAGACCCGTTCCGTGGTGGAAATGCGAAAAGCCAACGAGATGAGCCTGGACAGTAAAATGACCGCCACCGAATGGATCAATGCTGCTTCGCGCAAGAAACGACGCCCGAAATAAACAACTGTTGTCGCTGACTATAGCCAGCGATTGACTTTTTCCCAGCGGCCGGATTTCGCCGAACGTTCACATGCGTCCAGGTACGCTTGGACTTGTGCGCCGCGCAGGATATCGGGCTGGTCGGGTTTACCCTTGCGAATGGCTGAGACGAATCGTTGGAAATTATTCGGCGTCGGCTTGAGCGTCTCCGTTTTCCACGCGGCTTTATTTTTGTCCACACCGATGCAGAGATCAAGTTTGTTGTAATCGCGATCGAGATCGAACATCAGCGCACCCTTTGTCCCGTGTGCTTCCAATCGCAAGGAATTGACGTGACCACTGGCCCAGCGAGTCGTCTGCACAACCCCGATGGCGCCATTGGTGAATTCGATTTCAATGACAGCCGAGTCGTTGGCATCGAGGGTCTTACCCTGCCATTTCGTAATGATTTTTCCGTCAGGGCTGACTTTCGCAAACGTGCGCAGTTCGCAACGAATCCGGGCGACGTCCCCCGCGACGGCTGTGGTGAGATCGAGAATGTGACAGCCGACGTCGCCGAGTACGCCGCCGGAACCCGCCGTTGTCTGTAATCGCCACAAAAGACCTTCGCCCGTCCAACTGCCCCACGTATCGGCGGAGAGCCAGGATTGAAAATAGAAACTGTGAACGTGGCGCATTTCACCAAGCTGGCCGGCGGCCACCACCCCAATCGCCTTCTGGAAGGCTGCCGACCTTCGATAACTGAAATTGACCATGTGAATCGCACCCTTGGCTGCGGCTTTTTTCGCTGCCATGGCGACCTGCCGCGATTCAGCAAGTGTCACGGTCAGCGGCTTTTCGCAGAGCAAATGTTTACCCGCGCGGAGAATCGCAATGCTGGGAACCGCGTGAAAACGGTCCGGTGTGACAACAGTGACGGCATCCACAGCGCCGAGGAGATCATTGAGATCTTTGGCGACTTGTTTGATGCCGTGTTTCTTGGCGAAAGCATCGGCTCGTCCAGGAACCACATCGAGGCAGCTCGTCAATTCCACATCCGGGATTTTGGCAAAACCTTCCGCATGTGAATTGGCCATCCCACCCGTGCCGACAATCCCAAGTCTGATCTTCTTGCTCATGGCCACTCTGTAGCAAAGCACTTCCCGCTTGTCGAAATTTCTTTATACCTCGACAAACTACTGTCGTCGTTTCCAGTAATTGGGTTCTTGATGCAAATGCATTACCGCCAGGATCAAGATGGTGTCACTTTCAACACTGTAAAGCACGCCATAGGGAAATCGATTGGTCAGGCAGCGGCGCACATCATCTTCCAGAATAGGCCATGCGGCTGGATGCTCAAGAATGTTATCGACCGAGCAGAATACTTCGACGGCAAAATCCAGACCCAAACCTCGCTCGCAATTCTCATAATAATCAATTGCCGCTTCGAATTCACGTTCCGCCTCCGGGTGGAACGAGTGGGTCATTGGCGATAACGTCGCTGTACCTTTTCGAAAACGATATTGCCTGGGATGGGTTTAATGAGGCCGGAGCGAATTTCAGCCAGTCGTTTTTTTGCGGTTGCTGCCCACTTCTTGTCGATGGAGGAATCGGGGGGATTGAGGGAACGAAGGAGCGAATCAACAACTCTCACCCGTTCTTCAACAGGGAGCGATTCGGCTTTGCGGATGATTTCTTTCGTTCCGTGCATGGCATGCTTTTCTATGCGTGACAATACCATGACTGCTCACTCTTGCCAAGAAGACGGAATGTCAATGAAACCCAGCTTCGCCGGGTTTGTGCAGTGCGGGGCCGCGTGCGACGATTTTTTCGGGGGCCTTGTCAGCAGGAACGTTCGGGGCGGAGTCGATCCAACGTGAACCTTCGGGGCGCGCCCAGTGGACGGCATTCAAAATGACGCGCTGCACGGTCGGATGATGGTAGGTCGGGTAAACTTCGTGGCCGGGGCGGAAATAGAAAATTTTGCCGTTGCCGCGTTTGAACGTGCAGCCGCTACGGAAGACTTCGCCGCCTTGGAACCATGAAATGAAGACCACTTCGTCGGGATTGGCGATCGCAAAAGGTTCGCCGTACATTTCTTCCTGGTCAATCTCGAAATACTTGTCGATGCCCTGGGCAATGGGATGGCCGGGGTTGCAGACCCAGATGCGTTCCTTCTCGCCCGCTTCGCGCCATGTAAGACTGCAGGTGGTGCCGAGAAGGCGTTTGAAAATTTTCGAGTAATGACCCGAGTGCAACACGATCAATCCCATGCCTTGCAACACGCGCTCCTGGACACGATCGACAATCGCATCCTCCACTTTCCCGTGGGCGGCGTGTCCCCACCAGGTGAGGACGTCGGTGTTGTCGAGCACCTCTTTGGTCAGACCATGCTCAGGTTGATCGAGCGTCGCGGTGCGGACGGTGAGTTGCGCGTCGGTGCCCAAGGCGGCTGCGATGCAACCGTGCATGCCATTTGGGTAAATTTTGGCGACGACAGGGTCCTTCTTTTCGTGGACGTTCTCACCCCAGACCGTGACGCGCAATTTTGTGCTCATGGGGCATTGCTATACTGAGAGCGCCATCGAAAGGCAAGTCGGTGTTGGAGGCGTCCGCGTCTCACGTCACTGTTTGAGTAATTCTCACCGGCAGTTGCCATTCAGCTTGGGTAACCGGGGCCGATATGGAAGTGCTTGCGTTTGTCGATTGGGTTCTCGGCCTTCAAGCGCAGTGTGCCTTTTTTGTCCGATGACTGCGTCGTCCAAACCGCCTCGATGGTCTGTAGGTCTGGGGATATGGTGCCTTCTAATGTGCCTTCTGTTACAGGGTGGACATCCGCCGGTTCTGATTCCTTCATGGTCAGGTGTCGGGTTTTCAGGTCAATTTTCCCATGGATGGTCGTCTTGGAGCGCGATTGATTGATGTCATGACCGGCGAAAAAAATCTGCCCGTCCTTTTCTTCCATATTATCGATAACGAGCCGAAAGGAATCGGGAACAATCACGGTATGGTCGGCGGCTGGCGCGAACTGCCAATTTAATCGTCCAACGAAATTGGTGGGGATGTCGGATGCTTTGAGCGGTTTATCTTCGGCCCGCAACGAGTCTGGCAGGACGAGGCACAATAAGCAAAGACAGATGATGCGATAGCTCCAATTCATGAAGACTCCTAATCGAATAACCGGTGAATCGTGATTGGGATATAGCACATGGACGGTGATGGGAACAAGTGCACTGTCGTATTCTCGTTCTTGACCGCATCACGTGGATATGTTTGCCTCGAGTTAGGATGAAATAATGGCTGTTGATATTTCCATGATTGACGGGGTGGTGCACGTGACATTTGCAGGAGATGTGACGAATCTTGATCTCGAAAAAATCGCCGATGCCGCCACGACTTATGAGGGCGGCCCCGTAGTTCCGCACCGAGTCACGGATATGAGTGGGGCTATCGGTTTGCATCTGAATTTTGAATCCGTGTGGACGCTGGCGTCAAAACGCCGGGTGCTTCAATTCCCGAATTCATTCAAATCCGCCATCGTCGCGCCGCAGCCCAGTCAATTGGGATTCGCGCGAATGTTTCAAACGTTGAACGACAACCGGCAAATCACGATTCAAATCTTCCCTGATAAAGGGTCGGCGTTGAAGTGGATTGCCAGTTAGTCCCGCCCTCCTTTGAAAGTCTCATAATTAGCGTTGCTGCTTCGATGGTCCTCGGTTTTAATGAGGCCGACGGCGATTCCAATGCACCGCTCACTCCGCAATCTTTTCAAAACTCAACAAGCCGGTTTGCTCATTGTTGTGTTGCTTATGGGACTGCTGCTGACGTTTGCGGCGGAGCCGATCACGTTTCGCGGGCAGACAGTCAATAATTTCTTCCGACTCGACAATCTCATTCCCAATGTCGCCACGCCCATGTCGTGGATGGCGATCATGGCGGTGGGATTGACGATCGTGATCGTGTCGGGTGGGATTGATATTTCGGTCGGTTCAATCTTTGGATTGTCAGCGCTGGGGGCGGCAGCGGTGTTGCAGCAACTGCCCGAGAACGCCAGTCCGTGGATGGTATTGCCTCTCGCCATTGCAGTGCCGTTGGGCATTGGCTTGTTATGTGGATTGATCAACGGTGCTCTTGTCGTCGGATTGCGGATGCATCCGTTCATTGTCACGTTGGGGACGCTAAGCATCTTTCGCGGGATAGCGCTCATCTCTGTGCCAACAAAGTCCCTGCCGTCGGGCGACAAATCTTTGCCGACGGCTTTCACAGCAGATTTCATGTCGTGGCAATACACGATTCATCGAGGGGATGGTCCGGGTATTTTGCTCCAACCGGTGCCGATGATCGTGATGCTCTTGTGTATTGTTGCTGGCTGGATTTTTCTCAGTCACATGGTGGCCGGACGCGAAATCTATGCACTCGGCGGTAATGAAGAAGCCGCGCGATTCAGCGGACTGCCTGTCGGCCTGATCAAACTTCGGGTCTATGCGTTGTCCGGACTCGCGGCTGGAATCGCCGGGATGGTTTCGACGGGTTATTACGGCTCCGCCAATACGGCCACCGGCGAAGGCTATGAATTGACAGTGATTGCCGCCGCGGTCGTTGGTGGGGCGAGTTTGACGGGCGGACGCGGAACTGCTCTGGGGGCGCTGTTAGGCGCACTGATCATCAAGCTGATTGAGAACGGCATTTATATTTTGAAGAAGATCAATCTTGGTTTCGTGGAGTTGTCGTTGTCGAAGGAGTACACAAAGATCATTATCGGCATCGCGATCCTGATTGCGGTGGCGATTGATCGGCTGAGCGAGCGTTTCAAAAAACAATAGGAGAAAACCCATGCGCAGAATGTTTGTCATGTTATTGATGGCGGTTGCGACGGCCAATGCCGCGGATAAAAAAATCACGATTGGAGTGGTGGCGAAAAGCCAATCGAATCCTGTTTTCCAGGCGGCTTATGCGGGTGCGAAGGATGCTGCGAAAGAATTGGGACCGAAGTATGGGGTTGAAGTTGTCATCGATTGGCAGACTCCGCCGGATGAAGACGCCCAGAAACAGGCGGAGGCCATCGAACAGTTGGCCCGCGGCGGTGCCGCTGGGATTGCGGTATCTTGCTCCGATGCGAACACCGATACGCCTGCCATTAACAAAGCAGTCGATCTCGGTGCTGTCGTTGTGTGTTTTGATTCTGATGCACCAAAGAGCAAGCGGCTTTGCTATTACGGGACCGACGACGCTACTTGCGGCAAAGTTGTGATGACGGAACTCGCCAAGATCATGGGCGACAAAGGGGCAATCGCAATCCTGGCGGGAAATCAGACTGCTCCGAATCTGCAAAAGCGCGTTCAGGGCGTGAAAGACGAATTGAAGAATCATTCCGGTATGAAGCTCGCCGCCGATGGTGTTTTTTATCATCCCGAGACACCGGAGCAAGCCTCGGAGGCTGTGAATACAGCTCAGAGCACGCATCCGGAGATTGAAGGGTGGGCGATGATTGGCGGCTGGCCGTTGTTCGCCAAAAACGCATTAAAGTGGGCGCCCGGTTCCGTGAAGGTCGTTTCGGTGGATGCGTTGCCGGCGCAGCTTGGATATGTGAAGAGCGGTCACGTCGCGGCGTTGTATGCACAGGATTGTTACGGCTGGGGGTACAAGTCGGTGGAATTGTTGCTGAATAAAATTGTGAAGGGACAAAATCCTGAGAGCCAGCGCGTGATCGATCCTCTGACACGGGTGACGAAGGAAAACGCCGAGGAGTTTGGCCGCAAATGGGACAAGTGGCTCGGCAAGTAACACGAAGCGGACGAAGGAGACACGAAGAACACGAATGATCGCCTTCGAATCCATCACGAAGACATTCGGCGGGGTGACGGCGCTGGAGGATGTTTCGTTCTCGATTGAGCGCGGGGAATGTCACGGGTTGATGGGCGAGAATGGGGCGGGAAAATCCACACTGGGGAAAATCCTGGCTGGCATTCATCGACCGGATCGCGGCACGATTCGGCGCGATGGCCAGGTGCAATCGCTGCATTCGCCTCGGGACGCCATCCGAGCCGGGATTGGGATGGTTCATCAGGAACTCGCCTTTTGCCCCGACCTGACCATCGCCGAAAACCTGAGTCTGGGGCAGTACCCGCGACGATGGCGGTGGTTTGCTGATCGTTCCACCATTACCGAACGCGCCCAGCGGTTGCTGGGTGAAATCGGTGTGTCGATGGACGTAACGCAGACGATGAAATCGCTCACGACTGGCCAGGAACAGTTGGTCCAAATTGCCGCCGCCGTCGGGACCGGAGCGAACGTGCTGGTCTTCGATGAGCCGACCAGTTCGCTCAGTGAACCCGAAGCCCGCCAGCTATTCGAATTGATCGAACAGCTCAAACGTCGCGATGTGACAATCATTTATGTGTCGCATCGAATGCCTGAAGTGATGCGTCTCTGTGACCGGATCAGTGTCCTGCGCGACGGTCATTTTATCGGCACGCTCAACCGGGCCGAGGCGACACAGGACAAAGTTGTTCAGATGATGATCGGCCGGTCGGTGGGTGAATATTTTCCGCATCATCTCGAGGCCCAGCCCGGCGAAGTCAAACTGCGGGTCAGTAATCTCACCTCACCGGGAAAATGCCAGGACATCTCGTTTGAAATTCGCGCGGGGGAGATCGTCGGATTTGCTGGCTTGGTTGGTTCCGGCCGCAGCGAAGTGGCACAAGCAATCTTCGGACTCGATCCGGCAGCGACCGGCACCATTGAAGTTGAAGGCCATCCGCTCAAGCTCGGTTCAGTTCGAGCGGCGATGCGGCAGGGGATCGGACTTGTGCCGGAAGACCGCAAACGACAGGGCCTTATTTTAATGATGAGCGGACGCGGTAATTTTTCCCTGGTGATCCTCGATCGCCTACGCCGTTGGGGTTTGCTCAATCATCGGCAGGAGGCCGCCGAAACTGAATCGCTCTTTGGAAAACTCCGCGTCAAAACCCCCAGCATCGAGGTTCCGGTATCCTCGATGAGTGGTGGTAACCAGCAGAAAGTAGTCATCGCGAAGTGGCTCGCTCGAAAGCTCAAGGTCCTGATCGTGGACGAACCAACTCGCGGTGTGGACGTCGGCGCCAAGGCGGAGATTCACGCATTGATCGATGACCTCGCCCGGCAAGGCAATGCCGTTCTCCTGATTTCCAGCGAACTCCCCGAAGTCATCAACCTCTCCACCCGCATCCTGGTCATGCGCCACGGCCAGATTGTTGCCGAAGTCCCCCGCGTCCAAGCCACTCAGGATAGCTTGATGCGTTTGATGGCGGGAATCTGATGAGTATTTCGATCCTTTGGTTTCGACTCGATCTGCGTCTTGCGGACAATCCGGCGCTGACAGCGGCTGTCAAACGCGGGGCTGTGGTGCCGGTTTTTATTTGGGCACCGGAGGAAGAGGGGAAATGGGCGCCCGGGGCAGCGAGCCGGTGGTGGTTGCATCAATCGCTGCGGGAGTTGGATGCGAGTTTGCGCAAGCTTGGGTCGCGATTGATCATTCGACGCGGGCCATCTCTTGAGGTGCTGCGGGAGTTGATGAAGCAGACGAGGGCGGACAAGGTGTTGTGGAATCGACGCTACGAACCGGCGCTCAATGCTCGTGATGCGAAGATTAAAGCGACTCTGTCGGCGGAGAATTTTAACTCGGCTTTGTTGTTTGAGCCTTGGGAAATTCAGAATTCTTCGAAGAAACCGTTCCAGGTTTTTACGCCCTATTGGAAGTCAGTGGTCGCGAATGCGGGTCGGATTGGCTCGGCGGGAGCCTCGCCCTCCCGACTGCCGGCCCCGAAGTCATGGCCAGCTTCCTTGTCACTCGAAGAGTTGAAGCTTGAACCGAAGATCGGTTGGGCAAAAGGATTTTGTGAGGTGTGGGAACCGGGTGAAGCAGGAGCCCAACGCCAATTACGGCGATTTATTAAACAGGCGATGGCGGAGTATGCGGTGGGGCGTGACCGTCCGGCTATGACTGGGACATCACGTCTGTCGCCGCATTTGCATTTCGGAGAGATCGGGCCGCGTCAGATTTGGGAAGCCGTCCAAAAGAATCTTTCTCAAGCAGGGTGGGTGTACCTGCGTGAAATTGGCTGGCGGGAATTTGCCCATCATTTGCTTTTTCATTTTCCGCATACGACTGAAAAACCGCTTCGACCTGAGTTCGCGCGTTTTCCCTGGAAAAAAGAGACCGCGGCGTTGAAAGCCTGGCAGAAGGGGATGACTGGTTTCCCTCTCGTGGACGCAGGCATGCGCGAATTATGGACCACAGGTTGGATGCACAACCGGGTGCGGATGGTCGTGGCTTCGTTTCTCGTCAAAGATCTGTTGATCCCGTGGCAATCAGGGGCTGAATGGTTTTGGGACACGCTGGTGGATGCTGATCTGGCAAACAACACGCTCGGCTGGCAATGGACGGCGGGTTGTGGGGCGGATGCGTCGCCTTTCTTTCGTGTCTTTAATCCCACATTGCAGGCCGACAAGTTTGATCCAGCTCACGAATATATCAAGCGTTGGGTTCCGGAAGCGGGAACGCCTGCGTATCCCAAACCCATCGTCGATCACGCGGCGGCTCGGACCCGCGCCTTGTTGGCGTTGGCAAAGATCAAAAGTGGTACGTTGCCAACATGAAGATCATTATGTCCGGTTCGTCAGGCTTCATTGGGACTGCTGCCTTGTCCAAATTAACGGCTGATGGACATCAAATAATTCGCCTCGTCCGAAGCGTCGATTCGCGTAAGACCGCCTCGATCGTCTGGAACCCGACAGAGGGCGTACTTGAGACCGATCAATTGGAAGGCGCTAATGTGATTATCCATTTGGCAGGTGAGAGTGTGGCTGGGCGGTGGACGGTGGCGAAGAAGGAGCGAATCCTTCAAAGCCGGGTTCATGGTACACGTTTGCTCAGTGAGTCGATCGCGTGGCTGGCAGATCGACCTAAAGTTTTTCTTTCCGCCTCGGCGGTCGGTTTCTATGGCAACCGCGGGGACGAAGTGTTGACCGAAGACAGCCAGCTGGGGAGTGGATACCTCGCGGATGTTTGCCGTGAATGGGAGTCAGCAACCACCGCAGCGCGAAACGCTGGCATTCGAGTGGTGCATCTGCGTTTTGGGATGGTCTTGGATACGCGGGGTGGCGCCTTGCCGAAGATGCTCACACCATTCAAGCTCGGTCTTGGCGGAGTGATCGGCACGGGGCGGCAATATATAAGTTGGATCACGCTGAACGATGCCGTCCGGGCTCTCCAATTCGCCATGGAGACACCCGTGTTGCAGGGGCCGATAAATGTGGTCTCCCCGAATCCTGTCAATAATCGCGAATTCACCAAGTCGCTTGGCCGTGCCTTGAAACGCCCCACTCTGTTCCCAATGCCGGCGTTCGCGGCGCGATTGGCGTTTGGTCAGATGGCAGACGAAGTTCTCCTCGCGGGCGCGCGTGTTCAACCCCAGCGATTGTTAACCGCGGGGTTTCAATTCCAACAGCCCGATCTTACTGCCGCGTTTCAATCCATTTTTTAAAAAAGTCTCTTGACGAAACAGAGTTTATTCTGTAATTTCTGTCATAACAGAAATGAAAGGAATCACTCTAACGCCGCTGGCCCGCAAGTTCATCCTCCACTGGGGGGAGATGGGGACGCGTTGGGGGATCAACCGGACTGTCGCCCAGGTTCACGCGTTATTGTACATCACCGAGACGCCGTTGAATGCCGAACAGATCGCCGAGACGCTGCAGGTGGCACGGTCGAATGTCAGCACCAGTTTGCGGGAATTGCAGGGGTGGGGCGTGGTCAAGATCGTCCACGTGATGGGCGACCGGCGCGACCATTTCGAATCGCTCAAAGACGTCTGGCAAATGTTCCAAGTGGTTCTGAACGAACGCAAGCGCCGCGAGATCGATCCGACAGTAGCGATCTTGAAAGAGGCTGTGGAAGAAACAGGCTCCGGCGGGACCGACGAATATGCACGCCGGAAGATGAAGGAAATGCTCGAGTTTTTTGAAACAGGGATGAGTTGCTACTCGGAAGTCGAAAAACTTTCACCGAATGCCTTGAAGAAATTGTTGAAAATGGGAGGGAAGGTCAGCGCACTGCTGCGGTGATCTCTTTTTTTGAATATAAATTTCTGTTTATACAGAAACAACAGACAGGAGTGCTGGAAGTGAAAATTGCAATCACCGGTGGTACAGGGTTCATCGGACGGCATCTCGCCCGGACATTGATTCGCGACGGTCACACGGTGGTATTGATCGTGCGGCGTCGAATGGAACACGAAACCCACTTGGTCCAATCCCAGTATTCGCGGCTGGCCGTCGTAGGACTTGAGGACGAAGCGAAACTGGTGGACGCAATGACCGGCTGCGACGCCGTCGCGCATTGCGCGGGAATCAATCGCGAAATTGGCAGCCAGACCTATCAACGCATTCACGTCGAAGGCACGCAACACGTCGTCAACGCGGCCGAACGCGCGTGCGTGAAGCGGATCGCGCTGTTGAGTTTTCTGCGAGCGCGACCGGATTGTGGTTCCCGCTATCACGAATCCAAATGGGCGGCCGAGGAAATCGTGCGCGCCTCGAAATTGGATTACACCGTGCTGAAATGCGGGGTGATCTATGGGGTCGGCGATCACATGCTCGATCATCTCAGTCATGCGTTTCACACCTTTCCAATCTTCGGGCTCGTGGGACTGACAGAAAAACTAATCCGCCCGACAGCGGTCGAGGACGTCGTGAAAATTCTGATGGCGAGCTTGGTCGACGGCCAGCTTTCCCGGAAGACCGTCGGAGTCATGGGGCCGGAGACGATGGCGTTGAAGGATGCGGTGGAACGGGTCGCCGAAGCCGTTGGGAAATCCCCGGCCTACATTCGTCTGCCGCTCTGGTTTCATTACGGGTTCGGCTGGTGCCTGGAACGGTTGATGAAGACCCCGCTCGTCTCCATCGCCCAAGTACGAATTCTTTCCGAAGGAATTGTCGAGGCGTCGCCCGCGTGCGGCGAGTTGCCGGAGGAATTGAAACCGAAAACGCGATTTACCGCCGCTCAAATCCGGATGGGCCTGCCCGTCGCAAAAGGATTTACCCGCGAAGATTTTCGATGTTTCAACCATGGGATGACTGCAAAATGAAAACCCTTCGAAAAAGCATTGCCGCGTTATTCGGACGGAGTAACCCTCTCCCTTATACGACAAGAGAGAGGGGAGCCGAGAACGAGGTGCGTTCTCCAGCTTTCCTGGTTGAAAGCACAGTTGATTCTCCGGTCTCCTCGCCCCTGATGTTTAGGGGAGAGGATCAAGGTGAGGGGAAATGCTGTGGTCAATTGATTCCCTGCATCGTTCAATATGACAACACCTGCGCTTTCTGTCGGAAATGGGCAATGCGGGGACAAGCTTGGTTTACTCCGGAAATGTTTGTGTTTGAACCAATGATCGACGGCGGCACTGCTTCCGAGATGCGTGTCGTTGCAGCGGATGGACGGACATTCGTCGGGGCGGATGCAATCGTCTATTTATGCTCCCAGCTTTGGTGGGCGTGGCCGGTGTGGTTGCTGAGCCGCGCGCCGGGGATGATGACGTTGTTGCGTCGGTTATATGCGTGGTTCGCACCGCGTCGTCATTGCCTCAATGGCGCGTGCGGCACGGGAGATCGGCTGAGCTGGGTTGGCTGGGTGCCGACGATCATGTTGATGAGTCTTGGGTTCGCGTTACATGGGACGCTAACACCGTGGCTCCATATGTGGACGATGGTGGTGGCGGTGTTTGGCGGGTTCAAGTTTCTGACATGGTGGCGGGCTCGTGAGGTGCCAGCAAGCATTGGTCGAACACTCGCCTACTTGCTCATGTGGCCGGGAATGGATTGGAACGAGTTCGTTAAAGCGGACGAAATCACCGGGACGCGACGAGCCAAATTCTTTGTAGGGGGGAAAATCCTCTTTGGCGCGGCGATGTTCTGGGGCGTGGCACGGTTGGTGCCGGAAGATTGGTTGATGGTGCGAGGGTGGGTGGGGTTGATCGGCCTCGCGTTTCTGCTGCACTTCGGAGCGATGCATGCGCTGGCTTTGCTGTGGCACGTGAGACCTATTATGGATGCGCCGATCTTTCCAGCACATTGGGATCCTAAGCTTAGAATTCCACGTGGACAAGTTGTCGCG
>JADMIO011421308.1_pt1 | contig 18817 bp, 16 predicted proteins | sample 8958161 | NCBI WGS metagenome assembly JADMIO01 (sample SAMN16585339, study PRJNA669376) | soil metagenome | isolation source: Crop rotation soil | place: USA: Cullars Rotation, Alabama | collected 2011 | reverse complement strand
AGCCACGAATTCCTGGCCGGCCTGCTGGCCCAGTATCCCAACTACGCCAACTTCGGGGTCGCGGAAACCAACGGCGACATTTTTGCCAGCGGCCTCCCGCTCGGGGAAAAAATAAACCTGGCCGACCGTTCCTATTTCCAGCGCACGATGGCCACCCGGGATTTTGCGATGGGCGATTACCAGATCGGCCGCATCACGCGGAAGCCGACCGTTAATTTCGGCTACCCGGTCCTGGACGCCACCGGGCGCTTGATCCGCATCGTATATGCCGCCGTCGACCTCACCTGGCTGGAAGAACTGGCCCGGCGCACGGAATTGCCCAACCAGTCTGCGCTCACCGTGATCGACAATGCCGGCACGATCCTGGCCCGCTTCCCCGATTCGGAAAAATGGCGCGGCCAGTCCATCACGAACCAGGAGGCCGCTCGGCTCCTGCGGTCCGGCATCGAAGGAACGTTCCAGGCCGACGGGGTGGACGGCTTGCCGCGTTTGTACGCCTACACGCCGCTGCGCGGCGCACAGGGCGCCGGCTCGGTGAACGTCAGCATCGGCATCCCCACGCAGGTCGCGTTTGCCGACGCGAATTACGCATTGATCCGCAACATCACGTTGCTGCTCGTCGTCGGCATCATCGCCATCGGGGCCGCTTGGTGGGGAAGCTCGCGGCTCGTCCTGCAGCCGGTCAACGAACTCGTGCGCATGACCCGTAAGATCCAGGTCGGCGACCTGTCCGCCCGCGTGGGCATGACCGGTGCGGCCAGCGAACTGAACCAGCTCTCCAACGCCTTCGACGACATGGCCAACTCGCTGGAACTACGCATCGCGGAACGGCGGAAAGCCGAGGACGCGTTGCGGGCGCTGAACGAGCAACTGGAATCCCGCGTCAAGGAACGCACGCGCGAACTGAATGAACGCAACGACGAAATGGTCGCCGACCTGGCGATGGCGCGCGAGATGCAGATGGCGCTGCTGCCGGCCACGATGCCGACATTTCCGACCGGCGTGCCCGCGGAAAAAAGCGCGATCCGGTTTACCCGTCTCTACCAGCCCTCCGGCGCGGTGGGCGGCGATTTTTTCATCATCCACCCGCTCTCGGAGTGCCAGGCCGGCGTTTTCCTATGCGACGTCATGGGCCACGGCATTTCACCCGCGTTGATCACGGCCCTGATCCGCGGGCTGGTGGAAGAACTGCGGCCGCTGGCGGCCGACCCGGGAAAATTCCTGACCACGCTGAACCGCGGCATGTGCACGGTCCTGCGCGAGGCGGGCACGACCACTTTCGCCTCCGCGATCTACGCCGTGATCGATGCCCGGACGCAACTGATGCGCTACTCGATCGCCGGCCATCCGCACCCCTTCCATCTCCGGCAAAAATCGAAAACCGTGGAGGCCATAAGTTTTGCCAAGAAAGAAATCGGGCCGGTGCTCGGGCTGATCGAAGAAACGACCTATCCGACGCTGGAACGGAAACTCGATACGGGCGACGTCCTCATTATTTATACGGACGGGATTTTCGAAGTGCCGGGGAAGGACAACGAGGAATACGGCGAGGACCGGCTGCTCGGCTCCTTCGCGAAGCGCGCGTCACTGGACGTCGACACGTTGTTCAAGGAAGTTGTGGGCGAAGTCCGCGCGTGGTCCGCAAACAGTCATTTCCTGGACGACGTCTGCCTGCTCGGCGTGCAGTTAGACGCCGACTGTGTAGTTGCAGCTTCCTGAGCAGTTACGGTGGAGCGGCTTGCCCCAAGCCGCTCAGAACGCGTTGAGGGCAACGCGCTCCACCTTGCCAACAGGCCAACAGCCCCGCCTTGCGCGCGCGATAAAATTCCGCTATGATGCAAACTGGGGGTCGGAGAAGGGATTGAAGTTGTGTCGAGCCGGGTGAGTTGGAAGAAGCGGAAGCTGGTCAATCCCACGTTCATTCCCCAGGAACGTCGCGGCTCGATGATCCTCGCCTGCGTGCTGTTCTGGTCGGTCCTCTTCTTCTTCGGTATCAACCGCTACGTGTTGGGCTCTGTCGAGGTCGTCGGCTCCAGCATGGTGCCCACGCTTGCCCACGGGGAACGCCACCTGCTGAACCGCTGGCTGTATCGCGTCATCCCTCCGAAACGCGGGGATATTGTCGTCATCGACGATCCGGAATCGGGCAGCGAGTCCATCAAGCGCATCGTGGGCCTGCCGGGTGAACGCATCGAATTCCGGCGCGGCGTGATCCTGCTGAACGGCCGGCAGTTGGCCGAGCCCTATCTGCCGCGGGGGATGCCCACGTTCCCGCTTTGCGAACGGGACCGGGCGTTGCGCGTGCCGGCCGATCATTATTTCGTGCTGGGCGACAACCGGCCGGTGAGCGCGGACAGCCGGACGTACGGCTCCATTTCCCGCCACGCCATTCTCGGCGTGGTCGACGACTTCGGCGCCTGAATCAGCCGAACGCCTGCTTCATGTCGGCGATCAGGTCGTCGGCATTTTCAATCCCGACCGACACGCGGATATTATTTTCCGTGATGCCGCCGGCGCGCCGCGCCTCCAGCGTCATCGACGCGTGGCTCATGGAGTCGGGATGCTCGACCAGCGACTCGACGCCGCCCAGCGATTCCGCAAACGCGAAGAGCTCGAGCTTCTCGATGAATTTGAACGCGGCCTTCGATCCGCCTTTGATGTCGAAGGACAGCATGCCGCCGAACCCGGTCATCTGCTTTTTCGCCAGCGCGTATTGCGGGTGCGATTTGAGGCCAGGAAAATAGACGCGCTTCACTTCTTTTCGGCCCTCGAGGAACTCTGCCAGCGCCTGTGCGTTGCGCGCGTGCGCCTGCATGCGGCAAGGCAGCGTCTTGCAGCCGCGCAGGACGAGCCAGGCGTCAAACGGCGAACAGCCGGTGCCGAGCGCATTCGTCAGCGCGGCCACCTTTTCGCCGAGCTCCTTCGTTTTGGAAATGATGGCGCCGCCGACGACGTCGCTGTGGCCGTTCAAGTACTTCGTGGTCGAGTGCAGGGAGATATCGCAGCCCAGGTCGATCGGGCGCTGGAAGTACGGCGAGAGAAACGTGTTGTCCGCGATGGTCAGCAATTTGTGTTTCTTCGCGATCGCGCACACGGCCGCGATGTCCACGATGTTGAGCAGCGGGTTGCTCGGCGTTTCGATCCAGATGCATTTCGTGTCCTTGCGGATCGCGGCCGACACGTTCTTCGGGTCGCGCATGTCGACGAAAGAAAACGAAAGTCCGCGGCCGTTCAAGATGGCGGAGAACAGGCGGTAGGTCCCGCCGTAGATGTCATGGCCCGCGATCACGTGCGAGCCCGGCTCCAGCAGATGGAGGACCGTGGTTTCCGCCGCCATGCCGGTGCAGGTTGCGGAAGCCAGCGCGCCGCCTTCCAGCGCGGCCAGGCATTCCTGCAGCGCGGTGCGCGTGGGATTGGCCGTGCGCGTGTAGTCGAAGCCCTTGGTCTTCCCGGGCGCTTCGAACGCAAAAGTGGACGTCATGTAGATCGGCGTGATGACGGAGTTGAAGGTGTCGTCTTTGTTCACGCCGGTGTGAACGCAAAGGGTCTCGATTTTTTTCATGACGTTTTTTCCTCGCCTGTCTCCTCCGCGCGAGGGCGGGCAGGCCAGTCCTTGGAACTTTGAGCGGCGCAATTTCCAATCATTGGAAATAGTTGTAAAGACATTTCCGGCCCTGCTAGATTCAATCCGCCGCATGAGTCCCGTCCTTCAAGAATGGCTGAACCTCGTCTTCCGTTGGATCCACGTCATTGCCGGCATCATGTGGGTCGGGAACTCGATGCTGTTTAACTGGCTGGACCGCAACCTCCTGGCCGGCGGCCAGCGCGGCAAATACGGCGAGACGTGGCTGATCCACAGCGGCGGCTTTTACCGCATTGAAAAGTTCATGCTCGAGAAATCCGAGCTCCCCCCCATCCTGCACTGGTTCAAGTGGCAGTCCTACATCACGTGGATCAGCGGGTTCTGCCTGCTCGTCCTGGTGTACTGGATGAGCGGCGCGAGCTACCTCATCGACCCCGCCGTGCGCAAATTGTCCGAGCACCAGGCGCAGGTGATCAGCTTCGGCGTGCTGGCCGGCGCGTGGATCATTTATGAAATCCTGTTCCGCACGCCGATCGGCAAAACGCGCGCGGCGCCGCTCATCGGCATCGCGTTGATCATGGCCGGGACCTACGCCCTCTGCCACGTATTCAGCGGGCGCGGCGCGTACCTGCAGGTGGGCGCCACGCTGGGGACGCTGATGGCGGGGAACGTATTTTTTTACATCATCCCGTCGCAAAAAGAGATGGTGGCCCGGATCAAGGAAGGCAAAGGCCACGAGCTCGCGCTGGGCGACCGCGCGAAGCAGCGCTCGATCCACAACAATTACTTCACCTTCCCCATGCTGTTCACGATGTTGAGCAACCATTTCGGCGGGCTGTACGGGCATTCGCTCAACTGGCTGATCCTGCTCATCCTGTTTTTCGCCAGCGCGCTCATCCGCCATTTCATGAACATCCGGTTCACCTTCAAAGCGTGGCTGCCCTGCCTGGCCTCCACGGTGGCCGTCGCCGCCGTGGCGCTGTTCCTGATTGTCGGCCCGGTGTTCCAGCCCAAGGCCGCGGCGTCCATCACCGCGAGCAGCGAGCCGGCGGTCACGTTTGCGCAGGCGCGGGAAATCATCAACCAGCGCTGCCTGTCCTGCCATTCGGTGTACCCGACCGACCCGATCTTCGCGGCGGCCACGGGCGGCGTGCACTACGACACGGCGGAGGAAATAAAAGCCAAGGTCGACCGCATCAAAATCCGCGCCGTCGAATTGCAGACCATGCCGCTGGCCAATAAGACCATGATGACAGACGAGGAACGCAAGATTCTCGGCCGCTGGATCGATGCGGGCGCCGCTATCCCGTAGGTCCGCCCATCGGAAGTATTGTTCCCTCGCGCAGAAATTTTCTAAGATCCACGCGCGCATCATCGATCGCGTCAAACGCCGCAAACAAAGTTTCGCCGTCCCGCCCGGCGTGATCGCGCATCAATTCATCCAAACTCCGGTTTCCATCGGGAAGCTGTTTTTCAATCGCCACGTTGGAGGCCAGGTCCGCGAGTAAATCGGCGGTGGGCCGATGCTCCGTGAATCGGGCGTGCGGCGCACCGATCGCGACGAGATCGCACGCGCCCGCGATGATCCGGGACGCGTCCCGAATTTGCTGGGGGCGTGTGCCTCCCGTGCCCGTGAGCAGGCCGATCACCCGGCGCACGCGGTAACGCTCGCGCACGAGGCGGACCAGGCGGGCACTGCGTTGTGCGCCTTCCGCGTTTTTGCTTCGCAACAGGAACACGAGCGCATTTCCGCATCGGAGCAACGTGTGGCGCCCTGGATTTTCCAGCGGATCGCGACCGAAGCCGGCCAGCGCCTCTGCCAGCGCATCGCGTGAAACCGGCAGGACGTCCTGCAGGCTTTCCACGATGGCCAGGGCCGCCGCCACATTTTGCACTTCAAAGTCGAGCAGCCCGCCCTCGGTAATCCGCGCCTCCCGCACACCCAGCAAGGCCTCTTCGCCGCGGCCGGACTTTATCCAGAACGTGTCCCCGCGAACAAATATGCCGCGATCAAAATGCGGTTCCCCTGTGGTGTAGTAGAAAATTCCATTCGACGCGCGCGACTCCATGCCGCGCACGAGGGCATCGTCCGCGTTCAATACGACCGAGCGCCCCAGCGGAACGAGACGCGCCTTCACCCTCGCCATGTCGTTGACCGTGTCCACGCCTTCTTCGCCCAGGTGGTCGTCAAAGACGTTGAGGACAGCCGCCGTATCGCAGCGCCCGAAACCAATTCCGTGCCGGAGAATTCCGCCACGTGAAGTTTCCGCAATGAGGAGATCGGGACGCGCACGGCGTAAAATGCGCCATAGCCCGTTGCCGCCGGCATTGTCGCCGGGGTCCAGCAATTTGCCGTCTAACGTAGCGCCGTCCGTCGTCGCGCAACCAGTGCGATAGCCCTGCGTCCGAAAAATACGGTCGAGCATTTTGCAAACGGTCGTTTTCCCGTTGGTCCCGGTCACGGCGACGATATGCGGACGCCGCACCGATACCAACGGCCGGACCAGGAACCTCACGGCCTGGCGGTAGGACCAGTTGCGCACCTGTGCGTCCTTGATAATGTCCCGGAATCGCATACCAAGAGTATTGACGGGTTACCTGATTAGTTCCACCATTCTGAAACAAAGGAACACCCCATGGATACCATTCCGTTGAGCGAGCCGAGCATCACGACGTACGAGGGCGCGGAATTTACGACGCGCACCGTCTTTGCCACGGGATCTCAATCAAATCCCGACTAGGAACAACGCCCATGAACGAACAACTTTTGGAACCGGCCGTCACGACCTACGACCGGGAAGAATTGACCATGCGGATTGTTTTTGCCGGACAGCTAGGCAGTGGCCCGTCCGCCAACGATTAGCACTTCGAGCGGTTGGGACAACCGCCCCGACCTTCGACGAATTACTTAGCCAGGCTGCGGACGTAGGCCGCGACGTCGTGGATTTTCTGGTCGTCTTTCAACAGCGGCCCCCAGGGCGTCATCATCGGTGATTTTCCAACCGCGACGCCGCCATCCTTGATGGCCGTGAAGATTTCCTTGTCCGTCAGTTTGGACATCACTTCCTTATTGGTATGGTCCGCCGGTTTGGGATCCAGTGCCGCGGCGGTGATGCCGTCCCCTTTGCCGGTTTCGCCGTGGCAAGCCACGCAGTAGATCTTGTAGATCTCGCCGCCGCGCGCGGCGTCGCCGTTGATTTTGAAATCATCGCCCGCCACCGGGGTGGCCGTGGTGGTTTCGGCGGTGGCAGCGGCTGCGGGGGCGGCCGGCGTATTGGTCTCCTGCGCGACGGCGGCCCACGGTAGCAAACAGAGTACGAACCATTTTTTCATTTTATCACCTGCTTGGAGACCGAAGCTAATGCACCTGCGGGCGGGAATCAAGACCGGTGCGGCCGTCCCAAATATCGACACGGAACTGATTTCTGCTTCCACGACCCTCCCCCGCTTTGGTATGTTACCTGCTGCTTTCAGGACCCCAAACCCTAAAAGAGGAGTGCATCATGAGAGGTAAGATTGCCGGTCTGGTTTTGTGTCTCGCGGCGGGTGTCTATGCGGAGGACCGCGCCGTGTTGAACGAGGAGGACGTTTGGAAACTCTACACGACGCCCCAGGTCAAGTTCATGGACATCAACGGCAACAACACGACCTTTGCCGCCCTCGGCATCGGCACGATCCTGAATGACCACTGGTATTTCGGATTCCTGGGTCAAATCAACATGAACGACGCCGACGTCAACGAAGACAGCGGCCACGCCAGCATCGACCGCTATGACATGTGGGACGCAGGCGCGGAAATCGGCTACATCTTCGCGCCGGCCAGCCTGGTCCATTTGGACGGCTCGCTTTATTTCGGCGGCGGCCAGGTCACGATCCAGGACTTCGGGTCGGAAGATGAATCCGGCTACGTCGTGCTCGAACCGCAGGTTTCCGCGCTGATCAATCTCCACGAGGTTTGGGAGCTGGGCGCCGGCGTCGGCTACCGATTCACGGACGGCGTGGACACGCCGGCGGTTTCGGACAGCGACCTGACCGATATCACGTACCGGGTCTTCCTGCGCGCCACGGAATTTTGAAATCTCATCATCAGGGTTGGTCCTGAAAAAAGCCCCGCTTCGGCGGGGTTTTTTTATGGAGCCAAGGCGGCCGCGCGATTTTTCGCGGGCGGCTAATCGATGCTGTTTACTTGTTTGTAGTCGCCGTCCGCGCGCGGAAAAATTGTTTTGTTCGCTACGTCGGCGCCTTTCACCGCGGAGGCGTGCCCATCGGCGTAAAGCACATTTCGATAACCGGACCCATGGTTGTCCACGCTCTTTATGTCTGTCATTTTCCCCGGGGTCTTGTCGCCCTGCTCCCGATCGTTCGACTCGTCCAGCAACACCGCAAAGGACGTTGGATCACAGGTACCTGATTCGTACGCGAATTTGTCACCGTAGCCGGCGACATACATGTAACTACAGTTGCCCTGGCTGGCAAACGGCGTGTCGCCGCCGGAAACGTCGCCGGCGAAATTGTTGCCCTTGTACACCGCGACGGGAATGTTGTTGTTCAAGCCCTCGACGGAATCGCTCGGGCATACCCAGACTTTGGCGGTGCGCTGGTAGCCGCCTTTATAAAGCAAGCGCACCTGCTGCGTGAACGGATACTCCCCGGCGAGGTTGCCCGACGAATTGTACACGGGCGGACCACCGTTCTTCAGTGGGAACCAGCCTTCCCGGTCCCCGGCGTATTGGATGAAGGACAGCCCGATCTGTTTGAGGTTGTTGCGGCATGTTGACCGCTTGGCGTTTTCACGCGCCGCCGAGAGGCCGGGAATCATAACGCCGACAAGGATGAGCAGGATGGTGATGACCACCAACATCTCGATCAGCGTAAAGGCTGACCGGAATCTATTTTGCCCGGCCATCATGGCAGCTCGATAAAGGCGTGCCAATCGAACGTGCTGTTGTTGTCGAACACGTTGCTTACTGTGCCGTTCACGCCCTTGAACAGCAAGTCCACAACGCTGTTGCGATTGGACGGGATTTGGATCGTGATCGTCCACAGGTTGGATCCGACGCCGATGTTCGTCATCAAGGGTTCGGTGATGCCCTGGAACCCGTCAAAGCCATGGTACAAGTTCACCATGGAGGCCGTCGCCAGCGGACCGCCGGCCGGATTGTATATGACCGTGAAAAGATTGGTCGGGTAGACGGGATCCGGGAACCACGTGGCGCGTCCGCCCACGGTGCCGCGGTAATTTTGTCCGGCCCCCGGCTGGTCATACGTCGGCCCGCCCGCGTTGCGGAAGAGGTATTCCATCTGCCCGTTCGTATGCGGCGGCACGACGAAGTCGTAGTACCAGATGCCCTGGTTGGAAAACGTCATGGCGGCGAAGGTGAAACTGCTCGTGGGACTCTTTCCACCCCACTCCACGTTGCGGACGCCGGCCAGCACGCGGTAATTCTGGTTGTATTTGAAGCGGACGACGGCGCCCGTGTTCGGGACGGGGTTGGGTGTGAAGCTGAAACGGCGGGCGGGGTTGCCCACGCCGGAGAAGCTCCGGAAACTTTCGTGGGACAGGCCGACGCCCTGGACAATCGCGGTCCAGTTTCCGCCTGCGCCGGTCGCGCGCTGGCCATAATCGAGCCAGGGCTGCAGCAGGTTGGTGGAAACCTGGACGCCATGCGTGACTTCGGCGGGCAGGTTTACAAAGGTGACCCGCGTGTTCCCACCTGTGGGCGTGACCGCGATGACGGTCGGTGAATTGGACGGCGGGGGCGGCGGCAGCGTGGTGTTGTTCCACACAAATGGCGCGAGGACGACATTCGTCGGGGCGCCCTGCAGATAGAATTCGATGTCGCTCTCGAATGGGTTGGGGCTTTCCAACGTCGAGTTATCCGCGCGCAAAATGTAATATTTGTACGCCACGCTGCGCGGGCTGCGGCGCGATTCCCAGAATGAATCGCCGTAATACGGCGGGTCAAACTCGCCGTTGCCGACCAGGGAGCCCGGGAACGTCGGCACGAATACGTTGTCGTACCCGTTGGTGGAGAACACCCACTGGACCGCGTAGATCCCGTCGCCGGCATTGGTGTCGCCGCCGGTTCCATTGTCGTTCAGCGTCAGGCCCGCGGTGTTCCAATCCATGAGGGGCGCGGTGGCGAAATCGCTGGTGGGCGGGTTTTCATTGTTCGAGTTGAATCCGCGCAGCGGATCGCTGCCCTGGATGAGGACACGGTTGATGCCGGACCGGTTGAAACTGCGCAGGTCGAGCTGGAACGTGACGAGCGTGCGTTCGCGTACGCCGGCGTCGCCGCGGTTCAGATCCACGTAAAGACTGTTATAGCCCGTGTTGGTGCCCGGGGTGCTGCGATACGGTCCCGCCGCGGCGCCCAGGTAATCCGTGATCACCATCGTAATGCCATTGGTATTGAGCGACAGGGTGCGGGGCGCGTTGCCGAAATCTTTCAAGCGGACTGCTTCGTAGTTGTTGGTGCCGGTGGCGGTCAGGATGCCGCTGTATTTGTAATTCACGTTCAGCGGCGTGCCGGGCGGGAACGTGACGTCGCGGTAATACAGGGATCCCGTGAACTGGGACAGCGGGCTCGACATGGCCGGCGGAAAACCGAATTCCAAGGGGAGCGCGCCGCCGTTGATGAAAAATGTGGTGGCGCCGGGGTTCAGTCCCAGGCCCGATGCGGTTTCGAGAAAGAAACGGACGGTCGTCGACGTCGTCAATCCGCCGGCCGCGACGGTCAGGTAGTTATAGGTTAGCTTCGCATTCCCGTTCGTATCTTCCACGCCGTTGGCCGTCACCTTGACCAGCGAACCGGCGGCCGGCAGGTCGTTGGTGAGCTGCAGCAATACGCCGTTGGTTTGCAGCACCGTGACGCTGCCCGGCGTGTTGACGCCGACGGACCAGTTGCCGGGCGTTGTCGCGGTGGCCGCGTTCAACGCTTCATTGAATTGCGCGTACACGGTGCGTATGCCGAACGCCCCCTGCAGGAAACGTATGAACGGCGCGTTCACGTCGCCGCCGCCCACCAGGTCGGGCATGCCGTCATCGTTACCGTCCACCGGGACATCCGTGTAGTCGTCCGTCGTCAGCAAACCGGCGCCGTACGAGGCATTGCCGCTGACCTGGCGCGGGATGGCGTCATTCGCGCTGAACGCATCGTTGGAATTATTGTTGTGAATGTTGGCAAACAGCCGGAGCATCGCGCCGCGCGGGACAATTTCGCCGGGCTGCACGACGCCGAAACGGCCGGTGTTGGCGCCATAAACCACGCTCCACGGAATGCGGACTTCAAAACCGGTCAGGTCATTGGTGCCCGGCGTGGTCAGTGCGACCATGTCCACGGGCGTGCCCTGGGGCGCCGCGCCGTTCCCGTTGTCGTTCAGATCGAACAGGCGCCGGACGTTGTTGGTGTTCGGGTCGGCGAGCCCGTCATACGTAATGCGCAGCACATTGTTGTAAACACCTTCGGTGGAAAACATGTAGTCCAGTCCGAACGGCACGGCGCCGATGGCCTCGGATTTCTTCCAGCCGACGTCGTTGAAATTTATGTAGGCCGGAAGGACGATGGGCGAGTTCGTGGTCCGGATCCAATTGGTCGTGGTGGTGGCGCCGGTCGGGACGCCGTTTGTCGGGTCGGCGTCCATCATCACGACGAGCTTGTTGTCGCTCTCGAATCCCTGCAGCGCGATGTACAGGTAGTTGGTGTCCCACGTCACATATAGATTGGTGATGCCGACGCCGGTGCCGAACGCGCCGCCGCCGCCGGTGAAGGTACCGCGCAAGTCGCCCACGTCGTATTCATTGGGACGCCCATCGAGGAGGGCTTGGTTGGGCGGCGTGGCCCGGGCGATGGAAACAAAAGCGAACGCAACCAAAGCGAGTAGACATTTCTTCATACTGGGGCCCCCTTAAAACGTTTTACTCTGCGCATTGTTTAACATTTCGCTGAATACTTTCCAGCGAAAAAGCATCTAACCGATTGCGGTTGTTAATATACACCGCTATGCAATATTTCAGATACAGGAGAACGCCAATGAAACGCACCGCCGCCTTACTATTTCTCGTCGCGAACCTTACGTGGGCCCAGGAGCGTCCGTTGCGGGTGGCCGTGCTGGACTTCGTGGACCAGACAGGCCTGAAATCCGACGCCCAGCTCGGCGGGGCCATCGCGCCCGGCGCCCTGGCGGAGAAGGGTTTCATCGTCCTCGGCAAGCAGCTCGTCAATTCCGGCGATTACGAAGTCATCGACCGGCGCGATTTCGTCAGCCAGATCGAAAAGCTGCAGCCGCAGGACATGGGTAGCCCCACCCCGGCCAAGCCCTCGTTTCTCCAGGCCGCCCAGCAGCTGCGGGCGGACGTCGTGCTGCGCGGAAACATCATGAGTTTTTCCACCGGCAAGCAGAAGGTCAACCAGGGCGGCTATGCCACCGACCTGTCCACGGTCACGTTGCGCGTTTCGCTGGAAGCGCTCGACGCGAAGGACGGCGCGATCATCGCCGTCGCCGACGGTAGCGCGCGCCAGAGTTTCCGACAGACCGAAGCGCTCTCCACCGAGCTGAGCGAGGACGATGTGTTGACCATGCTCGACGAAGCGGTCGATGCCGCCCTGCCCGTCGTAAAATCAAAAATCGCGGAGCGGCAGACCGACCTGGCCGCGCGGGCGACGATCAAGTTGTCCGTCAAGACCTCCGAAGATCCCGCGCTGGTTGAAGTCGACGGCCTGCTGATCGGGTCCTCGCCGGTGACGGATTTCGAGGTCTACCGCGGCGACCACGTGTTCACCATCAGCAAGCCCGGCTACCAGCAGATCACGAAACGGATACTGTTCGAAAAGAACACGTCCATCGAAGTCCCGATGCTGCGTGAAACGCTCTCGGCCGAGGAACGCAAACAAATCCTGGAAAAGGCCAACGTGGATATCATCAGTTCCGACGTCCCCGGCCTCATTATCAATACGACGGATTGACGAGAAGAAGCGGGGAATGGTGGATTGGGGGGATGGGATGTCTCCCAATCACCCGTTCCCCCATTCCCCCCTCATGGATTTCTCTTCCATCTTGCACGAAGCCGGCGCGTGGATCGCCTGGACCACCGTCGGCCTGCTGTGTCTCGTCGGCGTGCTGCTTTCGTGCCTGACCATTTCCGGAACGTGGTGCGTCGTGCTGGCCTCGGTCCTGGCGGCCGGTTTGACTGACGGGCTGCGTCCGCACTGGAATCTCGTGTTCCTTTTCATCGCCCTTGCGATCGGCATTGAACTGATCGAATGGTTCGCCAGCGCGTGGGGCGTGCAGAAACGCGGCGGCTCGAAGGCGGCCGGTTTCGCCGCGCTGTTCGGCGGAATCGCGGGCTTGTTCCTGGGTACGTTCATTCCCATCCCGATCGTGGGCAGCCTGGTGGGCATGATGGCGGGCAGCTTCGGGCTGGCCTACGCGGTGGAAAAACGGCGGCTCAAAGAGCACGACCGCGCCATGCATATCGCGTGGGGCACGGTGACGGCCCGCGTGCTGGTGCTGTTCCTGAAAGTCGGCGCCACGCTGGCGATGATCGCGTTCCTCGGCTTTGCCGTAGTCCAATGAGCGGATAACGGGATTGACAGGCCAACCGGTAAATCCTGTTATCCCGTCCGTGCACGCCACTTCCAATCATTGGAAATTGTTCCTCGCACTTTTCCAATCGTTGGAACTTTTGGCCGTGGCGCGCGACGCGACGCCGGTCTGCGGCCCGAATGAACTGGCCGGCTTCCAGGCGGCGCTGGTCGACCTCAACATGATGGAGACCGACCCCGGTTTTACCAAGGACGTCGCGGAACCGCGGCAGGCGCTGCAGTGGATTCGCGACGGCCTGAAATCGCCGATGCTGCTCCCGCAGAAGGCGGACGAAATCCTGGCCGGCGCCGTCACGGACACCTGGTCGCTGGCCTGCAACCTCCTGGAACTGCCGCTGGCCGCCAGCAACGAGGAGGAAATCGCCGGCGACGACGCGATGTGGGAAGGGCTCGACCCGGAACTCGTGCAAATCCTGTCTCGTTTTCTCGCCTCGGCCCATCGCGCGAACGCCCTGCTCGACCACGCGTTCGCGAAACTGTCGCTGGAGGAAAAAAGTTACCTCGCGGCCTCGGAGCTCGCCGGCGTTTTCAACGCGGAGGACCACGCCGACGTCCGAGGCCGGCTGCGCGACAGCTACATCGCGACGAATGACGTAACGCGCGTCATCGACGAAATGAACGCGCTCGATCCCGAACCCGCGGCCACCAATTACCTGGCGCTGCTGCAGAAAATCGACCGCTCGGCGCTGCTCGCCGCGGGAAAAGTTTTCCAGCGGGCCGTGCGCGAGGTATACGACCGCGCCAACGGCATCAAGAACTGGCCCGAAGGCAACATGATGGTCGTGACCGACCTCGGCAAGGTGCGCATCGCCACGCGCGCGAACGAAACGTATTCGGACGAATGCCTGCTCATTTTGGAACCGGGCGGGAAAAATATTTACGACGGGAAGGCCGGCTCGGCCAGCGGGCTGGACCGGCAGCACCTGTGCGCGATCGTCGACCTGGGCGGCGACGACGAATACGCGAACCGCGGGCTGCTCTCGCCCGGCGCCGCGCTTTTTGGATTGTCCGTGATCCTGGACGCGTCCGGCGACGACGTGTACCGCGCGGCGTTCCTGGGCCAGGCCGCGGCCGTCCACGGCGTGGCGTGGCTGGAGGATTTCGGCGGGGACGACACGTACGTCGCGCGCGGCCTGTCTCAAGCCGCCAGCGTCGGCGGCCTCGCGTACCTGCAGGACCACGCGGGCAACGACACTTACACGCTGGGCTACGAAGGCCAGGCGTTTGCGGGCGTGAACGGGTTCAGCCTCTTGATCGACGACGAAGGCCAGGACCGGTACGCCGCCGGCGGCGTCGAACGTGATTTCGAGCGGAACGACGACCGATTCATTTCTTTGGCCCAGGGATTCGCGATCGGGATGCGTTCCCTCGCGGGCGGCGGCGTGGCCGCGCTGATCGACAAGTCCGGCAACGACATTTACGAAGCCGACGTGTACGGACAGGGCGCGAGCTATTGGTACTCGGCGGGTTTCCTGATCGACGAAGACGGCTTCGATTCGTACCGCGTCTATCAATATGGACAGGGATCCGGCATCCACTTGAGCCTGGGCCTGCTCGCGGATTTTGCCGGCGACGACGAATATCTGGGCGGCATCCTGACCCAGGGCAACGCGCACGATTACGCGGTGGGCATGTTGTTCGACCACGCGGGACGCGACACGTACACCGCGTCCGCCAATTCCCAGGGCCAGGCCATGAACAACGCCTTTGCCTTCCTGTGCGACAGCGCGGGCGACGATGCGTATTTTGCGCGCGACGGAAACAGCTGCCAGGGCATCGGCAATTCCGGGTGGCCGCGCGATTACGGAAGCCTGGCCGTCCTGCTCGACCTCGATGGCCACGACAGCTACAGCTGCGGCGCCATCAACGACAACAGCCTGCTGCGCCCGCTCTACGGCGTGATTTTCGATTCCGCGTTGCCCGCGGCCAAACACAAATGAACGCCAAACTGAAATTCCTGCTCATCCTGCTCGTGTGTGTGAGCGCAAATACGCGGGCCGATTCTTTCACCACCAATACGCCGTACGACGAACTGGTGTTCCACGTCGTGCGCTACGGCAACACGGAAGCGAAACGCCGCGACAAGGACCAGGCGCGAAAGGAATTATTTTCGCGCCGCGCCGACGCGCTGCGCTTCGTGATGACGAAGATCCACGTCGACAACGTCGGGCTGCAGGTGCTGGCCCAGAACATGGTGGAGGAATTCAAAAAGGACGAGGTGGTGCCGGTCCTGCTTGATTTCATCGAGGACGCGCGCACGAACACGCAGAAAACGGCCATCTACTTCCTGGGCTTCCACCCCGCGCCCGAACACGCCCGGAAAATCAAACCGTTCCTGGCCAGCGACAAGCTGCGCGGGGTCACGATCCGCACGCTGGGCAAATGGAAAGCCGCCGACGCCCTGCCGGAGATCGCCGCCTTTTTGCGCGACGACAACGAACGGGTGCGCGTGGCGGCCGCCAACGCATTGCGCGACATCGGCGATCCCCGCGCCGTTCCGTACCTGATCGACGCGCAGGCCGACCCCGTTTTCACCGTGCGCAACACCGCGTTGCGCGCGCTGGTTTCATTCGGCGAGGCGGGCGAAAAGGCGATGCTGGCCCAATTGGAAAAAGCCAAGGGCGTGCCGCTGCGACAATTCATCCGCGGGCTGGGAGAATTGCGATCCGTCGCCGCGGAAAAACCCCTGCATAAACTGGCCGACGGCCAGGACACGATGATCCGCGACGATGCACGTTGCGCGCTGCTCTTCATCAACCCGTCGGCGCTTCGGTAACGGAAGAACGAAAAGCCGGCCGGCGGCTACAGACTTGTGTTGCGAAGCTGATTCGATATTGTGCCGTTTTCCCTCGATCATGAGCAGCATGACCTACATTTCCACGCGCGGCGGGACGGAGCCGATGGGCTTCCAGGAGGCTGTCATCACGGGCCTGGCGCCGGACGGCGGGCTGTTGATCCCGTCGAACATTCCCGACGTGCGCGACAAGCTGGATTACTGGAAAACGCTCTCCTACCAGGAGGTCACGTTCGAGGTCATGCGTTTGTTCGTCGATCTCCCCGACGCGGACCTCAAGACGTTGATCGATCGCAGCTACGCGCCGTTTTCGCATCCGGAAATTGCGCCCGCGATCCCGGTCGGCGATCTCCAGATCGTCGAGCTGTTCCACGGGCCGACGCTGGCGTTCAAAGACATCGCGCTGCAGTTCCTGAGCAATTTCTACGACTACATCCTCCAGCGCACGGACCGGAAACTGAACATCCTGGGTTCCACCAGCGGCGACACCGGCAGCGCCGCCATCCACGGGATCCGCGGCAAGGACCGGATGAATATTTTCATCATGCACCCGCACGGCCGCGTGGCGCCGCTGCAGGAAAAACAGATGACGTCCGTGCTCGACGCCAACGTGTTCAACCTCGCCATCGAGGGCACGTTCGACGATTGCCAGCGGATCATGAAATCGATTTTCAACGACCTGCCGTTCAAGACGAAGTACGCGCTGGGTTCGGTGAATTCGGTGAACTGGGCTCGCGTGCTCGCGCAGGTCGTTTATTACTTTTCCGCGGGACTGTACGTGCTCGACCAGTCGAAAGCCCGGGCGGTCCGCTTTTCGGTGCCGACCGGGAATTTCGGCGACATCCTGGCCGGGTACTACGCGAAGCGCATGGGCCTGCCCATCTCGCAGCTGATCCTGGCCACGAACGAGAACGACATCCTCGCGCGTTTTTTCAACACCGGCGTTTACAGTGTCGGCGACGTCGTTTCCACCATCAGCCCGTCGATGGACATCCAGGTGGCCAGCAATTTTGAGCGCTATCTTTTTTACCGCGTCGGCGAGGACGGTGCCCGGTTGCGTACAATGATGGACGATTTTGCACGGACCGGGTCCCTCTCACTGCCGGTCAAAAAGGGACAGCGCGTGGACCCCTTATTTACGGCCGGGGTCGGGCGCACCGCGGACACCCTGGCCACGATCCGGCGCTACCACGAGCGGTATGGGTATTTGTTGGATCCCCATTCTGCCGTAGGGGTTTACGTCGGCGAACAGAACCGGGCGGCCGGGGAACCGATGATCTGCCTGGCCACGGCGCATCCGGCCAAGTTCAAACAGGCCATCTTGGACGCGACCGGCCAGGACTTGGCGCACCACGTGCTTTTGGATAGGCTCAAGGATGCCCGCTCACGCTGCGAAGTGCTGCCCGCCGAGGTCAAGGCAGTACGCGATTTCGTGGCCAAACACGCGTTATGACGGATAGAACATACATCAGCAATGAACGCCGCGAACTGCGCGATCTATGGATCGCGGTCACGATCGCCGTCTCGTTCGCGCTTTACCATGTCCTGTCTTTTTTCTCGGACAACTTCACGGCCAGCGTGCGCAAGATGTACCCGGTGGTCAGCAACGGGCTGATGTTCTGGATTTTTTTCCTGCTGTGGGCCGCGTATCGACGCTGGCGCGCGGCGGCCTCCGAGCACAACGCCCTGCGCGATATCGTCGGTAGCATCAGTTCCGAAGTCATCCTGACCGTCGGCCCCGATCGCCGGATCACGTCCAGCAACGAGGCGTCGCTCGCCCTCTTCGGTTACCGTTCGGAATACCTCGTGGGCAAAACCACGGACCTGCTGTACGGGGACCGTCGCGTGAACCAGAGCCACGCCGGCGAAATCCGCGAGGCGTTGGACAAGACGGGCCGGCATCTCGGCTTCGCGACCGGACTGCGGTCGACCGGCGAGCAATTTCCGCTGGAGATCTCCACCGCCCTGCTGGGGAAAAAACACGAGGCCGTCCTGATCCTGCGCGACATCACCGAGCGCAAAAAAGCGGAGGCCGCCATCACGCAGGCCAAGGAAGCCGCCGAACGCTCCTACGAACGCCTGCGCGAACTGGAAAAGATGCGGGACAATTTAACGCACATGATCATCCACGACATGCGCACGCCGCTCCAGATCCTGCTGGCCAACCAGGAACTCATGCGCAATCTTTCCGACCCCACGCTGCCCAATGAAGCCCGCGAGATGCTGGATGAAATGGTCGGCCCCACCATGATTTTGACGGAAATGACCAACGCCGTCCTCGACGTCAGCCGCATGGAATCCGGCAAGGTGAAATTGAACAAGAAGGACGTCGACCTCTCGGACCTGATTCGCAGCACGGTCCAGGCGCTGGCGCCCATCGCCAAGTATCACGACGTGGCCGACGAGATCGGCGAAACCGCCTACCACGTGCAGTGCGATAGCGACCTCATCCGTCGCGTGATCATCAACCTGGTCGTCAATGCGATCAAGTACACGCCGCAGAACAGTCGCATCCGCGTCAGCGCCGTGAAAAACGCAGATTCCGTCCGCGTTGATGTCACCGATAACGGGCCGGGCATTGCCCCCGAAAATCACGCCACAATTTTTGAAAAATTCGGCCGCGTGCGCGGCTCCAAGACGACCGCCCACTCCGTCGGCCTGGGCCTCACCTTCTGCAAGCTGGCCATCGAGGCCCACGGCGGGCAGATCGGCGTCGAAAGCCGCATGGGCGAAGGCGCCACGTTCTGGTTCGTCCTCCCGGCATGAAGAATCTTCGGCTTCTCCTGTTTTTTTTCCTCGTGGCCTGTGAACGGCGCGCGACTGTCCGTCACTACC
>JADMIO010854489.1_pt1 | contig 18817 bp, 16 predicted proteins | sample 8958161 | NCBI WGS metagenome assembly JADMIO01 (sample SAMN16585339, study PRJNA669376) | soil metagenome | isolation source: Crop rotation soil | place: USA: Cullars Rotation, Alabama | collected 2011 | reverse complement strand
CCTGCACGATGGCGCCCGCCAGCGCCGCCGGCGCCGTCGCCCCGGCCTGGCCGGCCGAGAGCAGCAGCACGGGCATGCCGCCGCGCACCGCCGTCTCCAGGCAGCGGCAGGCGTCGGTGGCGAACTTCAGCGGTGGCACCACGAAGCAGTTCGACTGGCTCACGAACGGCCGCTTGCGCCAAGCCTCCTCGCTGCCGGCGATCGCATGCAGCATCTTGAAGGAGGCATCGAGATGGTCGGGATGCACCCAGCTGGTGCCGACATGCTTGGTCGTCCCGGAGACGCTCAGATAGCAGGTATTGATGTCCATCTCCGCCGGATCCGGAATGTCCCGCGGCACGACCGAGCGCTGATAGAAGTGGATATGCTCCATGACATCGACGATGCGCGCGATGTCATAGGCATCCTGGGCCAGCGACTCCCGATACTCGCCGGTCAGCGGATCGACGATATGCACGGCAGCCCCGGCGGTGCCGAAATAGACCCGCTTCCCCCAGGGCTCCATGTCGTACTTCGCATCCTGCCCATGCAGCACGAAGTTCCGCGCCGCCCCGGCGATGGTGTCCTCGATCAACCCCCGCGGAAACAGCAGCCGCCCCTGGTCGGTGAGCGTGCACCCCTTCTTCGTCAACACCTCGACACAAGACGGAATCGCATCCGCCAGCCCGATCTCCTCCAGCACCTGCAACGCCGCCCGATGAATGCGAACGAGGTCGTTTTCCTTCAGCGGCAAATACCGCCCGCCCTCCAGCCCGGCCCGCACCGGCGGTTCCGCCAACGGCGCCGCCCGCAACGCCCGCCGCGCCGCCCTACCGCCCCGCCGATTGCCCAGCTCTTGAGTATCGCTCATGGAAGATATCCACCCGCCCGTTTCTGATCGTCATTCTGAGCGGTTTGGAGGCCAGTATCAAAGGATTGAATTTCAAGCTTAGATGAGTAAAATTCATGTATGGCCTTGCCATCTCTCACCGCGCTCCGGACCTTCGAGTCGGCCGCCCGCCATCTGAGCTTCCGGGCCGCGGCCGAGGAGCTGGCCGTCACCCAGTCGGCCGTCAGCCACCAGGTCGCCGACCTCGAGGAGAGCCTCGGCGTCGCCCTCTTCCGGCGCGAGGCCCGCCGGGTCGCCCTCACCGAGGCCGGCCTGCTCTACTACCCCTTCCTGCGCGACGCCTTCGAGCGCATCGCACAGGGCACCGCCCTCGTCACCCGCACCAGCGCCGCCGGCGAGCTCAACGTCCAGGTCTATATCACGGTGGCGGTACGCTGGCTGATCGCCCGCCTGCCGGCCTTCCAGGCCGCCCACGCCGACATCCTCGTGCGCTTCAGCGCCAGCCATATCGATTGGGAGTTCGACGAGAGCGCCGCCGACGTGGGCATCATCTGCACGGCCGGCGCCGACCGCCCCCAGCTCCACTATACCCACCTCTTCGACGCCCGCCTGGTCCCAGTCTGCAGCCCCGCCGTGGCGCAAGCCGGCCTCGGCCTGCGCCAGCCCGCCGACCTCGTGAACCACGCCCTGCTGCAGCTCTACACCGCCGCCGACGAATGGCAGGTCTGGCTGACAGCGGCCGGCGTGCCCCAGGTAAGGGGCCGCGCCGCCCCCAAGTTCGACAGCTACCTCTTGGCGCTCGAAGCCGCCACGGACGGCCAGGGCGTCGCCATCGCCCCCTACTTCCTGGTCGCCGCCGATCTCAAAAGCGGCCGCCTCGTGAAGCCCTTCCGCCTGGAAGTGCCGCAGCCCCGCCGCTGGTACCTGGTCTGCCGCAAGGAACGCCGCGCCGAACCGCGCATCGCCCGCTTCCGCGACTGGCTCGTCGCGCAGGTCGAGTCAGATCCGTCGATGTCCTAGAATCAAAACGGGGCGGCCAAGGCCGCCCCGTCGAAAGCGTCAGCGCGGAAAGCGCGCTTATTCGGTGCCGTTGGCGGCGATGATCTCGCGGGCTTCCAGCATGTGGGCGTGGCTGGCGGCAAGGCGGCGATCGATGACGGTGGGATCATCATCCGACCGGCAGATCAGCTTGCACAGCGCCATGATCATGCCGCGATACACATCGACGCCTGCTTCGCCGCCGGAATGCATGGTGACGGCCTGCTTGAGGAAATCCTCGGAGAGGCGCTCGACGGTCGCCGTCTCGCTCACGACCACCGGCTGCGGCCGCGGCTGCGCCTGGCGGGGAAACCGTATGACGTTGCTGCTCGTGCTCATCTGCGTGGCTCGTGCCGACATGTGATTCAACCTTCCCGATTATTCCCTGCCTTTATTAACGACGATCTAATGGCGAGTTGAGATTCGGCTAAGACACAAACCATTACGTCTCGTCGCAATTTGAAACGTATGCTCGCTATCGCCGGCGGAAAGTGACCAGAATCACAAGAAGTATGGTTTACCGGGGGAACGGGAGGACAACTCAGGGGTCGAAACAGGAGGTCGTCCCGCGGTGGCAGGTGGGCCCTTGGGGCTGGACCAGCACCAGCAGCGCATCGCTATCGCAGTCCGGCGCGACGCTCACGAGCTTCAGCGTATGGCCGGAGGTCTCGCCCTTCTGCCACAACCGCCGCTTGCTGCGGCTGTAGAAGGTGACGAGGCCGGAACTCAGCGTGGCCGCCAGCGCCTCGCGATTCATGTAGCCGAGCATCAGGACGCGCTTGCTGTCGGCGTCCTGCACGATCGCCGGGATGAGGCCGCCATCCTTCGCCCAGTCGAGCTTCTCGATGTCGAGCGCGCTCATATCCTCACCACGATGCCATCGCCGGCGAGATAGCGCTTGAGATCGGGGATCGCGATCACGCCCTTGTGGAACACGCTGGCTGCCAGCGCTCCGTCGACGCGCGCTTTCGCGAACACGTCGCGGAAGTGCTCGGTCGACCCAGCACCGCCCGAAGCGATCAACGGCACGCCCACGACGTCGCGCACGGCCGCCAGCTGCTCGAGATCATAGCCCTGCCGCATGCCGTCCTGGTTCATGCAATTGAGCACGATCTCGCCGGCGCCGCGCCCGGCCGCCTCTTTCACCCAGTCGAGCGTGCGGCGGCGCGTGGCGCGCGTCTTCGTGGGATCGCCGGTGTACTGATAGACGAACCAGTCGCCGTCCTCGCGCCGGCTGTCGACGCCGAGCACGACGGCCTGGCTGCCGAACGCGGCGGCCATGGCGGCGATGAGTTCAGGGTTCTCCAACGCCGGCGAGTTGATGGAGATCTTGTCGGCCCCGCCGTTGAGGATGCGCCGCCCGTCCTCGACCGTGCGGATGCCGCCGGCGACGCAGAAGGGGATGTCGATGACGCGCGCGATGCGCTCGATCCAGCTGCGATCGACGGTGCGCTGGTCGCTCGACGCCGTGATATCGTAGAACACCAACTCGTCGGCATCTTCCTCGCAATAGCGGCGCGCCAGCTCGACGATGTCGCCGACCACCTCGTGGTTGCGGAACTGCACGCCCTTGACGACGCGGCCGTCCTTGACGTCGAGGCAGGGGATGATGCGCCTGCTCAGCATGCGAGCGCCTCGGCCAGCGTGAAGCGGCCCTCATAGAGCGCCTTGCCAACGACGGCGCCGGCCGCGCCGGCGGCCTTCAGCGAACGCAGATCATCGAGGCTGGCGACGCCGCCCGAGGCCTGGACCGCGAGCTTGGGATAGAGCGCGTGAATCTCTCGATAGAGCCCGACGTTCGGTCCGCCCAGCAGCCCGTCGCGGGCAACGTCGGTGCAGAGCAGATGGCGCAGATACGCTGCACCGTATTCATCGATCACCTCGAACAGCGTCTTGCCGGAATCCTTCTGCCAGCCATGGGTGGTGACGTGCCAGCCGCGGTCGTCGGGTTTCACGTCGAATGCCAACACGATGCGGTCGCGCCCGAAGCGATCAAGCCAGGTGGCGACCAGGCTCGGGTTTGTAAGCGCCAGGCTGCCGATCACCACCCGCGCGATGCCGCTGCCGAGATAGGCGTTGATCTGATCCTCGCTGCGGATGCCGCCGCCCGTCTGCATCTTGAGGCCCGAGTCGGCGGCGATGCGCTTGATCAGATCCGTCTGCGCGGCGTTGCCATCCTTGGCGCCATCGAGGTCGACCACATGCAGCCATTCGGCCCCCGCGGTCGCAAAATCGCGCGCTACGGCCAAAGGGTCATCGGCATAGGTAGTCGCCCGATCGAAGCGGCCCTGGCTCAGCCGCACGCACTTGCCGTGGCGCAGATCGATGGCCGGATAGACGATCATCCCAGCCTCAGGAAGTTTTCGAGAATGCGCCGCCCGGTCTGGCGCGACTTCTCCGGGTGGAACTGGCAGCCATAGACATTGCCGCGCTGGACGACGGCTGAGATCGGCACGCCATAGTCGGTGCGCGCGATGGTGGTGCCGGACAGTGGCGCGTAGAAGCTGTTGGCGTAGAATGCCCAGGCGCCGCTCTTGATGCCCTCCAGCAGCGGGTGGTCGGGCGTGAGCGGTTCGATCTGATTCCAGCCCATATGCGGAACCGAGAGGCCGCCGCCGGTGGGCAGCGCCTCGATGCGGCCGGGGAGCATGCCAAGGCAGCGCACCTCCCCCTCGGCAGACTGTTCGAACAGCAGCTGCATGCCCACGCAGATGCCGAGCACCGGCTGCTGCAACCCACGCAGGCAGTCGACCAGTCCGTTGGCGTTCAGCTTCGCCATGCCCGGCGCCGCCGCGCCGACGCCCATCAGGATGACGCGCTCGGCTGCCGCGACGACCTTCGGATCAAGCGTGAGGACGGGGCGAACGCCGATCCGCTCGAGCGCGAACAGCACGCAGTTGACGTTCTCGCCCCCGCCGGGCACGACGGCAATCGAAGCTGCGGACGTGGCCATCGTTCACCACCCCTGCCTCAATCCATCATCTTCTCGATCGGCAGCACCAGGATGGCGCTGGCGCCGGCGGCCTTCAGCTGCTCCATGGTCTCCCAGAACACGCTTTCCCGGCTGACCGCGTGGATCGCCACCTTGTCGGGGTTGCCCTCCAGTGGCAGTACGGTCGGCGTCTCCGCGCCCGGCAGGATCCTGGCGATGGCCGGCAGGGCCGAGCGGGGCGCGTGCAGCATGATGTACTTGCTCTCGCCGGCCTTGAGGGCGCCGCGCAGCCGCTGCATGAGCCGCTCGATCGTCGCCGCCTTGGCGCCGCTCAGCCGATCCTGGCGCGCGATCAGCAGCGCCTGGCTTTCCAGCAGCGTGTGCACCGCCTTCAGCCCGTTGGCCTCCAGCGTGGCGCCGGTCTGCACGAGGTCGCAGATCGCGTCGGCGATGTGAAGGCGCGGCGCCACCTCGACCGAGCCGGTCATGACGACGATCTCGGCCTGCACCTTGGCCGCCGCGAGCAGGGCGCCGAGGCTGGCGGGATAGGAGGTGGCGATCTTGCGACCCGCCAGGTCGGCGAGATCGCGAAAGACCGTCTGCTCCGGCACCGCCAGGACGAGCTTGCAGCGGGCATAGCCGAGCGGCAGCACGGTATCGGTCTGCATCGGCCGCTTGGCCGCCCGCTTCTGCTCCTGCAATACGTTCTCGCCGACGATGCCGAGGTCGCAGACGCCCTCCTCGACGAAGCCGGGAATATCGTCGTCACGCACCAGCAGGAGATCGATCGGCAGCTCCTGAACGCGGCAGAACAACTCGGTCCGGCTGCGGGCGATGTGGAGGCCACACTTCGACAGCAACTCGAAGCTGGCGTCGGACAGCCGTCCCGAGCGCTGCATCGCCAGCCTTATGCGTTCACTGTCCATCCTGCCCAGCCGGTCGTCGTTCAACGGTGCCTGATCGCACAGGCCGGGCGATGGAGCAAGGGGTTCGGCGGCGTCGAGGCCGTTAACCCTGTTATTCCCGCTGCGCCGCCGCCCATCCCGCCTCGATGAAGTGTTTGGCAGCGCCGGCGAGGTCGTCGCTGTCGCTCCACAGGTTGCGCCAAACCGCCAACGCATTCGACAGGTTGGGATCGACGACCGCCGAGGAGAAGGACTCGAACGTGATCGGCCCGGCATAGCCGATGCGGGCGAGAGCACCGAAGATGGCACCGAAATTCACCGTGCCCGTGCCGAGATAGCCGCGGTGGCTCTCGCCGACATGGACGTAGCCCACCTTGCTCCCGCAGCGCTCGATGCAGCCGGCGAGATCGCCCTCCTCGATATTCATGTGATAGGTGTCGAGGTGGACGACGATGTTGTCGGCGCCGGTGGCGGCGATGATCGCGCAGGCTTGGTCGCCGGTGTTGATCAGGTTGCTCTCGTAGCGGTTGACCGCCTCGAGGCCAAGGGTGATGCCGGATTGCTTCGCCGTCTTGGCGAGCCGCCGCAAGGCGGCCACGCAGTTGCGCCGCCCCTTCGCCGTGGCCGGTCCCGGATATTTGCCGAGCGCCGAATAGATGACGCCGCCCATGTAGCTGGCGCCGATGTCACGCGTCACCGCGAGGGCGCGGTTCAGCAGCGCCTCGCCGCGCTTGGCGATCGCGGGGTCGGGGCTGGAGATGTCGGCCTTGAAGTTGAGCCCGAGCGACGTCGCGCCCTTGATGCCGTGCTGTTCGAGCAGCTTCACCGTCGCCGCGGCATCGACCGCCTTGGGATCGAGCAGCGGAATCTCGATCAGGTCGTACCCAAGCGTGGCGGCGCCGGCGACCGCCCGCTCGCGGTCCTTCCTGCCCCAGCTGCCGGCAAACACGAGTGCATGCACGCCCAGCAGATTCATGGCTTCCCCCTGCGATATGAAGGTTGGCGAATCTATTGAAGCAGCGGCGGCCTGTCACCTTTGCGTTCGTCGCATCTTTGTGCTGAATCGTGGCGCGACAGCGAGAGGAGAGGGATGACTCAGCCGATCCGCATCGGCGTCGATTTCGGCGGCACGAAGCTCGAGGTGATTGCGCTGGCCGCCGGCGGGCGCGAACTCTATCGCAAGCGCGCGCCGACGCCGTCCGGGAACTACGATGCGCAGATCGCCACGACGGCCGCGCTCGTCGCCGAACTCGAGCGCAGCGTCGGCGCCACCGGCACTGTCGGCGTTGGCATTCCCGGCGCCATCTCGCCGGCTACCGGGCTGATCAAGAACGCCAACTCCACCTGGCTCAACGGCCGTCCGCTCGATCGCGATCTCGCCCGCGCCCTCGGCCGTCCCGTGCGACTGCAGAACGACGCCAATTGCCTGGCGGTGTCCGAAGCGGCCGACGGCGCGGCGGCCGGGGCGGACGTGGTGTTCGCCGCCATCCTCGGCACCGGCGTCGGCGCCGGGATCGTCGTCAATGGCCGGCCGCTCACCGGCCGCAACGCCATTGCCGGCGAATGGGGCCACAACCAGCTGCCGTGGATGCGCGATGACGAGCGGCCCGGGCCGGCCTGCTACTGCCGGCTTCACGGCTGCATCGAAACGATACTCTCAGGACCCGGCCTGGCGCGCGATCATCGGGAGGCGACGGGTCGCGACCTCACGGCGAAGCAGATCGCCGACCTGGCCGCTCAAGGCGACGTCGCGGCCGAGGCAACGCTCCGCCGCTACGAGGATCGCCTCGCCCGCGGCCTCGCCCACGTCGTCAACATCCTCGATCCCGACGTCATCGTGCTCGGCGGCGGGTTGTCGAATCTGGATCGGCTCTATACCAACGTGCCTTCCATCTGGGACCGCTGGGTCTTCTCCGACCGCGTCGATACCCAACTGCGCAAGGCCAGGCATGGCGACTCCAGCGGCGTACGCGGCGCCGCCTGGCTGTGGCCGCCGGAAGCCTGAGGACGACATGCCGACCTGGGATCCCCGTCAGTATCTGAAGTTCAGCGATCATCGCCTGCGGCCGGCACTCGACCTGCTGGCGCAGATACCGCTCGACAGCCCGCGCATCGTCTACGATCTCGGCTGCGGTCCCGGCAACATCACGCGGCTGCTGGCCGAGCGCTGGCCGGGCGCGCAAGTCATCGGCGTGGACTCGTCGGCCGACATGCTGGTCAAGGCGCGTCAGGAAGCGCCGGGAGTGGCGTTCGTGCAAGCCGGCATCGAGCAATGGACACCGGCCGAGCCGGCCGATCTGCTATTCACGAACTCGACGCTCCAGTGGCTCGATGAGCATGCGCGCCTGTTCCCGCGGCTGGTGGCACAGCTGGCGCCGCAGGGCGTGCTCGCGGTGCAGATGCCGCACAATCACGAGGCACCCTCCCATGCGGCGATGCGCGAAGCAGCGGAGGAGGGGCCCTGGCGCGCCCAACTCCGCAATGTCCGCTCGATCCGGCCGGTCTGCGCGCCGGCCGACTACTATCGCATCCTTGCGCCCATCGCGCGGCAGGTCGACATCTGGGAGACCGAATATCTCCATGTCCTCGAGGGCGACAATCCCGTGGTGGAGTGGACCAAGGGCACAGGCCTGCGCCCCTACCTCGATGCGCTGAAGGAGCCGGAGCGCGGCGCCTTCCTGAACGCCTACGCGGAACGCATCGGCGCGCTCTATCCTAAGCAGCCGGATGGCCGCACGCTGCTGCCGTTCCGCCGCCTGTTCATTTTGACGCGTATCTAACGGTTGTTAGAAAATCTCACACGCGCATGAGATATTTTCGTTCGTCGCCCTCGACTTCGGTCCCTAACTACCTGAGCAGCAACAGAGGGATCGCAAGCCATGATCGACCTGCACTATTGGACGACGCCGAACGGTCACAAGATCACGATCTTTCTGGAAGAGGCGGGCCTACCCTACCGCATCGTTCCGGTGAACATCAGCAAGGGCGACCAGTTCAAGCCCGATTTCCTGGCGATCTCCCCGAATAACCGGATTCCCGCCATCGTCGATCATGAACCGAGCGGCGGCGCGCCGATCTCGGTCTTCGAGTCCGGCGCGATCCTTCTGTATCTCGCCGAGAAGACCGGTCGCTTCCTGCCCGCCGATCCGCTTGGCCGCGTCGAGGTAACGCAGTGGCTGTTCTGGCAGATGGCGGGGCTCGGCCCGATGGCCGGCCAGAACCATCACTTCAGCAACTACGCACCGGAGAAGCTGCCCTACGCGATCAATCGCTATGTCAGCGAGACCAACCGGCTCTACGGCGTGCTGAACAAGCGCCTCGCGGACCGCCCGTTCATCGCCGGCACCTACTCCATCGCCGACATGGCCGCCTATCCCTGGATCGTTCCCTACAAGAATCAGGGCCAGAGCCTCGAGGATTTTCCGCACCTCAAGCGCTGGTTCGAGACGATCAAGAGCCGGCCGGCCGTGGTGCGCGCCTACGACCGCGCGAAGGAGATCAATGTCCAACCCACCGTGCTGACCGAAGAGTCCAAGCGCATCCTCTTCGGCCAGACCGCCGCGTCCGTGGCCTGAACGCGGCCCCGCCGCTGCAGGGGCGACCGTCTGGACTCCGGTCGCCCCTGCGGCGTGCGCTCAGAAGTCGAAGCCGCCGATATTGTCCTTCGTATAGATGAACGGCGGCCCCAGCAGCACCTCGCTGCCATTGACGATCTGCAGCTTGCCGAGCTTGCCGGCCTCCACTTCCGTCGCCCCTGCCTTCAGCTTGCCGTCGACCACCGCACGCGTCACATAAACGGCGGCGTAGCCGAGATCGACCGGGTTCCATAGCACCACCGATTTGACGCAGCCGGCATTGACATAGGGCTTCATGGCGTTGGGCGTCGCCAACCCGACCACGGCGACCTTGCCGCACAGCTTCGCCTGGGTCACCGCCTCGGCCGAGGCCGGCGTGGCGACCGAGGTCATGCCGAACAGGCCGCCGAGCTCGTCGCCATACTTGTTGATCAGCGTCGAAGCCTGGTTGAAGGACAGGATGTTGTCCTCCTGCGCCTCCACCGTCTCCAGCCACTTCATCTTCGCATGGCACTTGGCGGCATAGGCCGCCATCTCCGCGATCCAGCGCGCCTGGTTCGGCGTGGTGAAGGTGCTGGTGACGATGGCGAAGCTCTTCTCCTCGCCGATCTCCTTCGCCATGGCATCGATCATGGCCTTGGCGATGCCGTTGAACTGCGCCTGGTTCACGAACCATTCGCGGGCGTCGGGCTGGGAGTTGGCGTCGTAGCCGACGACATGGATGCCCTTGCCGAGCGCCTTCTTCAGCACCGGCGCGATGGCGACGGGATCGTTGGCGGCGAACAGCACGCCGTTGACGCCGCGGGTGATGTAGTTGTCGATGAAGGTGATCTGCTTGTCGATGTTCGCCTCGGTCGGCCCGTCGGTCGTCACCGTGACGTTGCCGAGTTCCTTGGCGGCGTCCTGCATGCCCTTGCTGGTGGCGTTGAAGTAGCCGATGCCGATCAGCTTGGGTACGTCGACCAGCGTGATGGGCTTGCCCGAGAGATCGGGCGCGCTCGCCGGCTGGCCGCCATCATAGGCGGTGGCCGCCGCCGAAGCGCCGCCGCCGCCATCGCAGGACAGCGGACTGACCGGCAAGTCGTCGCCACCGTCCCAGTGGGTCTGTGCCAGCGCCGGGCCGGCCAGCAGCACCATGCTCAAGGCTGCAGTCAATGTCCTCAACATCATCGTCGGTCCTCCCTTCGGTTGCAGGGCCAATCGCCTTACGCCGGCGACCGGTCTTGGTCAGCGTTCGCCCGCACGGCGGGCTTGCACGAAATTGGTGATCAAGATCGAGAGGATCAGCACCGTGCCGATCACCACGATGGTGGCGTCTCCCTTCACCCCGGTCAATGCCAGCCCGTTCTTCAGGAGCTGGATCAGGATGAAGCCGATGGTGGTGCCGGCAATCGTGCCGACGCCGCCGAAGATGCTGGTGCCGCCGAGCACCACGGCGGCGATGACGTCGAGCTCCAGGCCGGTGCCCATGTCCGAGCGCGTGGTGCTCACGCGCGACACGAAGATGATGCCGGCGAGCCCGGCCATGAAGCCGGAAAAGGTGTAGATCGCCGTCTTGTAGCGATCGACCGGCAGGCCGGAGAAGCGCGCGGCCACCTCGTTGTGGCCGATGGCGTAGAGGGCGCGTCCGAAGGTCGTGCGCGCCAGCACGATCCAGGTCGCGATGATGGCCAGCAGCAGCAGCCAGAGCTGTGTCGGCACGCCCAGCAGATCGCCCTGGCCGAGGACGAAGAACCAGTCGGGATAGCCGCGCACGGAGCGGGCCTGGCTGATGCCTTCGGCGAGGCCGCGATAGAGGGCCAGCGTCGCCAGCGTCATGATCAGAGGCGGCACCTTCACGCGCGTGATGAACCAGCCGTTGACGAAGCCGGCGGCGGTGCCGATGGCGAGCGTCACGACGATCGCCGCCTCCAGCGGCAGCCCGAGGTTCTTCCAGCTGTAGCCGACCATGATCACGCACAGCCCCATGATCGATCCGACCGAGAGGTCGATGCCGCCGGTGACGATGATGAAGGTCATGGGCAAGGCGACCAGCCCGATCTCGGCCATCAATCGACCTTGATTGAGGAGATTGTCGACGGTCAGGAACTGCTCGCTCTGCAGCGCGAGGACAACCAGCGCGGCCGCCAGAATTGCGAGCAGGATGCCCTCGTGACGGAACAGGAGGCCGCGCAAAAGCTCCGCGGCCCGCGCTCTCGGCGTATCGCCCGCCACGCTCATCGCTGCGCCGTCCGGCGGCGTCGCCGCAACAGGTCGGCGAGCACGGTCAGCAGGATCAGCGTTCCCTGCACGGCGCGCAGCCAGTAGGGCGAGATGCCGACGAAGATGAGCGACGAACCGATGGCCGCGATCAGCACGGCCGCCAGTGTCGAGCCGATAACCGTGCCGGTGCCGCCGAGGATGCTGACGCCGCCGACCACCGAGGCCGTGATGATGCTGAGCTCCAGATTGGGCGGCACCGTCGATTGGATGATGCTGAGTTGGGTGGCGAACAGGATGGCGGCGATGCCCACGAATACGCCGTGAATGGCGAATACCATCATCAGCGTGCGCTCGCGCGAGATGCCGGAGAGCCGCGCCGCCTCGGCGTTGCCGCCGACGGCATAGATGGCGCGGCCGGCGGCGCTATAGCGCATCCACCAGGCGGCGCCGGCCGTCAGTCCGACCATGAAATAGATCGGGAGCGGCACGCCCAGCAGCTCGTTCTGCGCCAGGTGATAGCCCGGCGGCAGGTCGCTGATCCACTTGCCGCCGGTGGCGCTGATCAGCCCGCCCTTGAGGATGCTGAGCATGCCCAGGGTGACCACGATCGAGGGGATGCGCAGATAGGCCACCATGAAGCCGATGACGAGCATCACGAGCACGCTGATGACGATCGGCACCAGCCAGCTGACGATGATCGGGGCACCCGCGACGGCGAGCGAGCCGCTGACGGTCGCGAGCACGCCGATCAGCGAGCCTACGGAGATATCGATGTTGCCGGAGACGATCACCATGGACATGCCGATGGCGGCGACCGCCACATAGGCATTGCCGAGCAGGACGCTCTCCAGGTTGCGCTCGGCGAGGAAGCGCGGATTGATGGCGCCGACCACGACGAACAGCACGACGATGACGCCCAGCAGCACGGCCTCCTGCGACCCGAACAGGCGGCGCAGAGCGGCCACCCGAAAGGATCCCGCACGGACGCTCTGAATCGCCTCTGCCATGGCTCAGCCCGCCAGCGCCAACGGCTCGCTGCTGCTCATCATCGCCGCCGCGATCGCTTCCTGCGTCGCCGCGGCGCGTGCGAATTCCGCGACGATGCGACCCTCGCGCATCACCAGGATGCGGTCGCTCATGCCCATGATCTCCGTGAGCTCGCTGGAGATCATCAGGATGCCCATGCCCTGCTGCGCCAGCTCGCTCATCAGGCGGTGGATCTCGGCCTTGGCACCGACATCGATGCCGCGCGTCGGCTCGTCCAGGATCAGCAGCTTGGGCCCGCTCGCCAGCCACTTGCTCAACACCACCTTCTGCTGATTGCCGCCCGACAGCTTGTTGACGATCTGCCCGATGCCGCTGGCGCGGATGCCGAACTTCCGGATGCTGGCCGCCGCCAGCGCGGCCTCGGCGGCGCGGTCGATGAACGCGTGCCTGGCGACGCGCGCCAGCACCGCGAGCGAGACGTTCTCTTTCAGCTGCATCGGCCGCACCAGGCCCTGCGTGCCGCGATCCTCCGGCACGTAGGCGATGCCGAGCCGCTTGGCCTGCGCCGGATTGCGGATGATGACGGCTTGCCCGCCCAGGCGGATCTCGCCGCTGTCGGCCGGCGTGATGCCGAAGACGACGTGGGCGAGTTCGCTGCGCCCGGAGCCGACCAGGCCGGCGAGCCCGAGGATCTCGCCCGCCCGCAGCGTGAGACTGACCCCATGGGTCGCCGGCTTGCGCACGACGTTGCGCAGCTCGAGGACCGGCTCGCCGATCGGCGCCTCGAGCTTCGGGAACAGCGCGTCGATCCTGCGCCCCACCATCATCTGTATGAGATCGTCGCGGTCGGTCTCACTCACGCGTTTGGTGGCGACATACTCGCCGTCGCGGAACACGGTCACGCGGTCGGCAAGCAGGAAGATCTCCTCCAGCCGGTGGCTGATATAGACGATGCCGACGCCGCGGGCGCGCAGCAGCCGCACGATCGCGAACAGGCGCTCGACGTCGCGCTCGGTGAGGGCGGCCGTCGGCTCGTCCATGATGAGGATGCGGGCGTTCTGCGACAGCGCCTTGGCGATCTCGATGCGCTGGCGGTTGCCGACCGAAAGCGTCCCGACGACCTGGTTGACGTCGAGGTCGTGGATCTCCAGCGAGGCCAGCAACGCGCGCGCCTGCCCGCGCATCTTCGGCCAGTCGATCGCGCCCAGACGGGTACGCGGCGCATGGCCCATGAAGATGTTCTCGGCCACCGTCAGTTCGGGAAACAACAGCAGCTCCTGATAGATCGTCGCGATGCCCGCTCGCTGGGCCGCGAGCGGGCTGTCGAAGCCGACTTCCTGGCCATCGATGCGGATGCTGCCCTGGTCCGGCCGGTGCACGCCGGAGACGATCTTGATCAGGGTCGACTTGCCGGCGCCGTTCTCGCCCAGCAGCGCATGCACCTCGCCGGCCCGCATGTCGAAGCGCACGGCCTTCAGCGCCTGCACGCCGGGAAAGGACTTGCTGATATCCGTGAGCTCGAGAACGGGCGGCCCGCCTGTCGCCGATGCGATTCCGGCGGCTCCGCCGGCGCTCTCTTGCTGCACGATTCCTGTCCTCCCGGGCCGGGGTCGAGGCGACGGCGGGGCACCGATGATCGCGCGGCGGTCGCCGAGCCGGATCCCCTTGGTCGTCAGTATGGGCGACGACGATGCGGCGTCAAATCGTTTGCAGGGCGTGCCGATTTCGACGATAGGATCGGCCGGACGACGCGATGGAACGGCGTAGAACTTTGATGATATTGACAAAATTCGCATTGCGGCCAGGCGCTCCCGGGGCCCGCTGTGAATCGGCCGGGATGCGCCGACCGCGCCGGAAATGCCGGATTCGCGCGTTAGAGGGTGATGCTGTCGGGCAACCCGGCCGCCATGCCGAAGGCTGCGCGCCGGCGGCCATGCCTGGCGTGGCCGCGTCGTGATATTATGCGTTGGCCATCGGCGTTCGAGGGGCAGCAGGCGCTGATGCAGTCGGAGGACGCGGTCATAGGCTATCTCGTCAACCCGTGGCCTGTTGTGCCGGCGCGTTCAAGGCCGAGGACGCGGCCATGAAGCGGCTCGCTGTCCTGCTGTTGCTGGCTGCGTTGCTGGGCGGCGGCGCCTTCCTGTGGCCGCGCAGCGACCGCTCATCGGCCGATGTCGCCGCCGCCGGCCAATCGACGCCGTCGACCGCGGTGCCGGTCGCCGTGGCGACCGTGGCGGCCAAGCCTGTGCCGGTCGAGTTCGGCACGATCGGCACGGTCACCGCCTATGCCACCGTCGCCCTCAAGTCGCGCATCGATGGCGAGATCATGGAGGTGCATTTCAAGGACGGGCAGGAGGTCAAGGCGGGCGACCTGCTGTTCTCGATCGACAACCGTACGATCCGTACGCAATTGGAGCAGGCCCAGGCCAATCTGGCGCGCGACAAGGCGCAGCTGCTCAGTGCACAGCGCGAAGTGGAGCGCCAGACCTCGCTGGTGAAGAAGAATTTCGCCAGCAAGCAGGTGGTAGACCAGGCCACGGCGAGCGCCGATTCGCTGCAGGCAACGGTCGCATCCGATCAGGCCGCCATCGACGCCGCCAATGTCCAGCTGAGCTACACGGAAATCCGCGCTCCCATCGACGGCCGCGCCGGCGCCGTGAACCTGCCGCGCGGCAACATGGTGAAGGCGAACGACACGGGCTCGCTGGTGGTGCTCAACCAGCTGCGGCCGATCTACGTCGCCTTCGCGCTGCCGCAGGGCGACCTGCCGCGCGTGCGCCAGGCGATGGCCGCCGGCCCCCTGACGGTGAGCACGACCATCCCCGGCGACAGCGGACCGCCGCTCGCAGGTGATCTCACCTTCGTCGATAACGCCGTCGACTCCAGCACCGGCACCATCCAGCTGCGCGCGACCTTCGACAATGCGCAGACGCGCCTGTGGCCGGGCCAGTTCGTGAACGTCACGTTGACCCTGCGGGTCGATGCCGCCGCCATTGTCGTGCCCGACGCTGCCATCCAGCACGGCCAGAGCGGCGCCTATGTCTTCGTCGTGCGGCCGGATTCCACGGTCGAGATGCGGCCGGTCGCCGTCGACCGCAGCGTAGCCGGCGAAAGCGTGATCGCCAGCGGCCTGACCGCCGGCGAAAGCGTCGTCGTCGAGGGCCAGTTGCGGTTGGCGCCGGGCATCCAGGTCGAACCGCACCCGGCCGCGAAGGCGACAGCCGCAGGCGTCGCATCATGAACCTTCCGGAACTCTGTATCCGCCGGCCCGTGATGACGACGCTCGTCATGGGCGCCTTCGTCATCTTCGGGGTGTTCGCCTATCGCCTGCTCCCGGTGGCCGCGTTGCCGCAGGTGGATTTTCCGACCATCGTCGTCTCGGCCAACCTGCCGGGGGCCAGTCCGGAGACCATGGCGGCCTCGGTGGCGACGCCGATCGAGCGCCAGCTCTCGACCATCGCCGGCATCACCACCATGAGCTCCTCGAGCAGCCTGGGCTCGACGCAAATCACGATCCAGTTCGATCTCGGTCGCAACATCGACGCCGCCGCCCAGGACGTGCAGTCGGCGCTGTCGGTGGCGCAACGCCGGCTGCCCGACGAGATGCCGGACCCGCCGTCCTATCGCAAGGTCAACCCGGCCGACGCGCCCATCCTGTTCCTGGCGCTCACCTCCGAGGTCTTGCCGCTGTCGACCGTGGACGACTATGCGGAGACCCAGGTGGGCGAGCGCATCTCGACCGTCCCGGGCGTGGCCCAGGTGCAGATCTTCGGCCAGCAGAAATACGCGGTGCGCGTCCAGGTCGATCCCGATGCCCTGTCGGCCCGCGGCATCGGCATCGACGAGGTGCGCCAGGCGCTCGCCGACACGAATTCGAACGCCCCGCTCGGCACCCTCATGGGCAACCGCCGCCTGCTCACCCTGCAGGCGACCGGCCAGCTGGGCAAGGCGGCCGACTATCAGTCGCTGATTGTCGCCTATCGCAAGGGCGCCCCCGTGCGGCTGGGCGAGGTCGCCACCATCATCGACAGCGTCGAGAACAACCGGGTGGCCGGCTGGTTCAATGGCACGCGCTCGATCACCCTGGCGATCCAGCGCCAGCCCGACGCCAACACGGTCGAGGTGGTCGACGCCATCAAGGCGCTGTTGCCGACCTTCCGGGCGCAGCTGCCGGCGGCGATCGAGATGCGTGTCGTCAACGACCGCTCGCAGTCGATCCGCGCCTCGGTCAGCGAGGTGCAATTCACGCTCACGCTGACGATCGGGCTCGTCGTGCTCGTGATCTTCCTGTTCCTGCGCCGCGTATCGGCGACGGTGATCCCGGCGCTGGCGCTGCCGGTGTCGCTGATCGGCACCTGCGCCGGCATGTACATGCTCGGTTACAGCATCGATAACCTGTCGCTGCTGGCCCTGACCTTGTCGGTCGGCTTCGTGGTCGACGACGCCATCGTCATGCTCGAAAACATCGTGCGCCATGTCGAGCGCGGCGAGCGGCCGATGCAGGCGGCCTTCGCCGGCGGCCGCGAGATCGGCTTCACCATCGTCTCCATGACCCTCTCGCTGGTGGCGGTGTTCATCCCCGTGCTGTTCATGGGTGGGGTGGTCGGCCGGGTGTTCCGCGAGTTCGCGGTCACCATCACCATGACGATCCTGATTTCCGGATTCGTCTCGCTCACGCTCACCCCCATGCTCTGCAGCCGCTTCCTGCGCGCGGAGCCGGAGACGCCCGGCCGCTTCCAGCGCGGGCTCGAGGCCGCCTTCAATGCGCTGCTCGGCCTCTATCGCTGGACCCTGGATCGCGTGCTGGCGCATCGGCGGCTGACCCTGGCGGTGACGCTGCTGACCCTGGTCGTCACCGGCTATCTCTACGTCGTCGTGCCGAAGGGCTTCTTCCCGAACGAGGATACCGGTCTCCTGACCGCCACCACCGAGGCGGCGCAGGACATCTCCTTCGACCGCATGGTGGCCGTGCATTCGCAAGTGGCGAAAATCGTGCAGCAGGATCCCGACGTCGCCTTCGTCACCTCGACGGTCGGCTCCGGCGGCATCAACGTGAACCAGGGCCGCCTGTTCATCACGCTGAAGGATTACAGCCAGCGTCGCACCACCGCCGATCAGGTGATGCAGCGCCTGCGCAAGTCGGTCGCCAAGCTCATGGACGTGCGCGTTTTCTTCCAGTCCGTGCAGAACATCAACATCGGCGGCCGCTTCAGCAAGAGCCAGTATCAATACACGCTGCAGGGCACTGACCTGGCGGAACTGAACCACTGGGCGCCGCTGGTCGAGGCCAAGCTGAAGCAGCTGCAGGGCTTCCAGGACGTCACCTCCGATCTCGAGACCAAGAACCTGCAGGCCTTCCTGTCGATCGACCGCGACAAGGCGGCGACCATGGGCATCACCCCCGACCAGATCCGCAGCAGCCTCTACAGCGCCTTCGGCGCCCGTCAGGTCGCCACCATCTACACCCCGACCGACGACTATGCGGTGATCCTGGAGGTCGATCCCGCGCGTCAGCGCAATACCGACGATCTCTCGCGGCTCTACATCAGCTCGCCAGCGGGCAAGCTGGTGCCGATCACCGCTTTCGCGCGGATCGACGAGCAGGTCGGGCCGCTCAGCGTCAACCATCAGTGGCAGCTGCCGGCGGTGACCATCTCCTTCAATCTGGCGCCGGGCACCGCGCTCGGCGACGCGGTGAAGCGCATCGACGCGGTTGAGCGCGACGTCGGCCTGCCCGCCACGGTCATTCCCAGCTTCCAGGGTACCGCGCAGGTCTTTCAGGATTCGCTGAGCGGCCAGGGGCTGCTGTTGCTGGCCGCCGTCCTCGTCATCTACATCGTGCTCGGCATACTCTATGAAAGCTTTATCCACCCGATCACCATTCTCTCGGGCTTGCCGTCGGCCGGCCTCGGTGCCCTCCTGATGCTGCTCGCGGTCGGGCAGGATCTTTCGGTGATCGCCATCATCGGCGTCGTGCTGCTGATCGGCATCGTCAAGAAGAACGCCATCATGATGATCGACTTCGCCCTGCAGCGGCAGCGCGGCGGCCAGTCGAACGCGGTCGACGCCATCCGCGAGGCCTGCCTGCTGCGCTTCCGTCCAATCATGATGACGACCATGGCGGCGATCATGGGCGCCCTGCCGATCGCCCTCGGCACCGGCGCCGGTGCCGAGCTGCGGCGCCCGCTCGGCCTCACCGTCGTCGGCGGACTCCTGGCCTCCCAGCTGCTGACGCTCTACATCACGCCGGTCGTCTACATCTACTTCGAGCATGCCGGCCAGTGGCTCACGCGGCGCCGGGGCCGCGCCGTGCCGGCGGTGACCGACACGGAAGCGGCAGAATCGCCCA
>JADMIO011618463.1_pt1 | contig 18821 bp, 17 predicted proteins | sample 8958161 | NCBI WGS metagenome assembly JADMIO01 (sample SAMN16585339, study PRJNA669376) | soil metagenome | isolation source: Crop rotation soil | place: USA: Cullars Rotation, Alabama | collected 2011 | reverse complement strand
TATTTTTTTTTTTTGTATTATATTTAGTGAATCTATCACTAAAAAAATACATTATGAAAATCTTGTCACTCCCGCTAACTTTTGCAATCATTTTGTTTTTCCAAATTCAAATACAGGCACAACAAACTACAGGCACTATTCCAAAGTTTGATGCTACACCCCCAGCTATAGTAAATAGCGTTATCACAGAATCAACAAGTGGTAATATTGGAATAAGTACAGCAAGCCCTGCTTATAAACTCGAAATAACAGGGAATTTAAAAGCAACTCAAGATGCCAATATCAATACCCTTACCATAGGTTTGGGACCAAATAGTGTTGCTACCAATACCGCTCTTGGCTACAATACTTTAGCTGCCGCAACAACCAGCCAGAATACTGCCGTTGGATATAATGTTTTGGCTAATTTAACTTCTACCGGAAACCAGAATACCGCAGTTGGGTATCGTTCTATGCAGGATTATGGTAGTACAGCCAGTACTGCTATAGGAGAATTTTCGATGTACCATTGGGTATCGGGTAATTACAATGTAGCGGTTGGTTTAGATGCGTTGCGTGGTACTGGAACGGGTGCAGGTAATATTGGTATTGGACGTACTGCCATAGGATCAACCGGAACTGTCAGCGGAAATTACAATATGGCTATAGGCTATGCTCCACTAACAGCGCTTACATCCGGCTCATATAATATAGTTTTAGGCTATGCAAGTGGTGCTAACCTGACCACGGGCAGCAGTAATATACTTATAGGCCAGTCTGTTGCAGCATCCAGTGCCACTGTAAGCAACGAGTTAAATATTGGCAACTGGATCTATGGTACAAATGGCAGTATAGGTATAGGGGCAGCCTCACCAGGCAATAAGCTGGAAATTACCCATGGTACTTCCGGTAACTCAGGTTTACGTTTTACTAATCTTACATCTTCTTCTACTGCAGCTACTTCTTCCGGCAAAGTATTATCAGTAAATTCCAGTGGTGATGTGGTGCTGGAGCAGGCACCCACTTCATCTTACTGGAGTGTATCCGGATTTGATGCAAATACCATTATCAATAATAACAGCGGTCCTGTTTTTATAGGTAATGCTACAGGCATTACAAGTTTATCTTCAGGTTATAAATTATATGTTTCGGATGGAATAGTAGCAGAAAGAGTAAAAGTAAGGCTTAAAACCGCCGCCTGGCCTGATTATGTTTTCAGTGATGATTATACCCTACAGCCTTTAAGTGAAATTGAAAAATATATCAGGCAGAACAAACATCTTCCCGGTATCATATCGGCTGAAGAAGTGAAAAAAGAAGGAATTGAAATAGGAGAAACCAATGCAGCATTACTTAAAAAAATTGAAGAGTTAACATTATATATGATCAATGCAGACAAGCAAATTAAAACGTTGCAGGAAGAAGTGAAGCAGCTTAAAAAAGAAAACTAACTGCATATTGATTTATATTTTTCACTAATACTACATAAGATGAAACTCATTCATATTTTTATCCTGTTGTTCTTTTTTAGTGCAACAGAATCCTTCGGGCAGGTTTTTGTTAACCAGGGATGTTACTGGCCCGAAAAATCCCCAAACGGGGTGGTGAGGTCTACTAAAGACAGCACATCGGAAGACTGGTGGTATGATTTTAAGACTGTTCCGGTCGGACATCCCGCTTATGATACAGGCGGCCGGTATATTTGCGCAGGGTATTCTGGTTTTGATGATATTGGTGTCGGAAACCTTTACCCCGAGCCATTCCCCTTTTTTGTATTAAAAGACAATGATTTTTCACCTGTAGGTCCTTCAAATTTTGACCTGCCGGATATGAAGCATATGAATACCTCTGGTACTATTGGACTGGTTAATCTTACCAGGACGTCCAGTTCTGCGAACCCGGAAGTGTGGACTTATCATTATGGAAGGGGAACATCTTTTACTAAAGTTATTCCTACTACAGACGGTGGATTTTTGGCAACGGGGGCTACTACCAGGTTTAATGTACCTTATGTACCTGGCGGACCACAACCCGAAGTACAGTTTGCAGATTTCTTAGCGAATGCACCGCCAGGTGCCAGCAATCCATCGCTTATATATTACCAGGCTCCTTCTGCTGTTACTGGAATGGCCTTTGATAAAAATCCATTTCTTTTCGTCAAAAACCCAGCAGACACTTTAGCTCCACCATATCCTACAGATCCCGATGGACTTGTTTTTAAGTCGCATGCCTGTCTGGCTAAGGTTAATGACAGTGGCAGGTTGCAATGGATGTATATCTATGGTATTGTGCCACATGACAGGGTAGATGGAGAACAGGCCTATAAAAACAGTACCCTTGGAACAGATCTGGTGGAAGTTGACAGCGGTTATGTATTGGCCGGAGTTCTTCAAAATTCACCGGTAAATGGTACCCAGGCAAACCGGCCATTCTTATTACAGGTAGATCGTAATGGTGATCTGCAATGGATCAGGCAATACGTAGATCTTACTTATAAATCGCAAAAATTTACAGCAATAAAGCTTAAGTCGGCAACAGAACTCTATGTAACTGCTGAAGGTACTCACTATACCGGTTCTTTATGTTCATCACCACATTCTACTACAAACAGCGTTTGTATAAATGGTGCCAGTACAGCTATCTTGGAACATGCTAATTCGCTACCCTGTGTTAGTTCACTAAAAAAAATAGACCTTTCTACAGGCAATCAAATCTGGAACCTGGATCTTACAACCGACACTACTGTAAATAGTAAAGTAAGATCTTTGGATATTGATGCTGATGACAAGATATTAGTAGCAGTATCTGAACAATGTTATCTTACCACTTCATTTACTGCAGGAGAGTGTAAGGTTAGTTATGTAAAAAAAATTACCGACCTTGTAACTTCAGCTACAAGCGGTTCAGCCATTTCTTTCGGACCCATGCGGGCTTTTGACCTCAGTATTTCTTTAGGGGTGAAAGCAACTACAGATGGAGGTTTTGTGGTTGTAGGAACCAAGAAAGCCTATGATCTAAAGCTTGACAAACGTTATGACCAGGCTCCCTACAATAACGGATACGATATGCACTTGGTTGCACAGCCATTTACCCAAACAGATGCTTATGTTGCCAAATGCAATTCGGCAGGCAATATTGAATGGGCAAACATATTTGACAATAAAGTTCAGAGCGGAAACGGCAGTATTTTAACCAATGCAGGTAATCCACGGGTGAATGCGAACCTGGATAGCTTTATGAACCATAGGGAAACAAGGAGTAAAAAAGATATTAAACGCCAGGAATGCCTGTATGCTATAGAAACATCAGTAAACGGTGAAATTATTGTGGGTGGAAATATGAGCTCAAATATTGATGATGGCTATCTGGCTATGGTTGATAATACATGCAATCTAAAATTAAGTAATTACCTGGTACAATCTATTGCTTCATATGAAGCCACGCCAGGCCGCACTACCAATATGAACCATTTTATCGGCTCTAATATCAATACTGGAAGAGTTCCCGGTGACACCAATGAAGTAGCAAAATTTATTGTAGATAGTGGTGCAATAGTTAAACTGGAAGCTGGCCAGGAAATAAATATGTATGAAGGTACTGACCTAAATATAGATACCAATTCAGTTCTTAATGTACTGACGGATATTGATGTCTTTATTAATTCATCCCATACATGTACTGCCGGGGGCGTTTATTCATATAATTACACTCCTTCATCATTCAGGAGAGATAAAATTGCAGATAAAAAAACTGTTTTACCAGCTAATGTAAAACCACAGGTCACCGCTTCTCCAAACCCAACAACTGGTTTGGTAACAATAAAACATCCAACTGCAATAAAGCAATTTGAAGTTTTTGACCTGTATGGTAAAACCATCTTTAAGATCAGGACAAACGGATCAGGTCAAACTAAAATCGATTTTACAAATGTGCCCGCCGGAATATATTTATTGCGTATGGAGAATGTAACTGAATCAATTAAAATTGTAAAGCAGTAAACTTTATTCTATTCATAAAAAGCTGTACCAGGTTTTAACTGGTACAGCTTTTTATAATGAATTCTCATTTTAACGATTTGATCCTATTTACATATTTGCCAACCACATCCCATTCAATATTCACCATATCACCTTTTTTGAGGCTGCTCATATTTGTATGCTCAAATGTATAAGGAATGATGGCTACTGTAAATCCATTATTGGTTACATTAAAGCAGGTAAGGCTTATTCCATTTACCGTAACCGAGCCTTTTTCAATAATAAAGACAGCAAATTCTTCGGGAAAATTGAAATTATACTCCCAGCTTCCATCTTTGGCTATCACTTCAGTGCATACTGCCGTACAATCAACATGTCCCTGTACAATATGCCCGTCCAAGCGGCCATTCATCTGCATACAACGTTCTAAATTGACAATATCGCCATTTTTCCAATTGCCCAGGTTGGTTTTTTGCAGGGTCTCTTCTATGGCTGTCACCCGGTGCATGCCATTATTTATTTCTTCAACCGTAAGGCAAACCCCGTTATGACTTAGGCTTTGGTCTATTTTCAATTCCCCGGCCAGGGGCGATACTACCCAAAAGCTTTTGTTGCTTCCCGAAGTGATGATCTCTTTAATGGTACCGGTACTTTCTATTATTCCTGTAAACATTCATCAAATTTCGGATTTTGTGACAAAGATTTTCATTATTTAAATATTTCGGCTATCTTTGCGCCCTTAAAATCACCTAAAGGAGGTATATATTATATGTTAATTATTGATTCAAAAGATTGCGAAAACATCGACAAGGCACTCAAAAAGTACAAAAAGAAATTTGAGAAAAGCAAAATTCTGTTACAATTGAGGGAAAGGCAGGCTTTCACCAAGCCGTCTGTACGTCGTCGCAAAGAAGTATTGAAAGCTGTTTATAAAGAGCAGGTTTCAGCTGGCAAATTCGACTAATATTATTTAAATCAGCAATATATTAAACTGATACCCGGTTACCATAACTTTGGGTATCAGTTTTTTTATGCAGCAAAGTGTAGCTCAACACATCCGGCAATTTCTCGATTACCTTAATTTTCAGAAAAGGTATTCACCCCACACCATTACTTCTTACCAGAATGACCTGACCGCTTTTTTTGATTTTTTGCTTACACAGTTTGGAGAAACACAACTAACAGAAATAAAAGCAACTTTTGTACGCTCATGGCTGGCTGCGTTGAAGGAGCAGGGCATGGAATCTAAAAGTATTAACCGCAAGATATCCTCACTTAAATCTTTCTTTAAATACCAGTTAAGGCAGCAAACGATCATTGTAAGCCCCATGACGGCAATTATTTCCCCAAAAGTAAATAAGCGGTTGCCGCAATTTGTTGATAAAAAAGATATTACAACATTATTAACGCATGTTAAATTTCCGGATACCTGGGCGGGTAAAACAGATGAATTGATCTTACATCTTTTTTATAATACCGGGATGCGGCAGGCCGAACTTACGGGGCTAAAAGAAGCAGATATTTCCAAAAGCAACAGTACCATTAAAGTGTTAGGAAAAGGCAATAAGGAACGCATTATACCGGTAAGTAATGAATTGATGCAGAAAATGCAGGGTTATATGGCTGATAAAAGAACAGCGTTTGAAGTGTTTGATAACAATGTTTTGCTGGTTACTGCTGCAGGCAAAAAGTTATATCCCAGGTATGTTTATAGTACGGTTAACAGATACCTGGCGCTGGTTACAACCATTGATAAAAAAAGCCCCCACGTACTGAGGCATAGCTTTGCCACTCATTTGATGAATAACGGGGCCGATCTGAATGCTGTTAAAGAACTGCTGGGCCACAGCAGCCTGGCTGCCACACAGGTGTACACACATAACACTATTGAAAAGTTAAAGGATATACACAAGAAAGCACATCCCAAGGCCTGACAGTTAAATATGGCACCGAATGTGCTATAATATTTGCAGAGATAATCCGTTATAAAATTATCAGATGGCCACAAGTTATTTTTTGAATAATACCCTTATTGCAGTAACTTCATATTGTGATCAAAACCAAAATAAAACCCTCATATATTAAGCCTATGATTCAATAATCTACTTAGTTCTTTCACATTATTTTTCACAGATTAAAACCAGACGTTATGAACGTAAACATTCAGACAGTGCACTTTGATGCAGACATCAAACTAGTATCTTATATCGAGAAAAAGGTGTCGAAGCTTACACAATATCACGACAGGATAACAAAGGTGGATGTGTATTTAAAGCTGGATAATGTAGTGCACAATATTAAGGATAAGGTGGCTGAGATCAAAGTTCTGATTCCACGACATGAGTTTTTTGTAAAGCAGTCCTCCAAATCATTTGAAGAAAGTTTTGATGCAGCTTTGGAATCAATTATCACACAAATAAAAAGACAAAAAGAAAAACAGGCGGCATAAGAAAATGAGCCGAAAAAATAAGCCCTCCCTACACCGTGTAGGGAGGGCTTATTTTTTTGCTTTTTTTGCCTTATTCACAATTTATCAAATCCCCGTTAAAAAAAATCATTTCAAAGTTTTGGTATTAACCATTTTCTCTTACCTTTGCCTTCCCAAAAAAAGGGGTAATAAAGTATTGCCTGTATTTTTTGAGAAACAGTTCTTTACAATAATGCCGAAATAGCTCAGTTGGTAGAGCAACTGATTTGTAATCAGTAGGTCGCTGGTTCGACTCCAGTTTTCGGCTCAGTTAGGCAAACGGGCAGATGGCCGAGTGGTTAAAGGCGACAGACTGTAAATCTGTTCACGTAAGTGTACGTAGGTTCGAACCCTACTCTGCCCACAGGATCAATTTGATGATTATCTGATTTGATAATTTGAGGATTGAAAGTTCTTTTAAATATTGGAGTTTTTTAATTGGCTCACCACCAAATTATCAAATTACCAAATTAATAAGCGGAAGTAGCTCATTTGGTAGAGCGATAGCCTTCCAAGCTATAGGTGGCCAGTTCGAGCCTGGTCTTCCGCTCATTTTTCTGCCTGCTCCGGCAGCGTAGGTCAAGCCGCCGTAGCTCAGGGGTAGAGCACTTCCTTGGTAGGGAAGGGGTCATGAGTTCGATTCTCATTGGTGGCTCAATAAAATATTCAAGTCTATGGTTTACAGACTTTAAACGACAACCATTTTTTTCAAAACAAATATTAAAATACAAACAATGGCAAAAGAATCATTCAAAAGGGATAAACCCCATTTAAACGTTGGAACTATCGGTCACGTGGATCATGGTAAAACAACACTTACAGCCGCTATAACCGATGTTTTGTCAAAAAAAGGTTTAGCGGAGAAAAAAAATTATGATGATATTGATGGTGCTCCTGAAGAAAAAGAAAGGGGTATCACGATCAATACTGCTCACGTAGAGTATGCTACTGCTACCCGTCACTACGCTCACGTAGATTGTCCGGGTCACGCCGATTATGTTAAGAACATGATCACTGGTGCTGCCCAGATGGACGGTGCTATCCTGGTAGTTGCTGCTACTGACGGACCTATGCCTCAAACCAAAGAGCATATCCTTTTGGCCCGCCAGGTAGGTGTACCTCAGATTGTTGTTTTCATGAACAAAGTTGATCTGGTGGACGATCCTGAATTACTGGAACTGGTTGAAATGGAGATCCGTGAATTGTTGACTTCTTATGGCTTTGATGGTGATAACACACCGATCATCCAGGGGTCTGCTACCGGTGCTTTAGCTGGTGAAGAAAAATGGGTTGAAAAGATCAACGAATTGATGGATGCAGTTGACAGCTACATCCCATTACCTCCACGCCTGGTTGACCAGCCGTTCCTGATGAGTGTTGAGGACGTATTCTCAATCACTGGTCGTGGTACTGTTGCTACCGGTCGTATCGAAAGAGGCCGTATCAAAGTTGGTGAACCAATGGAGATCGTAGGTTTGATGGAAAAACCATTATCAACTACCTGTACTGGTGTTGAGATGTTCAAAAAATTACTGGACGAAGGTGAAGCTGGTGATAATGCAGGTCTTTTATTACGTGGTATTGAGAAAACTCAGATCCGTCGTGGTATGGTACTTTGCAAACCAGGTTCTATCACTCCGCACACTGAATTTAAAGGTGAAGTTTACGTATTGAGCAAAGAAGAAGGCGGACGTCATACTCCATTCTTCAACAAATACCGTCCTCAGTTCTATTTCCGTACTACAGACGTAACTGGTGAAGTTACCCTGAATGCAGGAACAGAAATGGTGATGCCTGGTGATAACACTTCATTGAATGTTGTGTTGATCCAGCCGATCGCTATGGAAAAAGGTTTAAAATTTGCGATTCGTGAAGGTGGCCGTACAGTTGGTGCCGGTCAGGTAACTGAAATTGTAAAATAATAACCCCCCAACCCCCTGAAGGGGGAGTTTGTGGATGTTTTTTTATATCTTTGCAGAGTACTTAGGCCAAAAGCTTAGGTACTTTGCTTTTTTTAGAGGTCTGTGTTCTCTGATAAACTGGTGAATACAAGAGAGTTCTTTAAATATTATATGCCCAGTTCCCCCTTTAGGGGGCGGAGGGGGCGTTTTTCACACGGGCATGGTGCAACGGTAGCATACGGGTCTCCAAAACCTTTGATCTGGGTTCGAATCCTAGTGCCCGTGCTAATACACGGTTAATCCGTTTAAACGTTAATCCGTTTAAACGTGTTAACTAATTAACGGATTAACAAATAAACAGAACATGAATAAATTTACTGCATACCTTAAAGATTCTTACAAAGAATTAGTGCATAAGGTAACCTGGCCAAACTGGGATCAGTTGCAACAATCAACCATGATCGTGTTGGGCGCTACATTGGTGATCACGGCTTTGGTTTGGATCATGGATTTTGTATCCAATAACGCCATGAAATTAATTTACTCTTTTTTTAAATAAAGATTATGGAAGCAACAACACCGATAGTAGAAAAGAATGAAAAGGCTGAGAAAGAAAGCAAATGGTATGTGCTCCGTGTAGTAAGCGGTAAAGAACGTAAGATCAAAGAATACCTGGACAAGGATATTGTGCGTAATGGCTGGACCAATATTGTAAAACAGGTTTTTTTACCGGTTGAAAAAGTGTACAAGGTTTTGAACGGTAAAAAAGTAATGCGTGAGCGTAACTTTTATCCCGGCTATATTATGATAGAAGTGGCTGACGGGAAGCTGAATGATGATATGATCCAGTCGATGAGCAATATCAGCAACGTGATGCACTTCTTAACCGATGGTAAAGGGTCAAAAGGTAATATTATTTCCCTGCGCAAAGCTGAGGTTAATAAAATGCTGGGCAAGGTTGATGAAATGAGCGACGCCGGCGGAATGACCATGAGTGAGCCTTTCATCATTGGCGAAACCATTAAGATCATCGACGGACCGTTCAACGACTTTAACGGTGTGATAGAAGAAGTAAATGACGAAAAGAAAAAACTGAAAGTACAGGTGAAGATATTTGGCCGGGCCACCCCTGTAGAACTCAGCTATATGCAGGTTGAAAAAATTGTTTAAATTGCAAGCCACGTAAGTGGCTTTTTTTTTACTTATTAAAATGTTTAAAATGAAAAAAATATTATTAGCTATCCCGGCTCTATTATTTGGTTTTATGTTGATGGCACAACCACCGGAAGGACCGGCAGATAAAGGAATGGTGTTTGGTAAAACAACAACAGCTGATGGTGCCATTGCTGCCAATGATGTAAATGCTAAAGTTAAAGGCGCAGAACCAACCCAGGTAAAAGTTACAGGTAAAGTAAAAGAAGTTTGCAAGGCAGAGGGCTGCTGGTTGAAAATGGAAACTGCAAACGGAGATATGATGATCAGGATGAAAGACCATTCTTTTTTCGTACCGGTGTCAATGGAAGGAAAAACCATTGTGGTTGAAGGAACGGCCTCAATAAAAGAAACTTCTGTAGAAATGCTGAAACATTACGCAGAAGATGCCGGCAAAAGCAAGGCTGAAATTGATGCCATTAAAGAGCCCAAAAAGGCAGTTACCGTGCAGGCAACAGGCATTTTGGTAATGTGATTTTTGAGATAAATAATATTCAGATCCTCCGTCAAAAAAACGGGGGATTTTTTTATGATATTGCTTTTTGTGGATCGACTTGTATAAATTTGAAACAAAACAGATTATTATGAAATTACCTGATTTAGAATTAGTGTCTGCCAAGGTTCATGAGGCCTGGATGGAATCTAAAAAAGCTCATGGAGTTAGCAGCAGAAAATCGGAGGATGGAGAAGAACTGATGGTGCCTTATGAAAAACTTTCAGAAAAATCAAAGGACCTTGACCGGAATACGGTTAAAGCTGTTTATGATGCCATAAAAAAGCTCACCGGTAAGTAAAGCTTTACCTTTTATCCATTTAGCTTAATGCGTTATTATGAAATAATTATCTTGCTCCCCAAATAAACCTTTAGTATGAAAAGATTTTTAACAACGATTGTAATACTTTCATGGGTATTCAATTCAACCGCACAGGTAATAACTTCTGCACAGATCGATTCGCTGGCTGAACTTGTTTTAAAAACTTTTGACGTACCCGGTATATCAGTAGGTGTAATAAAAGACGGTAAGCTTATTCATGCGAAAGGGTACGGGGTAAAATCGCTGCGTACCATGCAAAAAGTAGATGAAAATACGTTGTTTGGTATTGCAAGCAACAGTAAGGCTTTTACCAGTGCTGCTTTGGGTATGTTGATCGATGAGGGCAAATTAAAATGGGATGATAAGGTAACCGACTACATCCCTGAGTTTAAAATGTACGATCCCTATGTTACAGATGCTTTCACTATCAGGGATCTCTTAACGCATAGAAGTGGCCTGGGGCTGGGGGCAGGTGACCTGATGATGTTTCCGGATTCCAACAATTTCACCAAAAAAGATATTATTCATAATCTGCGTTATTTAAAACCGGTTTCAGCTTTCAGAACAAAATACGATTACGATAACAATCTCTATATTGTAGCAGGAGAAGTAATAGCAAGAGTAAGCGGCTTAAGCTGGGAAGATTTTGTTGAACAACGTATCATGCAACCACTTGGCATGACAGCCAGTAAGGCATCCATCAGCAGGCTGGCCAACCGGAATAATGTTGTAATGCCACATGCGCCTGTAAATGGCAAAATAAGTACTATTGATATTGAATGGGATGAAGATGCCAATGCAGCCGGCGGTATTGTAAGTAATATTACAGACCTCAGCAAATGGCTGATCATGCAAATGGATAATGGTAAATATGGCGACGGAAAGAAGTTATTCAGTGAAGAAGTTCACAACGATTTCTGGGCACCACAAACCATTATCAATGTTGGCGGTCCGGGTGCTTATAATACACATTTTGCAGCTTATGGCCTCGGTTGGTTCTTAAGCGATGTAAAAGGATATAAGCAGGTTACACATACGGGAGGGCTTGCAGGCATTGTAACACAGATCACATTGATACCTGAATTAAAACTGGGAATCATCGTACTAACCAATCAGCAATCTGGAGCAGCTTTCACAGCTATCACCAATACGATTAAGGATAGCTATCTTGGTGTTAAAGGAGCCGATAGGGTGAAACAAATGCATGACAGAGTTGTAAAAAATGAGGCTGATGCAAAAAAGATAACCGACAGCATTTGGGCTGGTATATCAGCGCAGCAAAAATTAGCCGGTTCTAAAGTTGATATCAGCAATTTTACAGGAACCTATGCTGATCAATGGTTTGGCGATGTGGTAATTTCAGTTAAAAATGGCCAACCATGGTTCTCAAGCAAAAAATCACCAAAACTGGATGGAGTATTGCTGCCTTTTAAAGGCAGTACATTCGTGGCTAAATGGAATGACCGTAGTATGGATGCTGATGCTTTTGTAAAATTCGAACTGGATGAAAATGGCAAAGCCTCCGGATTTAAAATGGCTGCCATATCACCGTTAACCGATTTTAGCTTTGATTTCCAGGACCTTGACCTGAAAAGAGTGAAATAGTAGCCTAAACGGCGAAAAAACTCATGATTCATAGCTCAAAACTCATATTTTTCCCATACCTTTGCCGCCCCAAATAGTTCTTTAGTAGAAATTATTGACTTGGGAGTCCTGGTAAATTGCCCGGACGTTACCACCAAAAAAAGTAAAAAAATGGCAAAAGAGATCACCGGCTATGTCAAGCTCCAGTGTAAAGGAGGACAAGCCAATCCGGCACCGCCAATAGGACCTGCCTTAGGTTCTAAAGGTATCAACATCATGGAGTTCTGTAAAGCGTTCAACGCCAGGACCCAGGATAAACAGGGTAAAGTGCTTCCTGTATTAATCACCGTTTATGCTGATAAATCTTTCGAATTTATCATTAAAACTCCACCAGCTGCAGTTCAGTTAATGGATGCTGCTAAAATTCAAAGCGGTAGTAAAGAACCTAATCGTGTAAAAGTTGGAAAAGTTACCTGGGCACAGGTAGAAGAGATTGCCAAAGACAAAATGGAAGATCTGAACGCTTTTACTATTAACAGCGCTATGAAAATGGTTGCCGGTACTGCTCGCAGTATGGGTTTAACCGTTGAAGGCACAGCCCCTTGGGATAATTAATCATCAACCTTAAAATTTGTAAAAAATGATTACGAAAAAAAGAAAAGTAGCAAATACAAAGGTTGATGCAAACAAAGCTTATTCCTTAAAAGAAGCTTCAGCCTTAGTTAAAGAAGTAAACACAACAAAATTTGATAGTTCTGTTGATCTGCACATCAAATTAGGCGTTGACCCTAAGAAAGCAGACCAGGCCATCCGTGGTACAGTTTCTCTGCCTCATGGAACCGGTAAAACAAAACGTGTATTGGTTTTGTGCACACCAGATAAAGAAGCCGAAGCTAAAGCAGCTGGTGCTGATCATGTTGGTTTGGATGAATTCATTACCAAGATCGAAGGTGGCTGGACAGATATTGATGTAATTGTAGCCACTCCATCAGTGATGCCGAAGATCGGTAAACTGGGTAAAGTGTTAGGTCCCCGTAACCTGATGCCAAATCCTAAAACCGGTACAGTTACTAACGATGTAGCTGGCGCTATCAATGACCTGAAAGGTGGTAAAATTGCCTTTAAAGTAGATAAAGTGGGTATCATCCATGCATCTATCGGCAGGGTAAGTTTTGCTCCTGAAAAGATCGCTGAAAACAGCCAGGAACTTATTAATGCTGTAGTTAAATTAAAACCATCTTCATCTAAAGGAACTTACCTGAGAGGTGTTAGCATGGCCAGCACAATGAGCCCGGGTATTATGGTAGACACAAAATCTGTTCAAAACTAATCCACGCTTTTGCGAAGGATCAAAAAATAATTAAAATGACAAAACAGGAAAAAAATGAAGTGATCGAAGTGCTGAAGGGTAAATTCTCCCAGTACAACAACTTCTACATAACCGATACAGAAAGCTTAACTGTAGCACAGGTTGGCAAATTGCGCCGCCATTGCTTCAATAAGCAGGTAGAAATGAAAGTGGCTAAGAACACACTTATACGCAAAGCATTAGAAAGCATTGATGCTGAAAAATACAGCGGCGTTTTCGATTCTCTGCACCAGGTAACAGCCCTGATGTTTAGTGAGAACCCGAAAGAACCTGCAATGATCATCAGCAGTTTCCGTAAAGAGAATAACAACGAAAAACCTTTACTGAAAGCAGCTTTCATTAATGGTGATGTATTTGTTGGTAACGATCAGCTGAAAGCATTAACGCAGATCAAAACCAAGAATGAACTGATCGGTGAAGTGATCGGATTGTTACAATCTCCAATTCAACGTGTATTGGGCGCTTTACAAAACAAAGAAGCGGCATCTGGTAAAGCTGAAGAAGCTCCAGTAGCAGAAGTTGTAGCGGAAACACCGGCTATTGAAGCAACTCCGGTTGCCGAAGCACCAGCTACTGAAACACCAGCAGCAGAAGCAGCCCCGGAAACACCGGCAGCTGAAGAAGCAAAAGGTGAAGAACCACAGGCATAATCAAACCTGTAAAAATTAAATTCAGCTAAGCAATTAGCTAATTATAAAACAACAATTTTTTTTAAAACGCTCCGACGGATCCTAAAGGGTGTGAAGCCGGAAAAAAAACAAACATTATGGCAGACGTAAAAGCATTAGCCGAAAACTTAGTAGGCTTAACAGTAAAAGAAGTACAGGAATTAGCAGAATTCTTAAAATCAGAGTATGGTATTGAACCAGCTGCTGCTGCAGTTGTAGTAAGTGCAGGTGGCGGCGAAGGTGCTGCTGCTGCTGAAGAGAAAACATCTTTTGATGTTATCTTGAAAAGCGCAGGCGCTAACAAATTAGCGATCGTTAAGATCGTTAAAGAATTAACAGGATTGGGACTGAAAGAAGCTAAAGACTTAGTTGATGGCGCTCCAAAACCAGTTAAAGAAGGTGCTGATAAAGCAACTGCAGAAGAAATTAAAGCTAAATTAACTGAAGCTGGTGCTGAAGTTGAGATCGCTTAATTGATTCCTATCAAATAGCTTAAAGGCCGGTCCGTATTAACGGGCCGGCCTTTTATATAATTATAATATTATTGGCATATGGTATAAAATTTGACCTTCCTACTATAAATTAAATTTTATGGGAAGGATATTGACCCTGATATTGCTTGTTTTAATCTCATCAAACGCTTATTGTCAATTTATTGATTCTCCGCAAAAAGTTTCAGAAAAGGACAAATCAGAGCACATGTATAATATCAAGCCCTGGATCGATATACCTGTTACAGCAGTATTTGCCGGCTTTTCAGTCTATGGATTTCAGGTTATTTACGGCAGGGATAGTATAGATGCAGCCACCGTGCTTTCTCTCAACAGGAATGATGTTAATAGTTTTGACAGGCCCGTAACATATAATTATTCTGAAAAAGCGAAAAATACCAGCGACCTGTTTTTTTATGGAAGTATGCCCCTGCCCTTACTGTTATATCTTGATAAAAATGTACGGAAGGACGGATTAAGGGTTGGATTACTGTACGTAGAAGCCCTGAGTATTACGGGCGTTTTTTACACAGGTGGGGCTATGCTTGCAGACAGGTACCGACCCATTACCTACAATCCGGATGTACCTATGACCGTAAGGACAAGTGGAGGTAACCGTAATTCGTTTCCGGGAGGCCATCCGGCCCTGGTTGCAACTTCCACATTTTTTATGGCAAAAGTTTATGCAGATTACCACCCGAATATGAAAGGCAAGTGGGCTTTATATACTGTTGCCGGTGGGTTAGCTGTAACTACGGCTTATTTGCGTTTTAAGGCAGGCTATCATTTTAAAACCGATCTTATGGCAGGTGTTGCTTTCGGAGCGCTTTCCGGTATCCTCGTACCAACTTTTCATAAAAACAGATCGGGTAATGGAGCCATGGCGAGGCTTTCAGTATATCCTAAATACCAGGAAGGGGGTAATACAGGACTTACCGCTTTATACAGATTGGGCAAATAAGAAAAGTGAGAATTTTATAAGAAAAACGGGTTATTGCCGCTTTTTTGTGCGTTATCCACAAAAACCTTTCCAATTCCTTAAAAAATCGTATATCGTAATCAATAAATAGCGAAATAATCAGTAACTTTGCCCTCCTTTAATTTGGGGGCAGTGGCGCAAGTTACTTAACCCGTTGATACTAAAGGGTTTTCTGCACATTAAAACGTTTTAATTACAATATGTCTGCAACAAAAACACCCGCTGCTAAACGTTTCAATTTCGGTAAAGTTGAATTTTTAGCGGAAACACCCGATTTGCTGGGAATCCAGATCCAATCATTTAAAGACTTTTTCCAGTTACAAACCACTCCCGACAAACGTAACGTGGAGGGCTTGTTCCGTGTATTCAAGGAAAACTTTCCTATCACTGATACACGTAACATTTTCGTACTGGAATTTCTGGACTATTTCGTTGATCCTCCACGCTACACTATTGAAGAGTGTATCGAAAGAGGTTTAACCTACGCCGTGCCTTTAAAAGCAAAACTGCGCCTTAGTTGTAATGACGAAGAGCACGTTGATTTCCAGACCATCGTTCAGGACGTGTTTTTGGGTAACATCCCTTACATGACCCCACGTGGCACCTTCGTTATCAACGGAGCTGAAAGGGTTGTGGTTAGCCAGTTACACCGTTCACCTGGTGTATTCTTCGGCCAGTCTGTTCACCCGAATGGAACCAAGATCTACTCTGCAAGGGTTATTCCTTTCAAAGGAGCCTGGATGGAGTTTGCAACAGACATCAACAACGTGATGTTTGCTTACATCGACCGTAAGAAAAAATTCCCGGTAACAACTTTGTTGCGTTCTATAGGTTTTGAAACTGATAAAGACATCCTGGAATTATTCGGAATGGCTGATGAGGTTAAAGCTGATAAGAAAAGCCTGGAAAAATGCATTGGCAAGCGTTTAGCTGCACGTGTATTACGTACCTGGGTTGAAGATTTTGTGGATGAAGATACCGGTGAGGTTGTTTCTATCGAAAGGAACGAGATCATCCTGGAAAGGGATACTGTGCTGGATGAATCTAACATTGCGATGATCATCGAAATGGAAGTGAAGAGTGTGTTTATTCAGAAAGAAGAAGTGAGCGGTGATTACGCCATCATCTACAATACATTAAATAAAGATACCTCTAACAGTGAGTTAGAAGCGGTACAGCACATCTACAAGCAATTGCGTGGTGCTGATGCTCCTGATGATGAAACTGCACGTGGTATTATTGATAAATTATTCTTTAGTGATAAGCGTTACGATCTTGGTGAAGTAGGCCGTTATAAAATTAACCGCCGCCTTGGCCTTGATTTCCCGATCACTAAAAAAGTATTAACTAAAGATGATATCATCGCCATCATTAAAACATTGGTGTTATTAACCAATGGTAAATCTGAGGTTGATGATATTGATCACTTAAGTAACCGTCGTGTACGTACCGTGGGTGAGCAATTATACGCCCAGTTTGGTGTTGGTCTGGCCCGTATGGCCCGTACCATTCGTGAAAGAATGAACGTACGTGATAACGAGGTGTTCACACCGGTTGACCTGATCAACGCAAGAACACTTTCTTCTGTTATCAATTCCTTCTTTGGTACATCACAGTTATCACAATTCTTAGATCAAACCAATCCATTGAGTGAGATAACGCATAAGCGTCGTATCTCCGCACTCGGACCCGGTGGTTTAAGTCGTGAAAGAGCAGGTTTTGAGGTACGTGACGTTCACTATTCTCATTACGGCCGTTTGTGTACTATTGAAACTCCGGAAGGACCAAATATTGGTTTGATATCTACACTTTGTGTGCATGCCAAGATCAATGACATGGGCTTTATTGAAACGCCATACCACAAAGTAACAGACGGTAAGGCTGATATGAAGAAGATCACTTTCTTAAGTGCCGAAGAAGAAGATACAGCGAAGATCGCACAGGCAAATATTGAAATGGATGCGAAAGGAAACTTTGTTGACGACAGGATCAAATCCCGTCAAACAGGTGACTTCCCGATCCTTGATAAAACAGAAGTGGAATACATGGATGTGGCGCCAAACCAGATCGTTGGTTTGAGTGCATCATTGATTCCGTTCTTAGAGCATGATGATGCTAACCGTGCTTTGATGGGATCAAACATGCAACGCCAGGCTGTGCCATTGATCAAACCAGAAGTGCCGATTGTTGGTACCGGTTTAGAGGCTAAGGCTGCCCGTGATGCAAGGATCCAGGTGCATGCAGATGGTGAAGGTGTTGTTGAATATGTAGATGCAAATGAAATTCACGTTCGTTACAAACGCAACGAAACACAACAATTAGTTTCTTTTGATGAAGACCTGATCGTTTATAAATTAACCAAGTTCGTTCGTACCAACCAGGAAACATGTATCAACCTGCGCCCTGCGGTGGTTAAAGGACAAAAAGTTAGCGAAGGCGATTTCTTAACCGAAGGCTATGCAACCAAAGGTGGTGAAATTGCTTTGGGTCGTAACATGAAAGTGGCCTTCATGCCATGGAAGGGTTACAACTTCGAGGATGCGATTGTAATTTCTGAGAAAGTGGTTAAAGAAGATCTTTTTACCTCTCTGCATATTTCTGAATACGAAATTGAAGTACGTGATACTAAATTGGGCGAAGAAGAACTGACCCCGGATATTCCGAACGTAAGTGAGGAAGCTACCAAAGACCTGGATCAGAATGGTATCATCCGTATTGGTGCTCATGTAAAAGAAGGCGATATTATTATCGGTAAAATAACTCCAAAAGGTGAGAGCGACCCTACACCGGAAGAGAAATTATTACGTGCCATCTTTGGTGATAAAGCCGGTGATGCAAAAGATGCTTCTTTAAAAGCATCAAGCGGAACAGAAGGTGTTATCATTGATAAGAAATTATTCCAACGTGCCAAGAAAGATAAGAACGCTAAGGTTCGTGAAAAAGCACAGATGGATAAGATCGAAAAAGTGCACGAAAAGAACGAAGCTGATTTGCTTGAGTTATTGATCAACAAACTGCAGACCTTGCTGAAAGACAAGAGCAGCGCAGGTGTTAGCAATAACTTTGGTGAAGTGCTGATCGGTAAAGGTGCAAAATTCAATGCGAAGAATTTAGCTAACATCGATTATCAAAACGTAAATCCTTTGGGATGGAGTGGTGATGAAAAAGTGGATGAACTGATCAACGTATTGTTGCACAATTACAACATCAAATTCAATGAAGAGTTAGGAAGATACAAGCGTGAAAAATTCAACATCTCAATTGGTGATGAATTACCAGCCGGTGTATTGAAACTTGCAAAAGTTTACATGGCTGTTAAGCGTAAGTTGAAAGTGGGAGATAAAATGGCGGGTCGTCACGGTAACAAAGGTATTGTTGC
>JADMIO011057176.1_pt1 | contig 18821 bp, 17 predicted proteins | sample 8958161 | NCBI WGS metagenome assembly JADMIO01 (sample SAMN16585339, study PRJNA669376) | soil metagenome | isolation source: Crop rotation soil | place: USA: Cullars Rotation, Alabama | collected 2011 | reverse complement strand
ACGCTGCGTGAACACGCCGATGTTGTGAACGAGATCCTCTCCGAGATCGAGAAGCGCGGCCCGCTGACGACAGCCGACTTTGCCCACCACAAGCACGCTGTCGATTGGTGGTGGGCACCGACGCGTGCTTCGCGGGCGATTTTGGAGGCTCTTTTCGTCAGCGGACGAGTCGGCGTGGCCAAGCGCGTCGGCAATCGGCGCTACTACGACCTGATCGAACGGCTCGTGCCGGCCGACATCCTTGCCCGAACGGAGACCGCAGAGCTGGCCGCAAAGCACAGGCTGATGTCCCGTTTTCGATCGATTGGCCTGTCGCGGCCCAGCGCGACAAACGACGTGATGATCGGCACGGGCTCAGGACCTGATCGAACGCGTCACACGCGGGAGCTGGTCGAGGCCGGAGTTCTGACACCGGTCGATCTAGAGGATCACAAGCAGCGCTGGTACGCGCCGAGCGCGGAGCGGGAGGCGCTCATCGCGGCCGGGACGCCACAGCCGATTGCCCATCCCAAGGTGACGTTCCTGGCGCCACTCGACCCGTTCATGTGGGATCGGCGCCTGGTCGAGCATCTGTTCGGCTTCGACTACCTGTGGGAGGTGTACATCCCCGAGTCGAAGCGCCGCTGGGGCTACTACGTGCTGCCCATCCTGTTCGGCGACCAGCTCGTGGGACGGATCGAGCCGCGCTTCGAGCGAACGACGAAGACGCTGCGCATCCTGGGTGTGTGGTGGGAGAGCGGCTTCGCGCCGCGCGCCGCGGACGGCTTTGTGGCAGAGATGCGCGCGGCGCTGTCCGATTACATGGACTTCGTCGGTGCCACGACGCTGGAGTGGGCGCCGCCGACAGGTGGTGCGAAACGATTGTTCGGCACGAGTCGCCGGCGCCCAGGTCGCGAAGGAGCTACATAAGCCCGATTACGTGACCCTCCGGGTCGGCGAAGAGCGCGACGGTTGTCTCCGGCGCGACTTCGGTCAGCGGCATGATCACGCGGCCACCGCTGGCAGCGGCCTTGTCGAGCACGGCCTGCGGGTTGTCGGTGTGGACGTAGAACGTCACGTGTCCGGCACCGCCGTCGTTCGAGTTGCCGATTCCGGCAGTCATGTCGCCCTGGCGCTCCATGCCGTAGCCGCCCGGATTGTTGGTGTCGAGCGACCAGCCGAAGACGTCCGAGTAGAACTTCTGCAGCTTGGCGCCGTCTTTGCCGACGACCTCGACGTGGATGATCTTGGCACCCATTTGCTGGCCTCCTGCCAATTCGCTGTCACGGCACGCTGTTCGACCGTTTCAGGACAACAACGAACGGCTTCGCGCAGAATCGACAGGGCAGAGACATTCGCTCACAGACACGAGGGGGTTCCGAACTTGGTCGATTCCTTCCGGGCCGCGGTGGCGGCCAGCGGCTCTCAGGCGTACGGCGTGTACGGCCATTCAGGCAGCGCGCCTTCGCCGTTCGACGCGGTTGACGGCGCGCGGCTGGCGGGGCCGCAGGGCAGCCACCCGCTGGCAGCGATCGACATGCGCGAGCTGGTCCGACCCTCGAGCAACGGACTGGATGGCCAGCTCACGATCAACGAGCCCGTGCGCATCGGCGAGGCAATCAACGGCCACTTGAAGATCACGGCGCGCAAGGACATCAACGCGCGCAGCGCCAACGTCCGACTCGTGGGCGTGCTGCTGACCGAGCACCAGCAGTCGCGCGAGGAACGCAACAGCAAGGGCGAGGTGACCCGCAGCGAGCAGTGGGTCGACGTCAGTGGCTCGCTCATCGAGGAGCTGCCCTTCACGGAGCCGATACTGCCCACGACCTTGTCTGCCGGCCAGACCTTCGAGACCGACTTCAACCTCCCGGCGCCGCGACTCGGCCCGCCCTCGGCGCACATGGGCAGTGCCATCCTCGCCTGGGCGCTCGACGCTCGATGGGACATCTCGATGGGCGGCGACGAGCGCGTCAGTGCCCTGGTCGAGGTCAAGCAGAACATCGACTACCTGCGCAGCGGCGCCGTCAGGCTCGATCAGGGCGCGCTGTTCGACTCGTGGTCGGTGCCCGAGGGAACGGTCGCCGTCAGCCCCGCGCCGCCCAGCGTCGCCGGCTCCCCTGTCAGCGTGACGGTCACCTGGCCGGGCGCCGGCTCGGGCCGCGGTGGTCGGCTGGAGCTCCAGGCCGATGTCAAGGCTCCCAACTCGTTGTCGGGCGTGGTGCTCTTCTCGCAGGTCGTCGATCCGAATGCCTTCAAGGGTGGAATGACAATCGAGATCCCGATCCCGGCTGACGCCCCACCGACTCTCGACGACAAGGGAGTCAAGGTGTCGTATCGCATCCGCGCCATCGTCGACCGCGCCTTCCGCTCGGACCTCGCATTGGAGCGCGCCCTGGCGGTCATGTAGGCGGCCCGGGCTAAGACCCGGAGCTCACCTGCGTGTGCGTTGACGGCACGTAGCGCAGATCGAGCCTGACCGGCAAGCCCATTGCATCTGACAGTTCGCCGGCGAGCTGCGAAGCATCGGCCGGTTGGTCAGGCCCGGTCACCGTCAACGTGACGGCGGCGCCGTCCACGGACCAGTCAGCGACCTTGAGGTCGCGCTCGCCGATCCAGTTGCGCACGACCGGCGCGCCCTCGTTGGCACGAATTGAATCGAGACCGCGGTCGATGCCCGTGACGAACAGCGGGATGGCGATGACCGCCAGCGCGATGACCGCCACGACCATGCCGTTGCGCATGCGGTGTCGCTCACGCAGCATCGCCCGATCCGGAGTTGCGCCGGCGAGCGCGAAGACGACGCACGCGGCGACGACGATGGCGGCGAAGTTGGTCACGAAGAGCAGCAGGGCGCCGGCCGCATCGTCCGGGCGACCCAGCTCCAGGCAGATACCCACTGTGGCCAGCGGGGGAACAAGCGAGACCGCGATGGCGACGCCCGGCAGAGCATCCGTGCCCGTGCGGCGGACCGCTACGTAAGCGCCGGCGGCACCAGCGGCAAGGGCCACGCCCAGGTCCAGGATGCCAGGCGCGGTGCGCGCCTCGAGCGATGGGGTCAGCACCAGCAGGTCGGGCATGAACAGCGATACGAGGAAGCCGATCGCGACGACCGATGCGGCGCCCAGCAGGACCTGGACGAAGGTGACCACCATCCACCGATCGCGGGCGGTGACCAGCGCGCCACCGAAGGCCATGATCGCGCCGCCCAATGGCGCGACGACCATCGCGCCGATGATCGATGCCACCGAATCCTGGTAAAGACCGAACGACGCGATGAAGGCCGCCAGGACGAGCAGGATGGCGAATGTCCGCAGCGATCTGCGGAACGCATCGCCTTCGGGAAACAGGTCGTCCAGCTGGGCAGGTCCGAGCGATTGGCGGGCGTCGGCCAAGAAGGGTTGGGCCATTCTCGATCCCTCTCACACAACGGTTGCAGTCGCCGCCGATACTCACGGCCGACGCCCACCTTTGGCTCATGCGAACAGGAGGAACCAGATGCTGCCGGATTCGATGGTCGTACCGACCATCCCTGTTACGGATCTTGACGCGGCCCTGCCCTTCTATCGTGATGTGCTCGGTCTGCCTGTGCTCGAGCAGACGCCTTTCTCGGTCCGCTACGACGCCGGATCCGGGACGCAGATCTCCACTTACAAACGCGGTCCTGTCGAGCGCGGCCACACTGTGTGCCACTTCGAGGTCGCCAATATCGAGGCGACGGTGGCGGACATTCGTTCGCGCGGCGGAGAATTCGAGGAGTACGCGACGGAGTCCCTGACGACGGACAACGGCATCGCGCCCATGGGACCGGTAGCCCGTGGCGCGTGGATCAAGGATCCGGAGGGCAACGTCATCGGCTTCCGGGAAGGACCTCTTCCCGGCCGTTAGCCCGCCTTACTTGATGAGCATCTTTCCCAGGCGGCGCGACGCGAGCTGGATGAAGACGAGTCCGAAGACGCTCAGGTAGACCACGTCGATCAGCTGGCTGATGCCGACCTGACCCAGGGTCAGGCCGCGGACGAGGTCAACACCGCGGTAAAGCGGGGAGAGCTCGACGATGGTTCGCAGCGGCTCTGGGTACGTCGTCACAGGAAAGAACGTGCCGCTGAACAGGAACAGCGGCAGGGTGATAACGAAGAGCAGGTCCAGGTCCTGCCACGAGCGCATGAAGGTCGTCGCCGCCAGGCCGGCGCTGGCCGTGGCAAAGCCGATGAGCATCGACGCCGGCAGCGCGAGGACGCCCCACGGCGAAGGCACCAGCCCGAACGCGAACATGACGACCAGAAAGCCCAGGCCGTACAGCGCTCCCCGGCCGAGCGCCCAGCTCACCTCGCCCAGAGCGATGTCGCCGACGTTCATCGGTGTCGAGAGCATGCCGTCGTAGGCCTTCTCGTAGCGCAGCCTGAAGAACATGTTGGTCGTGTCGTAGACGGCGCCGTTCATTGCCGACGTAGCGAGCAGCGCCGGTGCAACGAACACCGCATATGGGATCTGCGATCCGTCGGGTCCGGTGACCGTGCCGATCAGCGAGCCCAAGCCGAAACCGATGCCCAGCAGGAAGAAGACCGGCTCGAAGAAGCCACTGACGATGACGATCCAGCCGCGGCTGAAGATGAGCCGGTTGCGCTCGAGGATGTGCACGGCATGGCGGCTGCCGAAGGGCAGCACGCGCGTGACGCTCGACGCGGGCATTGGATTGGGCGGCGGCATCGAGGTTGAGGCCATGCCTAGAACACCAGTCGGGCGCGGAAGGTGCGCAGCGCGAAGAGCACGCCGGCAACGACCATCGCGATCAGCACCGCCGCGTGAAGCAGCATGATGAGCGGGTCGGTCGGGGTTCCAATGGCCAGCGCTCGTGTCAGGGCGACGCCGTGGAAGAGCGGCGTGAACCAGGCCAGGTTCTGGAAGAACGGCGGCAGCTGCTCGATCGGGAAGAACGTGCCGCTGAACAGGAATAGCGGCGTGATGATGAAGCGGAAGATGATTGAGAACGATTGCTCGGTCCGGCGCGTGGCCGTCCAGGCGGCCATCGGCATGCCGAAGGCGACACCGGTCAGGATCGCCGCCGGCCAGGCGAGGATCGCTGTCGGCGAGGTGATCGCTCCGAACAGGAAGGCGACGATCAGGAACACGCCGGTCACGATGCCGATGCGGACGATCAGCCAGTACAGGTGGCCGAGCACGATGTCACGCACGCCCTGCGGCGTGCCGATCATGGCTTCGTACGTCTTGTTCCAGCGGAAGCCGGCCATCAGCGGCCACGACGACTCCTGGGTGCCGGTCTGCATCGCCTGCGCGGCGACGAGGCCCGGCGCCAGGAAGACGATGTACGGCACGCCACCGAAGGTGGTCATCGTGGGCACGAGGCTGCCCAGTGCCACACCCATGGCGGTCAGGAACAGGACCGGCGCGACGATCGTGCCGAAGAGCGTGCCGCGCCACACCCGGCGGTAGACGAAGAGCGAATGCTCCAGCTTGCGCTGGCCCGGGAAGCGAAATGCGCGTTGGGTTGCCGGAGCGCTGATCGCGGCCATTTACAAGCGACGCTCTGAAGCGCGCTCTCGAGCGCGACTCAGGGCTCCGTCGCGCGTAGCCGCGCGTAAGCCCGGCGAAGGAAAACTGTTCATGGCGCCTACTCGACCAGCGAGCGTCCGGTCAGACGCAGGAAGACATCCTCGAGGCTGGAGCGCCGGACGAGCGTCGTCTCCGGTTGGAGTCCGCGCTGGTGCGCGTGCTCGGCAGCCTCCTCGCCATCGTTGGCGTAAACGAGGATGCGATCAGGCAGCTTCTCGACGCGCTCGCCCAGGCCGTCCAGCCTGCCGTCGAGGGTCTCCTGGACACCCACCGGAAAGCGCAGCTCGAGCACTTCCTTGGTCGAGTAGCGCTCGATCAGCTCGCGCGGCGAGCCCTCGGCCACGATCTTGGCCTTGTCCATGACCACGAGCCGATCGCACAGCTGCTCTGCTTCGTCCATGTAGTGCGTCGTCAGCACCAGCGTCGTACCCGACTGCTTGAGCCGGTACAGCCGGTCCCACACCAGGTGGCGGGCTTGGGGATCGAGTCCGGTCGTGGGCTCGTCGAGCAGCAGCAGCTGGGGCTCATTGATCAGCGAGCGGGCGATCGTCAGGCGGCGCTTCATGCCGCCCGAAAGCGGCTCGACAAGGTCGTTCGCACGCTCCGCGAGCTGGACGAACTCGAGCAGCTCCTTGGCGCGCTCGCGGCCCTCGTTGTAGGTCAGGTCGAAGTAGCGGCCGTAGATGAGCAGGTTCTCGAGCACCGTCAGCTCGGTGTCGAGCGTGTCCAGCTGGGGCACAACGCCCAGACGGGCGCGGATGGCGGCGCCGTTCTTGTCGGGGTCGATACCGAGCACGGTCAACTCCCCGCCCGAGCGCGGCGAGACGGCGCTGATCATGCGCATGGTCGAGGTCTTTCCGGCCCCGTTCGGGCCCAGGAAGCCGAATGCCTCACCGGGTGCGACATCGAAATCGACCTCGTCGACCGCGGTGAACCAGCCCGTCTCAGCGGACTTCAACTTGAAGCGCTTGGTCAGGCCGCGGGCATGGATAAGTGGGGACTCGGACGCCGGGGTGGGCACGCGCGAATGTTAGCGCCGGTGCCCATTCGGGATTGTTTCGGTATCGAACGAAGCGTTAAAAACAGGGTGGCCGGCACCGTGCCCGCGGTGCCGGCCATAGGGATCTGTCCTGCGCAGGACTGTTACTGGTTGCCGAGCGTGACCTGGAGCGTCTGCTGCTGGTTGTCGCGCTCGATGACGATCGCCACGTTGTCGCCCGGTGCGTGCTGGTGCAGGACCGCGATCAGGTCCTCGACCTGGTTCATGTCCTTGCCATCGACCGACAGGATCACATCACCCGGCTTGAGGCCGGCCTGCTCGGCCGGAGTGCCGGACTGGACCTGCTCGACGATCAGACCGTGGTCGGCGTTGATGTTGTACTGCTGCGCGATCTCCGGGGTGAGGGTGCCGTAGCGGATGCCCAGGAAGGCGTGCTGCGGCTGCTTACCGGCGATCAAGTCGTTGGCCACGTTGGTCACCGTGGTCGCCGGAATGGCGAACCCGATCGACACGGCCGACTCCTGCGGCGGAATGTAGGCCACGTTCATGCCGATGACCTTTGAGTCGGCGTCGACGAGCGCGCCGCCCGAGTTGCCGGGCGAGATCGCAGCATCGGTTTGGATCAGGTCGACCAGCGCCTGAGACTCCTGGGCGCTGCCCGGGATAGTGCGCTGCAGCCCGGAGACGATGCCGGCGGTGACGGTGTTCTCGAAACCGAGCGGGCTGCCAATTGCGACGGCCAGCTGGCCGACCTGGGGCAGATCGGCCTCGAATGTCGCCGCGGGCAGGTCCGCCTTATCGACCTTGATGACCGCCACGTCCGTCGTCGGATCTGTGCCCACGAGCGTGCCCGGGACCTGCTCGCCTGAAGCGAATGCGACGGTGTAGCTGTTGCCCGTTTCGACCACGTGATTGTTGGTGACGACGTAGCCGTCGGCGCTGTAGATGATGCCGCTGCCCAGGCCCTGGTCGGTCTGGACAGTCACGACCGACGACTGAACCTGCTTGACGATGTCGACAACCGGCGCGAAGGGATCGACATCGCCGCCGGTGGCCAGTGGTGTGGCAGCGGCTTGCGCGACCGGCGCGTTGCTCGAGCCGGGCAGGCCGCGTTCTGGGTAGTCGAAGACTGGCCAGTCCCGGTCGTTGCGACGGGGGTACCCGCGCTCGACACGTTCACGCAGCCCACGACGAGCGCTGCTACGAGCGCGAGGATCGGCAGGAAAAGGAAAAGACGATTTCTCGACATGAGGGCCAATGTCACTCCGCGATCTGGTACAACCGAGCGCATGGTCGGCAGCGCTGGTCAGCGATTTGATGTCACGGAGGATGTTGGTCGCGTGCTCTGTGTGGACCCTGTGAGATCGCGGAGAATTGCCCTGTGAGAGTTTCGGCAAAGGCCGACTACGCGGTCAGGGCCGCCCTCGAGCTGGCCGCAGCTGACGGCGTGCAGCCCCTAAAGCGTGAGCAGATCAGCGCCGCGCAGAAGATCCCGTCCAAGTTTCTCGAGACGATCATGCTCGAGCTCAAGCATGCGGGCATCGTCAAGAGCACGCGCGGCGCGGGTGGTGGTTATGCGCTCGCCCGCCCGGCAGACGACATCAGCGTCGCCGACGTGATCCGCGCCGTCGATGGGCCGTTGGCCAATGTTCGCGGCGAGCGCGTCGAGAGCGTCGAGTACGAGGGCGCTGCCGCGTCACTACGCGACCTGTGGGTAGCCGTCCGCGCCAGTCTGCGGCGCGTGCTCGAATCGACAAGCCTCCAGGACGTCGTCGACGGCGAGCTGCCCGACGACGTCATGGCGCTGACGGCCGATCCGGAGGCATACATCTCGCTCAATCGGCGGCATCGTCGATGACTAGTCCACAATCTCTGTCGACATGAGGGTTTCGGCCAAAGCGGACTATGCGATCAGGGCGACCGCCGAACTGGCGGCAGTCGAGGGCGCGGGCCAGCTGCGCGCGGACAAGATCGCCGAAGCGCAGAACATCCCGATCAAGTTCCTCGAGTCGATCCTGCTCGAGCTGAAGCACGCCGGCATCGTGCGCAGTCAGCGCGGCGCTGAAGGCGGCTATGCCCTCGCGCGGCCCGGAGCAGAGATCTCGTTGGCGGACGTCATCCGCGCGGTCGATGGACCCCTTGCCAACGTCCGCGGCGATCGTCCGGAGAACGTGACCTACAAAGGTGCAGCGACGAAGCTGACCGATGTCTGGATCGCCGTCCGGGCCAGCCTTAGGTCAGTGCTCGAGTCAACGTCCGTGGCCGACCTCGCGAGCGGCAAGCTACCCGAAGAAGTCGAGGAGCTCGCCGCTAACAAGGACAACTGGGTGTCGTTGGGCCGCATCCGCGGAGTCGGAGTCCGCTAGGCCGCTCGCCAGCGTCGATTTCACTAACAGTGAACGACTGAGCCGAATTTCTCTCAACCTGAACCGCTCGATCCGCCGAAAGCCCACGGCTTTTCACCGTCAGTGAAAAGTCGACACCCTGCGATCCGTACTCGGGCTTGCTCAGTTCAAGTTCACGCAGATTCGGCCATGGCCGTGCACTGTGAGTGAAAAGCCGCAGATCTAGGCGGCTACGGCGTCCTTCGACTTCTCCGAGACCACGGGAGTTGGGAATGTCCGTGCTTCGCGGGCGCGCGTGTTGACGATCTGGCCCTCGCGCAGCTCGAGCTGCTCTGCCTGATCGCGCGGCACCTGCGCCCAGACGTGCCAGCCGTCGCGGCGCACGAGCTCAACGCGCACCTCGAATCCCAGGTAGACGACTCTTTCGATGAGCGCCTCGACCGATCCCGGCACGTCGTCGTCCTCGTCGGTCAGGATGTCGATGTCGTGCGGTCGAACCCACGCGCCGTCGAGCTTGTTGACCTCGCCGATGAAGCCCATCACGAACTCGTTGGCCGGGTGCTCGTAGAGCTCGCGCGGCGGCCCGATCTGCTCGATCTTGCCGTGGTCCATGAGCACGATCTGGTCGGCGACGTCCATCGCCTCTTCCTGGTCGTGGGTCACGAACACGGTCGTGACGTGAGTCTGCTCGTGCAGCTTGCGCAGCCACACGCGCAACTCTTTGCGCACGCGCGCGTCGAGCGCGCCGAACGGCTCGTCGAGCAGCAGGACCTCCGGCTCCACCGCCAGCGCGCGGGCCAATGCCATGCGCTGGCGTTGGCCGCCCGATAGCTGTGCCGGAAAGCGATCGGCGAACTGCTCGATCTGCACGAGGCTGAGCAGCTCGTGAACCTTGGCCTCGATCTCCTTCTTGGGCTTCTTGCGGATTGTCAGGCCGAAGGCGACGTTGTCCCGCACGGTCATGTGCTTGAACGGCGCGTAGTGTTGGAAGACAAAGCCGATGCCACGCTGTTGCGGCGGCACTTTCGTGACGTCGCGGCCGGACAGCTCGATGCGTCCCCCATCCGGCAGCTCCAGGCCCGCGATGATGCGCAGCAAAGTTGACTTGCCACTTCCGGATGGACCTAACAAAGCGGTCAGCTCGCCGTCCGGGACGGTCAGGCTGACGTCGTCGAGTGCCACGAAGTCGCCGAAGCGCTTGCCCACGTGTTCGATCAGGATCGCCATTTCTCTATACCTCTGAGGGAGTTGCAGCCGGGTTGGACGTGTCGGTGGTTGTGGAGCTCGAGCGTCGACGTCGGTCGATGCGCAGCAAATCGGTGACCCACTCGCGAGCGCGCGCACCGCGCGCGGACTGGAGACCGTTCATGGCCAGCAGCACGGCCACGGCGATCAAAGCCAGCACGACGGCCGCCGTGTACGCGCCGATCAGGTCGAACTCGCTGTAGCGCTCTTCGACGTACAGGGTCAGCGTCTCGGTCTTGCCCGACAGCCGGCCGGAGACGACGCTGACAGCGCCGAACTCGCCCAGCGAGCGGGCCGTGGTCAGGACCACGCCGTAGATGACTCCCCAGCGGATCGAGGGCAGCGTCACCCGCCAGAAGGTGCGCATTGGCGAAGCGCCAAGCGTGTAGGCGGCCTCTTCCTGGTCGGTGCCGATCTCGCGCAGTACGGGGATGACCTCGCGCACGACGAACGGCAGCGATACGAAGACGGTGGCCAGAACCATGCTCGGCATGGCGAAGATGACCTGGAAGCCCATGTCCTTCAGCCAGCCACCGAGCAGCCCGTTCTGCCCGTAGACGAGCAGCAGCGATAGCCCGATGACCACCGGGGACAGCGCGAACGGCAGGTCGATGACTGCGTTGAGCAGGCCACGGCCGGGGAACCGACGCCTGACGAGCGTGATCGCGGTGATGACGCCGAACACCGTGTTGATGGGCACGGCGATAGCGGTCAACGTGATGGTCAGCCAGAACGCATGCTGGAAGTCGGGCGACTGAAGCACCTTGATGACGGGCTCGAGGCCGTTGGCGAATGTTCGAATGAAGATCAATCCGACGGGCAGCCCGATCAACAAGGCCAGATACACAAGGCCGATCGACCGAACGAGCAGCCGCGGCCAGCGCCTGCCAAAGGTGCGCGACGCGACCGGGGCCTTTCCGGCGTTGGCGCCACTGGGCGACTCGATCAGGCCGCGGTCAGATGTCAGCTGGGCGCCGGTCACAGCTCGGCTCCCGCGTCATGGGTGCGGCGTCGCCGAACCAGGTCCAACCCAGCCAGAACGAGAAGCGAGATCACCAGCAGAACGACGCTCAGCGCGGCAGCCCCGGCGGGATCGTCGTTTTCGACCTGATTGAAGATCGCCACCGAGGCGATCTGCGTCTTGAACGGGATGTTGCCCGAGATCAGAACGATCGATCCGAACTCACCGATTGCTCGCGCGAATGCGAGGCCGGCGCCAGTCAGGATCGCGGGTGCCAGGGTGGGCAGCACGATGCGCCGCAGAATCGTTCCAGATGATGCGCCCAACGAGGCCGCGGCTTCCTCCATGTCCAGATCGAGCTCGAGCAGCACTGGCTGGACTGAACGGACGACGAAGGGCAGCGTGACGAACAGCAGCGCAAGCACGATCGCCACCTGGGTATAGGCCAGGTTCAAGCCGAATGGGCTCTTGGGCCCGTAGAGGGTAAGCAGCACGAGGCCGGCGACGATCGTTGGCAACGCAAACGGAAGGTCGATCAAGGCGTTGACCGAGCGCTTGCCCGGGAAGTCGTCGCGAACGAGGATCCAGGCAATGAGCGTGCCCATGACTGCGTCGATGAGCACGACGATCAGCGCGGCGAAAAGCGTCAGCAGCAACGCGGCGATGTTGGCCGGCTGCTGGATGGCGCTGATGAAGGCGTCGAGTCCTCCGGAAAGCGAGGTGAACACGAGCGCCGCCACCGGCAGTATCACGATCACGCCCAGATAGGCAGCCGCGATGCCGGGCCCGAGCAAGCCAGCGCCCGGCCGAGCGCTCCGTGAGGAGGTCGGGGCCGGGCCGGGCGCGGGAACTGTGTCGGGGGATCCGCCGCCCCCAGAGCGGCGGATCCCCGTAGCGATGCTCAGGGGTTCACCCCGAGCGCTTGCTCGATCTTGGTCACGATGCCGTTATCGGCATCGAAGAACTTGGTCGTAACCTCGGTCCAGCCGCCCAGATCGTCGATCGTGAACAGGCCCGACGGGGTCGGAAACTCGAAGCCAGCGGGCGGATTGACACCGTCTGCGTTGACCGGCCGGTAGCCGTGATCGGCGAAAGCCTGCTGGCCCGCCTGTGACAGGACGAACGTGAGGAATGCGGCGGCCTTGTCCGTGGCATCGCCGACGTTGGTCACAGCGGCCGGGTTCTCGATCAGGATCGTGCTGTCGGGCACGACGTAGTCCAGATCCTGACCGCCCTGCTTGGCCGCGATCGCCTCGTTCTCATACGAGATGAGCACGTCGCCCTGGCCTGCCAGGAAGGTCTGCGTCGCATTGCGCGCGCTCGAGTCCTGGACGAGTACGTTGCCGAAGAACGTCGTCAGGTTGGCCGTCGCCTGCTCTTCGCTCAGGCCGGCTTTGATCCATGAGCCGTAGGCGGCCATGATGTTCCACCGAGCACTGCCGGAGCTGAACGGGTTGGGCGTGATGATGCCGATACCGGGCTGGAGCAGGTCGTCCCAGCTGTGGATGTTCTTGGGATTGCCCGGGCGGACCGCGAAGACGACCACGCTGTCGGTGACCATGCCCTTGTTGGTGCCGCTGTTCCAGTCGGTGGCGACCATGCCGGCCTTGACCAGGCGGTCCATGTCCGGCGAGAGCGAGAACGCCACGTAGTCGGCGGGCAGTCCCGCGACCACCGCACGACTCTGGTCGCCCGATGCTCCGAACGACTCCTCGAAGTTGGCGCCAGTTCCCTCGCTAGTGGCCTGGAATTGAGGGATTGCCGCGTCATAGGCAGCCTTGGGCGTTGAGTAAGCCACGATCGTGACGTCGCCCGGGGTCGTCTCGAACGGCGTCGCCGTCGCCGCCGGTGAGCCCGACGTGGTGGCGGGTGCGCCCGAGCCGGCCGACGTCGGACTGGCTGCTGCCGACGCGGCCGTGCTCGGGGCGCTGGAGGCGACTGAAGTCGCCGGATTTGGTGTGGACGACGACGTGGAGGGCTTGGGTGTGGCCGCGCTGCCACCGCACGCCGTGACAAAGAGGGCAGTCGTGAGGAGAAGAGCCGCGGTGCGGCGACTCGCTATCTGGACGGGTTTGAGCACGTCTTCCTTTCCGGTCTTGTCTACCAAGTTACTCGACTTAGTCGGCAGACTAGAGGCGGTAGGCGGACTTGTCAAACGCGCAGGACGCAGTGCGCCGCTACGGCCACAGCCACAGCCACGGCCACGGACAAGAAGTGAGGCCGGGGGCGCAACGGCCCCGGCCTCACCGAACACCCACGAGGGCCCGTCCTCCTCCGCCAGGGCCCGGGGCGAGTTACCAGTCGTTGGTCGGTTGGCGACCCATGCCTGCGGCCGACTGAGTGAGATGGACGAACTCGCTGACGTCGGCCTGTCCCCCGTAGGTGGACAAGAGCGACGCCGCCTCGCGGGCCACGTCCTGCAGCGAGTAGCCCGACGCATACGGACTCTGGCGCAGCAGCTCAGCGAAGCCGCCCACCGTTGCCGCCAGTCGGAAGCTGGGCGATGCGGAATAGAAGTCGCGCGCGAACTCGGAGGTCGTGATCTCGGCAGTGGCTTCCAGTCGGGCGCCCGTGTCGGGATCGATCCAATGCAGGCTGACGTCGCCCAGGGTCGGATCCGTGCTCCACGTCGGCTGGATCTCGTACAGCGCGGTCACACTGTGGCCGGCGCCCACCTCCCCTGCGTCCGCCGACGGGTTGTTGAAGTCCTGATCGGGCATCGAACGGTTCTCGTAGCCCAGCAGGCGGTACGAGGCGATCGCATTTGGGTTGAACTCGACCTGAACACGCGCGTCGCGCGCGACCGTGTCGAGCGTGCCTGTGAGCTGCGAGCCGAAGACGCGATCGGCTTCTGTCTGGTCGTTGATGTAGGCGTAGAAGCCATTGCCCCGGTCGGCCAGCTGCTCGAGCAACGCGTCGTTGAAGTTGCCCATGCCAACACCGATTGAGACCAGATCGATGCCCGCCCTCACGGCGCCGTCGATGCGCGCCAACATTGAGTCGGCGTCGGTCAGGCCGACATTGGCGACACCGTCCGAAGCGATGATCACGCGGTCGCTGATGCCGCTGCGCAGCGCCTGCGTGGCCAGATCGAAGCCCAGCTCGAGTCCGGCCTGGGCATTGGTCGAGCCGCCCGGCTGGAGGCTGTTGATGGCGTTCAGGATGGGCTGCGGCTCCGCCGCGGACGTGGGCGGCAGCACCACCCAGGCCGTATCGTCGAAAGCGACGATGGCGATCGAGTCGTCCGCGCGCATGCGCGACACGAGCAGGCCCAGGGCGTGCTTGACGGTTTCAAGCCGCGCGCCATCGGCCATTGATCCGGACGCGTCGATGACGAACGTCAGGGCCGCCGGCGGCCGCTGCTGTTCGGTGATTGCCCGGGCCTGGATACCGACGCGCAGCAGCATCGAGCGCGGCGAGATGAACGGCGACGGGGCGCCATCGACGTAGATGGCGAATGCATCCCGTGTGGGCGGGGCATAGCCGTAGTCGAAAGCGTTGACGTATTCCTCGAGCCGGACGCTGTCGCGGTCGGGCAGATTGCCGTCGTCGATGTAGCGCCGGCCGACGGCGTACGAAGCGGTGTCAACGTCCATGGCGAAGGTCGAGAACGGATCGCGGTTGGGGTTCTCGAACGGATTGACGCCGGGATCCTGAAAGGTGTTGTCCGGATAGGGCGGGTAAGTGGCCCACGCCTGCGGCGGCAAAGGCGTCCAACGCGGTGCCGGCCATGCCGGCGCGGCACTTGCAGCTGGATAGGCCGGAGCCGCGGTCGCTGCAGCCGCGGTCGCAGCCGGGTACTGCGGCGGTCGATTGGGCGCGGACGTTGGATACGGCGCAGCGCTCGAGCACGCGCTGGTGATGGCACCGACTACGACCAAGGACCCGAGTGCGACCCGCGTCCTGCTCACAGACCCGAACATCGACCCACCTCTTTTCGTCCCTCCGCGCCGGGTGCGACGCGTGGCGCTGTGGACGTTGCGGTATGGGCCATTACGACGCGGATGAGAGCTCGATGAAGAAACAGCGACGCTGGATTAAGACGCTGACGCCGATCCGACACGGACGGGCGCATTAGTTGTCGACCGATTAACGAAGAGCAACAGTCACATAGCCACTGGGCGACTGCTAAATCGCGAACGCGGTCGAAAACGCCCGAAAGCACGTTCACGCAGGCGCCATGTGACTAAGTGATGCAGATCTGGGGCATCAGGACGACTTAGCCGCGGATAACAGTCGCCAGCTGACTAGGTGACTTCAGCTACGCGCCGGGTGCGTCGGCGCCGATTCCGCCAGCTGCGCACAAGGTGCGTAGCAGACTCTGGCTGGACATCACTTACGCAGTTCCTGCGCAACCGACGCGATCCGAATGGATACGGCGCGCGAAATGCGTAGCGGACGAATCGCGCAAAAAGGAGGGCCGGAGCATTGCGGCTCCGGCCCTTTGATTTACCTGGCGCTTGGCGAATGCCGTCGCGCCGCGCTCAGACTTCCTTGAACTCGCCCTCGACGGCTTCCTCGGCATCGGCGGACTCGCCGCCTTCAGCTTCGGTCGACCCGGCACCGTTGCCGTTCTCAGGGCCTGCGCCGTCTGTCGGGCCGCCGGCGCTCTGGTAGGCCGCGGCACCAACCTTCTGGAGCGAGTCCTGCAGCTCCGTGGAGCGTGACTTGACCGCGTCCATGTCGTTGCCCTTGAGGGCCTCGCGCAAAGCCGTGACCTTGTTCTCGACGTCGGCCTTGTCTTCTGACGCGACCTTGTCGCCCAGATCGCGCAGCGTGCGCTCGGCCTGGAAGGCCAGGGCGTCCGCCTGGTTGCGCGTCTCGACTTCCTCGCGGCGCTTGCGGTCTTCCTCGGCATGCTCCTGCGCGTCGCGAACCATCTGGTCCACGGCGCTCTTGTCGAGCATCGACGAAGCCGTGATGCGCACCTGCTGCTCGCGGCCGGTGGCGCGGTCCTTGGCCTTCACGTCGAGGATGCCGTTCGCGTCGATGTCGAACGTCACTTCAATCTGCGGGATGCCGCGCGGAGCGGCCGGGATCCCGTCGAGGATGAAGCGTCCCAGTGTCTTGTTGTCACCGGCCATCTCGCGCTCGCCCTGGAGGACGTGGATCTCGACCTGCGGCTGGTTGTCACTGGCCGTCGAGAAGACCTGCGACTTGGAAGTCGGGATTGTCGTGTTGCGCTCGATGAGCTTGGTCATCACGCCGCCCAGGGTCTCGATACCGAGCGAGAGCGGAGTGACGTCGAGGAGCAGGACGTCCTTGACGTCGCCGGCGAGGACACCGGCCTGGATCGCGGCACCAATTGCTACGACCTCGTCCGGGTTGACACCCTTGTGCGGCTCCTTGCCGCCGAACATCTTCTTGACCGCCTCGACGACGGCCGGCATGCGCGTCTGGCCGCCGACGAGGATGACCTCGTCGATATCCGTTGGCTTCAGGCCCGCGTCCTTCAAAGCTGCCTCGACCGGGCCACGCGTCCGCTCGACCAGGTCAGCGACCAGGTCTTCGAGCTTGGCGCGCGACAGGGTCATGACCAGGTGCTTGGGGTTGCGGTCGGCGTCGACCGTGATGTATGGCAGGTTGATCTCTGTCGACGCCGTCGACGACAGCTCGATCTTGGCCTTCTCGGCAGCCTCCTTGAGGCGCTGGAGTGCCTGCTGGTCCTTCGACAGGTCGATGCCCTGGTCCTTCTTGAACTCGGTCAGCATCCAGTCGATGACGCGCTGGTCGAAGTCGTCGCCACCAAGGTGGGTGTCACCGTTGGTTGCCTTGACCTCGAACACGCCGTCGCCCAGCTCGAGGATCGAGATGTCGAAGGTGCCACCGCCCAGGTCGTAGACGGCGATCTGCTCGTCCTTCTTCTTGTCCAGGCCGTAGGCCAGGGCCGAAGCGGTGGGCTCATTGATGATGCGCTTGACGTCGAGGCCGGCGATGCGACCGGCGTCCTTGGTCGCCTGGCGCTGCGTGTCGTCGAAGTACGCCGGCACGGTGATCACCGCTTCGGTGATCTTCTCGCCCAGGAATGCCTCGGCGTCAGCCTTGAGCTTCTGCAGGATCATCGCGCTGATCTCGGGCGGCGTGTACGTCTTGCCGTCCGCGACCTTGACCGCGACACCGTCGGACTTGGGGTCCTTCTCGATGTTGTACGGCACGAGCTCGCGCGTGCGCTTGACCTCAGGGTCGTCCCAGCGGCGGCCCATGAAGCGCTTGATCGAATAGACAGTGTTGGCCGGGTTGGTGATGGCCTGGCGCTTGGCAACCTGGCCGACCAGGCGCTCGCCGGTCTTGGTGAAGGCGACGACCGACGGAACGGTCCGTCCACCCTCTGAGCTTGGGATGACGGTCGGCTCGCCGCCCTCCATCACGGCGACGACGGAGTTCGTCGTGCCGAGGTCAATGCCAATGATGCGTCCCACTAGTTGATTCCTCCGGAATTGGTGTCCATATCTGTGTCTGAATTCGTTGATGGGCTGTTGCCGTTGCGCGCGACGACGACCATCGCCGGACGCAGCACGCGATCGCGGATCCGATAACCGCGCTGGAGCTCGGCGATGACGGTGCCGTCGGCGACGTCATCGCGGTCCTCCTGGACCACGGCTTCGTGCTCGTGCGGGTCGAATTGCTTGTCCAGCGCCTCGATCGGAGTCATGCCTTCAGAAGCGAGCAGCAGGTCGAGCTTGCGATCGATGGCGGCGATTCCTTCGACCCAGCCCTGGCTGTTGAGTTCCTGGGGCATGTTCGCGATGGCGCGATCGAAGTCGTCGACGATGACCAGCAGCTTGGCCAGCAGGATGTCGTTGGCGATGCCCGCCATCTGCTCGCGCTCCTGCTCGGTGCGGCGCTTGAAGTTGGCGTAATCGGCCGCGGTGCGCTGCCAGTTGGCCTTGCTCTCGGCTGCTTCCTGTTCGGCCATCTCGAGCTGCTGATGCAATTGCTCGATTTCGGCGGTCAGTTTCTGGGGCGAAGTGTCCAGTTCTGCGATGCGCTCCTCAGCGCGGGTTCGGGGTCGGTGCGAGGTCATCGATATAGCTGCTCCACGAGTTCGTTCATCAACCCACTGACGAAGCGGACGGTGCCGATCGCCTGCGGGTAAGCCATGCGTGTTGGACCGAGCACGCCGACCACGCCCATGGCGCGACCGGGCTGCCCGTATGTGGCCAGGACGAGTGAAACGTCCTGCATTTCAGCGGCTTCGTTTTCCGTGCCGATCAGGACATGAACGTCCTGCGAGCTGGCGACGCGACGCATCAGCGTGCCCAGGTAATCGCGGTTCTGAAGCGCGACGAACACCCGGCGCAACTTCTCGCTCTGGCTGAATTCGGGCTCCGACATGACGTTCAGGAGCCCATCGCTGAAGACGTCCTCGACCGCCGCGGAATCGAACTCGCGCATCATCCGCTCGATGCGCTGCGTGATGCGCAGCATGAGCGGTGGCACGTCCAGCTCTGAGCTGAGCTGGCCGATGCGATTAGCCACCTGACGAGCGGAGAGGCCGCCCAGCTCGGCGTTGACGAGGCGCGAGATGTCGTCCAGATCGTGCTGCTCGTACGGCTCGGCGAGGGGCACGAGCTCCTGCTTGACCGAGCCTTCGGCCAGGACGACGACGAGGCTCGCTGTCTGCGGGGCAGTTGCAACGAGGTCGACGTGACGCAGCCGGCACGACCGTGGCTTGGCGGGCGTGGCGATGCCGGCGGCGTGGGTGGTCGCCGCGATCGTG
>JADMIO011294228.1_pt1 | contig 18824 bp, 11 predicted proteins | sample 8958161 | NCBI WGS metagenome assembly JADMIO01 (sample SAMN16585339, study PRJNA669376) | soil metagenome | isolation source: Crop rotation soil | place: USA: Cullars Rotation, Alabama | collected 2011 | reverse complement strand
GCCCGCCGCTACACCGCGACTCGCACTGCGTCTCGTCGGTGAATCAATACTGAAGCGGATTCCACCGGCATGGACGCGTAGCGGCAGGCGTCCCTGCCTGCCGAGTTCGGAATATGCTTCGGATACCCTTTCGCCCGATCCCGGCGGGCAGGGACGCCCGCCGCTACTTCACGACTGGCACTGCGTCTCGTCGGGGAAATCAAAACCGAAACGGTTTTCACGGGCGAACAAACACGACCTCCGTCGCGTTCCCACGCGGAAAAAGTGATTTCTCCCATGGCACCTCGGCATCAACGGGATTACGTTTCCCGCGCGCCATGCATTCCTCCGTCAGGGCCGAAATAGCGACGATCCCCGCGCAGATTCAGTGCGCCGGGGGCATCGTGCTGCTGGGCAGCCTCGACCTTCCGCCCGAGAGCAACGCCGTCGTCCTTTTCGCGCATGGCAGCGGCAGCAGCCGGCACAGCCCGCGCAACCAGCATGTCGCGCACGTGCTGCACCAGTCGGGGCTCGGCACGCTGCTCTTCGACCTGCTTTCAACGACCGAGGAGGCGGAGGACGATTACAACCGCGAGCTGCGCTTCGACATCCCGCTGCTCGCGAGCCGGCTGCAGTCGGCCACCGACTGGGTGCGCGCCCAGCCGGCCACCCGGTATTCCCGCCTCGGCTATTTCGGCGCAAGCACCGGCGCGGCGGCCGCGCTGATTGCCGCGGCCAGCGTGGGCGACGACGTCGACGCCGTGGTGTCGCGCGGCGGCCGCCCGGACCTTGCCGGCGCCGCGCTCAGGCAAGTGCGGGCGCCGACATTGTTGATCGTCGGCGGCGCCGATGACGTCGTCATCTCCTTGAATTACCAGGCCGCCGGTCAGCTCCGCTGCGAACACGCGGTCGAATTGATTCCGGGCGCATCGCATCTTTTCGAGGAACCCGGCACACTCGACCGTGCGGCCCAGCTCGCGGCCAACTGGTTCACGCAACACCTGCAGGTCGACAGGAGGGATCATGCTCGCGGTTAAGACGTATCTCGACCGGATCCAGGCAGGCCAGATCCTGGCGCAGCATCTCGTGGCGTATCTGGGTCGCACGGACGTCGTGGTCCTGGCCCTGCCGCGAGGCGGGGTGCCGGTCGGGCTCGAGGTGGCCCGTTTTCTCAATGTGCCCCTCGATGTATTCCTCGTGCGCAAGCTCGGCGTGCCCGGGCAGGAGGAACTGGCCATGGGCGCGATCGCGTCGGGCGGCGTGCGGCTGCTGAACACCGACCTGATCGCCGAGGCGGGAATTCCAGGGCACGCGATCGAAACCGTGACCACGCTCGAAAACGGCGAGTTGAAGCGGCGCGAGGAACTTTACCGCGCCGGGCGGCCGCCGAAGCCCGTGGAGGGGCGCATCGTCATCGTGGTCGACGACGGCCTGGCCACCGGTTTCTCGATGCGCGCGGCCCTCAAGGCGCTGCGGGCACGGCAGCCGGCGTGGCTTTGCTCCGCCGTGCCCGTGGGCGCACCGGAAACCTGCGACGAACTCGCCGAGGAGGCGGATGCGGTGATTTGTCCGCTGCAGCCTTCACCGTTCCAGGCGGTCGGCCTCTGGTACGATCATTTCTCGCCGACCTCCGACGCCGAGGTCGCCGCCTGTCTGGAAAAAGCCGCCGACCTGCCGCGGGCGGCAACCTGACTGCCATGCTCCGCCGTTTCACCCAGGACCGTTCCAGGATCGAGGCCGTTCGCCGGGCCGCGGTGGCGCTTGACGACTCCGACGAGGACGAGCGCCGGATCCTCGAGTTCATCGGCGACGCTTCACTCGTGCTGCTCGGCGAGTCGACCCATGGCACCCAGGATTTCTACTCGGCGCGCGCCCGCATCACGAAGCGCCTCATTGTGGAACGCGACTTTTCCGCGGTCGCGATCGAAGGCGACTGGCCGGACGCCTATCGCGTCAACCGCCACGTGCAGGGCGTGGACGATCTCCTCACCGCGTCCGAGGCCCTCGCGGGCTTCGAGCGTTTTCCCACGTGGATGTGGCGCAACACGGTGATCACGGAATTCGTCGACTGGCTGAAGCACCGCAACGGCGTGGCGACCGCGCCGCAGAACCGCGTCGGCTTCTACGGCCTCGATCTCTACAGCCTGCACGCCTCGATGCGGGCGGTGATCGACTATCTCGATCGTGCCGATCCGGTGGCGGCGCGCGGCGCCCGGCACAGTTACGCCTGCTTCGACCAGTTCGGCGACGATCCCCAGAGTTACGCGTGGGCGGCCAGCCGGATCGGCGGCGAGACCTGCGAGGACGCCGCGGTGAGGCAGCTCCTGACGTTGCGGAATCGCCGCGAGGACATCCTGCGACGCGGCGGCGCGACGGAGGCCGACGAATTCTTCTACGCCGAACAGAACGCCCGGCTCGTGCGGAACGCGGAGCACTACTATCGCACGATGTTTCACGGCCGGGTGGAGTCGTGGAACGTCCGCGACCGCCACATGGCGGAAACGCTCGAGGAGCTTCGGGCGCACCTGAAAAACCAGGGCAAGCCAGCCAAGGTCGTCGTCTGGGCGCACAATTCTCACCTCGGCGACGCCCGCGCGACCGAGCTCGGCGAGATGGGCGAACTGAATCTGGGACAGCTCGTGCGCGAGCGCCACGGTGGCGATGCCCGGCTCATCGGCTTTACGACGTTTGCCGGCACGGTGATCGCGGCTTCGGATTGGGGGGAACCCGCCGAGCGGAAGCAGGTGCGGCCGGCGCTCGAGAGCAGCTACGAACACCTGTTTCATGACGCCGGCATCCCACGGTTTTTTCTTCCGCTGGCGCCCGGGAGCGCGGTGAGCACGGCGCTGGAGGAAACGCACCTGGAGCGCGCGATCGGCGTGGTCTATCTGCCCGCGACGGAGCGGCAGAGCCACTACTTCGAGGCGTCGCTGCCGCGGCAATTCGATGCGGTCATCCATTTCGACGAAACCCGCGCGCTCGAACCGCTCGAGCGCGTGGCGGGGATCGAAGACTCCGAGGTGCCGGAGACGTTTCCGAGCGGGATTTGAACGTGAGGCAGTAGCCCGTCCTGACGCGGAGTTTGGAGTTTCGGGTTTGGAGTTTGGAGTTCCGGAAGGTAGCAGCCGAGGTGCCGAGGCTGGAACGTTTCACCGCTGCGTTCAGCCTTCTCACGTCGGCTGCTACATTCGCCGTAGGGGCGTCGCTCGCCGACGCCCGGGAACGGGATTCCGAATTGATTCGCGGGCGTCGGCCAGCGACGCCCCTACAGCGGAATGGCATCGCGTAGCGGCGGGCGTCCCCGCCCAGAGCCTGTCGAGGGGCTCGCCCGCCGAGATCGGCCAAAATGGATTTCGAACCATTTCCCGAACACGGCAGGCAGGGACGCCTGCCGCTACATTCGGAGCGCTTCGCTCTTTCTTTAGCGGAGGGCGTCACGTTGCGATTTTTTCGACCGGATTTCCGAACCCGTGGTTGTCAGTTCGATGAGCCTCGATCACTTTTTGCCGCCCCATGCGATCACTTGCCCGACTCGCCGCGATTGCCCTGCTGACCCTGTCCTCGCTCCGCGCGGCCGACGACCGCACGCTCACGCTGGTGTTCGATCCGGGCACCGGTCGGGCCGCACAATACGGCGCTGTCACACTCACCCGCGCCTTGCTCGCCGCCGGCTGGAATGTGGATTTCTCGCCCACGATCGAATCCGCCCGCGGGTCCCGGTTGGTGATCGGAGGCGTGGCCGCGGCCGGCGGCCCCGTGACCCAGGTGTGGCGTGACCTCGCGGCCGCGCCGCCGGCCGGTGCCGAGGCGCTCGCGGTCAGGAAACTCACCCTCCGCGGACGGCCGGCGCTCGCTCTGTGCGGCGCCGATGACCGCGGGTTGATGTATGCGCTGCTCGACGCGGCCGACCGCATCGGCTGGGCGGGCAAGGGTCCCGACCCGTTCACCGCGATCCGGGAAATCTCGGAACATCCCGCGGTGCGCGATCGTTCGCTTTCGGTCTACACCATGAACCGCGCGCACTGGGAAAGCCGCTTCTACGACGAGCGGTACTGGGAGCGCTACTTCGACCTGCTCGCCGCCAGCCGCTTCAACCGATTCCTGATCATCTTTGGCTACGAGAACGGCGGGTTTCTCGTCCCGCCCTACCCGTATTTTTTTGAGACACCGGGTTTCGCGGGAGTGAAAATGGTCGGGCTCACTCCGGAACAACGCGAGCGCAACCTGCACGCGTTGAACCGGCTCATCGAGCTCGCGCACGACCGCGGCATCGCGGTGAGCCTGGGGATCTGGGATCACATCTACCGCGGCGCGGTGCAGACCGGCGGCGCCGAATGGCTCGATGAGTACAAGGGCCGGCCGGTGCCGAACACGGTCGAGGGCGTGACCACGGACAATCTCAACGCGTACACGCTCGCCTCGTTGAAGGAGTTTCTGGCCCGCGTCCCCGCCCTCGACGGCCTGCAGTTTCGCGTGCACGAGGAATCGGGGCTCAAGCGCGAGGAGATGGACGGATTCTGGCGCCAGGTGTTTCAGCACGTGCAGCGGGAAAAGCCCGGCCTGCTGCTCGAGGCGCGGGCGAAGGGCACGCCCGACAGCGTGCTGGCCACCGCGCTCGAACTCGGCGTGAACCTGCGCGTCGAGACCAAGTATTGGATGGAGCAGATGGGCCTCCCGTATCACCCGACCCACGTCAACCCGCCCAACCAGCACGACCGCCGCCACGGTTACGCGGACCTGCTGCGCTATCCGCAGCGCTACCAGATCGACTGGCGCCTGTGGAACGGCGGCACCGCGCGCGTCCTGCTCTGGGGCGACCCGGAATATGTGCGCCGCTACTCGGCCTCCACCGCGCTCTACGCCAGCCCGAACTGGGATGTGCAGGAACCGCTCGCGACGAAGATGGAGGCGCAACGGCCCGACATGCCGACCTTCGACCTGATGCCGCCGCAATACCGCTACTACGATTACGAATTCGAGCGCTACTGGCACTTCTTCCAGGTGTGGGGCCGCGTCGGCTACAATCCCGAGACGCCGCCCGACGTCTGGCAGCACGAGTTTCAGCGCCGCTTCGGCGCCGCCGGCCAGCCGCTCGAGGAAGGCCTGCACCGGGCGTCGCAGGTCCTGCCGATGATCGTCGCCGCCGTGTATCCGTACCGGCTGTTTCCCACCACCCGCGGCTGGGCTGAACGGCAGAGTCTCGGCGCGTCGCTGGCCGACTACGCGACCAACGAGGGCACCGACGTGGAGCAGTTCGAGAGTTTTGCCGACGCGGCCAAACGCATCCTTGCCGGTGGCGTGACGTCGAAGCGGACGCCCGACGCGACCAGCCGGTGGTTCCACGAAACGGCCGACGCGATCCTTGCCTCCGTCAAGGCCGCGGAGGCCAGCGTGGGCGCGCAGCGCAACCGTGAATTCGACTCCACCGTGACGGACCTGCGGATCCTGGCGCAACTGGCGCGGTTCCACGCCCGCCGCGCGATCGCGGCGGTGCATTTCAATCTTTTCAAGCGCGGGCTGAAACTCGGCGAACTCCTCGCCGCCACGTTGACGGAAAAGGAGGCCGTGGCCGCGTGGCGCGAACTCGTTGCCGTCGCCGGCGACCACTACAACCACGACCTCGCGATGGGCGCCCGGGCCCACAATCTCTGCGGCGACTGGCGGACCGAACTCGCGACGCTCGAGTACAACTTCAAGCAGCTCGAGGAGCAGTGCTGCCCGCCCGAAGAAGCCGTGACGCGGGAAAAAGTGTGGACGCCGGCCACGACGGGCGACCGGACGCCGCCGACAGTCGAGCACGAGCGCGCGAAGCTCGCGCGACCCGGAACGCCGCTGCGCATCGAAGCGCGCGTCACCGATCCGTCGGGCGTGCAATCGGTCCGGCTGCGCTACCGGCACGTGACGCAATTCGAGGATTATGCGACGGTCGAGATGAAGCCGGAGGGAAACGCCGGTGTCTTTGCCGCCACGGTGCCGGGCGACTTCATCGAACCGCGTTGGGACTTCATGTACTTCATCGAAACGATCGACAAGGCCGGCAACGGCGCCAACTGGCCCGACCTCGCCCGCGAGATGCCGTATGTCATCGTCCCGGTGGCGCGGTCCAAGTAGCGCGGTGCTTCAGCCCGCGCTTCCGAAACCCCACCGGCGCCGAGCGCGGGATGAGCACCGCGCTACTCCCAAGCCGCCGATTCTATGCGAGCATCTTCACGAGCTCGGGCAATTCACGCAGCGACTTTAATCGGTAGAACCGGCCGGTCTCCGGTGAGGGTTCCTCGACGCGCTCGGCGGCCCACAAAATGTGATACGGCACATACGCGCCGGCTCCGCCGAGGGCGAGCACAGGCAGGATATCCGACTTGACGGAATTTCCCACCATCAGGAACCGCTCGGGCGCGATGTCGTGGCGCCGGAGAATGCCCGCGTAGACGGCCTGGCTCTTCTCGGAGACGATCTCCACGTGGCGGAAATGCGGGGCGAGGCCCGATTTGGCGACCTTCCGCTCCTGGTCGCGCAGGTCGCCCTTGGTGATCAGAATCAGCGGATGCGCCGGCGCGAGCTGCGCCAGAGTGTCAGTGACGCCGTCGAGCAATTCCACCGGATGCGCGAGCATTTCGTGGCAGAGGTGAATCAACTGCTGGATCTCTTCCGCGCGGATTTTTCCGGCGGTGAGCTGAATCGCGGTCTCGATCGCCGACAGGGTGAATCCCTTCACGCCGTAACCGTAGCGGTCGAGATTGCGCATCTCGGTTTCGAACAGCGTGCGATCCACCGTCGCCGCGTCGTGATACTGCCCGAGGAGCGCGCGGTAACGCTCGTGGACCCGCTCGAAGATGGTTTCGTTGTGCCAGAGGGTGTCGTCGGCGTCGAAACCGATGACAAGTTCACGCTTCGCCATGGCGCCAGTTCACGAATGCCGGCCGGTCCACGTCAATCGCCGGCTGTCCGCGATGCGAGGTGCCAGCGGTGGCAAATGGGGCAAAGGTAGGCCGTCCGCTCGCGCTCGACGCCCGCGAGCATCGCCGCATCGAGCGCATCGCCCTGCGTCCGGTAACGGCGCTTGCGGGTGCAGCGGCGCCGGCGCTCGTCAGCGGTGGGTTTTTTCGCCATCGGGTTTCACAGAAGGCAATAAAGAGACCGGCTCAGACCAATTCATTTTACAGGAGGGCGCAGAGAGCACTGAGGATTAGCGTGATTCGCGGGCGGCTGGATTGTCCGCATCGCGCACGCTGGCGACAATCTCGAAGGAGCGGATGCGCGCCGCATGGTCGAAGATCGCCGCCGTCACCATCAGTTCGTCGACGCCGGTTCGCGCGAGGAACGCGTCGATTCCGCGCCGGACCGTCGCCGGCCCGCCCACCACCGCCTCGCTGAACGCATGGCTTACCATCGCTTTTTCCGCCGGCGACCAGAGGCCCTCCATGGTGTCGACCGGCGGCGGCAGCGGCGCGGGCCGGCCGCGGCGCAGGTTCAGGAAGTTCTGTTGTTGCGACGTGAACAATCGCGCGGCCTCGGCATCGGTCGCGGCGGCGAAGACTCCGATCGCGGCCATCGCGTAGGGTTGCGCCAACTCGGCGGAGGGCCGGAATTCGCGACGGTAAATCGCGAGCGCCGATTCCAGCTCGTCGGGCGCAAAGTGCGAGGCGAACGCAAACGGCAGCCCCAGCACCGCGGCCAGTTGCGCGCTGAACAGGCTCGAGCCCAGCAACCAGATGGGAATCCGCAATCCGGCGCCCGGCACCGCCAGCACCCCGTCCCGGCTTCCGGCGTTTCCCGCGAGGCCCGCCTGGAAATAGGCCTGCAGCTCGACCACATCCTCGGGAAAGGTGTCGGCCGAGCTCATCCGGCCGCGACGCAGCGCCCGTGCGGTGAGCTGGTCAGTGCCCGGCGCGCGACCAAGCCCGAGGTCGATTCGTCCCGGAAAGAGGGACTCCAGCGTGCCGAACTGCTCCGCGATCACCAGTGGCGCGTGGTTGGGGAGCATGATGCCGCCGGAGCCGATGCGAATCGTGGACGTCCCCGCCGCGACGTGCGCCATCACCACCGCGGTTGCCGCACTGGCAATGCCCGGCATGCCATGGTGCTCCGCCAGCCAGAAGCGGCGGTAACCGAGACGCTCGGCGTGGCCGGCGAGATCGCGCGACCGGTGCAGCGCGTCCGCGGCCGTGCCTCCCTCCACGATGGGTGCAAGATCAAGGATCGAAAACGGGACCATGCCGCATTGAGCGCGAGTCCCGCCATTTCGCCAGCGCCACGCCGCATCGGAGAAACCACCACGCCGTCCTACAGGCCCGCGCCGATTGCACAAACAGGGACGGCCGGCCGGCACCCACCGACCCGCAGCATGACATAACGGTGCGGGCCGGGGCATTTTGCCACGGCTCTCTTCACGACGCGGCGGGAACCGGAGTCGTCCCTCAGGTATTCCACGTCCTCGTCGCAACCATCACAGAATGACCATGAAAACTCTCAAGAAAAAGCAGCTCCTCACGGCCGCCGCATTCGCCGCGACGGCCCTCGCCGTCGCGCCCGTCGCGCGGGCCCAATACAACAGTGGCGACCAGAAGAAAGACAGCCCGGCCGCCGACCACTCGACGTCCTCGCAACGCCACGACGACATGTCGCAGGAGCGTCAGGACAAGACGCTCCAGTCGCATCAGGGTGACATGAACGCCAGCCAGTCGGCCGGAGCGATCACGGTCGTGTCCGACGACGCCAAGCACGTGAAGGACCATACGGCCAAGAAGCTCGCCGGCCACAAGGTCCGCGGCTCGGACGGCAAGGACCTCGGCTCGGTGAAGGACTTCCTCGTCGATCCGCATTCAGGCTCGGTCAGCTACGCGATCATCTCCAGCGGCGGCGTCGCCGGGATCGGCGACAAGCTTCGCATCGTGCCGTTCAGCGCGTTGAAGGAGTCGACCGAAAAGAAGGACACGTTCGCGTTCAACGTCGACAAGGCGAAGTTCGAACAACTGCCCGTCGTCCAGGAAAACGAGTTCAAGGACGGCCGGTTCACCGTGACCGACTCGCAGCGTCGCCAGCTCGAACGGTTGAGCGTCAGCGGCATGTCCACCTCGACGGCGATCGCGTCGACCACCTCCGCCGACGTGAACGCCTACCTGGTGCGCGCGAGCGACATCGCCGGCAAGGAGCTGCACTCCGGCAGCACCGACATCGGCAAGATCGAAGCCGTGGTGATCGATACGGACGCCTGCACAGCCAGCGCGCTGTTTGATCCGAAGCGTGATTTCACCAAGGCGAACCAGAAGTTCCTCATCCCGCTCGCACAGCTCCAGGTCGCCGGCGCGAAGCATGAGCCTGTGACCACGACGCTGACCCAGGCGGAATTCGAACAGGTCACCCCGGCCGTCAGCACCACCACGTCGACAGACAAGAGCAGCAGCGTGGCCGCCAGCGCGACGGCAGCGCCCGCGTCCGTCAGCGCCCCGGCGGCGGCCGGCTCGACGACGACGTTCTCCGGCAGCACGACCAGCGGCAGCACGACCACCGGCACGACGGCGCATAATGAATCCGCGACGACGTCCGGCAGCGCCTCGATCGGCGCGCAATCGGCCACGACCGACACCCAGCTCTCCGCCACCGGCCGCACCGGCAGCGAAGAGAAGAAGGATGCGTCCACGACCGAGACGGCGGCGACCAACTCGGCGAATATCAGCGCCGGCGCGACGAGCACCACCTCGGCGACAAATACGAGCGACAAGTCTGCCGACCTCTCGGCGACCGGCCGCACGAGCGAGCAGAAGGATTCGACCGCCGCTGACCAGAAGGCCAGCGACCAGACCGCTTCGATCTCGAGCAAGTCATCGAGCACCGACTCGTCGGCAAACACCGGTTCGAGCGTGGCGCAGAGCGACAGCAAGTCGAAGGACGCCAGCCAGACGAGCAGCATGGCGCAGCGCCAGGACTCCACCGTCGCCGCGAACCAGGACAAGTCCACCTCGTCCGCGACCGGCGAACAGAAGGAACTGACGCCCACGGGCCGTTCGAGCACCGAGAACCAGGGCAGCATCGCCGCGAACGACACCTCGTCCCAGGCGAAGACCTCCGACCACAGCTACTCTTCCAGCGCGAAGAGCGCGGATCAAAGCGTGGCGGCCAACGATTCGTCGTCGCAGGCCAGGAGCGACACCTCGGCCAAGAGCGACCAGAGCGTCGCCGCGAACGATTCCTCGAGCCAGTCCTCGAAGAGCACGACTGCCGACATGGTGAATGCCGACGCCACCAAGGGCGTCGCCCAGTCGTCGGACCGCTCGCACTCGACGAGCAGCACCCGCGACAACCAGGAGCCGACCAGCCAGGCCACCAGTTCGAGCGTGGCGTCGAATGATTCGTCGTCCGCCGCCGGCACCGCCGCGACCCAGGGCACGAGCGCGAAGAACTCGACCGACATCGGCAGCACCGACCAGACCTCCTCGAAGGCCGCGGGCAGCATCGCCGCCAACTCGACGCAGTCGTCGAGCTCGAGCGACACCCAGTTGACGCCGACCGGCAAGGAAAGCGCCGACCAGACTCCGGGTGCGAACAAGGATCTCATCGCCATCGCGCAATCGGCGCGGAAGGCGCTCGATGAGGATTCGAGCCTCGGGCGGCTCGACGTCCAGATCGTCCCGGAAAACGACGGGCTGGTCCTGCGCGGCAGCGTGAGCGACATGCAGCAGAGCAAGGCCGTCGAAAAGAAGGTCCGCGAAAAGGCGGGCGGCAAGAAGATCGACAATCAGCTCACCCTGCAGAGCAAGTAAGCCCACCCAGTATCACCGCGGCTCCGCCGCGTTCACCAGCCGCCGGCTCCGTGCGAGCCGGCGGTTTGTTTTTGGCCGCAGCGCGGGTTTGCAAACGCCCGCGGGGAACCTTGACTCACGGCCGCAATGAAACGCACTGCGACCGCCGTCTGGAACGGCTCCCTGAAGGAAGGCAACGGCGCGCTGACCACCCCCGGCGGCGCCTTGAAATCGACCCCGTACTCGTTCAGTTCCCGGTTTGCGACCGGCTCGGGCACGAACCCCGAGGAACTGATCGCCGCCGCGCACGCCGGCTGTTTTGCAATGGCGCTCTCGGCGACGCTCGGCGAAGCGGGATTGAAACCCGACCGCCTGGAGGCGACAGCCGAGGTGACCCTGGACAATGTCCCGCCGAAAGGGTGGACGGTCACCGCCTCGCACCTCGTTCTCAACGCGAAGATCCCCGGCATCGACGCCGCCAAATTCGACGAGCTCGCCAACAAGGCCAAAGCGAATTGCCCGATCTCACGCCTGCTGAATGCGAACATCACGCTCACGGCGAAGCTGGTTTGACCCGCCATCGCTCCCGCCTCCATTCCTCTTCGCTGCCTTCTGTAAAATGGATTGAGGTTTCGTTCTCTACCGCCGCCGCGCGTCGAGCTCCTCGAGCGAAAACCGCACCGTCACGATGTACGGCGGTTCGCCCGTCACCCAGTGGCCGTATGACGTGGTGACGAGGGTGCCGTCGCGCAGCACGTGCAGCCCCGCGTAGCCGCAATCGCGGTTCGCCGTCGTGTTGTGCATCAACCGCACGCGATATTCCCCCGCGCGTCCCTTGACGATATCGTCGTACGTGCCCACCCAGCCGACCCAATCGCCCACGGTCGCCGATTGACGGTTCGTGTCGCGAAACGTCACGAACAACCGGCCATCCGGCGCATAGGCGGCCACATGCCGATCTCCCCTCAGGCTCAGCGGCAGCGTCCGCGGCGCGGTCCACGTCCGGCCTTCGTCGTTCGAAAAAATCACCTGGGAATCGTGCTTGCGCGACTCTTCCCGCAGCAGCAACGCGAGCTGACGGCCGTCCGGGGAACGCACCACGCCGGGCTCGCAAATCCACACCTCGCTCGACGCCGCAATCTCACGCGGCGTCCCCCAGCTAATGCCGCCATCAACCGATTCGACCTGGTAGAGATGAAACACGATCGGAGCCTGCTGCTTCGAATCCGCATGGAAAAAACGGTCGTCGTCGTGAAACCACCCGAGATACCGGCCGGGCATGCCGCGCACCGGCGCCAGGCTGCTCATCACCACGATGCCGCCCCACTCTCCCGCTGGCCTGAGCGGCGTCCACGTCGCGCCATCGTCCTCCGAGACCGCCAGCCGCGCCGGGTATAATCCGGACCACACGATGAGCCGCTTCCGGCCCGCGGCGTCGACCACGCGGTGGATCGTCGGCGTCTCGAGCGACGTCGACCAGTTTTCCGGCACGGGCAGCCGCGCGGACCACGTTTTCCCGCCATCACGGCTGCGCTTCAGGATCAGCGCGCCCTTCCCGTGTCCCTGCGGATAAACGCACAGCAGTGTCCGGTCATCCTCGAGCAGCACCGTCGTCGGATGCCCGAGGTATTGCCCGGGCTCGCGATCGACGACGAACTGCCGCTCCGTTTCACCGGCGAGGTCGATGAGGGGCAGCGCAGCCGGCGGCGGAATTTCCGCGGCGTCGGTGAATGCGACAACCAAAAGACCGAGCGCGAGGAACGTTCTCTTCATCGGGACGGCTTCTTCACCGCGAGCTCGAGGATGCGCCCGGGCAGTCCGCCAAACTTGCTCTCGATCGGCCGGGTGTACTCGAGGATGTAGATGCGACCGGGAGCGGCGAGATGAACGTCGAGGGGCCGGGCCAGCGGCGCGATGAACGGCTCCGTGTGCGTCACCCACGTGCCGTCCGCTCGCTGCTCGAGCTGGAGCGACACGACGTCGAATCCCACGTCGACTTTCACGCCGGGCGCGAGATTGCCGAAGCGTCCCATGAGAAAACGGTTTCGAACCGACGCCGGCCATTCGCTGCCGAGCCAGACGAGGCCGGTGGGAGAACTGTGGGGCGTGAACGTGCTCGTCGGCTGGCCGTTGACCAGCGCGGCCGGACCCAGATTGAGGACGGGTCGGACGAACTCCACTCCGGGCGGAGGCGGCGGCACCGGCGTGTGCGGGTACCACTTTTTGTCGGCCGGCGCGTCGCCGTACTGATACGGGAAACCGTGATGACGCGGCGGCTGGCCGCGGGCGGGCGGGATGACGAAATCCATTTCCTCCGGCGCATCGGCATCGGGTCCGTTTGATGCGGTGAACAGCCGACCCGCGCCGTCCCAGGCAAACGTGTACGCATTGCGGATGCCGCGCGCGATCACCTCGATCTTTGGCGATGCCGCGCGGGGATCCAGCCGCCACAGGCACGCCGTGATATCGACCTCGCCCATCTTGCCGAAGTTGTCCTGGGTCCCCGGCTCGCCGCCGTCGGTGCGCGCGCCGCTGCTCACGTAGAGCATCCCGTCGGGGCCGAACTGGATGTCGGAGATCCCGTGGTTATACCAGCCGATGCCGTACGGGTAGCTCGTCCGAAACCACACGCGCGGCGCGACCGGGTCGCCGTCGGCATCGACGGCACTGGTGCAAAAAATCACGGCCTCGTTGGTCTCGATCGGCTTGGTCGGCACGCGCTGGTTGACCGTGATCCACAGCCGGTTCTCGCGATCGAGCGTGAAGCCGAGCGTCTGGAACTCGATCGGCTCGAGGCCCGGGAAATCGCGGGGCCACAGAATCTGCTTCATCACGCCGGTCTCGCGATCGAACCGCCAGACCGAGCCCGCCGAGCCGAGCACGTAGAGCCGCCCGCCGCGGCCGTTGCTCGCGAGCCGCGTGGCGAAATCGGGGAGGTGCACGAGATCGGTCAGCGTGAAACCGGGCGGCGCCGCCGGAAGTGGCCGGAAATCGCCCGCCGACTTGAGATCCGGAAACGTCTTGAAATCGGTGGTGGCACGAACCGCCGCGACCTCCGCCGCCGTCACGCGGCCGCCCGGATTGCCCCAGGAACCGAGCACGAACGTCAGCGCATCCGCCACATCCTGATCGTCGAGGATCACCGCGGGCATCTGTCCGCGATACGTGTCGCCATTGACGACGATCTCGTCCTTGAGCCCCGAGACGACGGCGCGAATCGCATCCGGCCGCCGGTTCTTCAGCCAGTCGGAGCCCGCCAGCGGCGGATAAACGCCCCGTGCGCCGACCCCGGTGGGGTGATGGCACATCGAGCAGTTCGCCAGGTAGAGCATCTGGCCGCGTGCGATCGCGGCGTCAGGACTTGGAGTTTCACCCGCGAGGGCCGCGAGCGCCGTGAAAAAACAGGAGAGCAGTACGACGCCGCGCTGGAAAGACGACATCACGCGACGCTAGGGGCTCGCCGGCGCCGCCGCCAACCCTGAATGGGCCCCCCCCACGAACGTGTCACGCAATACGTGACATGTGACGCCGGGCCGTGACTAACGCGTCACGTATTGCGTGACAACGGCGCGGGAAGTCGCGGGCGGGAGGGACGACGTTTCGTCTCGTCTTCGGTGGTGGCGCGCGTGTGCTCCACCATGGCATGAATGCGATTCCCCGCCCCGCAAAAACTCATTCCCGGCCGGTCCTTTTGCCGCTCGCGCTCACCGTCATTATCGCCGCCGCCAGCGCCGCCACGATCAGGGTCGACTCGGTCGACACCCTCCGCGCGGCGATCGATCGCGCGCAGCCCGGCGACCGGATCGTACTGCAGAATGGCGCCTACACGACCCACGACGCGCTCAAGATAACCTGTGCCGGCACCGAGGCCGCGCCGATCGTGATCGCGGCGGAGACGGTCGGCGGCGTGGAGATTGCCGGCGCAGCGGGGTTCGAGGCGGTCGCACCGGCCGCATTCGTGACGCTCGAGGGTTTCCGGTTCACCCATGCGTCGGGCAAGACGACAATCGGCAGCGGCACCCGACGCGTCCGGTTTTCGCGCAACACCTTTGTGTGTCCGGGCGAGGGACCATACCTCCTGGTCTCCGGCGACGAGGCCGAGGTGGATCACAATGAATTCCGCGACAAGCGGACGCTCGGCAACATGATCTCGGTGACGGGCACCGGCAGCCAGGTCGCGCGCAAGCTGTGGATTCACCACAATTACTTCCACGACTTCGCCGATGCGCACGGCAACGGCGCGGAAACAATCCGCTTCGGCCTCAGCGGGCTCAGCATGTCGACAGGCAACGGCCTCGTGGAGTCGAACCTGTTCGTCCACTGCGAAGGCGAAAACGAACTGATCTCGAACAAGTCCTCGGGGAACACCTATCGCTACAACACGTTTCTCGACGCGCCCGGCGCCCAGCTCACGCTCCGCCATGGCAACGAGTGCGTCGTGTACGGGAATTATTTCCGGAATACCGACGGCCTGCGGATCTTCGGCGACCGCCACGCGGTGATGGGAAACTATTTCGAGAACAACCGTCGCGGCATCAACCTCGGCAATGGTGACGGCGAGGTGGCCGACGGCGCCGCGCTCACGAGCCACGACCGGCCGGATGGCTGCATCATTGCGTTCAACACCCTGCTCGGCAACGCGACGCATTACCAGATGGATGGACGCAAGGAGGGCCTGGGCGCCACGCACACGACCTTCGCCCGCAACATTGTCGCGGGCGGGGGCGTCGTGGCAAAGATCGACGGGCCAAATCCGGATGCGAGATGGTTCGGCAATGTCACCGCGCACACGGGAAATGCGGGCAGCCTGCCGCCGGCGGGGTTCGCCCAGGCCGAGGCGCATTTCATCATCACCGGCGACGGACACCTTCTCGCGGTTCCCGGGCCGGTGACCCTTGCTTCCTCGCGCGGGTTCTATCCGGCCGCGATCAGCCTGGATCGCGTGCCCGTAGCGAAGGCGGACGCGGCGTTGAATCCCGCCTACACCGTGCGCGGAGCACTCGTGAAGATCCTCAGTCCGGCCGACGTGGGACCCGGTGCGAAATGAGCGTGGGAGTTGCTTGCCGACGCCCGGAATCCAAATCGGCGTAGCCCGCTCCGTGAGAAGCGAGTTAGTTTTGTGTCCGGAATGCGTTTGGTCCCTGCCCTCACGGGCATGGCTGCGGCCGCGCTTCAGGGCACGTCGTAGACCTCCACCAGCGCGACGCCGGTCGTGCCCTTCACTCCCCGCACCTGCGCCGTGTAGCTGCCGGGCGGCAGCGTGACGAGCACCGCGGCATCGGTGGAATAGCTCGCGAGACCGAACGCGCCGGTGTTGCCGAAGGCCCGCTGCAGTGCGGGCTCGCCCTGCCAGTTGTCGTTTTGCGCCACCACCGTGCCGCCGGAAAACACGGTCAGTTCCGGGTCCTCGAGATAGCCGTGGACGCCGTAGGCGCCGAGCCCCGGCCCGACCGCCCGGATGAGCAGCGTCTTGTTGGTCGACCCGCCGACGACGAATCCGGCAATGAGAATATCGTCGCCCGTGCCCACCAGGGTTCGCGCCGAGACATTGATCAGGCGCGGCGCGCCGGGCGCCGGCGGCGTCGACGCCGCCAGATCGTAGACCTCGGCGAGCGCCACACCGCCGACAGCGTTCGTCGCGGAGACGTGCGCCGTGTAGCTGCCGTTGAGATCGAAGGTCACCGCCGCATCCTTCGAGCCGGCGGGGAGCGAAAACGCGCCCACCGAGGCAAACGTGTCCGCCATTTTGCTCGATCCGCCCCAATCCTCGTTGCGCGCCAGCGCCTGCTGATCGTGCATCAGGGTGAGCGCGGGATCGTACAGCACATTGGGCACCCCAAAATCCGCCAGGGTGGGTCCCACTGCGCGCACGAGCACCGGACGTGTGGTCGTCGCCCCGGAGCCGCCGACCACCATGCCGACGATCATCGTCTGCGCGTCGGTCCCCGCCAGCGCACGGATCGACAGGTTGATGATCCGGCCGACATCCGGCGTGGGTGAAAACGCGAGCGTCGCCGCCGGCGAGAGGACCGCGCCCGCGCCATTGCCCACCAGCACCGTGTAGCGCCCGACATCGGCAGGCGCGGGGTTGTTCACCAGCAGGGTCGCGCCGTTCGCGCCGCGAATGCCGACTCCGTCCTTCTGCCACTGGTACGAGAGCCCGGGTCCCGTGGCCGCCACCGAGAAGGCCACACTGGCGCCGGGCGCAACATTTTGCGCGCGCGGCAGGCTCGTCAGCGTGATGCCGGGATCGCTGCTGCCGGTGACCGGCGTGCCGCGGCGGATCGCATGGTTGCCGGCGTCGGCCACCCACACCGTGCCGTTCGCGTCGACCACCAGGCCACCCGCTCCCGAAAATGAGGCGCGTGTCCCCGTCCCGTCCGCAAACCCCCACCCGCCGCCCGCCAGCGTGACCAGGATCCCGCCGTTCGTCAGCCGCCGGATTTCCGTCGTGGTCGCGAGATAGAGATCACCGTTGGGCGCGAGGGCGATGCCCCACAGGTCCATGAAGGCCGCCTGGCTGCCGCCGCGGCCCGTGCCGACATCCAGCGCCGTCGGCGTTCCCATCGCCGTGATCGTGGTCACGGCGCCCGCCGGTGTGACGCGCCGCACGCCCCAACTGTCGGCGACGTACAGATTGCCCGACGCGTCGATCGCCAGACTGGCGAGCCGGCCAAAACGCGCCTGTGCCCCGACGCCATCCGCGGCATCACTGCGACCCGCGACGCCTGCCACCGTCGAGACCACGCCTGATGGCGAGATCCGGCGCAGCAGGAAGTTCTCGGAGTCCGCGACGTACACGTTGCCGGCCGGATCGACCACGACATCGCGCGGATACTTGAAACGGGCCGCCGCGCCGCTGCCATCGGCGCTGCCGGGGAGTCCGGCGCTGCCGGCAATGGTCGTAACGACGCCGGCCGCGCTGATCCGGCGCACGGTGTGGTTGCCGCCGTCCGCGACGTAGAGATTTCCCGCCGCATCGAAAGCCAGCCCCGACGGTGTGTTGAACCGAGCCACCGTCGAAGATCCATCGGTGGCGCCGCTCTGGCCCGCGACGCCGGCGAACGTGGTCACTGCACCTGCCGCCGAAATCCGTCGGATGGTGTGGTTGCTTGAATCCGCCACATAAAAGTTGCCGCTCCCGTCCGACGCGAGGTCGGTGGGATTTCTGAACGAGGCGGCCGCGCTCGCGCCATCGCTCGAACCCGCCGCGCCGGGAGTGCCGGCCAAGGTGCTTACCGCCAGCTGCGGCGTCACCACGATCATCGCCGGATCACTCACATTCACGCCGGCGGCGTTGCTCACCTCGATGGTGTAGACGCCGCCATCGTTCGCGCTGCGAATCGGCACGCTGAACGAAACCCACGTCGCCGCACCGGTCGACACCGAGGGCAGCGCGCCCGGCACGGTGACGCCGTCCTTCTTGAGCTGATAGGACATGCCGTCGCCCTCGACGATGGCGATGAAGTCGGCCGTCTCGCCGGTCGCCAGCACGCGCGAAATCGGCTGCTGCCGAATCACCGGGCCCGCCGGGACGTACCGCATGGGAAACGTCTGCGAGAAGCCGCCCCCGGCGATGATGACCGTGGCCCCATTGTTGGCGCCGCTGGTGACGAGCCGGAAAAAGTTGATGCTGCCGGTCAGGGCTTCCCCTGGCGGCAGGACGCCCCGGATCACGAGCGAGGTCGCGTAGGCGCTCGTTCCCATGCCGCTGTCGTACAGCGACCTCCCGTCCGCGCCCTCGACGCTGACGGAAACGAGGTCGCCCGGCCCGGCTCCTTCGATCGGCTGCCAGATCGGCGTCGGCGTGCCATTGGGCCACGACTGCAGCTCCTGGAAATTCGTGATCCGGCCGGGCACGCCGCCGCTCGTGTTCGCCAGCGTAAACGGCGTCGTCGACACCGTGCCGCCGCCCGCGACGGTGATGGAGTAATCGCCGTCGGGAAACGCGCGGCTCATCTCCGCGACATCGGCGAAATCGCGCAGCAATTCGAACTCACCCTCCGCGCCCGCGGTGAGGCTGGCGACGATCCCACCCGGCCCGCGCAGGGTGACCGTTGTGGCCGGTCCGACCGGAGTGGCAAACTCCACCCAGACACCCAAACC
>JADMIO011281677.1_pt1 | contig 18827 bp, 14 predicted proteins | sample 8958161 | NCBI WGS metagenome assembly JADMIO01 (sample SAMN16585339, study PRJNA669376) | soil metagenome | isolation source: Crop rotation soil | place: USA: Cullars Rotation, Alabama | collected 2011 | reverse complement strand
CGCGACAACTTGTCCACGTGGAATTCTAAGCTTAGGATCCCAATGTGCTGGAAAGAAAAATAGCGGCCACCAGTGGTAACAGCCATCGTCCGCAAAGTGCCGGTGCCGTTCGAATAGGCGCGTGACTGTCCCGTGTGTATCGCGTAGACCTGGACATCTGCGGCAACTGCCATGTGAATCGCATCTGCGAGGGACTTGCGGCTGGCAGTATCGTTTCCGTCAGAGAAGACCATGAGTATGCGGCGCGCATGCTGAGCCTTACTTCGAGGCAGCGCGTCTACCGCAAGAAGCATCGCGTCAAACAGGGGGGTCACCTCACCCTGAGATACAGTCAGCTGGCTGGGTGCCAGTTGGTCAGAGCAGTTATGGGCGCAGACCGTGCGTATCTGCCCGCTGCCGAAGATCATCACCTTGACCCTGTCTTCCGCGGACCACGGCGCCTGCTGCACGAGGCGCAATACTTCGCCGGTCACATCCTGTAATCGTTTCATTACCGATTGACTCGCATCCACCAGGATGACCACGTCAAGTGCGGGCATGTGCACGCGCTTGAAGCTGCGAAAGTTCCTCACCACTACCCCGTCGTCCACAACCACGAAGTCACGGGCGGACAGATCGCCTGGGAATGTGTCTGTTCCATTGGCGACAAATGTGAGATTTACTTCGTCCACCTTGCTGAAATACGTGGGCGCAGATTCAATTTCTCGATTTGAAATCGAATTGCGAGCGGGCATGCCATCGGATGGCGGGTTTAGCTGCGCTTGGCTTACGGCGAACCCAGCGCAGACGATGCAAGCCAACACCAGCACATATTGCAGTTTCACACACGATATGGTTGCGACGATCGGAGTCCGCAGACCATTTAAATTTAACCAGCCGCCTGGATACATAGGTTTGTGCTCAGTTCACTTATCTATTGGGGACACAGAGAACCGGGCGAGGACGGTTACTAAGTAGCGACTGAGGCAATGCTATTCGTTTCGATAAGGAAGATGAAGGCAATTGTCGGATATTGCCAACCTTCAGTAACTCTCAACTTGGGAATGAGTTCCCATAGTTGAACTGCATCAGGTTACCAAGGTTAAGCAGGCGGGTAGATCATGCTAAAGTTATTCGATCGCGCCATGCTGTCTCAAGACACTTGCAACCAAAACGGTATCTACCGGGCTGCTACCACTGGCGGTGGCCGTGACTGCCGGCGCATGCAACGCCTTCCAGAGCGGGGTATGGCCGTCAACATCCAGCGCGTTGGGTGCGGCATGATGGGCGAGGAGATGTTCTGCAACCCCGGCTTGGCCGAATACCGCCGCGTAGTGAAGTGGAGTGTCACCGGCAACATTTGTGGCGTCGGGATCTGCGCCATGTTGCAATAGGACTTCCACTACCTGAACATTTCCAATCATGGCGGCCTGATGGAGTGCAGTCGCGCCGTTGTTTTGCTGGCCTTTTACGTCGGCGCCATGGCGGAGAAGCAATTCCACCAGTTCGGGATAACCCGTCGGACAACTCGCTAAAATCAGCGGCGTCTCGCCACGCCCGGAGCGCGCATTGGGATTGCCCCCATGTTCCAGCAGGAAGGCGGCCGTGTCCTTCAGGCCTAGGTAGGCCGCGGTGTGAAGCGGCGTCTCGTCATAGTTGCGGGTTGCATTGACGTCCGCGCCGTGACGAAGGAGAAAGCGCATCATTTCATGGTCGCGCGTACGGTCGGAAATTACCGCTCGATGCATGGGAGTCTCGTTGTTGCGGTCGCGAGCGTTGACGTTCGCGCCGTGTTCGACGAGGAACTCGGCCAGTTCCATGTAGTTATTGAGGACAGCTACGTCTAGTGGCGTACCGTTTCCGTCGTCCAGATTGGCTGCGGCCGGGTTCTGTTTGACTCTTTGCTCAATCTCTTCGATCTCACGCAGCTGTTCTTTCGAGCGTGAACTACAGCCGGCAAGCAGAAACGCAGCGATAACTGTGCAGAGTCCCGGCTTGACATGCCACTTCTTCATTCCGTTGGATTATAGGGAATGGCTTCAGCCTTAACGGATTACCAAGGTGAATCGGAGGAGTTACCTTGGTGCGAGAACATGGCCGAAGCCAGCCATTGGTCAGGACTCTCTTAAATAAAATGACTTGAACTGCGAGTTTCGCTGGGATTCTCGATGATAGTTTCCACCAAGGCAGTGCTGATTTCCGCCGTCGCAGTTGTGTCGGTTGCAGGGGCTGGTGCGGCTTGGCGGATGCAGGCGAGCCGCGAGCAGGCGGTCCGAGAGTCGGTGCGGCATCTGGAGGACGGAACCGCTCCGCCGGAGGAGAAAATTGCTCCGCCACAGGGCGGCGAGCAGGATTACTCGGCCGACTTTCCGACGCTGAACGCCGACGATTATCAGCAGGAGATCACTGAGATCGATCGGCTGATTTTTGAGCAGTTGCCGCTCACCAGCGAGCGGCGCACCTCGCTGACCAGGAAACTGGAAGCGCTGGCCCGGCGCATGGAGACCAGTTCAGACTCGCATTTCATTGCGATTGAAGCGCACGAAATCCGGCAACTGGCGGGTCATGCGGACAAGCTGCCGCCGGATGGCCCGCGCACTGCGCTTGCCAACAACTGGATGCGCATTCGCAACAACGTCTTCGATGACCGCAGCTGGATGGCGCGCAGCGCTGCGGATCTCGAGCCGACCGCAGAAACGATCGGATTGCCAGTTCCACAGCGCCCGCACGATCCATTCATTCCAGATCAACCCGCGGTCGAAGAGACGAACCCAACGCTCGCCGGCCGTTGGAGAGTGAAAGCGATGTTTGGGGATGGCAAGCCAACCACTGATCCCGAGATCGCGAATTCGCTGTGGATGTTCGACCGCAACCATCTCTATCTCTCAGGGCCGAACGGGGTCAGTCACTATACGTTTACCGAAGTCGAGGACGAGCGCGGCACGGCGCTGCATCTTGAGCCGGATGCTTCAAACCCCAGTCCCGACGAGGAAGGCTGGATGAACTACGAGTTTGACCGCGGCGATCTGAAAGTTGCCTTTTACGATGGCCTGGGGGAGCGCCCGGAAGGTTTCACGCCGCCGCCCGGCAAGCATGAACCGCTGTTTCTCGTGGTCGTGCTGCAGAGAGAGCGGTGATCCCAGGAGTCAGGAGTCAGGAGTCAGGAGTCAGGAGTCAGCAAGAGCCGCCCGGCCCCTCCGGTTGCCCAACTCCATCCGCTCGGGATACAAATGACTGTCACTCCCACATGTCCACTCCAACAGCCATCACCTCAGCATCGCCCAATCTACACCGCCGCTGGTGGGCACAAGCCCGCACATCGTGCTTCTGGATGGTGGTGATCGGATTTGTTTTGCGCTTCGGCTGGATGGTGGTCGCTCACACCTACAAGTTCCGCACCAGCGACAACAACTTCGGCTTCGGCTGGGAAATGGGCCGAATTGGACGCGCCATCGCCGAAGGATACGGTTTCAGCAATCCCTTCGACCTGCACACCGGGCCGACCGCCTGGGAGCCGCCGCTTTATCCCTACCTGATCGGTGGAGTCTTCAAGCTTTTCGGGGTGTACTCGCGGGCCTCGGCATTTGTGCTGCTGACCATCAATAGCCTGTTCTCAGCGCTAACGGCAATTCCGATTTTCCTTATCGCCCGGCGATGTTTTGGAGAGAAAGTCGCGGTCTGGTCGGCGTGGACCTGGGTGGTGATGCCCTACGCCATCTATTGGTGCACGCATTGGGTATGGGAGACCAGTCTTTCGGCGCTGCTGATCGGGACATTATTCTGGCTGGCGCTCACCATGGAGGACAAAGACGGACTGAAGCCCTGGGTTGAATTTGGCCTGCTCTGGGGAGTGGCCGCGCTGAACAGTCCTTCGCTGCTGTCGTTCCTGCCGGTTTCGGGATTGTGGGCGTGGTATCGCCGCGCCAAGCGTGGCAAGCCCTCGTTTGCGGGCGTCACGGTGGCTTCGATTCTTTTCTTCGCGTGCATCGCGCCATGGCTGGTGCGCAATCACCGCACGTTCGGACAGCCTGTATTCCTTCGCTCCAACTTTGGCGCCGAGCTGCGCATGGGTAACGGTCCCGGCGCGGATGGCACATGGATGTTCTTTTTGCATCCGACGCAGAACGTCTATGCACTCGAGCAATATCGTCGAATGGGCGAGATCGCCTACATCGCCGAACGCAAGCGCCAGGCGTGGGAGTGGATCGAGCAGGACATTCCCCGCTTCCTGGGCGTGAGCATGAAGAAGTTCATCTACTACTGGGCGGGCGTTCCGCGGCTGTCGAAATTTCCTCCGCCGGAAGTGAAGAATTCGCTGTTCCTGGCGTCGTCGATTCTGTGCTTCTGGGGGCTTGCACGCGCGCTGTGGCGGCGAAAGCCCGGCGCCTGGCTATTCTTCTGGCTTCTCCTCTTATATCCGGCGATTTATTACTTGGTCTTTCCGCACGCGCGCTACCGGCATCCTATTGATCCCGAGATAGGTATCCTGGCCGTGTACCTGATCTCCGAGGCCGAGCGGAAACCCAAGCAGGTTAAGACTGTTTAATCGCTCACAAACGCCGCGCTGTCCCGTCCAAACTGTGTCTAAAACAGGAGGAGTCATGAAGCGCCAACGCAATCTCGCCACATGGTCGGGAGCCATCCTCGGAAGCCTTTGCGCGCTGCTGCTGCTGGCAGCCCAGGGCCAGGCAGAAGACCGCAGTTTTATCGAGGAGTTCCACCAGACCTATCCCCTGGCAACGGATGGCCGCGTAGCTCTGGAGAATATCAATGGCGCGGCACACATCTCGGTCTGGGATCGCAACGAGGTCAAGGTGGATGCGGTGAAGTACGCTGGCAGCAAGGAACGCCTCGATGAAGCGCAGATCCGTGTGGATGCCAACCCCAGCAGCGTTTCCATCCGCACCGAATATCCCGACCACAACCTGACTTTCAGCGACGATGATGAACGCCACAATCCTGCGAGTGTCGAGTACACGCTGACGGTTCCGCGCACTGCCCGCCTGGATGAGATCAAGCTGATCAACGGCTCGCTCGATGTAACCGGGGCGGCGGGAGAAACCCGCATCGAACTGATCAACGGCAAGCTGGTCGCACGCGACCTGGCGGGGCCGGCAAAACTTTCGACCATCAATGGACGGCTGGATGCAGGTTTCAGTGCCGTCGGCAACTCATCGATCAATCTGAAATCGGTAAATGGCAGCATCGAGCTGACCCTGCCATCCGACGCCAAGGCTGAGGTCGAAGCATCCACCGTGCACGGAGGGATCGAAAACGACTTTGGTCTGCGTGTGCGCAATCACGAATACGTTGGCCACGATCTCCACGGGCAGCTGGGCGGGGGAGGCACACGAATCCGGCTGGAGAATGTGAACGGAAGAATCGAGATTCGGCACGCCGGCGACAATCGCGCCCTAAGTCCGGCAACCGATCTGAACGGCGGATATGATCGCGATAGCGACGATGATGATGACGACAACATCTAGCCCATCTTCATCGAACGGCTAATAGATGGTGTATCCCGGCGCCGGAGTCCGCAGGTCGGGCTTGGAACCCATAATCAGCAGCGCTCCAGTGCGCTTGAAGGCCCGCATATCGTCCAGACTGAGAAATGACGTGGTCTTGTAGTCGTCAGGTGTCGGCGTGTCATCTGGAATCTGCCGGGTCTCCACCTTTTCGAATGCGTGAGCTTTTAGCAGCTCGGCATACTCCGCTGCCGAACGCACGTGAACGGGAACTTTCAGCTTGTCCACCCACTGCAAGGAGTAAGGATTGTCTTTATACAGATTGATGAGAATGAAGAGGCGTCCGCGAGGAGCCATGACCCGAAAGAGTTCATGCAGCGCGCGGTCCTGGTCGGCGTAATAGTAGAACGACTCGACTGATAAGACCTTATCGAAGAAATTCTCCTCCCAGGGAATTTTCTCGGACGATCCCCAGACGTAAAGAATGTTCTCGAAATCCCTGGAGGCGGCGCGCGCCTGGCGAATCATTTCATCGGACACATCGACTCCAACGACCTGGCCAAAGCCCTCCGGTCCTTCGCCGACCATGCGAGCCAGGAGGCGTGTGGCCCAACCCGAGCCGCATCCCAGATCGAGGACGCGTTCGCCGGGGCGCAGGTCCATCAGGCGAATGGTTTTCTCAGTGATGTCGAGATGATGGCGCTCCATCTTCTCGCCCTCGCCGGCCTGGGCCCAGCGGTTGAATTCCTCTTTCAATCGTTCATCGGGGGTTTGTTCGGGCATGTAAGCTCCTTGGGACTTTAGTGGGCAGGCAGTAGTCAGCTGTTGCCCGCGCAATTGCTGACCACTGATTCCTGACTACCGTTTCTATGCTACATTTGCCTCGCATATGGCTCAAACCCCGCCACGGCCCGCTCCGAAGCCTGATTTGCTGTATTGTCCCAAGTGCGCCGAGGAGGTCAGCGACCCCTTGACCTGCGGGGACTGCTCCGCGGTCATTTGCCGGCGCTGTGGCACTCCGCTGGAATCGCCCGACGAACTCGGTATCGGATAACCCATGGACACTCCCGCCGCCGCTCCCGCTACGCAGAAAACTTCGCAGCCCACGCTGGTTCGGGGGCTCTCGCTGCTTGACGGAGTGCTGCTGCTGGTCAGCGGGGTGATTGGATCATCGATTTTCCTGACTGCCAAGGACATTGCCGGACCACTACCACAACCGGTGCTTTTTCTCGGCGTGTGGGTGCTGGGCGGAGTGTTCTCGCTTTTTGCCTGCGCCGCCTTTGCCGAACTGGGCTCAATGTTCCCGGACTCCGGCGGGCAGTACGTATATCTGCGCGAAGCGTTTGGTGATCTGATCGCCTTTCTCTATGGGTGGATGCTTTTCGCCGTGGCCAACGGGGGCACGATCGCTGCACTGTCGGTAGCGTCGGCGGCGTATATGGGACAGATTGTTCCCGTGATATCGCAGGAGCAGGTAGTGTTCGCCGTCGCCGGAATTACGTTCACTCGAGCGCACGTTGTGGGATTAATTCTCATTGTTGTGCTCACCTGCGTGAATGTGTTTGGGCTGCGCTGGGGCGCGCTGCTGCAGAACGTCTCGACCTGGACAAAGTTCACAGCAATGGCAGCGTTCGTGGTGCTGGGTTTTGCTATCGGCAAAGGGAATTGGGGAAACTTCGGCAGTCACGGTACCGCCCTGACCATGGGGCTTACCCCTGGACCGTTCATCTCTGCACTCGGTGTGGGATTGATCGCGGTGTTCTGGGCCTATGACGGGTGGGTGTACATCACCTGGGTCGCGGGCGAGGTCAAGGAGCCACGACGCAACGTGCCTTTGGCCATGGTGCTGGGCGTGTTAGCTGTGGGCGCGATCTATATGGCGATGAACATGACCTACGTGTACGCCATGCCGCTGAGCGAGGTCGCCAAACACGAGACGATTGCTCACGCAGCGGCGGCCGCATTGTTCTCGCCGGAAGCCGCGCTCTGGCTCTCGGCCACGATTGCAATCTCCTGTTTCAGCGCGGCCGCGACCTGCACGCTGTCGGGAGCGCGCGTGTATCTCGCTATGGCGCAGGATGGCGTGTTCTTCAGGCGCATGGCGGAAATCCATCCCAAGTGGCGGACACCGGCGTTCAGCCTGATCGGACAAGGAGTGTGGGCCGCGCTGCTGACCATGAGCGGGCGCTACGATCAGCTTTACACCTATGTAATTTTCGGAATGGTGTTGTCGTACACGCTCACTGTGATCGGGCTGTTTGTCCTGCGTTGGAAGCGGCCGGACATTCCGCGTCCCTACCGCTGCACCGGGTATCCGTGGCTGCCGGGAATTTACGTGCTGATAGGCGGCGCGTGGACGCTGAACACGATCATCACCCGGCCAAAAGAGGCCATTGCGGGCATGGGAATTATTCTGATTGGAGTGCCGGGATATTTGTACTGGAAGCGAAGTAATCGCAAGGCAACCCCCTGATTTCTCCAGGACACACCGATTGCCAGAATCCGATCCGACGCCCGACCGAGTCAGCCTGCTCTCCTCCTCCGGCCTCTCCATCGCCGACGCCGAAGATCCCAACCGCCCTAAACGGGCGATGGGGTTTCGCGATCTCCTGTTGTTTTATGTGGTCACCGGCATCAGCCTGCGGTGGATCGCCACCGCTGCGGCAGCCGGACCAGGTTCCATTGCGATCTGGATCGGCGCATGGCTCTGTTTCTATACGCCACTGGCGCTGTCCGTCATCGAACTGTCTTCCCGATATCCGAACGAGGGCGGGCTGTACGTCTGGACCAAGCGAGCGTTCGGCGATTTCTCGGGATTCATGTCTGCCTGGTGCTACTGGACATGCAACCTGCCGTACTTCCCTGCCGTGCTCTACTTCGCTGCGAGCAATGCGCTCTATATCCGGCAGGATTCGTGGGGACATCTCTCGAATAACACGACTTTCTATATCGTGTTTTCGCTGGCTGCTCTGACCGCGGCGACGCTGTTGAACCTGGTCGGCCTGGATGTGGGCAAGTGGTTGAACAACGTCGGCGCGGTGGCCATGTGGGTGCCGGTTGGGGTCATCATCGTCATGGGTGGGATCGCGTGGCATCGTTTCGGTCCTGCCACCTCTTTTAGTCTGCACTCGATGACGCCCAGCATGCACTTCAACGACATCATCTTCTGGTCGGTGCTGATTTACGCTTTTGCGGGGTGCGAGACGGCTTCGCTGATGGGCGACGAGATCAAGAATACCCGGCGCACGATTCCCCTGGCGTTGTTCATTGCCGGGGTGACGGTAACAATCTGCTACATCGTGGGCACCATGAGCGTGCTGGTGGCGTTGCCGGCCTCGCAGGTGGGAAACCTGGAGGGGCTGATGCAGGCGATTGCCGCGACCGCACATCGCATCGGGTTCGAGGGCATAATTCCCCTGGCGGCATTTCTGATTGCGCTGAGCAATATCGGCGCTGCGGGAGCCTACCTCGCAGCCGTAGCACGCCTGCCGTTTGTGGCCGGGCTGGACCGGTTTCTTCCTCCGGTGTTTGGAGCGCTGCATCCGCGATGGAAGACGCCGTGGATGGGCCTGCTGACACAGTGGGGGTTTGGCGTCCTGTTCATCTTCTTGGGACAGGCCGGCACCAGCATCAAGGGCGCGTATGACGTGCTGGTTGCCATGGGCGTGATCACGTATTTCATCCCATTCGCGTATCTTTTTGCAGCCATGCTGAAGCTGCAACGCGAGCCGGCGGGCCCGGAGGTGATTCGTGTCCCTGGAGGAAGACCGGTTGCGCGCTTGGTGGCTGTCGTCGGGCTGATGACGACGATGTTTGCCATCGTGATGTCGGTAATCCCGCAGCCCGATGAGCCCAACAAGCCGCTGGCTGTGCTGAAGGTGGTAGGGCTGTCGGGATTGCTGGTGTTGATGGGGGCGTGGATTTATTGGGTGGGACGAAGAAGGGTCAGGGGTGCCTAAAATACATGGACATTCTCCACGGTATTTTCTAGATTGAGCGGAGAATCTTGCGCGTCTGTCCGAGGGATAGGTGGGAATTATCGATCCAGAGGTCTCGTCCAAGGTGCAGCCGGAGTTGATAGGCGGCGAGAGTCTCCTTTGGACCGGCAAGCCGAATCCGCGCGTCATTTTTCACGCCGATGATGTCTTCCTGATCCCCTTCAGCCTGCTCTGGGGTGGGTTCGCAATCTTCTGGGAGATGGGTGTGCTCGGCCTTTGGGGCAATTTCGGCAAGGGTGGGCCTGCTCCGGTGTTCTTCCAGATCTGGGGGATACCGTTTGTTGTGATCGGACAATACGTCATCTGGGGTCGATTCGTGTGGGATGCATGGCTGAAGAAGCGCACCTATTACGCGGTGACGGACCGCCGCGTTTTAGTGGTCCAGGAAGGGCGGGCCCGAAAGACAAGCTGGCTTTACATCAATTCCATTCCGACCGTGGAACGCGAGGGTCCTGGACCTGGCACTATTTGGTTTGGTCCAAAGGGTCCTCTCATGACGGGCAGGAGACAAACATCCCGCGGGTGGAGTCGTTTCAGCGTTGGCGGAGTGCCGATCTTTGCTGATATCGACGACTTGGACTCGGTCTATCGGCTGGTACTGGAGTTGCGCGAGAAGTCCGATCACACAGCAACCGCCGCAACAAAGTGACACGGCTGAGGTGACTCTACACCGGCACAGCGGTCTTCCTCGCCGGATTGAAAAACGGCAGCTTTACAACCGTCGCAGTGACTTTCTGCCGCATGGCTTCGATGGTGATTTCCATCTGCAGCCTGTTGCCTTCTCTTGCGTGAGCGGTCTCGATACTTCCCAGCGCGATGAGCTTCTTGAGTAGCGGCGAGAACGCGGTCGTTGTCGCCCGGCCGACGTGTTTGTCGCCGACATAAATAGGGACCGCGACGCGCGATGCCTGAGTCGGCGCAGCCGGGGTCAGCGAAAATTTCTCGTGCAACTCCTCGACTTCGACCCAATCCACTTCGAGTCCCACCAGTTGCCGCGCTACGCCGTTCTTATTTTCCTGAACCAGAGCAGCCTTGCCGACAAAGTTTTCTTTGTCGAGATGCACCATGCGGCCGAATCCTAGCTCATAGGGCGAATATTTCTGCGACGGGATGAGCGCCTTCTTGCTGCTGATATAGTCCACTTCGATCAGCAGCAGGCCAGCTTCGACGCGGGCAACATCGAGCGCCAGCATCCCGGCCGCGTGGATGTCGAACTGCTTGCCGGTGACCATCAGCGCGTCCCAAATCTTGACGGCGTCGTTCCATGGAACCCAGATCTCGTAACCCAGGTCGCCGGTGTATCCGGTGCGCGAGATGTCCACCGGCACGCCAGCAATCTTGCCTCGAGTCACGCGGAAGTATTTCAGGTTAGCGATGTCGGCTTCGGCGACTGCCTTGAGAAGCTTGGCCGAAGTCGGACCTTGCAATGCCAGAGCTGCAACTTTTTCGGAGATGTCTTCGATCTGGACATCCATGTTCAGGCCGTTCTGGCGAAACCAGCGCAAGCTGGGATCGGCAGCGGTCCAGCGATACTTGTTCTCTTCGAGGCGAGTGATGGTGCCGTCGTCAATCACCTTGCCCTGCTCATCGCACCAGCAACAATAGATGACCTGCCCGACCTTGGCCTTGTCGATGTCGCGGGTGATGACGCGATTGACCAGCTTGGTGGCGTCCTTGCCGCTGACGAGGTACTTATAGAGCGGGGAGATATCAATCAGCGCGCAGGCGTTGCGGATAGCGTTGTACTCGTGCTCATGATGCACTTCGTAAACGCTGACCGTGTAATAGCCAGACCACTCGCGGTAGTTGAGGCTGTGGCACAGGGCAAAGGTTCTCTCGTGGAATGCGGTTCCGACGGGCATGGGTCTCCTGAAATTGTCGAAAGCGGATTATATGCAGCAGCGCGCGCCGGGAGCAACTGCAGGGGCGCGACAAACCCGCCGCTCTCCGATAGAATGAGCGGTCGAATCTCCTATGCGCCGCGTCCTCATCGAGTGGAGCGTTCTGCCCAGTGGCCTCTGAGCCGCCGCGGTGCTATCGTACGTCTGCGCATTCTCGGCATAGATTTCCAGTCATGTTTCCGGTTTGACCTGAAGGCTGACGGCTGTGGCTGACAGCTGAAGGAGCCAGCAAATGGCCAGTTCCAAATACGACGTGATCGTGATCGGCGGGGGCCACAACGGCCTGGTGAACGCCGCCTACCTGGCGCGCGCAGGGAAGAAGGTCCTGGTGCTGGAGCGCCGCCATGTGCTCGGCGGGGCCGCGGTCACCGAAGAAGTCTTCCCCGGATTCAAGTTCTCAGTGTGCTCTTACGTGGTTTCGCTCCTGCGACCGGAGATCATTCGCGATCTCGACCTTCCTCGCCACGGGCTGGAGATCCTCCCGCTCGACGGAACCTTTACGCCCATGCCGAACGGCGATTATCTCTGGCGCGTGAACGATCACGGGAAGACGCGACGCGAGATTGCTCGCCACTCCAAGCTTGACGCCGAGGCCTACGAAGAGTTCGGCAAGTCCATGCAGGCGATGTGCCGGTTTGTGAAGCCCATTCTCAGCATGGTGCCGCCCGACCCCGCGACTCTGAACCCGCGTGAACTGATGAAACTGCTGTTCATCGGCAAGCGTTTTCAGGGCATGTCGAGCGAGGACAAGTACAACCAGGTGCAGTTGATGACCATGAGCGCGGTGGATTTCCTCGACCAGTGGTTCGAGACTGACGTGCTCAAGGCTACGATGTCGGCGTCGGGAATCATCGGCACGTTTTTGGGCGTGCGTTCACCCGGAACAGCCTATGTTTTGCTGCATCACTACATGGGAGAAATTGACGGGGCGTTTCGCTCCTGGGGGTTTGCGCGGGGAGGCACTGGCGCTATCTCCAACTCCATCGGCGACGCGGCGCGCGAGGCCGGGGCAGAAATCCGCACCGAGGCGCCGATCGCGAAGATCATCGTCAAGAACAATCGCGCCAAGGGCGTTGTGCTGCAGAACGGGGACGAGATCTATGCCAACGTGGTTTCGTCGAGCGTCGATCCGCGGCTGACGTTCATTCGCTTCATGGAAGACGGCGACCTTCCTTCGAGTTTCCTCGACGAAGTGCGGCGCTACAAGTTCCGCGGCTCGTCGGGCAAAGTGAACCTGGCGCTCGATGCCCTGCCCGATTTCAAGTGCATGCCGGGTCCGGGGGCTCACTTGCGCGGCGCAATGTCCATCTCGCCCAGCGTCGAGTACATGGAACGCGCGTACGACGACGCCAAGTACGGAAACTTCTCGCGGCGTCCGTACATTGACATGGTCATCCCAACGCTGACTGATCCTTCGGTTGCGCCGCCGGGAAAGCATGTTCTTTCCTGCTTCGTTCAGTACGCGCCCTACAAGCTGCGACCGGGTCTCAACTGGGACAGCGAGCGCGACAATTTCGGCAACAACGTAATCAACACCATTGCCGAGTATGCGCCAAACATCAAGGACATCATCCTGCACAAGCAAGTCCTGACGCCCTTGGACATCGAGAGGGATTTTGGCCTGAGCGAAGGCAACATTTTTCAGGGAGAGCTTTCGCTGGAGCAACTTTTCTTCCTGCGCCCGGTGCCGGGATGGGCGCAGTTCCGTACGCCGATCAAGAACCTTTATTTATGCGGCTCGGCCACGCATCCGGGCGGCGGCATCATGGGCGCGCCGGGACGCCTGGCGGCGCTGGAAATTCTCAAAGACATCAAGGGAGCGGCCTAGACCATGCCCGATCGCGATGTGGTAATCATCGGTGGCGGCCACAACGGTCTGGTGACCGCGTTTTACCTGGCCAAGGCAGGCTTCAAACCCGTAGTGCTGGAGCGCCGCGCCCAGGTAGGCGGGGCCGCCATCACCGCCGAGTTTCATCCCGGCTTCCGCAGCTCGATTCTTTCGCACGCCGCCGGACCCATCCGTCCTGACATCATTCGTGACATGCAGCTTCAAAAGCACGGGCTGAAGCTGATCACGCCCGACGTAGCGATGGTGTCGTTGTCCCCGACAGGACGCGCCCTGGTTCTCTATAACGACGCGCGAAAGTCTGCCCAGGAGATCGGCAAATTCTCCCAGAAGGACGCGGCGCGCTATCCGGAATTTCAAGACTCTCTCGGCAAGATGGGCAAGGTGATCGGGCAGGCGCTCGAGCTGGCTCCTCCGAACATTGACGAGCCCAGCAAGGGCGACCTGTGGGGAATGTTGCAGACCGGGCGCTCCATCCGCAAGCTGGGCAAGAAAGACATGTACCGCCTGCTGCGATGGGGACCGATGGCAGTAGCCGATCTCGTCGCGGAAGCGTTCGAGACCGAGCTGCTTCGCGCCACCATCGCTGCCCGCGGAATTTTCGGGACGTTCTTCGGACCGTGGTCGGCCGGCAGCAGCCTGGTGTTGCTGATTCGCGCCGCCGGCGACGAGCATCCTGCCGGGTCGGCTTTTTTCGCCGCTGGCGGGATGGGGGCTGTGACGCAAGCGATGGCGAACGCTGCCAAGCAGGCGGGCGCCGAGATCCGTACCAATGCCGACGTCATCGAAGTGCGCATCAAGGACGGAATCGCGACCAGCGTTGTGTTGTCCACTGGCGAAGAGATCACAGCCAAAGCAGTCATCTCCAACGCTGATCCCAAGCGCACGCTGCTGAAGCTGGTTGATCCCACTCACCTGACGCCTGACTTTGTCATGAAGCTCCAGCACTACCGCACGCCGGGGACGGTCGCGAAGGTGAATCTCGCCCTGTCCGGCCTTCCGAAATTCACCGCGTTGAACGGAAGCACAGAGGCGTTGAACGGGCGCATCATGATCGGCCCTGAAATCGATTACCTGGAGCGCGCCTTCGACGAGGCCAAGTATGGCAACTTCTCGCGCCAGCCGTATTTGGAGATCGCCATTCCGACCTTGACCGATCCCTCGCTCGCACCTGCCGGCAAGCACGTCATGTCCATCTACGTGCAATATGCGCCCTACAAGCTGAAGAACGGCGATTGGGAGAGCCAGCGAGTTCCGCTGGGCGATGCGGTGGTCAAGACGATCGCGCAGTACGCTCCCAACCTGCCGGAACTGATCCTGACGCACCAGATCATCACGCCGCACGACCTGGAAGACACGTACGGTCTCACGGGAGGGCACATTTTTCACGGCGAGCTGGCCCTCGACCAGTTTTTTACCATGCGCCCGCTGCTGGATTGGGCGCGGTATCGCACTCCGATTCAGAGGCTGTATTTGTGCGGGTCCGGCACTCATCCGGGTGCCGGCCTGACGGGAGGCTCGGGCGCCAATGCGGCGCGTGAAATCCTCAAGGAGCTAAAGAAATAAAGGGTGCCTACCGTCGCGCCACTTTGGTAACCACGCTAACGAACATCCTTCCGGCTAACATCGTGATAGCTTAACTGGGATACCGCTCTCTTTTTCAGGCATCCAAGGGGAGGCGTCTGCGGGAGTGGAGCTTGGCTGAAGATCCGAAGTGGGACCTTGCCATTCTGGCCACCGTCCAGGGCTTCTACGAGAAGCTCTTGCAGGACTACGTTGGCGGCGAAGTACCCGTGCCCGCCGGCCTGGAAGCTGTATCTTTACAACAAGACGAAGTTGACGTTCAGCAGACTCTCGCGCGCATGCGGGCCTGGCTGCGTATGCTCGACATGGCAATCTCGCCCGCCATGCTCCGGCGCGCGTTAACCCCGGATACCGATCCCGAAATCGCCGAATCCTTGTTGCGCTACCTGGTCCGCAAGAAGGAACTGACTGACATCAATCGTGACAAGACCGACCTGGTGGCGACGTTCCTTTACCGCCATCCCCGCGTACCCGGACAGTGGGAGCGCCGGGGATATGGCCTGGACGGCTCCATTCCGCTGTCGCCGTTTGAAATTGCGCTGATCGAGATCCTTGCGGACACTGACGCTCCCGCCCTGAACGAGGAGCATGTGCAAACCCTGCGCCGTTTCGATGAAACGCGACAGGAAGCCGAGGGCTTCGCCGATCTCAATTCCCTGCTGAACTCGGGCATCATTGCGCGAGTGCGGGAGATGAAGACCTCGCTGGAGGCGTCGTTCTATCATCCCGGGGCGCTGGCTACCATCGCGCCGTACAACGCCGCGTTTGGCAAAACGTTCGACGGACTATTTCGCGCTGCGACCTCAGAGATCCGTGAGTTCGCGCAAGCGCTCCAGGAGCAGGGTGGCAGCATACTGGGCACCGTGGACGGGGTTGACGTAACCGTGGATCACGTCGCGGCGCTTCAGGAGAGCGAGTTGCTCAAGATTGACTACGGCACCGCGCTGGACAAGTTCCGGCGGGTGTCGAACCTTCGAAAAACCTTGAAGCTGCACCCTCCCATGCGGCAAAACGTTCCTCAGGCGGCGCGGGCGACGGCCGCCGGATTCGGCGGAGCCGGAAGCAGCGTCGTATCTCATCGCCCAGCAGCCTTCGATCTGCGGGGCATGCGGGCCAGGGTGACACCGCAGCAGATTCAGACGGAAGAGATCAAGCTGCACAAGGTGGAAGAGTCGATTCGCGTGTTCGTGCGAGTTGCCGATCCGAAGTTCCGCCAGGTTGTCCCCATGCGCTTTTTCAACCTGACCTTGACTCCGGCGGAGGCCAGTGCTTACTGCAGCGATTTCGCGGACGACCAAGGCTTCAATGCCCGGGTGGCGCGGATGTTGCTGCGCCTGGTCGCGGTCGGGGCACGCATTACCACAGAGCTCGAAGAATTGCGGCGCGATGAGAATTCCTTCTCGCTGCAAAAGCTGCACGCCGATTCGCTCGCCGTATTGCTGCAGATCGCCGAAGTGCTGGCCCATCAGGCCGATCAAGTGGCAGTTCAGGCGATCGAACAAACCAGTCATGATCACGCCGAAGCCATCAACACGTCGCTGAAGAAGTTGCGGGACCGCGCCGATCTGGCCACTCGAGTCCTCTCCCCTAACGTGTAGGCCTTCAATCAACACAACCATAGAATTTGTCATCCCGAGCGAACGAGGGATCTGCATTTGTCACAGCGGCCAAAAGCAACCCCGGCTTTTCTCACTCACGTACTTGACTGCGTCAAGTACATAGTTGACAATTGCCGTATGCTCGCCATGGCCACTGCCATTCCCGAAGACACCGTCTCCTCCGTACGACGTTTCAACCGCTTCTATACCCGTCAGATCGGGCTATTGCAGGAGGGACTGTATAAAAGCGAGTTTTCGCTGACCGAAGTCCGGGTTCTCTACGAACTCGCCCACCGGCAGCGGCCGACGGCCACGGAGCTGGGAAAAGATCTAAGCCTCGATGCCGGGTATCTGAGCCGTATCTTGCGGAGCTTCGAGAAGCGAGGGTTGCTGAAGCGCGAGGCATCCGAGAAAGACGGGCGGCAAAGCCACCTGCAACTGACCAAGGCGGGGCGCGTCGCTTTCGCTCCCCTCGATCGGCGTTCGCACGATGAAGTGGCCGCCCTGCTGGCGAAGGTGTCTTCTGAGGGGCAATCCAAGCTGATGCAAGCCATCAACACCATAGAGGATGTGCTGGCTAGCAGGAAACCGGCAACGACTCCGTATTTGTTGCGCACTCATCAGCCCGGCGATCTCGGCTGGATGGTGTACCGCCACGGCGTCCTCTACTCGCAGGAATATGGATACGATGAACGATTCGAGGCGCTGGTGGCTGAGATTGCGGTGTCTTTCGTGCAGCATCTCGATCCAAAACGTGAACGCTGCTGGATTGCCGAAAAAGATGGCGAGCGCGTGGGGTCGGTCCTGCTGGTGAAGAAATCGAAGACAGTAGCCAAGCTACGCGTGCTGCTGGTCGAGCCTTCGGCACGCGGGTTGGGCATTGGTCGCCGGCTGGTGGAGGAGTGCGTCCGGTTCGCCAAGCAGGCAGGTTATAAGAAGATCGTTTTATGGACGCAGAGTGAACTGCACTCAGCACGCAAAATTTACCAGGCCGCCGGCTTTCGCCTCACCGGCAAGCAACGTCACGATAGCTGGGGACGCACCGGGTTAGTGGCTGAGGTGTGGGAGCGAAAGGTGTAACCGACTGAAGCGGGAGAGCGATTCATTTGCCGGCTGCGGCAAGCAGCGATGAGAGGGTGAGTTCTCCTTCACGTAGACTGTGGTAGTCAACGTTTGATCTCGCAGTTTTACGGTTAACGCGTTGTACTTCCTTCAATGAGCCCCGTCACTCACTTTCTGACCGGTTGGGTGCTGTCGAACTTGGCGAACCTGACTCGGCGAGAACGTGCGTTAGTGACGTTCGCCGGAGTTGTGCCCGATGCAGACGGCTTGGGCGTCGTTGCTGATTTCGTAACGCGCAACTCAGCGAATCCAACGGACTGGTTCTCTCGCTATCACCATTCTCTGCATGATCTGGGTTTTGCCTTGGTAGTTAGCGCGGTTTGCTTCGGGTTCGCAAGTCAGAGATGGAAGGTTGCAGCTCTGGCGTTTCTGAGCTTTCACCTCCATTTGCTGGAAGATCTTTTGGGCTCCCGAGGCCCTGACAGCTACCAGTGGCCGATTCCTTACCTCATGCCATTTTCATCCGCCGTGCAGATTACCTGGCAAGGACAGTGGGCACTCAATGCCTGGCCGAACATAGTCATCACCATTGCTCTGCTTACGCTAACCCTCTACTTAGCGTGGTCGCGTGGCTACTCGCCGGTGGAAATATTTTCGAAGAACGTAGATCAAGCCTTTGTGGCTGCCCTCCGGCAACGGGTCCCGAGGAAGGGTTCGATATCCTAATTCGTCCTCAGGCCAGCACTCCCAGAAAGTCGCTCGTCCGATTCTCGAACCCGGGGAACACTTGGTCCAAAGCCCGATTGCCAAGATGGCGATAGACGGCCTCGCCCATGACGCGGCGGAAGTCGGTGGTAACCGCCAGATCGCGGCCCTCGTGCAACTGCGCGGGATCGAGTCCTGGCCAACGGCCATACACCTTTCCGCCCTTCACCGGTCCGCCGAGGACGAACATCACGCTGGCATGTCCGTGGTCGGTGCCGCGATTACCGTTCTCCCTCGCAGTTCGCCCGAACTCCGACATGGTGACGACCACTGTGTCCTCGGCGAGATCTCCCAGGTCCGTCCAGAATGCGGCAAGCGACTGCGAGAAGTCTCGCAAGAGGTTCGCCAGCGGTCCCTGGGTATTGCCTTCGTTCACGTGATGGTCCCAGCCTCCGATATCGGCGAAAGCGACCTGCACACCCAGATTCGCTTTGATCAGCTGTGCGAGTTGCTGAAGGCTCTGGCCAAAGCGTCCCTGCGGATATTCAGCGCCCGCCGCCGGCGTGTACTGCGACGGATTCGCCGCCTTCAGCATTTTCACGGCCTCGAAGGTTTCCTTGCCTGTCCCGTGCAAGACCGAATCCACCGATTGGGAGTACATCGCTTCAAACGTATTCGCGGTCGAACTG
>JADMIO010928654.1_pt1 | contig 18828 bp, 11 predicted proteins | sample 8958161 | NCBI WGS metagenome assembly JADMIO01 (sample SAMN16585339, study PRJNA669376) | soil metagenome | isolation source: Crop rotation soil | place: USA: Cullars Rotation, Alabama | collected 2011 | reverse complement strand
CGCGACAACTTGTCCACGTGGAATTCTAAGCTTAGGATCCCAATGTGCTGGAAAGATGGCCACACGGAAGATGTGACGCGCTGGGCCAAATATACTTCCGCGAACGAAACGGTTTCCCAAATCGATGATCATGGCATGGTCAAAGTCGTTGGATTTGGAGAAGGAGCAATCACCGCCTGGTACCTAAGCCGGATTGACATTGCCTCCATCGCCGTGCCTTTCACCAATCATTTGGACTCAAAAGTTTTCGCCAATACCGAGCGACGCAATTTTATCGACGATCTGATCCTGGAAAAGCTCCAGAGCCTTCACTTGCCCCCTTCCCCACGCTGCACTGATTCCGAATTCCTCCGTCGTGCTTTCCTGGATACAACCGGGATTTTACCTACGGCGCAGGAAACGCGGGAATTCCTCGCGGACAAATCGTCACGCAAGAGGGATCAGCTTATCGAAACGCTTCTTCAGCGGCCTGAATTTGTCGATTACTGGACATACAAATGGTCGGACTTGCTGCTGGTCAGCAGCAAACAGCTCAGACCTTCCGCCATGTGGTCGTATTACAATTGGGTGCGGCTGAATGTGGCTGCCAATACACCGTGGGACGTTTTCGCCCGAAAAGTGGTTACTGCCCAGGGCAGCACTCTAGAAAACGGCGCAGCCAATTTCTTTGTTTTGCATAACGACCCGCGAACCATGGCGGAAACTACGTCTCAAACTTTTCTCGGCATGTCCATCAATTGCGCTAAATGTCACAATCATCCGCTAGAGAAATGGACCAATAGCCAATATTATCAAATGGCCAATCTTTTCGCGCGGGTACGCGACAAAAACGGGTCGGCAGATGGTGAGAATGTGATTTTTGTCGCGACCTCGGGAGATATCGTTCAACCCCTCACAGGCAAGCCACAGCCCCCTGCCCCGCTGGATGGCAAATCACTTCCACTGGAATCTCCGGAGGACCGGCGTGCCGCGCTCGCTGACTGGCTGGTTTCGCGCGACAATCCCTACTTTACCCGCGCAATCGTCAACCGGATCTGGGCCAACTTTATGGGCGTCGGCCTGGTCGAAGCCGTGGATGATATGCGGGTCACCAACCCGGCAAGCAATGAAAAGCTGCTTTCGGCCATGGCCGAATTTTTGGCCAATAAAAAGTTCGATTTGAAACAATTGATGCGCATTATCCTCCAGTCCGAAACCTATCAGCGCGCCAGCCAGCCTTTACCCGAAAATGTGGCGGATACACGCTTTTATTCCCATCATTATCCCAAGCGACTGATGGCGGAAGTCCTGCACGATGCCATTGCAGGTGTGACAGAAGTCCCTACTCTGTTTACCGTTGACCGGCGCAATGCCAACGCGGGGCTGGGAGAAAAATATCCGCTCGGGCTGCGCGCCTTGCAATTGCCGGACACGCAAACGGACTCCTATTTTCTTAAGGCGTTTGGACGTCCGGATCGTGAAAAAACCTGCGAATGCGAACGCACTCTGGAACCAAACATTACCCAGGTTCTTCATATCGCCAACGGAGACACGATCAATAAAAAGCTCGAGGCCAAAAACAGTCGTGTGGAAAAGCTGCTCGAGGAAAAAACGCCGGACGAAAAGATCATTAACGATTTATATTTGAACTCCCTTTCGCGTTATCCAAAAGAAAGCGAAAAGAACAAGCTGCTCGCCATCCTGGAAGCCGCACCGGAATCAGAACACCGCCAGGCTGTCGAAGATATTTATTGGGCGGTTTTAAGCAGCAAGGAATTTATTTTCAATCATTAACGGCGCGCGGAGCCAAACCGGATCACCGTGTACTCTTGGGTTTCGTTTTGAGAAAAGCCGGCTTTTTGAATTTCCCTGGCTATACCGGGCATATGCGCAGCACCCCAGGGAATGATGATCTCCTCTGTCTGAGGCAATCGGGCATATAATTCTTGCAGGAGACGTTGGTTGCGCTTCTTCAGCAAGTCTCCCCAAATCTGCTCTTCGAAATCAGCCGGGGGTTGATACTGGAGCAATTTCCCTAAGGTTTGCGTATTCAAGCCTTTGGCATGAACAAACATGACCAGATTAAGAAAATCAATGGTGGAGGGTGCGAACTGTTGAACATCCACATCGGCCGGCACGAGTTGCAGCGGCGCGGGTCTGAATTCTTTTTGTTGTTCGCTTAAGCCGAGGGAAGTGGCCATGCGTTTGTAGCTGATTCGGTTCGTGAGCAGATGCTGATTGTCGGTTACCCCTTCTATCAGGATGAGCGAGTTGGTTGGGAACGATCTCGCAACCTTCCGGTAAAAGCCGGATTCCGCGACGTGGGCCATTGGAACGAGGCGGACCCGCTTCCCATCCTTTCGCGTATAAGTTCTGACCTGAACACTCAAACCAGAAGGACGCAGGGTTAGAAACCCTTCACTGAAATGATTCACAGCCAGGCCAGCACAAACCGCCAGATAAATAAGCGTCCCCGGCAACAGCAGGAAAACGTTGGCAAGAAGGAAAGAGATAAAATATTTCCAAGTAAAGCGTCGCTCTCCTAGTTGCTGCACAGTGACAAATGGCCATCGAAACTTAAATCCCCGTTGCAAACGATAGAGAAGTCCAAAGCCCAGAACAATCTGTAACAAGGACACAGCCCACTCCACTTCCTGCATCCGGCTGGGCGAATAAATCAGGAATGGAATCATGATTAACCCGGTCACCAGGCTGAACAGACAGAGAGGGAGGAATACCCATTTGGGAATCCCGGGACAAAAGGCGATCAGTCCGTACACGACAATGCCGAGCAAAAGGACGAAGAGAAACAAAATACCCCGCAATATCGTAAACACCTCCACATGGGCGAATAGCAGAAATGAATTCTCTATCAGCGAAGCGATGCCTTCGGCGAGGAACAGCCCAAGATACAAGCTGAGCAGCACGGCCAGACTCTTAGGCCCTTTCCTTACGCTTGGAGGCAGTAAGGGCGGAGCATCGCTTATTGGCGGCGGAGACAATACCGGTGGGATATTGCCAGGTTGCGATTTGTCATTCACAGAATCGATGTTTCTGTCTGGTTCCACGACAGGCTTAATTGTGAATAGTGTGAATCAGATCCGATAGCTGAAATTGACATCCGTATTGCATGCCTGACATTCTGGAAGAGAATGACACAATGTCCCCTGCAATGACAGTTCCAGCTTACGGCAAAAGCACTAAAAATTCATCCTTTGCCCATATAGCAGGTATTGGGTTTCAAATTTCATATCTGCTGCTGATTGCAACGATCTGCCTGATGTTTGATGCAAAGATTTTGGCCGCCCCCACTTCCCCGCCGGATTATGCGGCAGTGGATGCCGTCTTTAACCAGTATTGCCTGGATTGTCACGCATTGCAGGATCCTGAGCACGGACTCGTTTTAGAAAGTTTCCAGGGATTAATGAAAGGGGGCGAATCCGGACCCGCCATTGTCCCAGGCAAAAGCAGTGAAAGCTTACTGGTTCAAATGATCGAGGGCCGTTTGGAAAAAAATGGTAAATCCAAAATCATGCCGCCCGGCAAAAGGAAAAAGCTCACCCCCGATGAGATCGCCTCGGTGAAAGCCTGGATCGATTCAGGAGCTAAAGCTCCGGCCACAACCACTGCGATCAAAGAGTTGGTTGTGCCAAATATTGCGCTCAAGATTCACCCGCGCCAACCTATCATTGCTCTTGCGTATTCACCCTCGGACAAACTCCTGGCAGCGGCGAGATACGCTCGCGTCGAGTTGCGCGATCCAAAGGATCTTCACCTCGTCCGGACATTCGAGGGCCCGAAAGGCAACATCAACTCGATTGTTTTTTCTTCCACGACAAATCACTTGTTTGCGGCCGGGGGACAACCTGTTTTAGCTGGCGAAGTGCGCGAATGGGACGTCAACGATGGCAAATTGATTCGCGTTTTTGAAGGGCACAAGGATGCTATTTATGCTCTGGCGCTCTCGCCGGATGGCGCGACCCTGGCCACCGGCAGTTACGATCAGAAAATAAAGCTGTGGAACGTGTCCACCGGAAAAGAAATTAAAACTCTTTCAGGGCATAATGGCTGCGTGTATCAGCTCGCCTTCCGGCCTGATGGCAAAATCCTGGCCAGCGCCAGTGCCGATCGGACAGTCAAACTGTGGGATGTCGCCTCCGGCGAACGCCGCGAAACGTTTTCGCAATCCCTCAAAGAAGTGCGCGCCCTTGCGTTCAACCGGGATGGTAAACGCCTCTATGCAGCCGGCGCAGACAGCCGCATACGGATCTGGGAAATCAGCGAAACGGCAGCCGAAACCACCAACCCCATATTGCAATCCAAATTCGCCCATGAAGGCGCAATCCTGAGCCTTGCTTTTTCGATCGATGGCAAAACATTGATTTCATCCGCCGAGGATCGGACTGTCAAACTGTGGGAGCCGGTGCAGATGAAACAAATCGTCACGCTCGAACAACAATCGGACTGGCCGCCTGCGTTGGCTTTCGGAGAGGACGCAAGAGTTTATGTCGGCCGGCTGGATGGAAGTATTGGATGCTATGATACGCATACGGGGAAATCCGTTGCCGCAATTGCACCCGAGTCGGTCTTTGCCGATGCGAAAACAGCTTCCCAAACATCGGCTGATGCATCGTCGAATCAAGGCAAGGATTCGAAAAAGCACTGATCCAATTCCGCTTCGTATGAACAAATCTTTCCTGCTAATTTTGAACGCTCTCGCTGTTTTTGCTTTCACCCCAAGCGTTTTCGCGGACAAAGACGCCGCAAAAATCGACAAGCCCGCAGGTCTCGGTAAGCCTGAGGTCTTCGCACTCGAACCACGTGGCGTCAAAACCGGAACGACCAATCGCATCAAACTGACTGGGACTAATTTGATCGAGCTTACTGAATTGATGTTGCACGGCGATAAATTGAAAGGCGTGCTACTGAAGGATCCTGAACCCACCACTCATACCGCCTGGATTGAAATTACCGCGCCACCAGACCTGCCCACCGGGACGTATGAATTCTCGCTCAAAAATACCAATGTCGAAAGCGGCAAGATCAAATTGCATGTGGATGATCTGCCCCAGGCTTTCAAAGCCGCCTCTTCATCATCGAAACAACTTCTCAAGCTGCCTGTGAGCTTCTGGGGTCTGATCGAACACGCAGGGGAAGCGGACGAAATCAGCTTCGAGGCTGGCAAGGGAGACTCCCTGGTTCTGGATGTCGCAGCAAAAAGCATCGGCTCCAAAGCAAATATCCTGCTCACAATTCTGGATGAGCGCGGCTCGGTGCTGGCGGCAAATAATGGATTTGATGGCGGCGATCCTCTTCTTCAATTTCAGGCGCCTGCCAGGGGCAAGTATCATGTTCGGATTACTGACAAAACCGATGCAGGGTCGAAGGAGAATTTCTATCGCCTCTCCATCGGAAATTTTCCAATGGTTTTCGGCTATTTCCCTTTGGCTATTCCAGCGAACAAAGAGAGTGAACTTCAACTCATCGGTTTCAACCTGCCGTCTGGAAGCTCGACCCGTGTGAAAGCAGGCGATCCGGGAGAACTCAAAGTCCTAATCGATCCCAAATTCCATACGCGTCCATTGTCCAAAATTGTTGTGACCGACAGTCCCGATCTGGTCGAAAAGGAACCAAACGACAGCGTAACAAATGCAACGCATATAACCGTCGGCTCGGCAATCGATGGCCGGATTGATTCAAGATCCGGGCAATCTCCCGATGTGGATCTGTATGAATTCGAAGCGCAGCGTGGTCAGTCGCTGGTCGTCGAAACCGACGCGTCGCGCCGTGGGTCTCCGATTGACACAAAAATCGAACTGCTTTATCCGGATGGCAAGCCGGTCGAGCGCCTTCTGCTCCAGGCAGTTCGTGACTCGCAGATTACCTTCAGGCCAATCGATTCAAACACCGACGACTTGCGCGTCGAGAATTGGCAAGAGATGGAGTTGAACCAATTGATGTACTTGCAAGGCGAAGTCTGCAAGATCTTCCGTATGCCACAGGGACCCGATTCAGGTTTTCAGTTTTATAGCTCCGGCGGGAAGCGCCGCAATTATTTCGATACCAGCCCCGTGGCGCACGCGTTGGATGAGCCGGCTTATATCGTAGAACCACATCCGCCCGGAAGCGTTTTGGTCCCCAATGGTTTGCCGGTATTCACAGTCTATTATGCGAATGATGATGAGGCGGATCGTAATCTCGGCTCGGATTCCAGGTTGCTGTTCTCCACGCCAAAGGACGGAAAATATCTTGTGCGCGTGAGCGACACCCGTGGTTATGGTGGTGAACGTTTCACTTACCGATTGTTGCTCCGCAAGGCAAAACCCGATTTCAAAGTCAGCTTAACGAGTGGAGACAACATCACCGTGAACGCAGGCGCAGGGAAGGATTTTACCGTCAGCGCAAATCGCCTCGATGGGTTCGACGGAGATATCCGGGTTGAAACAACCGGACTGCCCCCTGGCTTTCATGCTCTGAATCCGCTGGTGATCCAGGCAGGTCACTTGCTGGCAAAAGGAACGATTAACGCATCGGTTGATGCTGCGGCTCCCGACGAGGCAGCGGCTGCGGCTGTCAAAATGACTGCGACAGCTACTATCGATGGCCAACTTGTGACCAGCGAAGTCAAGAGCTTTCGTAAAATCACCCTGGGTCCCAAGCCCAAGCTCCTTGTAGCCCTGGAACCCTACGATGAGCAGGCCACAAACTTTGTCGAGCGTTCTGCATCGGATAAGCCCCTCGAAATTACAATTGCACCCGGCCAAAGCATTCCGGCGTGGCTCAAGATAAAGCGCAACGGACATGACGACCTTGTCACATTTACGGTCGATAGCCTACCTCACGGTGTCATTGTCGATAATATTGGGCTGAATGGCGTGCTGATCCCTAAAGGTGAAAATGCCCGCCGCATTTTCCTGACAGCCGCAAAATGGGTGCCGGATGTGGACCGGCTCTGTTTTGCCAGAGCTGCCCAGGCGGAAACTCCTACGTCTTTGCCGTTGTTGCTTCACGTTCGAAAGCCGGCGCCGAATTTGTCGCGGGCGAGCCAGTAGGGAAAGAAGAGAGAAGAGCGGAGAGCAAAGCGCGTGAGGCAGGAGAAGCTAGGAGTGATCTACACCTTGACACGCTACATGAAGTTGCAAGCATGGAAACGCGATGACTAAGATCCTTAAGAAAAGCTATATTGTTGTCCTTTCCCTTTTGACTTGTCTGTGTCGCGCCCAGGAACCCACAGCGCCCGCCACGCTGACTCCTGGAGACAATCTCATTATCCAAAATATTCCTCCGATCTCTGTTGCGGCAGCCGAGCGCGCAAACCGTTACACCGAATTTCGAAGCGCTTCTGTTTTCTCTTGGCACCCGCAACGAAGGGAGATGCTCATCGGGACGCGGTTTGCCGATACCATGCAAGTCCATGAGGTCAGGATGCCCGGTGGTGCGCGCACCCAGTTGACTTTCTTCCCCGACCGCGTTTCAGGCGCCTCCTATCATCCCAAAACGGGGGATTACTTCGTCTTCAGCAAAGATGTCGGCGGTGGCGAATGGTACCAACTGTATCGCTACGGCGTTAACTCCAGAGAAATCGCGCTGCTGACCGATGGCAAATCCCGCAACCTGGGCGCTGTCTGGTCGAATCGAGGCAATCTCATTGCCTATTCCTCCACACGACGCAATCGCGCCGACCTTGATTTTTACATCATGGATCCTGGAAATAAGGTCACCGATAGATTGTTGGCGCAAAACCCGGGTGGAGGCTGGCAGGTGGCCGATTGGTCTCCGGACGACCAAACATTGCTGGCGGTCGAGGAGCTTTCTGTCAACCAAAGCTTTTTGTATTTGGTTGATGCTTCCCGCGGCCAGAAGAGCCTACTAACGCCCAAAGGAACTGAAAAAATTGCCTACGCCCCAATTGGGTTCAGCGCCGATGGCAAAGGGATTTATGTCACGAGCGATCGCGATAGTGAATTTCAACGCATTGCTCATATCGACCTTGCGAGCCACCAGCCCACATACATCACAACGCATTCATGGGATGTCGAAAGCGCCCAACTTTCGCACCACAGAAGGTTGCTGGCCTATACGATCAACGAAAACGGCTTGAGCAAATTGCAAGTGCTGGACCTCGTGGCTGGCAAACCGAAAACTCTTCCCAAAATACCTGTGGGTGTCATCGGCGGGCTGGTTTGGCATGAGAATAATCGGGACCTTGCCTTTTCCATTAACTCCGCGCGCTCGCCGCTGGATGTCTATTCCATCGATCTGGACAGCGGCAAATTGGATCGTTGGACCACCAGCGAAACAGGCGGGTTGAATCCGCAAAACTTCGTCGAGCCATCGCTTGTGAAATGGAAATCGTTCGATGGCAAGGAAATTTCCGGCTGGCTGTACCAGCCGTCGAGTTCAAAATTTCCCGGCAGACGCCCGGTCATCGTGAATATTCACGGAGGTCCTGAAGGTCAAGCCCGTCCGTTCTACCAGGGACGCAACAATTACTTTCTTAACGAGCTGGGCGTCGCCATTCTTTTTCCGAACATTCGTGGCTCGACCGGCTACGGCAAGACCTTCGTAGCCCTCGATAACGATTTCAAGCGGGAGGATTCCTATAAGGATATTGAATCCCTGCTCGGCTGGATTAAGCAACAGCCCAACCTGGACGGCAACCGAATCATGGTAACTGGAGGAAGCTACGGCGGTCACATGACGCTGGCCGTTGCGACCCGCAACAATAACCTGATCACCTGCTCCGTCGATGTGGTCGGAATGTCCAGCCTCGTTACCTTTTTGGAACATACGGAGCCGTATCGAAGGGATTTGCGACGAGTCGAATACGGCGATGAGCGGGATCCCAAGATGCGCGCTTTTCTGGAAAACATTGCGCCGATCAACCACGTCAAAGAACTCAAGAAGCCTATTTTCATCATTGCAGGCGCAAACGATCCGCGCGTTCCGAAAAGCGAGGCCGATCAAATGGTTGCCGCGCTGCAGCAACAAGGCACGCCTGTGTGGTACTTGGCGGCGAAAGATGAAGGGCACGGCTTCGCCAAGAAGAAAAATGCGGACTTCCAGTTCTACGCAACGATAGCCTTTGTGGAAAAGTTTCTACTCGGAACGGGCAAAGATTAGCCTGGCCGGGGCGGGCACGAACTTGTTAGCTATGGAACAGCTTCTTCTTTGACGTGGAGGCCGATTTGGGGCTTGGGAGGTTCCGGTTGAGCTGGCGGAGGCTCCAGCAGAGGACGCAGCTTGTGCAGGATTTCTCGCAAGATTACGTCATGGATGACCAGGGTTTTGTCGATTCGGTAAGGCGTTTGAGGATTGCAGCATTGGCAGCGAGGTCTTCGCGCATTTTGAGGAATGCTCGGATGATATAGACGCTCATTGCGACCGCACGGTCACTGTTAAGCACTGTTGCCGCCATGAAGGCTCCATGTTCAGTAAAAGCCTGAGGCAGATAACGGCGACCAGCGTGCCGGCCTCTTGAGGTCACAAATTGTGACCTCAAGTTTCCAGGTCGGCGGCGTTCAACCGAAACATGAATTCTTCGGGAAACTTTGCCGCGTTTCTTTTTACCGCCTGGATTGAGAACCTTGGTCGGGACCCCGGAAATGGGTGCCAGATCGCTATCAAGAATGACCTTCTGTCGTCGCACCTCAACTATGATCGAATTTAAAAACAACTTGTTGATTGGCAATAACAATATTCCATTAAAATGAGTACAAAATGAACGTTAATACAAATATGTCGCACCTTTCATTGGGCGCTGAAATCAAATCTGTTGCTCATTCGGCTGGTTCGGCGTTTGCGAGCCGCCGGTAACTACTCCGGCTCGTCGGCTACGGTTACGGGACGGCGGTAAAGGAGAGAATCCGCGATGAAGACTGCGATCCCGAGCCAGCAGAAAAGGAAGCTGACGAGTTTGGCGTGGTCAAGGGGCTCGTGGAAGAGCACGATGGCGACAAGGAATTGCAAGGTCGGCCCGATATATTGTAGAAAGCCTAGAGTTGAGAGCGGGAGCCGGCGCAAGGCTGCCCCGAAAAAGAGCAATGGAACGGCTGTGCAAATGCCGGACAAGGACAGCAGTCCCCAGGTTGCAGCGGTTAATTTGTCGCCTGGCAAGAATACCAGCGAAACAAGCGCGATTGGAAACAGAAGGATGGATTCAATGGTCAATCCATGCAGCGAGTTGATGTCCACCTTTTTGCGAACGAGTCCGTATAGACCAAAAGTAATCGCCAGTGAAACTGCAATCCAGGGGAAGCCTGCGCCGCGAAACGCCAGGTTTGCAACAGCGGCGGCTGCGATCAGAACGGCCAGCCATTGCCATCCCTGCAGGCGTTCGCGAAGAAAGAACGTGCCAAGTGCAACCGAGAACAGCGGATTGATGAAATAACCCAGGCTGGCTTGAAGGAGGTGTCCGGTTGAAACAGCAAAGATGAAAGTGAGCCAGTTCGAGGCAATGAGCAAAGCGCCGCTGGACAGAAGCAAAATGCTGCGCCGATTTCGCAAGGCCGGCCAAATGGCTTTCCACTCGGCACGGATGGAAACAACCAGGGACATGAAAAGGACCGACCAGCAAATCCGGTGACAAAGCACTATCAAGGGCGGCACCTGCGAGACCGCTCGAAAATAGAGTGGGATGAAACCCCACATAATATACGCGGTAAGACCGTAAACCATCCCTGCCCCGGAAGGACGCACTGATGCTGCAATGGCTGTTGTTGGTTTGTCCTGAGAAACTTCCGGCACTGCGAGAAAGTAGTTGAAAGAGTGTCGTGCAGCAAGGTAGCGGCGGGCGTTGGTAGGGCGGGCAGTCCCTGCCCGCCGACGGTCGTGAACTGTATGTTGCAGCTTCACCACGACAAGCACGGAGTGACGCGCCCTACCAACTCCGGCACAGTATGACGCGCCCTGCCACGACCAATTTCCCCTAGGACGAACCAATTTCGGTCAATTCATGCCAGCGATCGTACAAACGAGTCACTGCCGCTTTGGCGGCTTCCAAATCTGCTACCAGACCCCGCGCTTCTCTCGAACGGGTGGCATGGAATTCCGGATCGTTCAAGGTGGTTTCCAGCTTTTGAACAACGCTTTCTGCAGCGAGGATCGCGGCTTCCATTCCGTCCAGTTCGCGTTGCTCTTTGAAAGTGCGTTTGCGCGGACGCGATGTTTTTTGCCCACTGGCAGAATCAGTTTTGGTGACAGGTGGTTTTGAAACGACAGCCCATGTCCTTTGGTTGAGCGCCTCCCGTTCCTTCTTTTTCTCCAGGTAATAAGAGTAGTTTCCCGGCTGAATGAACACGCCCTCATCCTCAAAAGAAATGATCTGATCGCAAATGCGATCGAGAAAATATCGGTCGTGACTGACGACCAGTACCGTGCCGTCGAAATCGGCCAACGCTTCTTCCAACATTCTCAGGCTCGGCAGATCCAGATCGTTGGTCGGTTCATCGAGCACAAGAACGTTGCCGCCTCGGCGAAGCACTTTGGCGAGCATCAACCGCGCGCGTTCGCCTCCGGAGAGCCGATCGACGGGCTCATTCACACGTTCATCGGCAAACAAAAATCTTCGCAGATAAGATCGCGCACTCAGCCGTTGATCGCCAAAAAGCACGGTTTCGCTTCCGTCAGACACTTCCTGAAGAACTGTGCCAGTGCCGTTCAGTTGCATCCGAGCCTGATCGATATAATTGAACACGGCTTTCCTGCCGATCTTGATCGTACCTTCGTCGGGCTGCCGTTCGCCCAGGCAAATGCGCAACAAGGTTGTTTTCCCGACGCCGTTGCGTCCCACAATGCCTGTGCATTGCGATGGTTTCAGTGAAATCGTCAGCTTCCGAAAAAGCCAGCGTGGATCGTTTTCATTGCCCACCCTGGCCCCGACGTTTACCAGGTCCATGGCCGTGTTGCCCAATTCCGGCGGTGGTGGGATCAGCAAATCGAGCTCGCGTTCTTCTGGCAGCGCTTCGAGCCCTTTTACCTGGTAAAAGGATTCGAGCCGGTGCCGCGGTTTCGAGCGTTGCGCGCGTACGCCGGCGCGAACCCATTCCAGTTCCTCCCGCAGAAATCGCTGCCTCCGCCGTTCGGATTGTTCCGCAATCTGTTGCCGGATCGCTTTGGATTCCAGGTACGCGGTGTAGTTGCCGGGATGTGAAAAGCAGCGGCCATCTGACAATTCGATAATGCGCGTGGCGATGACATCGAGGAAATAGCGGTCGTGTGTGACAAAGATGAGTGCGCCCGCGAATTCAGTCAGGAATTTTTCCAGCCACAAAATGGATTCGGCGTCCAGGTGATTGGTCGGCTCGTCGAGCAACAGGAGGTCCGGCTGAGTAGCTAGCGCGCGGCAGAGTGAGACGCGTCGCTTCTCGCCGCCCGATAAGGCTCCCACTGGCGCATCGAGCGGTGGCGCCCCCAGCGCGGACGCCGTTGCAGCGATGCGCGCCTGAAGGTTCCAGCCCTCGGCGCTCTCGATTTGATTTAACAAAGCAGCCATTTGTGCGTCGGTGCACTCGCCCGATTGATAGCGTTGAAGCCAATCCATGAGATCGGCGGCTCCGGCCTCGATGTTTTGCCTCACCGTCAGGCTGCCGTTCAACTCAAACTCCTGCGGCAAATAGCCAATTCGCAAACCTCGCCGACGCGTGACTTCCCCGGCATCAGGATTTTGGTGTCCCGCTAAAATACGCAATAGGCTGGTCTTGCCGCACCCGTTACGCCCGACAAGGCCCACTTTTTCTCCTGGAGCCACCGATAACGTGACCTCTTTCAGCAGATGTTCATGGCCATACGCAAGCGCGAGGTCGTTGGCAGCCAGTAATGGTGGAGCGCTGGAACTCATGACTGGTGTTACTGATGATTCGGAACGAGGAATTCAAAGCCCTCGCCTTGATAGAAGATAACCGGACCTGAGCGCTGGCCAACAATCATCCGCAGATCGGTTGGTTCCTTTGAATAAGCGCGCAAAAAGCGAAACACAGAGCGGAAGTTTCTGAGCTCGGAAATCGGCGGCACGTGCAACTCCTCATAACCCCAGGCTTGAAAACCAAAAGTGTAAGGTCCCTGATGTTGCGGATCAAAGGCTTGAGGAAAACGTTGGACGTAAGGGCGCAAATGTGAAGGCAGCCGTTCGCCGAAATCCTGCGAAATGAAAATGTTTGCGACGGCGGCGTTCTCGGAATAAAGCGAGAAGGAAAAATAGGAATCCCATCGGTCTGCGAAGCTTAGAATTGGCAAAAGCGAATAGAGTCCAAGAATAACGAGCGCTGGCCTGGAACGGCGAAGCGCAACGAACGTTTGCTTGAGCAGCGGGGCTGGTTTGTTGGTAATTGCTTCTTTTTTTCCAGGCACTCCTCTGGAACGGCCAGGCCGCTCCTTTGCAGTGGAAGATGGAACCGAGACAATGGCGCAATCACGAATGCCGAATAAGGACCAAACCAGACCGATCATGGCGAGGTTCCACGGCCAAACGACCCAATTGTAGTTATATCCCAGGGGGCCCAGGAAAAGTAAGGCGGAAAGATGCAAGGCGATGGCAGCTCCAATCGCAATTTTGCGCAGCCTTGGGCTCCACAGGGCAAGGCCTATGGCCAACTCGACTACCGGTGCACTGGCGACAGTCCATCGAAGCACTTGGATCAAGCCCGTCGGCAAGTGCCAATGTTGCGCCGGAGCAACGAACCACCCAGGCACAACTTGAAAAAATCGAACATTGAATTTTTGAATGCCACTCCAAACGTAAGCAACCGAAAGGGCAACGCGGCAAGCAGCCAGGGCGATTGAATCCGGCAAAAGTGAAAGTAATAACATCACCCAATACATATAGAACCATGGCTGGCCGCGGTTTTGGTCTTCGAAGAAAGTGAACAATGCCGCGACGACAAAGAAGGTGATCGCCGGACGATAAAACCAAATCGCAATCGCCAGAGATAGAAGCATCGCCACAAAGAGACCTCGGTCCAATGGAGATGGCAGGATTGGGAACCCCGAGATAATCGGAAGCAGTGGAAAGGAATGTGAATTTGTCCAGAGCGGCGCTGAAGCCAGCAAGCCGAAAAACAGGGCGCTCAGCAGAGTCAGTCGCAACCAAATAACGGGACGGTCAACTCCCTTAAAAGGCACTTTTATAGACACAGCTCATGATGACTGGAGAAAGAACGGAGATCAATCATAGCTCCTTTGTAGCGGCGTCTCGTGAGAGCGCCGAATTTTTGCGAAGAGGAATACGGCGGCGCTCTTACGAGACTCTCACGAGACGCCGCTATGGCCCCATCTCAATTCTTTGTCAGGAGTGATTGCCAAAAATGATTACAGGGAAAGCGGACTAAGCGATCACCAAAATCATCGATGGTGCATAATCTCAGCCCACAACGGCGAAAGAGAATAGCCCACCGATTTATCGGTGGGTGCAGCGGTTCAAGATTTTCGAAGCCCCTCAGGGGCGAAAGAAAATTCCTTTCTGATCATTTAGGCCGAACGATTTTCTGCCGTCCCTGGCGGGACTGGTGAACTTCCCACGCTTCATCCCACCAATAAATTGGTGGGCTATTTTATTTCGCCCTGATGGCTAAAAAGGCCCTGGATTTTAGAGCATTGATTCGTAGCCCTAAGACAAGCCCAGAAAAATGTGGGTAAGGACAAGTGTCGGGAGAGCGCCGGATTTTTGCGAAGAGGAATACGGCGGCGCTCTTACGAGACGCCGCTACAGCTAGTTAACGGCTCTCCTGGATGAAGGCGATTAAGTCTCGCAGGTTGGCAGGTGTTAATCCCGCTTCCAAACCTTCGGGCATCAAGGACAGGCCGGAGGATTGAAGCTTTTTAATATTGGAACGGGGAATCACGACCTTCTTCTCTGCAGCTTGCAATAAAGTAACGGCTTCGGCTGACTCGGCCTGAAGCAGGCCGATTTCCAACTCGCCGGATGTGGTCTCGCAATTATACGTGATGTAGGCCGGATTAATCGACATATTGGGATCAAGGATGTTCGAAGCCAAATCCTCAACACTTCGATGAGACATTCCCGTCAGTTCCGGCCCTACCCTGTGACCGATCCCTCCGGCAAAATGGCATTGAGCGCATCTTTGCTCGAAAACGGATTTGCCCAGTGAGGCGTCGCCTTTTGCAGGCAGTTTGGGTAGCCATTCTCCCACAACACTTTTGCGATTGCTGTATTCACCATCTCCGATGAGTTTCGCCGCGCGCGCTTTGATATCTGGGCTGCTGAACCATAACAAACGTCTGCGCTGTTCGAGATCCAGGTTCAGCTCGCCCACCGTAATCTGCCCTTTCTCCAAAGCCTCGATTAGGAAACTGTGAAAGGCTTGACGCTGCAGAAGAAGCGTCAACGCGCCGGCGCGGACGGGCGGGGCAAAGGTTCTCCACTGCTTCACCAAAACTTTGGCAATCTCAGGATTGTTGAACTCTCTTAAGACAGGGATTACTGCTTGTTGAATCGCCACCGACTGACTTCCATCCAGCAGTCCAAAGAGAGTATCCTTGACCACAGGGTAATTGCCCAGAGCCAGTAAACTGATATCTGCGATACGCTCGCGTTCCGGCGCCGAACCATCCCGAGCGCGTCGCATGGCATCGTCGAGAGCCTTGCGTTGAGTGTCGCTCTCGGGAACGCCAAGCACCCGTGCCAATCGCCAGGCCGCAGCTACCAGCGCCGAAGACGAACTGCGAGTCAGGTGATCGAGTACGGACCGGGTTTCGGCATCGGCTTGAGTGGAGCTGCTGCGACGAGCCAATCCTGTTTGCAATCCCTTGAGAGCGGCCAGTTCGAAAGACTCGGTCCAACCGGGAAGTGTTATTGAGCGGAGCACCGTTCCGAAACCGGTCGTGCCATCGCGTGCAATCGCAAGATCAGCCAGTTCGCCGACCAAATCAATTTTTTCACTGTTGCTCGCGCTTCCGCCATCCACCTTGAGCTTACTCAGAATGTCTGCCGAGCCCGACGAAAGTGAGCTCAAGACTGCCAATCGAGTCCACTTGTATTCCACGTCACCCAATAGAATGGACTCCAAAGCTCGCCGGGCTTCCGCGCTATTCAATTGTCCCAGCGTCAGGGCCGCTTGAAATCGGACTCGTGGGGAAGGATCGGCGGCGAGAACGCAAATTTGCTTCGCAATTGTGGAGTCCGATAAGCAAAATTCAGCAAGCAGTAGCGCGTTTTCGCGAATGCCAGGCTCCTGGTCGGCTAATGCATGTTGCACTTGTGAAACATCCAATGCGCTCAAACCTTGAAGGGTCCAAAGCGCGTGCAACCGTCCCAAAGCTTTTCCGCCGGAGGTGGCGAGCTGTTTCAAGGAAGGAATTGCGTCCTTCATTTGACGTTCAACAATCACTCGTTGCGCGGTCGTACGGCGCCATTGAATCGGGTGCGACAGGTTCTGAACCAGTATGGCAGTGGAGGCAGAAGCAAGGTTAATAAAATCCGGCGAGGCCCCTTTCGGTCTCAGACGGTAAATACGTCCGCGGTCGTCACCGGCGCGCAAATCGATTTTGGAGCGAATGCTCTCCGGGATATAATCCGGATGCTCGATCACATCCCGCTGCATGTCGATGAGGTACAGGGCGCCGTCCGGTCCCATCTCCAGGCCGACGGGGCGAAAGGAATTATCGCGACTGGCAAAAAACTCGCTGGTCTGTTCGGTGGCAGCGCGAATCGCTCGAAAGATCGGTCCTTGCGGTTGCAGAACGTCCCGGTGCACCAGATTTCCCACCACATCGCACACCAGTACGCTTCCGTACAGTTCCTTTCCATATTGATCCCAGCCGACATACCCCATGCCACCAGCAGCCGAAAAGTGGCCAGATTGTTCCGGGTGATTCGGACGGGTCTCCGCCTCCGATATTGGAAAAATGCGGGACATGTCCTCATGATCGGAAATGGTGCCGGTGCCGCGCAGCGGGGGAAAGCCCTGGAAACGGTGAAGATAGCGTACGGGAATGAACCGCTGCTGGATATGGTTGATGTTATAGGTTACGAAGCTTCTCCCCCATTCATCAAAAACCAAACCAAACCCGCGGCTCGAATGGAACGTGGTCGCAAAATCTCCTGTGCGAGGATCGAAACTAAAGTCCAGGTCTGCAAGAGCGACCGATGCTCCCGGTTTGCGTAGCGATTCGATGCGTCCGCTGTTACCCCCGTTGAGACCGTGCACACGATTGTCGAGTCCCCAGCGCAGGCCGTTCACGTTGCTGTCGCTCACCCCGAGTGTAAACCCTTTGAACATCACTTCACGAACATCCGCTCGTCCGTCGCCATTGGTATCTTTAAGGAAAATGATTTCGGGCGGGCAGGTGACGAGGACTCCACCATTCCAGGGGCAAATCGAGGTGGGGAAACTTAAATTCTCTGCGAAAAGCGTGCTTCGATCTGCTTTGCCATCGTGGTTGGTGTCCTCGAGCAAACGCACGGTGCCACCCGGCTTCCGCTCCGGGCCGAATCCATATGGGTAATCCCGCATTTCGACGACATACATGCGACCTGATTCGTCGAAAGTGAGAGCGACAGGATCGACTACATCGGGTTCCGAGGCGAACAGAGAGATTTCCAGTGAAGAGTTTAGCTGGCAATTCCTTGCGTCGACAACAGGGTGCCGGCTGGAAGCGTGTGCTTGGAAAGGAAATAACAGGTTAATTGCAAGCAGAGATCCCAGAATTGGTACGACCAGTAGAAGCAAGTTCAGAAGAGTGGGCGTTCGGCTTCGCATTTAGCGGATAACGAATTGTTGATGGTGCAGCATAATACACAAATGCGGAGAAAAGCAAAGCTGCCATGGCGCCGCTGTTTATAGGATGCGCCCGACTAAATGAAGGGAAAAGCAATCGGTACGTCACTGAACCAAAATTCATGAAAAAAAGCCCGACCACGGCCCTCGTTTGTTTGCGTGTCATCTTGCCATCTTTGAACTTACACATGAGTTGCTTCCTGCCATGATGCCAAACCCCTGGCCCGGCCAGCCACCATGGAAGATCGCATACTCCGCCTTTCCTAAAAATAGCATAGGCCCTTTGATGTCCTTGCCGAACGTGACGCGCAGTCTCCACGATTCCCAGGATTTATCAGTATCTGGAGCGGCGATTATTAAATCTTTTGTGTCACCCGTCGCGAGTCGTTGGGGATGTGCCGGGATCGTGTGACTAAACGCTTTCCAACCCGTGGGCGAATTCGTTTCAACAATCAAATCGGTGAGCAATATTGCGCGCTGGTCGGCATTTGTAATACGGTAGACCATCCCGCCTGGAGATGGGTTAACTGCGTTCGTGACAAGAAAGAGCGAAACCGAAGACGTAGCTGTAGATGATGCTTGATGGAATACCCAGAAGCCTCCTAAAAGCAGGATCGCTGCGAGGACGGCCATCACACGCCATGCCTTCTTCATATAAGTTCCTCAGTCATGAGCTGCTTAAAAGCCATCTCACAAATAGGATCGAGGAAAAGGCCTCCTCTCCCCAGCCCTCTCCTCCTGAGGAGGAGAGGGGGAAGACTTGCGCACAAAATATTTATGAGATGGGTTCTAGCTTATCAAAAATTGCAATCCTTTCTGGCGTAAACTTTCTTTTGTTCGCTCAATAGTGCTTTCACGGCAACTGGAATAAATCTCATTCTCTGTGAATAGGAATGGGCAGATCGTACAGACGCAGGAAGGAGAGCTTGTCCCAATAGCCACGCTGAAAAATGATCTTTCCTTTCTGAACGTGGAAGAAGCCGCAGCCTCGCAGGCCCTTGGGATCCCGCCACTCGAGGATGGTCCATTCGCCGTCTTGAAATTTATTTTCAGGAATGCACTGCATCTTCGCGGCCGCAAACTCGCGGGAGAACATCTGGCGAATCGCCCCTCTTCC
>JADMIO011040752.1_pt1 | contig 18830 bp, 15 predicted proteins | sample 8958161 | NCBI WGS metagenome assembly JADMIO01 (sample SAMN16585339, study PRJNA669376) | soil metagenome | isolation source: Crop rotation soil | place: USA: Cullars Rotation, Alabama | collected 2011 | reverse complement strand
AAATACAACACCCTAGAAGTTAAAAACATGCGCTTCCCAAATTTGGGAAGCGCATGTTTTTTGGGCAATGTTAGCAAGGAAAGTTTTTGTAGCCGTGCAAATCCTCTTTAGCTCAGGCAGCAGCATATAAATGAGCTTTTGTTCTTATCTTCATCATCAGCAATTTTATTTGGCTGCAGTTCCGGGCTGGACGTTATAAATTCCAGCACAACGGATAGACCCCAAGCCGTTGTGTGCTATGCCGAGGAGTCACCCTAAAAACGATAGAAAAACGCTTAACTTTACTACAAAAATTACAATGAGCTATACTGACAGACATATCGTTGAAACATATTCAGGTTTATTTGAAGGACTTAGTTCTTTGAGTAAAATTGAGTTGATAGAAAGTCTTTCAAAGTCATTAAAAAATGGCAAGACAACAAAAGACAGCAAGTTTTATAAATCTTTTGGGGCTTTTTCTTCTGAAAAATCAGCAGAAGAAATAATAGCAGATATTAAATCAAGTAGAAAATTTAGAAATAAAGAAATCAAATTCTAATGCAGTATTTACTTGACACAAATATTTGCGTTTTCTTTTTGCGAGGAAAACTAAACTTAGACGACCTAATTAGAGAAAAGGGACGAGAGAATTGCTTCATTTCAGAGATTTCAGTTGTTGAGCTTCGTTATGGTGCAGAAAATAGCGACAACCCAACAAAATCTCATAAATCCGTTGATGCATTTGTAAGCGGGCTTTCAATAATTCCTATCTATGGTTCAATCAAGCGTTATGCAAAGGAGAAAGTCAGACTTAGGAAAAGCGGCAAACCTATGTACGACGAGTTTGACCTTTTAATTGGCGTTACTGCAATCGAAAACAAGCTCACTTTAGTAACAGACAACGTTAAAGACTTTGAACGTTTGGACGGAGTGAAAATTGAGAATTGGTTCAAGCGAAAATAGTACGGCACGCAACATTGCATTGGCATTATAAGGGCTTGAAGAACAGATGCCAAATTTCAGTTTTTCAATTTAGCTTTCGGATAAGCGTTGGGCTGACATTCCCTGATTCCCACCACAAACAACACAAAGCCCTAACCCGTTTTGCGCTAACTTTCAGCCGTTTCAATTATCGAATATGAGAATATGGTCTATTCATCCCAAATATTTGGACCCCAAAGGACTTGTTGCTTTGTGGCGGGAGGCGCTTTTAGCTAAACACGTTTTAGAAGGGAAAACAAAAGGATATAAAAACCACCCACAACTTAACAGATTCAAAAGCTCCCGAAAACCTATTGATGCTATCAATAGTTACCTTGCAATTGTACATCAGGAAGCCACAAGTAGAACATACAATTTTGATAAACAAAAAGTAGATTGGAACTTCTGCCCTACTACCCTATCAGTTACAAAAGGTCAACTAAGCTATGAAGTGACCCATCTTCTTAACAAGCTTAAAATAAGGGATCTGAAAAAATATCAGGAATTAAAAAATAAAATCTTTTTTGAACCACATCCCTTATTTAATCTGATTGATGGCAATATTGAGGATTGGGAAATAAGGACGCACAGTAAATAAGCATGCGCACAACATAGCCGCAGTATAGGCGGCCAGTTATATGCTCGGAGCTGAAGGCTGCGCAGCAACTGAAGCATCTCTATAATATGTTTTGAAAAGATCCTTCCTTCGTCGGGATGACAAAGAGGATGACAAAAAGATGACAAAATCATGGTCATCCTGAGCGCAGCGAAGGATCTCTAAAAAGATGCTTCGGTTGCTCCGCAAGCCTCAGCATGACAGGGAGGGTTTGCTGCTACCCGCGCAATTACTGCGACAACCCACTCAACGATTGCGACAACCCACTCAATGACTGCGACAGGCCACAGAATCATTGCCAGGGCCCCCGCAACAACTGGAAGAGTTCTTCCAATGGCCGGAAGGGGTCTTCCAATGACCGGAAGAGGCCTACCAACGACTGGAAGAGGTCTACCAATGACTGGAAGAGTCCTTCCAATGACCGGAAGAGGTCTACCAATGACCGGAAGGGGTCTTCCAATGACTGGAAGGGCATCCTCACAACATTCAGCAAGAACGCATGCCTGCAAGTCTATTTGACCACCAAAAATAATTTAAACTACTACTTTTGCAAGATGAGATATTTAACTTTTTTTCTTTTACTCACGTCGTCAATTTTTAGCTATGGACAAACAGACAGCATTCAAAAAATTCCATTTGCGAATATGGATTTAACTTGGATAAATGGACAAAACAGGCAAAAACATTTCCCCTTAACATTTACAGACAAAAAAACTGATGAGATTATTTTAACCGGCGTTGCTTATTTAGACTCCTATTTTAATTATGACTTTAATAACCCAATTGACAATACACATACAATTTCATCTACAATTGGACGACATAAAGAGTTTACGTTAAATCTTGCCAGTGTTGGGTTAGAGACAAATTACAAAAATATTATTGGAAGAATTTGGTTGCAAACTGGAAATATGCTTAACATTATTCAGGAACAAGATGGAACTGTAAACAGAGGTAGAAACACAAGCACAGGCAATCTTAAATTTATAAGAGAAGCAGCAGCAGGTTATCATTTTAATAAGTGGTATGGTATAAATGTAGAAATGGGAATATTTATGAGTTACATTGGACTTGAGAGTTATGTAACCCAAGAGAATTGGAATTATCAAAGAAGTATGGTTTGCGACTTTACACCTTTTTATTTTTCAGGCGCAAGACTACAAATGTTTCCTTCAAAAAAATATAGAACTGAACTTTGGTTATTGAATGGTTGGCAATCTTACAATAGTTGGAACAAACAATTAGGAATTGGCAATTCAAATTATTATCGACCAAATGAAAATCTTCAACTTGTTGCAAACTTTTATTTAGGCAAAGACAGCAGAACAAATACTACAAGATTTCATCACGACAATAGCATTGTTGCACGTTATTATAAAAATGAACAATCAAAGCACATTTCACAAGCGGCATTTAGCTTAAATACTCATTATGGATTTCAAAATGGCGATGGTGCAACACCTTCAACTCAATATATGCTTGGAACTTCATTAGCTAACAGACTTTGGTTCAAGCAGAATAAACTTGCATTAACATTGCGTGGAGACATTGTAACAAACCCTGGAACTTATTTGGCATTTACACCATCGCCTGTTACACCAAACGACTATACAGATGCAATGAGTAATGACCCTAGAAAAAATTTAACCTTAGTGCAAGCTACTACTACATTTGACATAATGCCAAATGACCATATTACACTTAGATTTGAATATGCTTATAGACACAGTAACAAACCCTATTTTGCAGGACAAGGAGGCACGACTTCCCCTGATGGTTGGACAACAACATCTGTAAGTAACTGGCGACCAGACTTGACAAAAGACGAAAACAGGGTTTTAATTGCTGTAAATTTTAGACTGTAGGAGAAGCCCTGCAGCTAACATTAGCCTTGGCGGTTATCAACCTGCGCAAAAATGGCTCAAAGACAGAAAGGAACGCACACTTGAATTTGACGACATTTTACACTACCAAAAAATCCATCGTTGCCCTCACCGAAACAGACAGGCTTATGAACGAAATAAACAAAATTGAGATTGAAGAGTAGCTTAATGCCGGGAGGCGAAGAAGACGCCCTGTCAAAACGGATAACCACAGAGGGCAGTAAAACCATTAAGTTTTTCTGCCACTTAAGTAGCTACACCAATAAGTTTTGTTAATTTTGCGCGGGTATAAAACAATTAGGCGGTAAAAAATGATAGTGTTACGTTACGGCTGTTGATAAAAATTATAACCTAAAAACATTTTTCATGACATTTAATCCTTCCGGCATTTTCGAAGAACTGGCCACTACTACACAAAGACTGGCAAAAGGTTACGAAACACTAAAAAACATAAAAAAGGTGGACGTAGCCACTACGCCAAAAGAACTGGTATGGCAAAGAGACAAAGTAAAACTATACCATTACCTGCGCGAAACGCCTGCCAAATGCAAAATTCCGGTACTGGTATCGTTTGCCATGCTTAACCGCCACGATGTGCTGGACCTGCAACCAGACCGCAGCCTGATGAAAAAACTGCTGGAAGAAGGCCTGGATATATATATTATGGACTGGGGCTACCCCACACAGGCAGATAAATACCTGACGATGGAAGATTATATAGACGGCTATATGAACAGCGCGGTTGACTTCATACGCAGAAAACACAATGTGCCCAAAATACATAAACAAGGCATTTGCCAGGCCGGAACTTATGCCATGATATATGCCAGCCGCTACCCCGAAAAACTACAAACACTCACTACCTATGTGGCCCCTTTCGACTTTGGCGACGATGAAAATATGCTGTACAAATGGGCCAAATACATAGACGTAGACGCTATGGTGAACAGTGTAGGCACCATTTCGGGCGAAATGATAGACTCGGCCTTTAGTATGCTAAAACCTTCTATGAACATCAGCAAATACCTGGGCGTGATGGACTCAATGGAAGATGAAGCCAAATTGATGAATTTCCTGCGCATGGAGCATTGGAAAGCAGATTTGCCAGCCATTGCCGGCGAAATGTACCGTAAATATATCAAAGACCTTTTTAGAGATAACCTGTTGATTAAAGGAAAATTTTACCTGGGCGGTAAAAAAGTGGATTTAAAAAACATGACCGTTCCCTATCTCAACATCTATGCCACCGGCGATACCATTATCCCCAACGAAAGTTCCAAAGCAGTAATGCCCAAAATAGGCACAACAGATAAACAAGAAATACCCTTTCCCGGTGGCCATATTGGCGTGTTTGTAGGCGCTAAATCGCAAAAAGACCTAGCCCCCGCCGTAGCCAAATGGACAATACAAAAAAGTAAATAATTATTTTCCTTACCAACGCTTTGCTTCCAACGTTTTTAATGTTGGAAGCTTTTTTATTAATACCCCACCCATTGCTCTGTATTATAGGAATGACGAACTTTTCTTTCCGAAGATAAGTGAAGAAAATATAATATTGCTTCGGATAGGGCTTCCGCAACCTGGAATAATCATGCTGGTTAACGCTCTTATCTTAACAAGGTTACGTCGCCTTTTCTTTCTACCAGCTTTTTATCGTTATCTAAATAATTAAGATAGTAAAAATAAGTGCCAACATCAACAGAAGCGCCTCTGAAAGTACCGTCCCAGCTATCGTTAAGATCGCCTGAAGCAAATACTTTTTGTCCGTACCGGTTAAAAATGAGGATTTGGTAGGCAGACATATTTTTACAGTTCATCCTTACTTCAAACTTATCATTCATCCCATCGCCATTTGGAGAGAAGGCTGTGGGTACAAAAGCATTGCAACTACAATACTCCTCCTCAATGTGCACACTATCGCCGAATGTGCCGCATACATTGGTTGCCGTCACTTTGTAGGTGCCCGCACGCGCCACTGCTATTTCTGCATCCGTACTGCCGGTGTTCCAAAGAAACGTACTTGGGGGAAAGGCTTTGGCCTGGAGTATTGTTTTGGCTCCTCTACAAATAAGCGTATCGTTCTGAAGTATGTCCACATAAGGATTCATTAGTGTGACATAGACCGAATCTTTTCCAATACAGCCATCCTTTGTTACCACCACACTATATCTGCCTTCCTGGTTAACGGGCAATAGCGGACTAGTGCTGCCATTGTTCCAAAGATAAGTAGCAGCATTGGCCACAGTAGCATCAAGTATAATGTTATCCCCGTTGCAAATGCCGGTATCATTGGGCAGGGGAATGGTGAAGTTGGTAAATCTTACGCTGAAAGAATCTATATAAAGATGACAACCTTCGTAGCCGTATGCCCAATAAGTACCATCTTGTGTAACCGTTTCTGTGGCGTTACTCGATCCTGTGCTCCATAACCAGGAATGATAAACGCCAGGTAGCGACAAAGTAGCGGAGGGTTGAAAACATAAATGAGTATCCAGGGTAGGAAGTATGGTGGTATCTTTTGGCAGCAATACCCGTGCGGGGCTGCCGAAAGTGGTGCAAAAATTTATGGGGTTAGATAACCCCGCTATCTGCGGCGCATCATTAAAATTACAGGATAGGCCAAGGTTATTGGGGTTGTCTATCGTATTTATTTGCTTCAAAAGCCCTTGACGCAATACATAAATTTTATTATCCGGCGACAGGCGCATACCCATAAAATCTACCGGCGAAGCTGGCGGCCCTGCAGAGCTGATGAGCGTTTTAGAACTTTGAACAGAAAATATATTGGGCAAAAGTGAGAGGTTAAGCTGGTAGACACCAATGCCCGAAGCGCTAAAGTATAACTTGGAATCGTCCGGAGAAAATGCCGTATATAAGCCACTATTTTGCGGGGCAACATCCAGCAGGAAAAAGTTAGACAATGTGCCTGTTATATTATTGAATGTGGCAAACTCCATATTCCCCGTTCCATTACATGTCTTAACCAATAGAGAACCATTATGAGACAATTTAATTGATGCCCAACCATCGCTATTACCAAATTGTAAGGGAGTTAAAGAAACAGTGACCATACCTTTTGACACCACCGGTGAAGGGTTTACGCCATTCGCATCTATCTGAAAAGCCAGGAAATCCAGCCCTGAATATTTATGCGCTACCACCCAATAGCCCGAGCAACTGCCATTAACAGCTGTTTCTATACATTCCATAACACTATCGATCAACACAATATTTTTTTGTGTGGGCGCTACATCGCCCATGCCTCCATTAAGGCTCATATCCACCACAGAGTAATACAGCTTGTGCGTGAGCGCTTCATTAGCATCGGTACAAAATACGTAGTATTGATGCGCATTGGCTGCAGATTTTATGATGGAAACACCTTCATGGCTCGAACCATAATCTGGATTAGTAAGGCCGCCATTACCCAGCATACCCACACTATTGGGCATTACATTCCCATTTCTGTCCCATATGCGCGAGCCTTTGGTATAAAACAACAAGTTGCCGGCCGCATCTGAAATGGAGGAACAACCTTCTACCGTAGTCATATGGCTCTGGAAAAAACCCGGCGGGCTGGTATTGAAATTCAACGCCGCCTGGTCTCCAAAAACCCAGTTGTTATTTTCTCCCTGTCCATACGATTGAATGCCGGCCTGTAAAGACAAGATAACGCAAACGATGAAATAAAAAATACGGAACACCTGCTTCACATTTTTATACTAAATTTTCTACAAGCTCAACAACCAATAACCCACATGGTTGCTGAGCCTGTAGAAGAAAAACTATTGGGCAATCACTACCTTTTCAGTAGCAGCGCCTTTGTCGGTAGTTACTTTAAGCAAATACATGCCATTGGCTATACCCTGCACATCAAGAAAAATCCTTTGATCACCGTTATTAAAATCCTGGTTATATATAGTTTTGCCTGTATAATCGAAGAGCATCACCTTGGCTTTACCTACACCTGTAAGGTTAATACCGGTGGTAGCAGGATTGGGGCTTAAAGTTATATTGCCCAGTGTAGCCAGTCCCTTAATAGAAGTTCCTCCGCTTGCTGTAATCGTTTTGGTTATTACATCAGAACAACCGTTTGCATTGGTAGCCGTCAAGGTAACCGTCCAAGTACCTGCTGCAAAAGTGTGTGTCGGATTTTTTACCGAAGAAACAGGACTGCCATCGCCAAAGTTCCAGGAGCAGGAATAAGTGCTCGCGCCCGGAGCCACCGTATCCGTAGTATGGTCTGTAAACGAATAGTTCAGGCCCGAATTGGTATAAGAAAAGTCGGCTTTGGGTGTCAATATTACCCGCAAATCCACTTGTTGCGTATCGCTAATACTGCAACCCGGAAGTGTTGTGGTGCCTACAACCTGCACCTTTACTGCTCCGGTGTCGGTAGCCGCTGTGGTGCAATATATGGCTTGGTTGCCAGAGGCCGTAAGCCCGGGCAATGTAGCCCAAGTGTAGGTAGTAGCCCCGCTTGCCGTAATAGTATCGCAAGATCCCTGGCAAAGGCCCGCATTGCTTTGAGTTATCGTCATGGGTGGCACAGATATTCCTATGTATATTTCATAAATGAGCCTAGTGGTAATACCGTTGCCATCAATATGAACCTCTGCAACCGGCTCCGTAGGCTGAAACCAGAAAAAAGTACCCATACTATTAGTTATTATTTGCCCCGCCGGGCCAGAGGCATTCATACCCATTGCATTTTTGACCGAAACAGTAAGGCCCATTGTGCTATCTACTTTGATATACAGATTGCTACCCGCAGGCACTACCGGAGTAGCCGCAAAATAGAGGACGACTGTGCTTTGATCGCCAACGCGGAAAGTGGCAAAGGTTGCCATATCTTCATCATAGCCGTTAGCTCTATTGCTAATCCGGAAATTGGAGGTAGTAGCCCCAAAACCGGTATTAGAAAAAGAAACATTATTAACAGTATCAAGGCATTGCGCATAACCGCTCCCTACAAAAAGCAAGGCAAGCGCCCAAGTAAAAAATATTTTTTTCATAAACTGTATTTTTAAAGACATTCTACGCCAAAGGTAGCTTGTTGTATTTCTTTAAATAAGGGTATAAATGCCTATTTTTTTAGATAGTTGTCCTTCCTCTTTACCCTCCTGATGACTAAGGTATCGTCTTGGTTGCTGTTCAGGAATAATGTTGTATCCCTAAAGCCTAACGCTTTAATCCTGAGTACAGCATCAGATGCGTTGTCAATGTTTATTTGATAGTATCCGGCGGAGTCTGTCGCTATTGTTTTTATGATATCGTTGCTGGCTGCATTTTTAAGATCAATTAAAACAAATGATATCGGTTCATCATCTGACTCGGTGATAATTCCTTTTACTACGGTTTGTGCATTCGATAACTTTGCCAGTAACACCAGAAAAACAAAGTATATATTTGAATAGCTTTCATTAAAAAAATTGGAGAAGTTAGTGTTAATAATTGAACTGATTTAAACTTTTAAAAGGATTAAGGTAAAAGCTAAATAATGCCAGGTATCAGGATAATCATTAGACGGCATATAAACAACTCTTAGAAGCTGTTTGAGTTAATTGGTTTGGAATTATTATGTGAATAGTGGATAAAAAGTTTTTTGGGTAAGAGAAAATTAGCGGAAGATAGTTTATGCAAAAAAATTATCTTTTCTCCACTAATTTTCAGTGGGAAGTTATTGAAAGTTTGCTCACCAGCAAACGAAAGCCAAAGTGGGAGCTTCGAAAAATATGGGAGGCGATTAGTTATGTAACGAAAACGGGATGCCAGTGGCGTTTAATAACACTCAGTTACCCACCCTGGCAAACGGTATCGTAAGTGGACGACAGAAGGTGTAATTGAGCTAGCCCATTATACCATACGTAGAGCCTTACGAAAGGCAAAAGGTAAAAAAGAGAGTGCGCGTGTTGGTCTAATAGATAGCGCAAGTGTAAGGATGAGTTCCATAAGCGGCCATGCAAGAGGTATTGACGGTAATAAAAAGGTTAAAGGCAGTAAACGCCATATTATTACCGATACAATGGGTTTGATCATTTGTGTATCAATTCACGCGGCAAATATTCATGATAGTAAAGGTGCCAGGGAAGTATTTGAAAAGTTGTACCAGAACCGTCATGATGAAGAGTTATTAGAAAAAATATTTGCCGATAGTGGTTATGAAGGAGCATTAGGCAGCTGGTTGAAAAAGAAGCTTAATCTTAATATGGAGGTAGTGAAAAGGAACGAAACCGGTAAATGGAAAGTGCTGCCTAAACGATGGATAGTGGAAAGAACTTTTGCCTGGTTAATGAACTTTAGAAGATTGGTGATGGATTACGAACGGCTGGCAGAATCAGTAGAAAGCCACATTTACATCGCTATGATTATTCTAATGGGTAAAAAATTTAATTAACTCAAACAGCTTCTTATACTTGAGTTATTTATTCATTTCAATCTGCTTGTCTTCTTTTCTGATTCTATCGCAGGAAAACAGCCCTATTAGCGTTAAAATTAAAAACGTATTTTTCATAGCAAAGAAATTTTAATTAAACCTATTATTACGAATAATACTAAGCAGATCAAGAATAAAAGCAAAATGCCCCTTGCTTGCGCTGGCGTACCGCCCGTGGCCGGTTGTTTTACAAGAACCTGAAAAATAAATGCTACCCTAAAAATCCATATCTATTAAACTAAATCTATTAATCACAATAACACAGGCGGCATCCAAATAGTCTAGACGGGCTTTTGCATGTTCCTGCAACATACTGAAAGATAAATAAAAGTGGATAAAATAATCAAAAGTAGGTTAGATTCAAAAAGTATCAGGCAGGGGTATTAAACAATTGAATTGAATAATGCTAATGGTTGGAGGATAAAATTTAAAAATAAAAGACCGGCCACTTGGGTTAATTATAAGTAACAACCTAAATTACTGGTATAGATATTATATTTTCGCAGTTCATTTATGAAAGCAATCATTCCTGTGGCTGGCGCTGGCACCAAATTAAGGCCGCATACCTATACCCAGCCCAAGGCCCTGATGCCTATGGCGGGCAAAACGATATTGAGCGTTATTGTTGACGCTTTGCTCCATAAAGGCATTGAGGAGTATATTTTCATCATTGGTTATCTGGGTGATAAAATACAGGATTATGTGATGAAAGTATATCCGGGCCTGCACTGCACCTTTGTAACACAAAACGACAGAAGAGGTACCGGCCATGCCATATGGCTCACAAAAGACGTGGTAAAAAATGATGAGGTGCTCATTATATTCGGCGATACGATTTGCGATTTTGACATACAAGAAGTGCTTCGAAATGAAGAATCGCAGATAGGGATACGCCGAGTTGATGATCCGCGCAGCTTTGGCGTGGCAGAGGTGGACGAAAATAATAAGGTGTTTCGCGTAGTGGAAAAACCATTGATCCCAAAATCCAATATGGCGATGGTAGGGGTGTACAAAATAAAAGAAACTCCCCAGCTTTTTAAAGCGTTGGATATTTACCTGCATGATAGCGCCGATGCCGATGGCGAATACCACCTGACTCATGCTTTGCAAAGCATGATTGAAGAAGGCATTACGTTTAAAGCTTTTAAGGTAAACAACTGGTTCGATTGCGGTAAAAAAGAAACCCTGCTGGAAACCAATGCAACTTTGCTTAAAACCATGAGCGAACAACCCGATTTTTCCATTCCCGAATTTCCCGATACGGTTATCATACCGCCGGTAAACATTGCCAAAGGATGCAAAATTGAACATTCCATTATAGGCCCATCCGTTTCCATCGGGGAAAATACCACCATTCGATCTTCCATAATCCGCAACAGCATTATCGGCTCTTTTGCCGAGCTGGACGAAGTGGTGCTTAAATCGTCAATTATTGGCAGCGATGCTTATGTACATGGCATGAGTCAAAGCCTGAATATTGGCGATAACACCGATATTGATCTGGGATAAAAACTAATGGTTCTTTATAACTGTATCAGAACTCGTAAAAGCTTCATCTCTGCGTTTTCATTAATTACCATTGCCCAATAATGAATTATATTCAAAAGCTTTATTAATAAGCAAATGACGAACTTCAACAACAGAATTACCCGGCTTTTTCATATTCAATATCCTATAGTTCAGGCAGGAATGATATGGGCCTCGGGCTGGCGGCTGGCCTCTGCCGTAAGCAATGCTGGAGGGTTGGGCCTGATTGGCGCCGGCAGCATGTATCCTGATACTTTACTGAAGCATATCAAAAAATGTAAATCCGCTACCGATAAGCCTTTCGGCGTAAACCTGCCTTTACTTTATCCAGATATTGGCCAGCATATCAAACATATTTTAGATGAGCAAATACCTATTGTTTTCACCTCTGCGGGCAATCCTAAAACATGGACTAAAACATTGAAAGATGAAGGCATTACCGTAGTACATGTGGTATCCAGCGCAAAATTTGCCTTAAAGAGCCAGGATGCAGGTGTAGATGCCGTTGTGGCCGAAGGCTTTGAAGCAGGCGGGCATAATGGTCGCGAAGAGACCACCACGCTTTGCCTCATACCACAAGTACGGCAGGCTATTGATATTCCGCTAATTGCCGCCGGGGGCATAGCTACGGGCAAAGCTATGTTTGCCACTATGGTATTGGGTGCAGAAGGTGTGCAGGTGGGCAGCCGCTTTGTGTGCAGCCCGGAAGCCTCTTCACATCAGCATTTTAAAGACGCTGTTGTAAAAGCAAATGAAGGCGATACCATGCTCTCCCTGAAAAAACTCACCCCCGTGCGGCTGATCAAAAACAAGTTTTATGACCTGGTGAGCGAAGCAGAAAACCGTTGTGCCAGCAACGAAGAACTCACCACAATGCTGGGCCGCGCCCGTGCCAGGTTGGGCATGTTTGAAGGCAACCTTGATGAAGGCGAGCTGGAAATAGGCCAGGTAAGCGGATTGATAAACGATATAAAACCTGCCGCAGCCATTGTCCAGGAACTATGGACAGATTGTTGCCAGGCAATGAGGCATCCTTTTTATGAGGGTAGAAAAAAATAGATTGTGAACCAACACCTTGATCCTCGGATTTGTGGATGCTAAAATTTAATTTCGGGTATGCGTATTATCATAAAATTATAGTAAAACAACGTGAGCCTCGAAGGAATCAACACTTACTATTTGCACACTCTGCATAAGAAGAAAAAGCAATATTAAAATGGCACTAGCGGCACTATTAAAAGCATTCTTATTAAAATGCCAGAAGCCTCTTGCAACCTAATAGCAAAAAGCAGAAGAAAAATGTGAGATACTACAAGTATAATTATTAGTTTGGGCTACTCTATACTGATAGCCCCTGTAAAAGATATCTTTAAAGTAGGCGGCATAATATTGATAGTAACTATACCCTACCTTTACCTGCAAAAAAATATAACACTTGATGATGAGCTTGGATTATAAACATACAGTAGCTGAAAGACTTATGCGCTATGTACAGGTAGATACGCAAAGCGATCCTTATTCTTCCACTCAGCCTTCAACCGAAAAGCAAAAAAACCTGGGTAAACTGTTGGTGGCTGAATTGAAAGCCATTGGCATTGCCGATGCGGAGCTGGATGAACATGGTTATGTTTATGCTACTATTCCTGCCAATAAAGACACAGTGGTTCCGGTGTTGTGTTTCTGCGCTCATATGGATACTTCGCCTGATTGCAGTGGGGCAGATGTAAGGCCAATTTTTCATCAAAATTATGATGGAAGCGATATTGTGCTGCCTGATGATAACACGGTGATCATCTCCACCCAAAATCATCCTTATCTCAAAGAAAAAATAGGCGACGATTTGATTACCGCATCGGGATTGACATTGCTGGGCGCCGACGATAAAGCTGGCATAGCCGTAATTATGGATGCAGCACAATACCTGATGCAGCATGCCGAAGTAAAGCATGGAAAAATACGCATTTTATTTACTCCTGATGAAGAAATAGGCCGTGGCGTAGATGCAGTCGATATGAAAAAGCTGGGAGCAGACTTTGGCTATACGCTTGATGGGGGCGAACAAGGGCATCTTGAAGGAGAAAGTTTTTCGGCAGATGGCGTAAGCATAACAATACATGGCATCAGCACGCATCCTGGCTATGCTAAACGCAAATTGGTAAATGCCGCAAAAATTGCCGGAGCGTTTCTTAATGCTTTACCCAAAGAGCAATGGAGCCCTGAAACGACCAGTGACAAAGAAGGATTTGTGCACCCGGTGCATATTGAAGGCGGCGTCGAAAAAACAAGAATTGATTTCATCATTCGCGATCATACAACATCAAAGCTGGCATTGTATGAAGCTAAGCTGGAAAACATATTGAAAGAAACTATTGCTGCTTATCCTGGAGCCCGCTATGAATTTGTGGTGAAAGAACAATACCGCAATATGCGCGAGATACTGGATCGGTGTCCTGAAGTAATGGAATATGCCGAGGAGGCTTATTGGCGCGCAGGCTTGCAGGCCCGGCGCATCAGCATTCGCGGTGGCACCGATGGTTCCCGCCTTTCTTTTATTGGCCTGCCCTGCCCAAATATATTTACCGGCGAAATGGGCATTCATTCCAAGCAGGAATATGTAAGTGTTCAGGATATGGAGAAGGCATCAGAAGTTTGTGTGCACCTGGCTATGATTGTTGCCGAATAAAGAAACCAGCGAATTTATGCTCAACAAAGAAAAAGCTAAGCAAATCTCGTCAACACTTTTTTCATCGCGGCCTTAATCTGCTCGTTACAAAGATTACCCATGCTTCCTTCGTGCGTGTGTCTTGAAATATCAAAATCTTCATAGCTGAATGTCCCTTTTTCTACCTCATTACCTATATTGCGATAGGCATCACGAAAGGATTGACCTTGGTTAACCAAATCATTTACAGCTTCTACGGTAAAGAGATATTTGTATTTTTCGTCCGATAGAATGTCTGCTTTAACCTGTACTTGGGGCAGGGCAAAATTGAGTAGCTCAATACAATCAATCAAAGTATTAATACCCGGGAAAATAATTTCTTTGGTAAGTTGTAATTCACGATGATAGCCGGAAGGTAAATTGGCGAGTAGCAGCGAAAGCTCGTTGGATAAGGATTGTAGCCGGTTGCATTTGCCTCTTACTAATTCAAAAATGTCCGGATTTTTTTTATGCGGCATGATGCTGCTGCCAGTAGTTAATGATGTGGGAAAACTAATGAATCCAAAATTTTGGTTCATAAATAAACAAATATCCATAGCCAGCCGGGCCAATGTAGCGGCAATAGCTGCAATACCAATGGCCACAAATTTCTCTGTTTTTCCACGGCTCATTTGCGCATAAATGGCATTGTAATGCAGATCGCTGAAGTGAAGCAATTGTGTTGTCAATTTTCTGTTCAAGGGAAACGAAGAACCATATCCAGCGCCACTTCCCAAAGGGTTTTTATCAGTAATGCCATAGGCTGTGGCTAACATTTCCATATCGTCTACGAGGCTTTCGGCATAAGCTGCAAACCATAATCCAAAAGAAGAGGGCATGGCAATTTGTAAATGCGTATAGCCAGGCAATAATTCATTTTTGTATTGTTCGCTTAAAGAAATAAGATGATCAAACAGCGTATTGGTTGCAAGTTTTATCTTTTGTATTTCATGTTTCAGAAACAATTTGAGGTCTACTGCTATCTGATCATTTCTACTGCGGCCACTATGTATTTTTTTGCCGGCATCGCCTATTTTTCTGGTTAGTAAAAGTTCAATTTGAGAGTGTACATCTTCCACCCCTGCTTCAATAAAAAATTTATGTTGTTCTATTTCCCGAAGAATTAATTTCAGTTCTGCGTGAATTAATTTTTTCTCCTCGTCGGTCAAAAGTCCTGTCTGGTAAAGCATTTCGGTATGTGCCAGCGATCCTTGCACATCATAAGCGGCGAGCAGAAGATCGAAATCGCTATCGTTACCTATTGTAAATTGTTCTACCCATTGCGACACATTTGTATTGTCTTTTTGCCAGAGTTTCATAAGCGTTGTGTTGAAAATTTTTAAACTGAATTTTAATCATAACCCTTGCAGATTATTTATCAAACCAATGTGTTTTTTTATCCCGTTCTGTATTTCATCCAGGTAAATAAATTCATCAGCAGTATGGCTACGGGCCGAATCGCCAGGGCCTAATTTCAATGTGGGGAAGGGCATCAAAGCTTTGTCGGATAATGTAGGAGAGCCGTAATAATTCATTCCGAGTTTCAGCCCGGCTTGTACCAAGGGGTGATCCAAGGCAATGATACTACTACGCAAACGCATGCTTCGGGGCGTTACTATTGCCTCTATATGTTGCCTTATGATGGCTAATATTTCTTCATGAGTATATAATTCGTTGAGTCTTACATCTACCGTAAACCTGCAACCATCGGGTACTACATTATGCGCTTTATTTTCTGTTTCGATAATAGTAACATTCATTGAGATTTTGCCCAAAAGTTCGGATACTTTTTCAAATTCATAATTATGAAACCAAGCTATACTTTCTATGGCTTTATAAATGGCATTCACGCCTTCGTTACGTGCAGCATGGCCAGAAGCGCCTTTTACCAGTATGTCAAGCACCATCAAGCCTCTTTCTGCTATGGCCATTTGCATCAATGTTGGCTCTCCTACTATGGCGCAATCAATTTTGCCCAATTCGGGTAGTAATGAAGTTATACCATTGGGTCCTGAAATTTCTTCTTCTGCTGTTGCTGCCCATATCAGATTGTAAGGAAGATTTTCCTGTTTATAAAAATGCAAAAATGCGGCCATAAGGGCAACCAAAGAAGCACCTGCATCATTACTGCCCAATCCAAATAATTTTTCATTTTCAATTAAAGGATCGAAAGGATTTTTGGTATAACCTTTTGTTGGTCTTACAGTATCATGGTGGCTGTTAAGCAGCAATGTTGGTTTGTTTTTGTCATAATAAAGATTATAGGCAAATACATTATTTTTACTTCGCTGCGCGCTAACATCTTCGTTATGAAACCATTGCTGCAAAAGCCTTGCCGTGCCTTCTTCCTCTTTACTGAAAGAAGGAATAGCGATCAATTGTTGCAAAAGGTCTACCACTTTTTGGTACAAATTGTGGATGCTATTCATGGGTGATCATCGTGCCGGATTTACCTTGAGTAAGATTACGTAACTGCTCCCATTTGCCAATAACTACTTTATAGACACCTCTATCCAAGGCTGCGAAAGCATTATGCAACTTAGGCAGCATACCCGCATAAATCACGCCCTGGTCAATTAAAGACTGAAAATTATTTTTATTAATGGAAGCAATGCAACTGTTTTCATCTGCTATATCGTGCAGCACACCGCTTTTTTCGAAGCAATAGATTAACTGCGTTTCATAAATTTTGCTCAATGTTTGTGCCAATTCCTGAGCTATGGTATCTGCATTGGTATTGAGTAATTGTCCTTTTTTATCGTGTGTAATGGGCGCTACCACAAGGGTGACCCCGGCTTGCAGCAATTGATCTATGAATGTTGTATTTACGGTATCCACATCGCCTGCAAAACCATAATCGTGTTGTGTATTTGTTCTTTTATGTGCTTGAAGAAGATTACCATCCGCCCCCGATAAACCTATGGCATTACAATCTGCCGCCTGCAATTGTGCGGTTATGTTTTTGTTGATATAGCCTGCATATACCATAGTCACTATTTTTAGCGTCGCTTCATCGGTTATCCTTCTTCCCTCTATTATCTGTTGTGGTATGTTCATTTGCTCGGCTATTTGCGTGGCCAGTTTACCTCCTCCATGTACTAATATTTTCGAGCCTTCCAGCTTTGCAAAAGCGGACAGAAATTTTTTTAGGGAAGCATCATCGTCAATTACCTTACCTCCAATCTTTACAACAAATAGTTTCTGCTTCATATTTTTAGAGGATGCCATTAAGAACATTACTCAATACTGCCTGTGCGCTACACACGCGATTTGTAGCCTGTTGCGTTACCAGGCTACGATTGCCGTCCAGTAATTCGTCGCTCAGCTCCACATTTCGCCTCACAGGGAGGCAATGCATGATCTTTGTGTCCGGCGCATATAGTTTTAGCTTATTTTCGTTCAACATCCATGTTTGTCCATCGCTCAGTACTTTACCGTATTCACGATAACTGCTCCAGTTTTTGATATAGACAAAATCGGCATTATGCAATGCTTCATTTTGATTATATGTTATAGATGCGCTCTTGGTAAATGCTTCGTTCAGTTCATAACCTTCGGGATGAGTTATAACCAAATCCACTGTAGGCCATGCATTCATCCATTGTGCAAAACTATTGGCCACACACTGTGGAAGGGGCTTAATATGTGGCGCCCAGGTCAATACTACTTTTGGCCTTCTATTATCTTCATACTTCTTTAAATTTTCTTGTATCGTAATAACATCGGCCAGTGATTGTAAAGGATGCAAGGTAGCGCTCTCCATGCTGATTACCGGAATACCTACATGTTTCACAAACTGTTGCAGTACGATTTCATTATAGTCGTCTTCACGATTGATCAGTGAAGGAAAAGTGCGTATGCAGAGTATATCGAAATAAGTGCTTAGTATGGGCGCTGCATCTTTGATATGTTCTACAGTTGTGCCATTCATTATAGCGCCTTCGGCAAATTCCATTGCCCAGCCATCGCCTCCGGCATTGAATACAATAGTCTCCAGCCCCAGATTTTGTGCCGCTATTTGCGTGCTTAAACGGGTGCGCATACTTGGGTTGAAAAACAGAAGACCAACACGTTTGCCTTTGCCCAGATTTTTATCTTTTAATGGCTCTACTTTGTATTGCAATGCTTGCACTGCAAGCGCATCAATGTTGGGTACATCCCGAATCGAAATAAACTGTTTCAACGCTTTTGAATATAGAAGTTAATGGTACATAAATAATCAGGCGTCAAGTTCCTGCTGCAATGCATTTAAAAATATATCCGCTTCTTCTTTTTGTAAAGCTAAAGAAGGTAATAAACGAATAACGTTGGGCTTGGCCTCGCCTGTAAAAATTCTATGTTTTACGAAAAGGTTTTTCTTTAATGAATTGAACTCTTCCGGAACGTCAAAACCAATCATTAGCCCACGGCCACGCACATTTTGCAACATAGCATATTTTCTCAATCGCTCTAAAATATACGTTCCTGTTTCGTTTGCGTTACCCATTAAATTCTCCTGCTCCATAATTTCCAGTACGGCCAGCGCGGCTACACAGGCCAAATGGTTGCCGCCAAAGGTGGTGCCCAGCATACCCATTTTGGGTTTAATGTGCGGAGCAATAATGACGCCGCCAATGGGGAAACCATTGCCCATGCCTTTGGCCATGGTATAAATATCGGCATTTACGCTTGCATAATCATGGGAGAAAAACTTACCGCTACGTCCAT
>JADMIO010796613.1_pt1 | contig 18832 bp, 14 predicted proteins | sample 8958161 | NCBI WGS metagenome assembly JADMIO01 (sample SAMN16585339, study PRJNA669376) | soil metagenome | isolation source: Crop rotation soil | place: USA: Cullars Rotation, Alabama | collected 2011 | reverse complement strand
CTTTCCCCGGTCTTCCGCCATCCGGACCGGCCGACCGCCAGCACCGTCGTCTGCGGCTTGATGGCGAACTTGAGAGCCGGTGAGTCGGCCAACGGAAGCAGGTAGGTGTCGCGGAACTGGCGGCCGGTCTGGAAGTCGGTGTCGGCCGGCAGGTCCTTGCGGAGGTCGCGTAGCGTCTTCTTGCCGAGCGGGCTGGCGTTCATCCCGAACGGGGTGAACATCCGCACGAACCCCCAGCGGTTCAGGTACTCGCCGGGGTGCCCCTGTTCGAACAGCGTGACCGGCAGGCCGAGCGACGTGGCGTACAGGGCTGCCTCGACACCCACCGGCCCGCCGCCGAGAACCGCGATCCGGGGGCGGGAGGGTTTGGTCATGGCATCTTGCCCGACTTGTGTTAGACGGGCGGGACGCCCGCGCTCCCGGCAGTCATCGTCTCGGCTGCCGCCGGTTGTCCATTCGCACCGGGGGCGGCGTGCGGGTGTAGGCTCTCCCCGATCGCTCGCAACCGCTCCAACCCCGGTATCCCATACGGGCGGAACTTCTCCGGCCGCTCCATCCCGTCCTCGATGAACAGCGCCCGGTTCCGCCCCAGCCGTGACGCCGCCGGGGTGTCAATCAGTTGGCTGCTGTCGTTCGGGTTCATCTGGAACAGCACCCGCAGGGTGAATTCCCGGAGGGTGGTGCGCTCGAGCGCCCGGTTCAGGTTCGTCAGGCTATCGCACCAGACGATGGTGTGGACGCCGACCCCCGGCCCGTCGCGGAGGATGTTGACGAAGTGTTCGCCGGGGCTGGCCTGCTTCTCCCCCTTGCGGCCGAAGCTGAAGTCGTCCTCCGGCTTCCGCAACTCGCGGAAGCGTTGCAGCCCGTTCACGATCAGGAACCGCGGCGAACGGTCGGCGGTCTCCCCCTTCACCCGGCGGGCCACTTCATCGCCGATCTCCGCTATTGCCGGGCCGAGCGTGTACCGCTCGACAAAGGCATCGGGAATGCCGAGCGCCTTACACCCGCGGCGGAGCACATCCGCGAAGTCGGAGTCTTCCGGCGTGCCGTCGAACAGGGTGATCGACGGCTTGTCGCCGTTCGGCCGCAGGCGGGCGGTGAGCGACACCAGCGCCGCCGACAGGATGCCCAGAGCGGACTCGTCCGCCTGCCCGATGAGCAGCAGGTTGGCCCCGGACTGCGGCCGGAAGATGGCAGCGGTCGGGTCTTTGATGGCCACCGAGTCGCCAAGCCAGACGGTAGGCGGCGTAGCAGTGGGTGTCTGGATAGCTTTCGTCAGCAGCGGGTTGGTGTCCAACTCCGCCGCGGCCGACCCCTCGAACACCAGCGGGGCCGGGCGATTCGGGACGCGGTTGTGGAGTTCGCTTACGATCTGCTCGCGGTGCCCCTCGTCCAGCCAGACCACCTGGAACGGGTCGTTCCCTTCGAGCAACCCGTTGGCGTCGTTGTAAATGGCCTCGCCGGGGCGGGTGAGCAGGCGGGCGGCCGTGTTGTCCTTGCTCAGAATGAGCTGCGCGTCGGTCTCGCTGCACTGGAGGGCGATGCGGACGGCCATCTGGTCGATCGTGCTGCGAGCCAGGCTGAACGCCCCGCCGAGCGTCTGCGAGCCGAGCAGCACGTGAACGCCGAACGCCCGCCCCTGCCGGACCAGCCGGTCGAGCAGCAGCGCGGCTTCCTGCGACAGCTTGTCCTCTTCGGTGAAGAACTCCTGGAACTCGTCCACGACCAGCAGAATCCGCGGCAGCCGCTCGCCCGGCCGCGCCTCGCGGAAGCCGGCTAGGTCGTTCACCCCCAGCCGGCGGAACAAGTCACCGCGCTCCTTCAGGATGCCGTCGAGGCGTTGCAGAACGCTCAGCCCGAACTCCCGCTCGCTCTCGATGGCCACCACCCGCGCGTGCGGCAGCGGCAGGGCGGCGTACATCTTGAACTCGACCCCCTTCTTGAAGTCGATCAGGTACAGCTCCGCCTCGTCCGGGCTGTAGATCATACACAAGTTTGTGATGAGGGCGTGCAACAGGGTCGATTTCCCGGACCCGGTTTTCCCGGCGATGAGGGCGTGCTGGGCGGTGCCGCGACCGAGCGAGAACACCTGCCGCCGCGTGGCCCCTGCCCGGCCGATGGGCACCTCGAACCCGTTCTGGGTGCTACCCGTCCACACCCTTTCCGGCGGCGGGGCGATGTACGAGAACGGCACCTCCACGCGGGCGGCTACCTTGCTCGCCTCACCCACCCGCTTCACAATGGCCGCTACGTCCGCCGAACTCGGCGGGGTGTCGAGTGTGAGCGGGAACGGGGCGAACGCAGGATCTTTCGGAGTGAACTGTCCGTCCTTCCAGACCAGGTTGAACGCCACCTGTTCCAAATCCTGAAGCCGGAAGTCCCGGGGCAGGGGGGCCGCCGTGTCCACGCCGACCAGCGTGCAGACCCCGCAGGCCGGCCCGCTGCTCATCACGCTCACCAGCCGCTTGGCCGCGTCCGGGGTGAAGTTGGTGGGGAAGTTGGCGATCACGAGCACGCGGTACGGCTCGGCCACCTCGCCCGCCGCCCGGTTGTACTCCTCGATCGACTTGTACTGGTTCCGCAGGTACTTCTGGATCACGTTCTCCATGTGCTCGGTCAGGTCGGCCAGCTTCCCCTCGATGTGCCCTGGCTCGGTCCAGATGCGGTCGCTCACCAGTTGCGGGTCGGCATCGGCCAGGTGCATGAACGCCGCGAAGTTTTCCCCCAGCCCGACCGGGTCGATGATGGTGAACCGCACCTTCACCGGCGGCAGCCCGGTCAGGTATCGGAGCATCATCGCCTGAAGAGTGGCCACGGTCGCCGTGCGGCCGGCGTCCTTCGCCTTCAGGAGTACCGACGCGCGGTCGGGGAAGGGCAGGAACGCAGGCACGGTGGTGTCGATGGGCGTTTCGGGCACCAGCCGCTCGTCGGTGGGCCTCCCGTCTGGCAGAGCGTACTGATCGACCCGGTACTTGCCGAACCGAACGCCGAGGGGGACGCTGGTCGCCAGTTCGGCCGTGCCGTCTTTCAACTCCGGCCAGTCGTGGAAGTGCGTCACGCCCTGCTCGATCCACTCGCGGCACTCGGCATCCACCTCCCGCAACCCGTCGAACCACGCGGCGGTGGCTTCGTCCCAGGTGCGGGTGCGGGTGGCCTCGGCGTCGGCCAGCTTTGCTGCGTACCGGGCTTCGATCTCGGTCAGCTCCGCGTCGGAGGTGCTAGCGATCACCTCGGCCCGCCGGTCGAAGTCGTCCCGCTGCGCTTCGAGCACCTCGAACCGCTCGGTCTGCAACGCTCGCCGCTGTTCGGCCGTGTCCAACTCCAACTTGGCCAGCAGGGTGACGCACTGCTTCACCACCGCCTGAATCCGCGGGCGGAAGGTGTCGTCGGCCTGCTTCTTTTGGTCGGCGTGCCGCTTCCGCAACTCCGTCACCTTCGCCACCAGCTCCTGCCCGGCATGCTTCCGCAGCCGCTCCGCCGCCCGCTCGGCCTCCGCCTGGAACACCCCCAGCGCCGCCGCCCTGTCGCGCACCTGCCGCTTCGCCAGCCAGTAGAGCAACTGCCGGAGGAGAAGCCCCCCGAACAACCCGCCGACCGCACCCGCCACCCCCACCCAGAGCAGGTCCGGGGTGCTCACCAGGGCGACGGCCAGGGCGAGTCCGCCGGCGACGAACACGCACCCCGTGGTGCCCACCACCCCCGTGAGCAGCGTGAGCTTCACGGCCACCAACTTCTCCAGGGCGGCGTCGGCGTCCTCCTGGCACTTCTCCAGTTTGCCCTCGTGATCGGAGGTGGCGAAGGGCGGCAGGCGGTCGGGCGAGAACGACACCTGCTCTTGGGTGAGGTTCACCGCCGCCAGCAGCGGCTCCGCCCGCTCCCACCGGGCGGCCGTCTGCTCGTCGGCCGCCTTTGCCACCCGGTCGAGGTCGGCCTTGTGGTCGGCCGCCTCCTTCTCCCCCGCTTCCAGCAACGAGTCGGCCGTCCAGAGGCGGTCCTTGTACTCCGTTTTCAGGGCCTCCTCGGCCGTCTTGTGCTGCTCCTCCGTCTTCTTCTTGGTGTCCACCGCGTACCGTTCCACCTCGGTGAACCGGCGGGCGAAATCCAATCCGGTCGCCTGCTGCGTCTGCTCCCGCTCGGCCGCCAACTCATCTTCCGCCCGCTTTCGGGCCGCCGCGTTCGCCTTCCGCCCCTTGTTCGCCTCCCGTTCGGCCGCGTCCACCGCCGCCTGGAACGCGGCCGGGATGTCCCGCTCGGCGGCGGCCCGGTCGCGGACCAGCGACTGCAACCGCCCGAGGGCGTTCTGCTGGCGGTCGAACAGGGAGCGGTCGGACATCGAAGGCACTCACGGTGAACCGGCGGTGTGAGCCGCCGGGGTACTTACAGCGTCTGGTCGAACTCGCATTGGCGGCGGGCGGAAGCGAACTCCGTCGCAATGCGGTCGATCGCCCGCAACACCTCGCCGACCGCGTCGTTCAGCGGGAGAACCACCTCGGCTTCGTGCTCGCGGCGGGTCTCGTCGCTCCAGAGTTCCCCGGCCGCGTCCCAGCGGGCGGTAGCCGTCTGCCGTGCGTCGTCCAGTTTGCCGCGTCCGCCGCCGAAGTTCATGACGGTGTCTCCGGGGCTGGCGGGGGAGGGGGCGGGGCGACGGACCCGGAGGCGGAGAAGTCGGTCCTGAGGTTAGCGTAACGCTCCAGGGCGTCGATCCGCCGGTCCAGGATCGCCGCCCCGCGGGGCACGTCCGCCTCCAGCAGGTTGGCCAGCCGCTGGGCCGGGCCGTGGAACACCTCGTCCACCACCTTCGGCAGCGTTGTCAGCCACCGCCGACAAACCACCACCTGCTCCTGGGCGTGTTCCAGCCTCGCCACCGCTCGCCGTAGGTTCCGCTCCTCCACCGTGGTGTCGGGCATCCGCCCGTTCACGTCCGGGAACCGCTTCGCCGCCAGGTCGGCCTTCGCTTGCACCACCGCGTCATCGAACTTGCGGATCGACCGCTGCCACAGGTACAGTTGCTCGTTCACCCACTCGATGCCGCGGCCGATCTCCACCCGCAGGCCGACCAGCGCCTCGCCGGCCTCGGAGCGGTAGGTGGCCAGCGCCGCCAGCCACTCCCGCAGCACGTCGATGTCGCGGACGTCTGCCGGCATGGGTCACCGCTGGGAGAGGTACTCTTCGATCCGCTCCGCCTTCCGCAGCAAGAACGGCACGTACTCGCCGCACACCTCGATGAACCGCTCCAGATCCTTCATCGTCGTCTCGAACTCCTCGCGGAACTTGTCGTGCTCCTGGTCCCGCCACGACTCGGCGAGGGCGAGCAACTGGCCGTGGACGCCGACCAGGTTGGTTTGCAACTCGCCGGTGAACCGCTTGAGCATTCCGGCGAACCGCCGCAGTTCGGCGGGGTCGGCGATGGCTTGCGACATGGCTGGCCTGCGGGTGGCGGAGGGGCAGGTGCATTATACCTTCCGGTCGGACCGGATGGCGGCGATGGCGTCGTTCAGCTCCTGGCGGGCGGCGTCGCGGGCGGCCACCGCCCCGGCCCGCTCCTTCTCGATCCCCTCCAGCCGGTCCTCCTGCTTCCCCAGGGTGCGGACGTACCGCTCTCGCAGGTCTTTCTCGCTCGCCCGGTCGCCCAGCGCGGCCAGGTTCTCCCGGATCCGCTTTTGCTCTTCGTGAAGCTTCGCCCGCTCCTGATCCAGCCGGTTGATTGTCTCGTCCATATCGTCCACCTGGGCGCGGACGGCGAACGCACTCTCCAGGGCAGTTCGCACCGCCGCGTCGAAGTACTTCCCGTGGACCCACGCCCCGAACTGCTTGTCGGTCGCACTCAGCAGCGTGACCGACTGGCTGACGGTCCGCTCGCACGTCACCACGAACCTGGTCTGCTTGTCGGGCGGCAGCGGGAAGCGGAACCGCCAGTAGTTGTCCGTCACCTCGTGCGGGGTTGGGGTGTCGGTCAGCTCCCACTCGGCCGGTCGCGGGTGATCGAGGTAGGCCACCTGCTCCTTCTCCGACTTGCTGGCGAACGTGTACGTCGTCGTCTGTGCCTGCCCGTAGTAAGTGGTGAGGGTTCCATTCAGAATGGTCACCCAGTTTACGTTGGTCTGCCGGGTGTCGATCTTGTCGGTCACCCGCACGGCCAACTCCACCGCGTAACCGATCAACCGCTGCTCCTTCGGCTTCAGGGTGTCGAGCATCGCCTCGCCTGCGTAGCTGCCCGAGTCCAGCACCGTCACCGGCCCGCCTTCGAGCGTCAGCCCGGTGGTGTTCTCGAACTCGACGCAGCGGATGGGGTTTTCCGGCCGGGCGTGCTTCTGGTAGAGCAGCACCGACTTGCCGCTGAACGGCTTCAGCACAATGGGCACCAGGGCCGACTGGTTCCGCCGCACCGTCACCGGCCGCTCGATGGCGTACTCGAACAGGTCGCCCACCTGCCGCTCGCGGGTTTGGGTCGGCATGGACGACGCAGCCGACTGCGGCCGAGCAGACCCACCGTATCCACCTCGGCCACCTCCACCGAGGCCGTACATGCTCCCCTTTCGGCTCGCCACCATCGCTCGCTTTCCGCTCTCGAACGCTCCCAACGCCTCGTCGTACTCGCTGTCTGACGGTTCCGCGGCCAGCGCCATAGCCTCGAATCCCGCCTCCACCGTCGGTGGCAGGACGCCGGTCGTCTCCTTCACCTCGATCACCGGGCGGCGGATGAACCGCGGGGTGTAGAGGTCGTGGGTGAACGACACCGGCAGCCCGGCCACCAGCGTCAGCTCCACCTCCAGCCAGTCCTCGTCGGAGGTGTTATCCACCACCGCCCACCCCTGCACGAGCGGGTCTTTCTGCCCCTCCTCGCTCAGCAGGATGCGGTAGGTCGCCTTCCAGACGGGGGCTTCGAGCAGGTAACTGACCGCCAGGGTGCGGTCGCCGTCGCCTTCGGCTAGCAGGGTGAAGGTGCGGGCGTCCTTCTTCTTCGCCGCGAGCTGCGTCTTCAGGTAGAAGTCGAGGTCGCGTTTCAGCCCCTCGTCGAGCAGTTGCACCTCCACGTCGAACAGGTCGAACGTCCGCACCCCGCCGCCGTCGGCCAGCACCGAGAGTCGGAACTGCCTGGTGTTGCCGGCGGCGGTGGCAGTGTCAACGGTGTCGATGCCGAGCAGCACACCGAGTTCGGCGGCAGTTGACCCGGTCGGCTTGATCGACACCCGTGCCCCCTTGAGCTGCGGGAGCAACCCGACCAGACTCCCCTCATCCGGGATAGTGAGGGCGATCTCGGCCAGCAGTTGCTCGACCGGCGTGGTGCTGTCGTACCCCACCGCCGACACCAGCCCGCCGTCGCGGTCCAGGACGGTGAGCGACTTCAGCACGTCACTCACCTCCCGCTGCTTGAACGTGAGGGTGACGGCCTGCGACCCGCTCACCGTGCCCACCCGCTCGAAGTGCCCGACCCCGTGCTTGTAGAGGACGACCCGCGAGATGGGGAGGGTGGACATTGACGGCTCCGTTCGGGTGAACCGGCGGCGTCAGCCGCCTGGGTTGCATTCCACCCAGCCGGCTGACGCCGCCGGTTCACCTTCGGTTGATATATCTACTCTACCCCCGGCCTCCTCTCACCTCCCGCCGGCACCGCACCCAGCCGAGACCCCGCCGTGACCCCGCGCGAAGTGCTCGCCCTCATCCGCGAGAAGGACGTGAAGGCCGTGGACCTACGGTTCATGGACTTCCCCGGCCTGTGGAAGCACCTGACCGTGCCGGCCGAGATGCTCACCGAGGAGCGGTTCGAGGACGGGTTCGGGTTCGACGGGTCGGGCCTCCGCGGGTGGCAGAAGATCAACGAAGCCGACATGCTGCTGGTGCCACAGCCGGACACGCACTTCCTCGACCCGTTCACGAAGGAGATCACACTCAGCATCCTGTGCAACATCCAGGACCCGAACACCCGCGAGGATTACACCCGCGACCCGCGGAACGTGGCGCGGAAGGCCGTCAACTACATGAAGCAGACCGGGTTCGCCGACACCGCCCACTTCGGCCCGACCCTGGAGTTCTTCGTGTTCGACGACGTGAAGTTCGACCAGACGCCGCACTCGGCCTTCTACTACGTGGACAGCGGGGAGGGGTTCTGGAACAGCGGGCGGGACGAGCGGCCGAACCTGGGGTACAAGATCCCGGCCCGCCAGGGGTATTTCCCCTGCCCGCCCGCCGACGCCCTGTACGACCTGCGGACGGAGATGATGCTGGCGATGACCCAGTGCGGGCTGCAGGTGGAGAGTCACCACCACGAGAAGGCGACCGGCGGGCAGTGCGCCATCGACATCCGCTTCGCCGACCTGCTGGCGATGGCGGACAACGTGCTGAAGTACAAGTACGTGGTGAAGAACGTGGCCCGGCGGCACGGGAAGACGGCCACGTTCATGCCCAAGCCGCTGTTCGACGAGTACGGCAGCGGGATGCACGTCCACGCGTCGCTCTGGAAGGGCGGGACCAACCTGTTCGCGGGTAACGGGTACTCGGGGTTATCGGACGCGGCCCGGTACGCCATCGGCGGGATTCTGAAGCACGCCGCGGCTCTGTGTGCCATTACCAACCCCACCACCAACAGCTACAAGCGGCTGGTGCCGGGGTACGAGGCGCCGACCAGCCTGGCGTACAGTCAGCGGAACCGCTCGGCGGCCGTTCGCATCCCGGTCTACTCTTCCCGCCCGCGGTCGAAGCGGATCGAGTACCGGCTGCCGGACGGGTCGGCCAACCCGTACCTGGCGTTCGCGGCGCTGCTCATGGCCATGCTCGACGGGCTGCGGCACAAGACCGACCCCGGCGACCCGCTCGACAAGGACATCTACGACCTGCCGCCGGAAGAGCTGAAGGGTGTGCCCCGCACCCCGGCCACGCTCGACGACGCATTGACCGCGCTCGAGCAGGATCACGAGTTCCTGTTGCAGGGCGGGGTGTTCACCGAAGATGTGATCGAGACCTGGGTACGGTTCAAGCGAAGCGAGGAGGTGGCGGCGGTGCGGGTCCGCCCGCACCCGTATGAGTTCGCGCTGTATTTCGACAGCTAGCGCTGGTTCCCCTCTCCCACGGCGGGAGAGGGGTCAGGGGTGAGGGCGACGGCGGTCACTTCCCTTTCCGCGTTAGCCCGCCTTCGGCCACCTTGATGACCGTCACCCACTCGCCGCTGGACGTGTCCTGGGCGAACTGGAGTTGGCCCCGGACGGTCACGTCCTGGCCGTCCTGGAAGGCGGCCAGGTCGGTGGCATTCTTCACCACGCAGGTGGCCTTGAGCGGCACCTGGTCGGCGGCGCAGCAGGTCATCTTGAAGTAGAAGAGAGAGAACTGGGTGTCGTTGAGCTTCTTCATCTTTCCGGTCACACGGATCGTCATGCCTGTAAACGCCTCGCGGCTCGGCTGCGAGTACGCCGCCGCCGCCACCGTCTCGAAATCCCCCGCGAACTCGCCGGTGTCGGCGATCTCCTTCAGGTCACCCACCTTGTGCCCCTCACCGCCTCGCACGAGTAGATAGTCCGCACTGAACGTACCGTTCGGCAGGCCCATCACCAGGATTACGATCGGCAGGAGCAGCACCACCACCCGCCAGTAGATGTTGCCGTGGGCGTGGTCCTCGGCGGAGTGGTCGCCGTGGTCGTGATCGTGGTGATGGTCGTGGGCGTGCGACGGGCGGTCGCACGCCTCGCCCGGCTTGTGGTCGTGGTGATGGTGATCGTGAGAGTGGTCGTGGTGGTGATGGTCGTGGGTGTGCTCGGCCCCGGCCGACCGCCACAGGGCGATGCCGCGGATGACGGTGACGGCAAGCAGCAGCAAGCTCCCCCCGAGCACCCAGGGGTGGAACCCGGGTACGAGAAGCACGCCGAGCTTCGTCAACGGCTTCCCGGTGTCGTCCGTCACGCCCTGGCCGGCAGCGAGCGTGTACATCAGGATGCCGGCGACGCCGAACGCCCCGCAGATGAAGATGGTGAGCAACTGCTGGAGGTAGTAGTCGCTGCTGCTGCCGTGGTGGTGATCATGACCGTGGTCGTGTGCGTGCGTGTGCCCGTGGGTGTGGGCATGGCCGTGCGAGTGCGTGTGATGTTCGGGGGCGTGGTCCATGAGTGCGACCCTCACTTGTTCGAGGTCGGGGTGGTGCCGGTGTCGGGGGTAGTGGTCGGGGTCGTGGGCTGCGTGTTCACCGGTTGCCCGGCCGGTTGCGTGGTGGAGCCGACCATCACCGGGTTGTACACGAAGTGGACGAGGGTGGTGTACAGGAACACCTGTACCGCCGTCGCGGTCACGATGGTGAGGATCAGCTTCGGGCGGAACACGCGGGTGTACATGAGCAGCAGCTTGAGGTCGAGCATCGGCCCGAACACCAGGAAGGCGAGTTTGGCCGACACGCTCATGGTCTTGAAGCTGGCCGCCAGGAAGGCGTCGGCCTCGCTGCACAGGCAGAGGACGAACGCCAGCAGCATGAGCAGCGGGACCGCCAGGGCGGGCGACGTCTGCGAGGTGTCCTGCACCCACTGGATCAGCCGCGGGTCGGACTTCACCAGAGCCGACAGGAGCGAGCCGATGATGAGGAAGACGGTGATGTCGATGAAGTCGTTCAGGGCGGTGGACGAGATGTTGCTCGCCCGCTCCCACACGGTCCGCTTCGGCTCGGCGGCCGGGACCGACTCCACCATGCCGAGCGACAGCCCGCCCTTCGGCGGGGTGGGGGCCGGGGGCAGGGCGGTGGGAGTGAGCAGCGCCTTCTCGCCGACGCGGCCCGCCACGAAGTGCACTATCAGCCCGGTGACGCACGCCACCAGATACCCCAGCCCGGCCCGCAGCAGCAGCACCGGCCAGCCGATGGACACGCCGTTCACATCGGCGTGCGGAAAGAAGGCCACCGCGGTGCTGCCCAGCACGATCGGGTTGACGATCGGCCCGGCGAGCATGTACGACACGCAGCACGACAGCGGCAGCCCCTTCTTCAGAAGCCGCCGCATGACCACGACGATCCCGCACTCGCACATCGGGAAGATCAGCCCGAGCGCCCCGCCGATGAGCACGGCCGGCAGGAAGTGCTTCGGCAGCAGCTTGCTGAGAGCCTGTTGCGGGAGCAGTTCCTCCAGCACGCCGGCGATCATCGCGCCGACGATGATGAACGGCAGGGCCTCCCACACGATGCTCAGGAAGTTGAGCACGAAGTTCTGGATGTCGGCGACGTTCACGAGGTGCTTCCTGGCGGCGGGTAAACTCTGTACGGCCGACCACCCCGCCGGGTTCAGTGGCGGTGGTATTCTCCGGGGCTGTGGTCGTGAGAACAAGTGGCCGGGTCGTGCGGCAGGGCCGCGCCGAAGAACCGCCGACGCACGGCCCGGACGACCAGACTGACGAAGAACCAGCCCACGCACGTCAGCACGACCGCCCCGGACGGCCCCGGCGACAGTTCCACCGACCCGACGGCGATGACCGAACTGCTGCTGACGCGGTAGCCGATGATGGCACACACCACGCACCCGGCCAGGGTGAACCAGAACATCCGCCGCAGGTTACGTGACACGTTCGCCGCCGCTGCCGCCGGCACCACCAGCAGGGCGTTGATGAGCAGCACCCCGACCGCGTACACGCTCAGGTTCACCACCACCGCCAGCAGTACCACGAACAGGTAGTTGTTCCACCGCACCGGGATGCCGCGGCTGTTCGCCAGGCTGGGGTTGAAGCTGCCGAGCAGGAACCCGTTGTACCCGAAGGCGATCACCAGCAGGGTGGCTACCGCCATGCCGAACAGCATGAGCAGCCGCACGTCATCCAGGAACAGCAGTTGGCCGAACAGGATGTCTTCGAGCGGGATGCGGGCCTTCTCCTGGAGGGCCGGGAGCAGGAGGCCGGCGAACCCGAGTGAGAGGGCGAAGAAGACGCCGATGACGGTGTCCGACGTGAGTGCCGTTCGCTCCTGTATCACCGCGATCACCAGCCCCACGACTGACCCCACCGCCGCCATCACGACCGGGATCGTCCAGCGGTACTGGTCGGCGGCGACCGCGTTCTGCACGCCGGCGAACACTACCATGCCCAGGATGGCCAGCGTCACCCCGGCCATCGCCGTGTGCGCCATCGCGTCGGAGAAGAACGCCATCCGGTTGCCGATGACGAGCGACCCCATCACCCCGCACGCGACGGCCACGAACAGCAGCCCGGCCACCGCCCGCACCTCGTAGGCCGAGGTGCCGAAGGCGGCGGCCGTGTTCATCACCAACTGGTTCACCCAGTCGAGCATCGGGGGCACCTGCGTTGGCCGGCTACATCCGCCCTGCTGCCGCGTGCAACAACTTCATCGCGTCCACCGCTTCGTCGGCGGTGATGACCAGCGGGGGGGCAATCCGAACCACCTTCTTGGCGAGGGGGCCGAGCAAGTGGACGCCGTCGGCGTAGGGCGACTCTCCCCGGTATGCTTCCAGTACGAACTGGTTGGCCCGCTCGTTCGCCGTCTTCCCGCCGTGGTCGTTGAACTCTACCCCCCAGACCATGCCGTCTTTCTCACCACGCACGGCCGTCACGAACGGGAACCGCTTCAACTCGCACAGCCCGGCCTCGATCTGCCGTGACACCTCTCGCATCGGACCGAGGACGTCCCGCCGCTCGAACTCGTCGAGCGTGGCCAGCACTGCCGCACACATGAGCGGGTTGGCGCTCCATGTGTCCGACCCCTCGCCGTAGTCGAGCGCGGCGAAGATGTCGGCCCGCCCGACCGCCGCCGCCACCGGTACGCCGTTGCCCAGCCCCTTGCCCAGCACCACAATGTCCGGCTCGATGCCGTAGGTCTCGAACGCGAACATCTGCCCTGTGCGTCCGAAGTTGCTCTGCACCTCGTCGAGGATGAACACCACGTCGTGCTCGCGGCACCACGCTTCGAGCAGTTGCAAGTACGCCTTCGGCGGGTGGTACGACCCCCCGCCGCCGAGGTACGGCTCGGTGATGAGCGTGCCGACCTTCCGCCCGAACTGGTGGTGTAGGGCGTCGAGTTCGCGACGGTAGGGCAGGGGGTCGAAAGGCTCCTCTCGGAGTGTCACGTCTCGGCACTCGGCCATCGGGAACGAGATGAACCGCACCCGCGGGTCGCGCTCGGGGTCCGCTTCTGTACCGGTGACGGCGTTCGCCAGCCCCTTCTTGCCGTGAAAGCCGTACCGGGTGGCCAGGATTATCGGACGCGCCCGGTCCCGCGCCTGTGCTGCCCACAACGCCTTCTGGATCGCCTCCGACCCCGATGCCGCCCATAACACCTGCTGCATTCGACCGCCGTAGGGCTGATTTTTCAGCAGTTTCGCCAGCCTTCGGCTCGCCTCGACCTCGACCGCCGTGACAGCGTTGTAGGTCGTCATCGGCAGGGCGGGGGAGTAGTTCGGCGCGTTAACGTTATCGGACGCGACCGATAACGTTGACCAGCCCATCAGTCCGGTGAACTTCCGCAGCCACGAGGTCGGGTTGTGCCCCAGGTTCGCCACCAAGACGCCGGAGGTGAGGTCAACGAGGCGCTTACCTTCGGGCGTCCAGTGGAAGACGCCGCAACTGCGGGCGATGACCGCCTGGGTCGGGGTGAACGTGCGGAGCGACCGCGGCTCGACGGTGTTGGCCGCGCCTCGGACCTCATTCGACTCGTGTTCGTCGGGGTGAGAGGGGAAGGCGGAGAATCCCATCGTCACTCCTGCGGTAGTTCGCGGAGGTACTGTGGCGGGACGTAGTCGGTCAGCCAGACGCCGTTGGCGGCGCGGTAGAAGGCAACCCCGTCGCGGCTCATGCTCATGGTATCGATGACGAACACGAGTGGTTTCCCGTGTCGCTTTCCGACCACGATCGCGGTCTCCACGTCGGCCGATAGGTGGACGTGCTGGCGGCTCATTTTGAGCAGCCCCGCGGCCAGGATCGGCTCGCGGAAGCGGGTGGCGGTGCCGTGGTAGAGCAGGGGAGGGGGTGTGACCGCTTCGAGCGCCAGATCGACCTCGACCGAGTGCCCCTGGTTGGCGCGGATCAGTTGCTTCTCGACATCGACCGCGAACCGCTGTTTCGCACAGAGGCGGACCACCTCGTCGAGTTCGTCGCGGGTGAATCGGAACCCGTGCGTCGCGGCGGCGGAAATGAGTGCGCCGATTGGCACCCAACCGCCTTCACCGAGCGTCAGGCCGATCGCTTCCGGGGTGTGCCGCAGGTGTTTGGAGATGTACTTGCTAACGGTGGTGCGGCGGGCGTCGGTCACGGCGTCACTCCTTTATCAGACGTGACGCCCGTAGAGGCAATCGGGTTCGCTCACACCCGGTTTGAACAGCCACAAGCCAGGCGACGGGTCGTTCACCATCACGACGGCATCCGGGTCGCCGGCGGCCTGCGCTTGCAGGATGGCTTCCAGCGCCTGCACCACCGCGACGACGTTGCGGTCGGCCCGGATGTCGTTGTAGCTGAGGGCGTTCGTCTGCTTCAGCCGCTCGGAGCGGCCTGCCGGGTCGCCGTCTTCGACGAATGCCACCTCCTGGAAGAATCGCTCGATCACCTCGATGCCGTACCCGCGGTGGGTCCGCTCGCCCCACGGCTCCAGGAACGCTGCGTTGTAGTGGTGGTTGGGAGTGTTCTTCAGTTCGTGAGGCGTGCGGCCCTCCACGGCCATCTCCACGCCACGCTTCCGCTGGTGCGCCAGCCAGATGCCGTTGTCGAAGCGGAACTGCACCTCCTGCTCGACGTAGCCGGGGAAGTTGTCCGGGTTCACCCAGGTGGTGTGAACGTCGAACGCCGCCTCGCGGCCGTTCGGGTGGGTGTACACCATCCGCAGCAGCACCGAATCCCACGTCGGCGGGGCAGGGGGGGGCCGCCCGACCAGTCCCCGCTGCCCGCTGGCGGTGACCCGCGAGAGCTTCCAGGTCGGTCCGAAGGTGAAATCGATGAGCTTGACGTAATGGACGGCGACGTAAGTGGCCGGGTTGCGGCCCGTTACCCATTCGTCGAACTGCCCGCTGGCGATGCTTCGTGGTTCGAGCAGCGAGCAGTACCCGCTGTTCACGTGATTCAGCACGCCGTCGGCGACGTGGGTGCGGAGTTTCTTGTGATCCGGGTCGAGCAGCTTGTGGTACACCACTTTGCAGAGTATACCGTTCGCGTCCGATAACGCCGTCAGCTCGTCCAACTCGGCAAGAGAGAGGACCGACGGCTTCTCGATCAGGACGTGCTTGCCAGCCGCCAGCGCCTTCCGCGCCGGCTCGAAGTGTCGATCGTCCGGCGTTGCGACGCACACCACGTCCACGCCGGCTGCGATCAGTTCATCGACCGCGTTCGCACCTGCGAAACTCTGGAACCCCCTGGCAGCCACCCGTTGGTACTTTTCGGCTCGCGAACCGGTCCGCGTCGCCACGGCGGCGAGAAGTGCCAGGCAGGTTTGGTCGAGGGCGTGGCGGTAGGTCTCGTCGAAGATCATCCCGAGGCCGACCATCCCAACTCGGAGGTGGCGGCTTGAGGTTTGGGTGAGGTTGATCATGAAAATGGCCGGAACGAAACATAATCCCCATTATCGGACGCGGTTCTTTCCACCAAACCTACACGCTCAATCCCAAGCTCCAGCACCCACCGAGTGGGATCGAGGTCATCCGCGTAGATCACTGTTCTAATACTGCAACTCCTCATCCACCTCGATAGCCAAGCCGTGGTGTCCGAACAAGTCGCCACACCCATAAGTGAACTCGACTGGTACGACGTCGCTGTCGGACACGACGAACAATTCCCAGTTTAGCCACCGGCACCTCAACCCAAACTGCCTCGGCAGGTCAATCTCTCTCTGCCGGAAGGTAGGCGATGTGATCCGACACACTTTTGAGAGTCTTCCTCCCACACGAGCGATCAGAACACAGAGTGGGTCAGTTCGGGTTTGGGCAAAGATCCCCCCTGCTCCGTTGTGGAGTACGAACCTCTTTCAGGGGAGTCTGGTAACGTCGAGAAGTGCGTCGAGGTCGAGTGCGGAAGAGAGGACTTGAACCTCCACTCCCTTGCGGGAACTAGAACCTGAATCTAGCGCGTCTGCCAGTTCCGCCACTTCCGCATCTGGGAAGTAGTGTAGCGGTGACCGGGCGACCGTCAAGGACGAAGGGGCGGGCAGCAATCGTTCGCTGCCCGCCCCTCCAGGTACAGCCGAGGTCACGTTACGACCCGCTGCCACCCGGCCCGCTGCCGCCTGTGCCGGGACCGCCGGGACCGACCGGGGGCTTCGGCCCACCACCGCCCGGCTGGTTGCCGGTTTCCGGTGCGGCGAACTTCTTCAGCGGGATGGTCTCGTAGGTCGGCGTCTGCTGCTGCGTGAACGTCATCCAGTCCTTGGCGAACGCCTCGAACGCCTCCTTGTCCACCTCCTGGGTGCCCGGCTTCAGTAGCCCGAACGACTCGCAGAACAGCTTCAAGGACACGTTGCGGTCCACCCGCATGTCCCGCGGCAGGTCGTTCAGCTTGCTCAGGTAGGAGTGCAGCTTCGACATCTTCCCGTTCTTCGTCACATAGAAGGTGAGTGCCCACGCGGTGGCCTTCGCCTTCTCGTCCAGTTCGGCAGGGGACAGCGGCGGGTTGCTCACGTTCGGGTCGATGATGCCGTCACCGGGGACGCTGGGACCGCTGTCGCCACCGCCGGGAGGAACAGGACTGCCGGGACGCGGGCGACCGCCACCCGGGAAGACCGGACCGCTACCCGGCGGCGGACCTTGAGCTTCCTCGGGCGGCTTGCCCCCGCCGCCCGGAATAAGCGGTGGGGGGGAAGCCCCGTTTTTCGGAGGCTTGGGAGACTCCTGTTGTCCACCGCCCGGAGGGGGCGTGGTTCCGCCGTGACCGGGCGGAACGATCCCACCGTTCCGGGGCGGCTGTCCGTCGCCGCCCGGTTTCACACCGCCGCCGGGAAGGCCGGGCATCGGGTCGGTGAGCGAGATCTTGCGGTCCGGGTCGATGCCGCTGGCCGTCGCGTCGAAGTACTTGTCGGTGAGCACGTTCATCAGCACGGCCGCCGCGTCGATACTCTTGTTCTCCTTCCCGTCCTTCTTCGCCGGGAAGAAGGTCTGGAATTGCTGGAGCAGCTCGTAGTTGGCGGCCCCGTGCCCGGTCATCAGGCCGACGACGATGCCCGGGGTGTCCTTGGACACCTCGACCACCCCCCCGCCCTTCGGGTGCTGGAGCAGGCTGCCGATCCCGCTCTCCACCCACTTCGGCAGCCGCACGTGCTGCGGAACGAACCCGAGGGAGACGAACAGTTGCCGCGACCCCTCGCGGCTGACGGCCGAACGCAGCCCCTCGTCCTCCAGCGCCTTGCGGACGAGCGCGTAGGTGCTGGCCAGGGCGATCTCCTCCGGCTTCTGCTTGTCCTTCAGCGGCGGGTGCTTGCCGGCGAGCAGGTCCTTGCGGTCGAACCCTTCCAGCTTGGTGGCGGCCACCGAGTTGAACGTCCGCCCCAGCTCGTCCGTCCGCTCGGGGGAGATGACGGTCAGGTTGTGGACCGGGGAGTAGAACGAGTCGGACGACACCGCCAGCCCGTCCAGCCCCTCGCGCAGTTTGGACAGTTGGCCGCCGTTCTTGGTCACCACCACCACCAGCTTCTTGTCCGGCATGGGCAGGGTGAACCCCTCCCGCAGGTGCCACAGGTAGAAGCTCTTGAAGTTCTTCTCGAGCAGTTCGGCCGTCTGGGTGACGGAGTCGCCCGCCGCCCCGGTCAGCCCGTCGCCGGAGAAGTGGACGATGGCGTAGTGCGGGGAGTCGGCGTACACGGCCGCGTCCGACCCGAGTTTGGCCTTCCAGGTGTCGGCGGCCGGGTTGGTGGGCAGTGGCTCGGCGAACTTGCCCTTCAGGGCGGTATACCCCTTGATGTACGCGGTCACGTCGGCCGACAGGTCCTTCTCCTTCTCGAACTGACTGACCAGCGAGTCGGAGAAGCGTTCGGCCAGCGCGAGCTGCTCGGCCTTCAGCGCGTCACCGATGTACCCCAACAGGACGCTCGGCTTGCGGTTGGCGGCGGCGTTCCACTTCTTGAACTCCTGCTCCAGCCGGTACTCCTCCGTCGGGAACGGCTGGAAATCGACCTGGATGTTCACCTTGTTCGGATAGAGCAGGCTGGTGCCGAACGGGTGCTTGATCTCCACGTACTCGGGGTTGTTCTCCGACAGCCCCTTCTTCGGGTAGAGCCGCTCCTTGTAGATTTTCTCGAACGGCACCAGCACATGGACCGACCGCTCGTTCTGCTGGGCGCCGCCCCCCCCGTCCTGCGGTGGCTTCACCCCGCCGCCGGGGAAGCCCGGCTGCCCGCTCCCACCGGGTCCCTTCGGACCGGGCTGGACCTGTCCGCCGCCGCCGTAGCCGCCGTATTTCGGGCCGCCGTCGTCCCCGCCGCCGGGGGTGCCGGGGGTGGTGCCGCTGTCGCTCAGTTTCACCCGAATGACGACGTAACTCGGCTTCTGTGCGGATAGCTGTGCCACCGCCGGTGCCGCGAGTGCGGCGAGGGCGGCGGCCGTTGTCAGCCAGCGCGTCATCGGTCTCTCCAGGGGGGAGTAGGGATGGGGACGAGGATGATGATTGTCGGCGACCGCAGGCGTCGCCGCAACACGAATCGCCGCGGCCGTTACCGACCGGGTCATTTTTTCAGCGCCAGCTTCGAGTCGTCGGCGCCTTTGAACAACGCCGTCGCCTTGAGGTCTGCCACCTTCTTGCTGTACCACTCCTCGATGGTGTCCTTCTTCAGACCGGTCACCACGCCGGTGTCGGACTGCTTGGTGAGCGGGTCGAACACGTTGACCGTTGCCAGTTGGCCCAGTTCGCGGAGCATGTCCTTGTCCGCCTTGGCCATCTTCGCCCTCGGGGAAAG
>JADMIO010001299.1_pt1 | contig 18832 bp, 12 predicted proteins | sample 8958161 | NCBI WGS metagenome assembly JADMIO01 (sample SAMN16585339, study PRJNA669376) | soil metagenome | isolation source: Crop rotation soil | place: USA: Cullars Rotation, Alabama | collected 2011 | reverse complement strand
GAAGGTGACGGCGTGGACGCGAGCGTCAAATACCGCCTGCACGCCTGCCGGCGAGATCGCCTGTCGCGTCGGGATAACGCCGGGATCGGGGACACTCCGGGCCGGCAGGCTCTGCTGGGCAGCAGATGTAATGGTCAGAAGAGCGAGCAACAGAACGACGCTAAGCAGCCTCAAGATCTTCGCTTCCCTCGCGCAGTGGAATGACGGCCATGCTACAGCTATTTTTGAGTTGTTGATTTTTTGATTTTTGATTGGCGCCCCACTACTGGTAGCAACCCACAAGAGAAAATCAAAAATGGAAAATCAAAAGCTTTCGTGTCTTCGTGGTGGATTAAGGAGTGTCCGCTAAGCAGGCCAGCCGAGGGACCCGGCGCGATGCTGGCGGAGAGAGTGGGATTCGAACCCACGTTAGAGTTTCCCCTAAACACGCTTTCCAAGCGTGCGCCTTCAGCCACTCGGCCATCTCTCCGGCTTGGGTGCGACGAAATCGCGCGACACGCGACGAACACGCGGACACGCGGTTGGCGGCGTCTTCTATTGTATCGTGCCGCTTGCGTCGTCTCTTATTGCTGCGGCATCAGCGCGGCCACGTTGCAGCGCGCGTTCTTCGGTGCAAAAGTGGCGCCCGTGTCGTTGACGCCGGTCACGGTGCGCCCGGCGACATCGATGTTGCCCGCGCCCTGGAGCGTGCCATCAGGCCGCAGCGCGAGGCTTACCAGAGTCGCGCCGTTGCGCAGCGTAACGGCAACGCGGTCGGGCATAAGGGCGACGGTATACGGCCGCAGGACGTGGGCTTGGCCGCAGTCGATGACGACGGCTGTGGGATGAAACTCGAGTTGCAGGCCGCTGCCCGCGTATTTGCCGATGAGGCGCGCGCCGGCCGGTGCTTCCATCGTGCCCGAATGCTTCGCGGCCGGATCGGCCTCGCCGCCGACAATGCCCACGATGCTGCCGACCAAGCTGGGCTCTGACTCTACCGGCGCGGTGGCGCGCAACGCCGCGAATGCGCAGCGCTCCGTCTTCGGGCCATAGACCGGCTCACTGACCTCGTGTCCGCTGCCGGGAACGATGCTGTTGTCGCTCACGCGCCGGCTTTCCACCCAATACTTGCGATAGCCGACGATGATCTTGCCGTCTACGTCGAACGTCGCGGGGCCGGTGATGCGGCCATCCGGACCGAGCGTCACCACGAGCGGTTTGGAAGCGTTACTGATCGCGATGTCGAGCTGGTCGCCGCGTTTTGTGACTTTGTACCCGCGGCCTTCGGGCACCAACTTGCCGCACGGGTTGATAACTACGGTATCTGTGCTGAAGGCGAGCGCAAGGCCGGTTGCGGTCTTGTACGTGCCACCCATGCGCACGCCCGCGGCGACACTCGGCGGCGCCAGCGTCTTCACGTTCACACCCGACATATCGAACAGGCCGGTGACGAAGCCCTTGCCCATGCACTCCATGTCGCCGCCGCCGAGTTCCAAGCAGCGACGCACTGCCAACGTGCCGGGATCATTGCGCACGAAGGGCGAACCGCTGTTCCCGTTCGCTGCGGCCGCAGCTTGCGCCTGCGCTTGTTCGTTCTGCCGGCGGATCTGGTCAACATGCTCCTGCTGGTGTGCATTGGCCGCGCCGTTGACGCGCCGGAGCTCTGCCTGCGTCGCCGGTGAAAGCAGGGCGAGCGATTCGCTGCCTAAGGTGTTGCTGAACGAATATCGCCCGACTGCGTTCTGCAGCGTGCGGGCCGCATCGGGGCCGTCGGATTTTATGTACGCATTCTGCAGCTGAGTTTCCGCGGCGGCGTATGTGCTCATGAGCCGCTGCTCGTCCGGCGTGACGGAGCCATAGGGCCGTCCCGGCGCCATCTGCATGCGACGGATGTAAGTTTGCAGAAAGTCGAGGACCGCCATCTGGTGCGCGACGGTATCGGTGCCGTCCGTGCCGTGAATGTCGTGTTTCACGCGTTCTACGTCAGGGAAACCAGCCAAATACGCGGGGTTCAGCGGCCCAGTGGGTGCAGACGCAGGCTGGGGCGCGGTCGCGGCCTGGACCTTGCACGTCTTCAGCCAGCCATCCATCTGACCGCGGACGTTGTAGCGCTCCACGATGAGTTGTCCATTCTTCTCTTCGCGCCAGGAGCACACTTCGCCGCGCGGGTTGCTGGCGCAGCGCGTGATGATGCGCGTGACGCCGTCCTCGCAGTGGTAGGGCACGTTGAGCTGCAAGGGTTCCTGGGCTGAAGTCATGACTGGAAACAACAGGACGAACCATAAGCTCCGGAGGGCGCCGCGCTGCACAACTGGAGAGAACATGCGCGAGAGGATAGCAAAGTGGGGCGTTGCGCGATGCTGTTTCACTGGCCTGAAAGGCCAGTGCTCCCACCGGAAGGCATAGCATAGCGAGAGGCCGATGGCTCAAACCGCTAGTGCTCCCACTAGGAACGGGTGGCGATAGGGATCCCTCGCTACGCTCGGGATTGATTCAAAACACTACCGCTGCTGGCCGGAAGCCGCCGCCAACGGGGGCGCGGGCGAAACCGCCGGCTTCAAGGCGATGCCATCGAGCAGGCGATGGTGGACGCAATAGAGCGCCAGCTCGAGCCGGTCAGAGACGCCCAGCTTGTCGTAGATTTTGCGCAGGTAATTCTTGACGACCTGTTCCGTCGTGCCGATCTCGGCGGCAATCTCTTTGTTGCGGCGGCCTTGCGTCACACCGGCGATGACCAGCTTTTCTTTCTCGGACAGTTTGGGCTTGCCGCTGCCGCTGAGCAGTTGGCCGGCTTGCGCGCGATACGCGTCGATGAGCCAGTTCACGCCTTTGTTATCGAGCCACGTTTCGCCCTGCGCGATGCGGCGGACGCACTTGATAAGCAGGTCAGGCGTGATGGAACGCGCCACAATGCCGCGGGCGCCGCGCCGCAGGTACTCAATGGTGTCTTCTTCGGCCAGCTCGGCCGCGATGACCACGATCTTCAGCTTGGCTTGCCGCTTCAGCAGCTCGCTGATGGCATCGGCGAGGTTCTCGGCGATGGCTGATTCCAGCAGCAGCACGTCGGCATCAGCCTTGCCGGCTGCGGCCAATGCCTGCTCAAGCGACTCCGCCTGCGCCACCACGCGGATGTCATCCTCGATGGCGAAGATCTTGCGGATGCCGACCCGGTAGATGGTTTGCGCGTCGGCCACGATGACGCGAATGGCCTTGGCGTCGCTGGCCGCCTGGCCGGCTGGCTTAGGGGATTCGTTGCCCATACGTTCAAAGGAGGGGCTGGGGACCCATCCGAATGCCGCCACTGTAGCCCAATTTCAGGAACGTTGGAAGCAGTATTCGTCAATGACGGCGGCGACGACATGCTTGCCGTCTTCATCCGTGCTGCGCACCACGCGGCCCAGGCAGAGCACCCGCACGTCCGCCGGAGTGCCCAGCGCCGCCGCCGGCATGCCGATCTTGAACTCGATGGGCGAGCCCACCGCGAGGTCGGCTTCCATGTAGAACATGACACCGCCCGACGAAATGTCGCCGGTCTGCGCCGTATGCTCCTGCTCGTTCGATTTGATAGCCACGGGGAGCCGCAGAGGAAAGCGCACAGCGGTGCGCAGTTCGCCAGAGGTATCAGGTCGCTTCACAATGGGCCCGAGAGTAGCACCGTTTCTGCCCTAAGAGCCAGTTACCAACGTCATAACCCCCTGACCCAGGATGGAGTTACCGGGATGGTTCGTTGATCCCTGGCGGGGCGGTACGGCCCGGCACCATGGGAAGAACCCTTATCAGGCCACGAGGCTCGGGATTCTATAGGGATGCTTCGACTCCGCAGCAGCCCTGCTTCGCAGTTCTGCTGCTCCGCTCAGCATGACAACCCATCTTGGTCCAGAGTCCTTTAGAACTTGGTGACCTCAGTGAAGTTGAAGTCGCGCACCTTCATAGCGGGGACCACCATGTCGAAGGACTCCTCCCCGCTGGCCCGGACGGGCGCACTCATTTCCTCCACGCCGCCCAGCATGTCGATGAGGCTCTGGTTGAAACGGAAGTTGCGCACTCCGTGACGGAGCTTGCCATTCTCGATCAGGAAGGTGCCGTCGCGCGTCATGCCGGTGAGTATCTTCTCGTAGGGATCGACCTCGCGGATGTACCACAGCCGGGTGACCAGCACGCCGCGCTCGGTGCCGGCGATCATCTGGTCCACCGTGCGCGCGCCGTTGCCGGAAGGCAGTTCGAACACGATGTTCAGCGGCATTTCGCCGATCTCATTGGGCAGGGCGAAGCCATGGCCGGTGGGCTTCACTTCGCCCACGGCGGTGGCGAATTCCGACTTCCGAACGCGTTCGGCAGTCGCGCGCGCGTGAACGACGTTCTTCACCGTTCCCTTTTCGACCAGCTTCACGCGCTGGCGCGACAGCCCTTCGCCATCGAAGGGTGTGCCCGCTTGCAGCGGGTGGCGGCAATCGTCGTAGATGGTAATGTTGTCGCCGAACAGCTTGGTGCCCATGCGGTTGTTCAGGAAGCTGCGCTGATCGAGCAGCGCCATACCGCTGAAGTCGAAGAACATGAAGCCGACCAGGTCCAGGACCGCCGCCGGTTCCAGCACGACGGTGTACTTGCCGGGCGCTATCTCGCGCGGCGCGCGCGACGCAACCGCCTTGTGCGCCGCCGTCTCGGCCAGCGCGACAGCGTCTACATTCGCGACATCCGGCGAGTTGAATTTCTGCCAGCCCGAGGAGTCTCCGGCCAGCATGGTGACCGAGACTTCGGCTTGCGTCTGGCGATGGAAGGCGGCGACGCCGCGCGAGTTCATCAGGGCTTCTACTGTCTCCGAACACGAGTAGATGCCGGCAGTAGTGAGCTGCTCGCGCTGCGCCACTGCGACCATCTTGCGCACGGCCTCGGCCCGGTCTTCGGGCGTGATGCGTGCCGTGGCTTCCACATGCCGCGACGGCCCGGCGGCCGAGCCTTGCGCCTCCGCGGGCGACGCCATCGGCAGCAGGTCGGGATCAGGCTGCTGCACGCGCGTGATGGCCTCGGCGGCCTCGACCACACGCTTGATGCTGGCATCATCGGTCTTGTTCGTGCTCGCGCGCGCGGTGCGCTGCCCCATTACCGGTCGCACGGAGATGACGTAGTTCTCCTCGGCGACATTCTGATGGATGGTGTTGTTGGCAAAACGCGTGAGCGCGCTCGTGCCGCCAGCCACGAGGAGTTCGACCTCGTCAGCGGAGGAGTATTTCTTTACCTTTGCGAAGATTTCGGTGATGCGGTCAGGAGTCAGCATAGGAAAGTCTGGTTGTGTGCACACGGGCGACTCGCCCGTGCTCCCCTTTGGCACTACATGAAAGGTTCCGGGTTCACCCAAACCCACGGATACTCTTCGGCCGCTCGGCACAAACCGCGTCGTACAGGGTTCTGCCGCAGATATTCGATCCGGTCTTCCAACCGCTCTTCCGAGCGCAGCACATGATCGAACGACTCTTCCTGCCAAACCTTGCCCTTTCGCTTTAACAAGCGATTGATGCGATGCGCCGACACACCTTTTCTGTTCTGCATGACTTCGAGCAATGAGAACGGAGCGGTGTCTTGGTCGCGACACACGTCAAAGATGAGGTGGACATGCTCGGGCATGACTATGACTGCATGCAACCAGAACATTTTTTTATGCTGGTAGATGTAGACCTCCAGGACGATCGCCTGGAACACTGGATGCGCATCCTTCTGGAGGTGCGGAAGGTTTCGTCGGTATTGATATTTTCGTAGCATGTGACGGAGGCACGGGCGAGTCGCCCGTGTCCACACGATCAAAATCTCCCTAGGTTCCCTTGTACGCCGAGCCCACCTTCACATTCCTGAACCTTGCCGGCGCCGCCCCGTGTCCGGTGCCCATGGTCTGCATGGGCTGGCCTTTGCCGCAGTTGGGCGTACCCCAAAGCGTCCACTGGTCGCGCGAGCAGATGGCATCCATCGAATTCCAGAACTCGGTGGTGATGCCCGAATACGACGGGTTTTTGATCATGCGGCCCAGCTTGCCGCCTTTGATCTCCCAGCCGATCTCACAGCCGAACTGGAAGTTGTAGCGCTTGTCGTCGATCGACCACGACTTGTTCGTCTGCATAAAGATGCCGTCGTCCGTGTCGGCGATGAGTTGGTCGAACGTCAGCGGCTTTTCGCCGGGCAAGATGCTGATGTTGGTCATGCGAATGATGGGCAGGCGGTTCCAGCCTTCGGCGCGCATTGTCCCGCCCGAGCGCTTTTCGTGGACCATCGCTGCCGTCTCGCGATTCGACAGATATCCCGTGAACAAACCATTCGTAATGATCGGCGTGCACTGTGCCGCCACGCCTTCATCGTCGTAGGCGAACGTTCCTAAGCCGGGGCCGTGCTGCTCGGTCGCATCGGCAACCACATTGACGAGCTCCGTGCCGTAGCGCAGCGTGCGTAATTTTTCGAGCGTGAGGAATGATGTCCCCGCGAAATTCGCTTCCATGCCGAGCACGCGGTCGAGCTCGATGGGATGGCCCACCGATTCGTGTATCTGGAGCCCGAGCTGCGACGAATCGAGCACGATCGTCTTCACACCCTCGGGACACTGCATGGCTTTGTGGACCGATACCGCTTCGCTGCCGATACGGCGCGCGTTCTCGACGAGCTTCAGTTCGTCGATCAGCTCGTAACCTTTGTTCTGATATTGCCCGCCGAACGAATTCGGATAAGACCGCTTCTGGATGTCGTTGTCCTGGAACGAATGTGCCGTGTAACCGGCGCCGGTGGTGGTACGCACCTGATGGATCTCAGCGCCTTCCGTCGAATAGAACCACTGCTCGTAGCGCCGGAACTGCATATTCGTCTCGGCGAGCGTGACGCCCTTCACCGCCGTCAGTTCGGCGTCAACCTTCAGCAGCAGCTCGAGATTCTTCTCGACGGGAACGGTGAACGGGTCAATCTTGCAGGGCGAGGACCAGTCCGCGTGCGCCGCCGGTTCCGCGGCCAGCGCGATGTCATATTGCTTCACGCGCGCCGAGGCCTGCGCAATCGCGACCGCCTGTGCCGCCGCGTGCTGCACCGCTTCGCGTTCCAGGCTGTCCATGGCGGCAAAGCCCCACGCGCCATGGGCGATAACGCGCACGCCCATGCCCAGCGACTCAGCGTCCGAGGCATGCCCGACTTTGCCGTTCTTCGTCGCGAGCGAGCGTTGGCGCTCGTCCACGATGCGCGCATCGGCGTACGTTGCGCCGCGCAACTTCGCCGTCTCCAGAGCCCAACCGGCAACATCCTTCATCGCTACCCCTATCGCGCCGGCAGCGGCCGGCAAACGGACAAGAATAATGGAAAGCCGAGCGGCTGTGTTGCAACGGCGAGGCTACGCCATGCCTCAGTTACAATCCCGCTCTCACGGTGCTTTATCATTCCGATGCCGCGACGCGGGAGAGGAATCTGCTTTTGCTAGTGTCCGTCAGGAGCCTCAACTTGAAAACGATCGCTATCTTTGCCACCTGTTTTCTTGCTTTGTCTGGTGCTTTCGCCCAGCAACTCTCCCCGGAACGGCAGTTGGCACGCGACATCCTGAAAGAGCTCGTCGAGATCAATTCGACGACGGAGGTCGTTGGCACCGAACAGATCGCCAAGGCGGTCGTCGCGCGGCTGCGCGCCGCCGGTTTCAGCGACGAAGACGCGAAGGTCGCTGGTCCAGACGCGAAGCACTCCAACGTGGTGGTGCGGCTGCGCGGCAAAGACCGGAGCGCGAAGCCCATCATCCTGATGGCGCACCTCGACGCCGTCATTGCTAAGAAAGAAGATTGGTCGCTCGATCCATATACGTTCACCGAAAAAGACGGTTACTTCTATGGCCGCGGCGTGGGTGACGATAAAGCCGGCGACGCCAGCATCCTGACTAACCTGATCCTGTGGAAGCGTGCGGGCTATGTGCCGGCGCGCGACATCCTCGGCTTGCTGAGTTCTGACGAGGAGACTACGGGGCGGCTCGGCATCAGCTGGCTGATGCAGAATGTTCCCGACGCAAAGAACGCCGAGTTCGCGCTTAACGCTGATGCCGGCGGCGGCGAATTGATCAACGGCAAGCAGGCGACGTTCAGCATCCAGGCCAGCGAGAAGATCTACGGCGACTTCGAATTCACGGCGCGCGACAAAGGCGGCCACAGCTCGCGGCCGCATAACGCGGACAACCCCATCTACCGCATGAGCGGCGTCTTGCAGAAGCTGGCGGCGTATCAGTTCCCTATCAACCTCAACGACATCACACGCACCTACTTCGAGCGCGGCGCCGCATTGCGCGAACCGGCCGTAGGCGCGGACATGAAAGCGCTCGCTGCCGGTAAAGCTACGCCCGCGGCGTTGGCGCGCCTCAGCGCTGATCCGCAACTCAACGCCATGATGCGCACCACGTGCACCGCGACCATGATCGAAGGCGGACATGCGCCTAACGCGCTGCCGCAGATGGCCAAGGTCAACGTGAATTGCCGCATCTTGCCGAACGACAATCCCGCCGACATCCAAAAGAGGCTCGAAGAAATGTTCGCGCCCGCTAAAGCCGAGTTGCGGCTTGCCTCCGCTCCGAAGCCGAGTCCACCCTCACCCCTCAAGCCGGAGATGATGCAGATCGTCGACCGGCTCGTCGCCAAGCGCTTCCCTGGAGCCATCGTCCTGCCGGAAATGTCCACCGGCGCGACCGACGGGCTGTTCGTGCGCAACGTCGGGGTACCGGTGTATGGCGCGCTGGCGCTCTTCGAGGATCCTTCGGACTCGCGCGCTCACGGCAAAGACGAGCGCATCGGGATTACGTCCTTCTATGAGGGAGTGGAATTTTGGAATGAGTTCATTCCGCTGCTGGCGGGAAAGTGAACACAGGTAGAGACGGGGCATGCCCCGTCTCTACTCGAGGGCACGCTAGAGCCTCTTGTTCTTGGTTGCCGGCGCAAACTTCATGTCAAAGGGATACACCGGAATATCTACGTGCACGGTGTAATTCGCGTAGATCGTGATCACGGGGCCGGCGCGCTCCACCTTGATCTGCTCGGCGGTCAGTGGAATGTCGAATTCTTTCGCCTTGCGCGCCACTTCGTCGCGGATGTCCTGCTCGGTCTTCTGGTTCTGATACGCCGAGTAGCGGGCGATCTGCTCGATCGCGTCTTCGAACTGAAATTCATTGAAATAAACGGGCACGATCTTCGCCGCCACGTAGAAGACGGCGACGACAACGAACAAGCCGAAGAGAGAACGCAGGGCTTTCATCGATTCGTTGCGCCGATGCTAGCACCGCGGCTGGCGGGTCACAACCGGCACAGGGTTACTTACGGGTTTCACCACTGCGCGTTCAGCGGCTGCCGAGCTTCTGCAGGATGTCCTTGCCCAGCTTGAGCGCCTCGCCGAAATGTTTCTGATACTCGATGAATTCGCGGTTCAGCGGCAGCGAGTCATCGGCCTTTAACCCGGCGCGCAATAGCATGTCGCGCAGGTGCACGGGGTTGGGCAGCACGGCGTCTTCTTTCATCTCTTCCAGCGCGGTAGCGGGATCGTAGTGGTACATGGCAGCCTCACAGGAGATTCTAATTCACCGCCGAGGCGCCAACAGAATCCACAGGGAGGACGGGAGGAGGTGAGGAAAACCATTCAAAAACTAACTCCCCTCCTCCCTTCCTCCCTGTAGATTTCTACTTCGCGCTCTGCCATAATCAGTCGTGCACCCCTGCACGGCCCAGGCAACAGACTCCAGCCAACGCTTGGGAACAGTATCCTCAAAATTTGGACAGCGGCCGACGTGTGCGCGGGAGGGCGAATGGCGAAATACATCTTCGTGACGGGTGGTGTGGTTTCTTCACTCGGTAAGGGCCTGGCGGCGGCCTCGATCGGGTGCCTGCTGGAGACCCGCGGCCTCAAGGTCGCGTTGCAGAAGATGGACCCGTACCTCAACGTCGACCCGGGCACGATGTCGCCGTTCCAGCATGGTGAGGTCTTCGTGACCGACGATGGCGCTGAGACCGACCTTGACCTCGGCCACTACGAGCGCTTCACGCACACGCGCCTCACCCGCGACAACAACTGGACTACCGGCCGCATTTACGAACAGATCATCGCCAAGGAGCGCCGCGGCGACTATCTCGGTAAGACGGTGCAGGTCATTCCGCACGTCACCAACGAGATCAAGACGGCGATGAAGAAGGTGTCGCAGGATGTCGACGTTGCCATCGTCGAGATCGGCGGCACGGTGGGCGATATCGAATCGCTGCCATTCATCGAAGCCATCCGCCAGATGCGCCAGGAACTCGGCCGTGAGAACACGCTGTTCGTGCACGTCACGCTCGTGCCATGGATCGGCGCCGCGCAGGAGCTTAAGACCAAGCCCACACAGCACAGCGTGAAGGAACTGCTCAGCGTCGGCATTCAGCCTGACATTCTGCTCTGCCGCACCGACCGTTTTCTCTCCAAAGACATCAAGTCGAAGATCGCGCTGTTCTGCAACGTCGAAGAAGATGCTGTCATCACGGCGAAAGATGTCGCGAGTGTGTACGAGGTGCCGCTCGTCTTCGCGCGTGAAGGTGTGGACGCGCTCGTCCTGAAATACCTTCATATGACCGCCGCGCCGGCTGACCTGGCGCGCTGGGAAGACATCGTGCACCGCGTCTATAACCCGCAGGCGACGGTGAACATCGGCATCGTCGGCAAATACGTGGAGTATGAGGATTCATACAAGTCGCTAAAGGAAGCACTCGTCCACGGCGCGCTCGCGCACAACTTGAAGCTGAACGTCACCTGGATCGAAGCCGAGGGGCTCGAAACCGGCAAGAACGGCGAGGAGAAAGGCTATGAAGCGCAACTCGAAGGCTTCGACGGCATCCTTGTGCCGGGCGGCTTCGGCAAGCGCGGCATCGCGGGCATGCTGAATGCTATTCGCTACGCGCGCGAGCAAAAGATCCCGTACTTCGGCATCTGCCTCGGCATGCAGACGGCGTGCATCGAGTACGCGCGCAATGTCTGCGGCCTCGCCGACGCCAACTCCAGCGAGTTCGACCCCGCCACGCCACACCGCATCATCTATAAGCTGCGCGAACTGCGTGGCGTCGAGGAACTCGGCGGCACCATGCGGCTCGGCGCCTGGACGTGCAAGCTCGAGACGGAATCCCACGCGCAGCGCGCGTACGGCGCGCTCGAGATCAGCGAGCGGCACCGCCATCGCTACGAATTCAATCGTGAATACGAAGCCGTACTCACCGGCGCGGGCCTGCGCATCACCGGCGCGACGCCGGATTCAACATATGTCGAGATCGTCGAGATCGCCGACCATCCGTTCTTCCTCGGCTGCCAGTTCCATCCCGAGTTCAAGTCGAAGCCGCTGGAGCCGCATCCGCTGTTCAGCGCCTTCATCGATGCGTCGTATGAAGACGGCAAACGCCGGCGCGCCGAACGGCACAAGGTGGAAGAGGAGTTGTTCTTGCGGCGGGAGAAGGTTAAGGCTTAGCAACCAATGCTGTGATGCTGAGCGGAGTTGCGCGGCAAGAGGCCGCACTACGTAGTCGAAGCACCCCTATTGGACCAATAGCCGGAGTGCAATAGGGATGCTTCGACTACGTTGCGTCCGCCCCGCGTCCGCACTCCGCTCAGCATGACATCGTCTTTTTTTTCGAAGGGGCGCGACTTCCAGTCGCGCCGTTCAGTGCGCTAAAAAGAGGCGGCTTTAGCCGCTGAGGTAACCACTTCCGGCGCCACCACGATCCGCTCGCGCTCCGCTGCATCGATCCGCTCGGCAAACCTTGCGAACTCGCGATACTTCTCGGGTTCAATGGTCTGCGCCGGCACATTGAAGCTGCGCGAGACGACGAACTCATTCGGTCCGACAGCCTTGAACTCTGCTTTGTAGCTGCCGAACGCCATTTTCACCTCGTGGCTTGCCGGCAACTCTGCAATTCGCACGCCGCGCGGCAAGTGCACGCGGAAAGTACTCGCCTCCTGCAAGACTGATTCGATCAGCAGCGGGAACTTGCGGTCGTTGCTCTCGGCAAACATCTTGCGCAGGCCCAGGGTCGGTACGATCTGGTCGAGCTCGACTGTCGTTCCGAGAAGCGCAACATAATGCGGCGCGCGGCACGTGAGGTTGAGTTCCAACGGCAGTTCCGGGTCGTCAGCATTGCGCGCTTCCCCCATCGCTTCACTCACACCTGGAAAGATGCGCCCCGCCAGTTGCTCGAAGAAGTGCTGCCGCTCGCTGGCCGGCAGCGCGCGCAGAGTGGCGCGCAATTGCGTGCTGCGCCAGCGGCCCAGCGTGATTCGCACCTTTGCGCTAAGTGCACCATCAGCGTCGAGGCTCACGTCGGCGTCGGCGGTGCTCTGCTCGCGCGCCAGGGTTGGCTGGGTCAGCGCGACAATGGACGCATTTGCCGCTGGAGCTTGCAGTTCGCCGACAAACAGCGCATCGCCCGGCGCGAGGCCCGGAGCGAGTTGTCCGAAGGCGAAGCCGTCGCTCTCGGCATCGACGAGCACGCGCCGCGCCCCGAAGCGGAATTCCACCAGCGGCCGCGTGTACGCTCCTAAAAACGCGACCTGCGGCGCTCCGCCGCCCGCCGCGCGCGCCATCACCAGTGCTGCCCGCAATCCGGCCACCCGTGCCGCCGCGAGTAGCACAGCCGTCCGGTTCCCTTCGCGCACCGCTAGCGTTTCCTCGGCGTTCGCGCCGGCCATCAGGCTGCCATCGGACGCGGTGACGCGCCCCAGCACCCGGCGATACAACTGGCGCGCGCGCTCTTCCTCACTGCCGGTCAGACCTGAGGCGATGGCGTTTACGCGCGGGCCGGCTTGCGCCGCTTCGATCGCCGCATCGCGCCAATAGTCAACGACCTCGCTCCACGGCAGCGTTCGCGGGGCGACGACCCGCACCGACGGCAGTAGCTCGTTCGTTGGCGGCAGCGCCGGCTCGGTGAGCGATTGCGCAATGTCGTTGCGCTCCCAAGTGCGGATGACGTTGCCACCGCTGGTACGCGTTTGCCCGGCCGGTGCACCGTTCGCTGTTACAAGGGCCGGCGTTGCATCTGCCGGCGCGAGCAGCACGAAGCGCGCCGTCAAGATCGGCGCCTGGAACGAGCCGAAATCCGCGCGAAAGTCTTCCGCGTGGTCCTCGATACCGCGTTCGCGGTAATAGAGCACGTACTCCTGCTCGATCGCATCTCCCGGCGCCAGCGCGGGCATCGAGATGGTGCTCTTGGCCTGCGTCAGCTCGGGTTCGACGAAGGTTCCATCGGGCTTGATGGTCCGCAGTTCAAGCAGACGCGCGCCGGTGGGCAGCGCGACCTCGCCGTACTGCTCAATGCCGTCGCGCGAGATAACGCGCGTGATGCGATGGACGTAGACCGCGCTCGCGCCATCGCGACGCAGCTGTGCCACCCGATCGCTGAGCAGCACGACCGCCGGCCCACCGCTGAAAACGCGCTCGGCCGCCGCGCGAACCGCTTTGACGCCGTCGCGTCGATACGGCGCGAAGAATTCTTCGCCGCCGGCGAATGCCGGGTCACGCCCGTTGTTATCGTCAGGAAGCGTGGAAGCATCGTTCGCCGTCGCTTCTACCAGGCGCGCATACACTGCGGCATTCGGCGCGATGCAATGCAGGTCCCGCGCGGCGCTGCCGGCCGCGTCATGCTCGCCGGCCAGCCAGAGTTCGCGCGCCTCGAGTGCCCGTGCATCGCGCGCCAGCGGCTCGGCTGCAACCACAGCATGCGCCGCATGGGCGGCTTCGGAATGCTTTCCCGCATCAGCGAGCGAATTGGCATAAGCGAGCGAGCCCGGCGCGCACCCTTGCAAGCGCTGGCGCAATCCTGTGGCATCGGCCAAGCGCATTTGGTTCTGTGCAAGCCGTGCGGCAGCCTGCAAGACATCACATGCAGGGTGTAATGCCACTGCAGCCGCATAAGCAGCCGCGGCTTCGCGCGGCGCACGCAAGCGGTCACCCACCTGCGCGAGCAGCCGCTGCGCCTCGGCCGACTCCGGACGCGCCTTCACCATTCCGCGCAATGATTGCGCAGCCTCGTTATCGTGGCCATCTTCGGCGGCACGGCGCGCCCTTGCCAGAACCACCGCATACGCCTGCGGGTCGCGAGCCTGCGCGGCGGCAAGCGCCGCGGCGGACGCCGTCGTATCCAGCGGCGCCAACGCCTGTGCCAGCAGCCAGCTTTCCACCGCGCTCGGTTGCGTTATCGGCCTGAGCAGCGCCACTGCGGCTTCTGGATCACCGCTCCAGTAGCGCTGTGCGGCAGGGAGATAGTTGGCTTCGCGCGCTGACGCTGCTACGTCCGCGGCCCGCGCGTCCGGCACCGCCGGTAAGACGGCCAGCCGCCACGGCGCCGCGTTCGGCAGGAATTTCACCAGCACGCGATGCCGCCCGGGACGCAGCGACACGACTGCAACGACCGCTGCCGGCCGCGATTCCAGGCGATCGTCGCGTACCAGCACGAGCGCCCCATCCACGAAGACGGCTGCCGTTCCGGGCGATTCGAGCCGAAAGCGCACTTGCGGCTGCATACTCTCGAACTCGCCGGACGCGTAGAACACGCCGCGTTCCGCGTAGTAAGACGGCAGGTCAAACCGGCCATCACGAGCGACGAAATTTTCTGTCGCGCGGCCGGCATAGGACGCGGCGAGCTGTGTGCCGCGCTCGGGCGCGAAGCTGCGATCAAAATCAACGTTGGGATACTTGCCGAAGGGGCCTGCGAGCTTCCAATCGGTCACAAAGCCGGCAGCGTGTGCCAGCGCCCGCGTTTCGCCGAGCGACGCGCCGTCGGTTGCGGCCGCGAGCAACGCAGCGCGCAGGGTGGCCGCCACCGGCACGTCGCGTCCGGCCAGCGTCTGCACGTGCGCACTGATCGCGCTAAATGCCTGCGAATTCTGCGCGCGGTCGAGGATGCGGGCCGCTGCCACCTCAGCGCGTGCATCGGCGCGTAAGCCCGCAGCTTCGCAAAGGCGCAGCGCGGCGCGCAGCATGGCAACGTCATCGGCTTGCAGCGCGGCAGCCTCCATCTCCACAAAAAGCGCCGCGAGTTGGACCTGCGGGGTGGACGTGCGTGTTAGGACTGCGGCCGCCAGCTTGCGCGCGCGAGCCGAATCTGATTCTTCGAACAGTGCCCGCGCGGGTTCGTCCGCGGTGCGCACCCCCACCGCCGGCGGCGCATGCTGCTTCGCCGGCCGGGCAGCAAGCGCAGGCAGCGCCGGCAGAATGAGTAAGGCCATCAGCAAGCGATGTCTCATGCGCCCACCGCCACCTTTACTTCTGTGCGGAACGCACGCTCCACGTTCGCGCAAAAGGCGCGGAAAGCGGGGTACTCATTCGGTGCGATGTGCAGTTGCCGGAATTGCACCCAGGTGCGCACGATGAGCGCGCTGCCGTGCCGTTCGTAGCGCACGCTGGCCGAACCAAATTGCGTCTCCAGCACCGCATCGGTGGGCACCGAAGCGAAGCTGCCGTGCGCGGGCAACTCAAACCGTATCTCTTCTTCCGCGGTCCAGGGCGCGGGGAGCAGCAAATCTTCGGTACGCGTCGCCACCGGCGCCAGACCCTGCACCAACTGCTGGGGCAGCCACGACGACGTCAGCACCACCGACCGGCGACTGCGTCCCGCATCGAGCACACCGCGAAAATTCACCGTGACGTCGCGCTCCAGGTCGGCGCCGTCGACCCGCACATCATCCACCTTCACGCTCGGTAGCACCTCGGCCAGGCGATTGCGGAAGAAATCCACCTGCCGCTCGGTGACCTCGTATCCACGCCGCAGTCCGGGCGCATCTTCACCGCGCGTGTATGAGTTGCCGGAGAAATGCACGCTGCCATCGGGCTGCACGCGCGCGATGACCGTGCGCCGCGTGTAATTATCAAGTGGGCCGCTCATCGGGATGTGGCGCAAGGTGGCGTTGCCCTCCGCATCGACGGTGAAGGCGGTCGCGCCCTGATCGTCGAGCGGAAGCTCGCGCTCGCCGGCATACTCCGCGGTGCCGTCGAGCCACAGATCGTGTTGCGGCAAGTAAACGATGGCGTGATTGAAGATCGCGACGGAAGCCGTCTCCGGCGCGACTTCGCCGATGCGCCGTGTGCGCACCAGCGCCAGTTCGGCGCGGATGCCGGCGGCGCGCAGCAGCGCGATCATGAGGCTGGCTTTATCTTTGCAGTCGCCGAAGCGTCGCGCGTAGACCTGCGCCACCGGATACGGCTTGTAGCTGTAGATCCCGAATTCCAGCGCGACGTAATGTGTGTTGCGCAGTACGAACGCGTGGATGGCGCGGATCTTTTCCAAGTCAGTCTTCTTGCCCGCGACGAGCGCTTGCAACGCCTCGCGCAGCGCGGCGTCCAGACGGAATTGCGGCGCGATGAGCGCGGCATACCAACGGCCCACTTCATTCCACGAGGAGAATGTCGAGATGTGTATGTACGGTGAAACGTCGAGCCATGCCGGCGCGCGCGCCTCGCGGGGCGCGGCGGCCAGGTCGCGTGCCTCCCACTGCCATATCTTTTCGCCATCGCGCTCGCTGGTGCGCGCCAGCTGCGGCATGCGCACTTCCTGCACGGCAAGATGCCGCGCCGCGGGTGCAATCAGTACGAAGCGATTGAGCTTTTGCGGCAACTCCGACCGCAGCACCAATAGTTCGCCGAAATAATCGCCGTACGGATTGACGTTGGTCGCCGGCGTGACGCGGTAATCGATCTCCACCACGTCGCCACGCTCCAGATTGCGGAAGCGCACACGGCGGGCGCGCACGTCGTAGTACATCGCCACGCTCGCATCGGAGACCAACGTGTCGCCCGCATCTTCGCCCGCGATGACTCTCCCGTCGGATTTGTGAATGCGCGCATGCAACAACTTCAACTCCTGCGTCGCCGGCGAATACTGCAGCGAGCGTGACGCGAACAGGCGCGCAGCCTCGTCGCTCGCGATATAGATGACCTGCTGCGTCCGGCTCGCGCTCAAGCCGTTCGGCTGCACGCGCTCCACGCGCACTTCCGCCAAGGAAATGGCTTGCGCATTGGTCGGGGGAGTGCGTTGCGCCGCCGCCGCCAACTGCGCGGCGTTGACCATATAGGGCGACTCCCAGTCCGTATCGACAACATTTTTCTTGCCGGCGAATCGGACGCTGGCGCCCGTGAGCTCGCTGAGCTGGCTCTGCGCGTCTTCATTCGCAGGATTGATGGCCAGTGCCGCGCGCAGGGCGGAAGATGCGCCGTCCTTATCGCCGTTGCCTGCCGCGATGGTGGCCAGCCGCAGCCATGGCACACCGTAACCGGGATAGAGCTCCGCCTGTTCGCGATAACACTGCGCCAGTGTCGCAACATCGCCAAGCCGCTCGGCGAGCCGCAACAGCAACGCGCGCTCGGCAGCACCATCGAAATTGTCGTGCAGGGCGCGCGTGACCAATGATTGCGCGCGCTCCAGCAGAGTTGCCGCTTCGTAGCGCCCCGCCAGCTCTCGTCGCAGCCACACGGGCGACGGGAATTCACGCAGCAGCGCGTCGTATTCTGCGGCAGCCAGATCCGGCCGTCCGCCCGCCGCGAGCACGTCCGCCAGCTTCTTGCGAACGACGAAATCCATCGGCGCGAGACGCAGCGCTTCGCGATACAGGTCGCGCGCCTTCTCCAATTGGTCGCGACCGAAGTAGTACGCCGCCAGCGCCGTGCGCGCCTTCACATTCTTCGGATCGATGCGCAAGGCCGCGCGCAGTGCCGCTGCCTGGCAGGCGGCATCGCCGCATAAACGCGCCACCGACAACCAGCGCGCGGCGGTAGGTGCGCGACGCGCCGCGGCATCGGCATGATCTAACGGCGTGCCGCGCGCACGCAGTTGCTCTAACGCTGCCAGGGTCGCCAGCCGCTCTGCTGCGAGATTGTTGTCGCTGCCCGCAACATCGGTTTGCGCCTGCGCCATGGCGAGCAGATCGTCCGCTACGGGCGCTACCGACGTTGCCGCCGTCGCCGATGGCGATTGGGGTGTAGCTTCCGCATGCAGGCTCACGCCGCCACCTTGGGGCGAAGTCAACCGCACAGCGTAACGCCAGGCGCCGCTGCTATGTGTCATTTCGAGCAGCACGGCATTCCAACCGGGTTGCAGCAAGACACCGTAGCTGTGCTGCTCCAGCGCCGCTACCGACGGCAGCGCTTCTTCAGCGATGCGAACCCCATTGACCGAGAGGCGAAACCCACCGTCCACGCCCAGGCGCAGTGCTGCCGGTCGGGCCGCATCGCTGTAGACATAGGTCGTCGCGAAAGCCACAGACGGACTCGTGAACGAAAAATAATCGGCAAGATCGATCCACGGTTGTGAACCGGGATCGAGTGCGGCGCGCCATGAAGCATCGTTAGCTGGCGGCGGCGCTGAGCCGGCACGGCGCGCCGGGAACGGGCCGGAGATCGCCCACTTCCGCAGATAGCCCAGTGCAATGTAGCCTTCCGCGGCCTCTTTCAGGTGGCCCCGGTGCCGCTCGGTCTGCGCCAGCAGGAACTGCGCTTCATCGCGCACCAGCGGATGCACGCCGCTGGCGGCGGCCCGATCGAGCAAATGGGTCAACGCGTCGCGGTCATCGAGGTAATCGCGAAGGTCATAAGCACGGCGCAGCAGCATGGCCTGCTCGGGCGCGCCGATGCCCGTCGCAAATGCCTGCTGCGCCAGTTCATTGAGCTGTTCTTGATAGGGATTTTGAGACTGAACGGCGGCCCGGCCTGCAACATCCGCAGCTTTCCAGCACATTGGGATCCTAAGCTTAGAATTCCACGTGGACAAGTTGTCGCGGCCGCTTCTATAGTGTCACCTAAATACTAGTGACTCCAGCGTAACTGGACTGGCCACAGTTAGGCCGCAAATGTAATCACACTGGCTCACCT
>JADMIO010987977.1_pt1 | contig 18833 bp, 20 predicted proteins | sample 8958161 | NCBI WGS metagenome assembly JADMIO01 (sample SAMN16585339, study PRJNA669376) | soil metagenome | isolation source: Crop rotation soil | place: USA: Cullars Rotation, Alabama | collected 2011 | reverse complement strand
CTCGTTTGCCGGATTCTTCTTCACCGTGGGCAGCCGCTTCGCTAGCAGCTCGGCGGCACGTTGCGGCGCTTCATTCGATTCTGCGAGCAGTGAATCGTTGCTTATCTCGGTAACGATGAGGACTTCTTCAAGCCGGTTTAGGTTCGCGGCGGGCGCAATGGTCAGATTGTAGAAGCCGTCACCACCGCGGCTGATCTCCTTGATTATGCCGACCTGCAAGCCTTTCGGGAAAATGCGGTCGCCGCCGCTGGTCACCACACGTTCGCCCTTTTGCACCGTCTCTTCTTGCATGATGTAGCGCAGGGCAATGTCACCGGCAGCAGTGCCGCGTACGATCCCGTGCAGCCGGCTAGATTCCAGCAAGCCTCCCACGCCGCTGGTCGGGTCGGTGATCATCAGCACTTGAGAAGTGGTCGCGAAGGTTCGAGAGATCTTGCCGACGATGCCATCCGGCGTGATCACCGCCATGTCAGGCTTTACGCCGTCACGCGCGCCGCGGTCGAGGTAGAGGACGCGCGAAAGGTCGGTGCCGCTCGAGCCAATCACCTGAGCAGGAAGCGTCTGATGGATAAAGTGTTGTTTGAAGTCAATCAGTGCCTGCAATCGGTGTGCCTGGCTGGCATCTTCATTCCACAGCGCCTGTTGCAGTTTAAGTTCCTGATTCTCCTGCCGCAGCCGTTTGTTCTCTTCGTGAACGGCGTGGAGGTCGACGTATCCACTCCAGAAACCGCGAACGCCGTGCCCGGTGCTGACGATGGCGCGCTCAAATGGAGTGAGCACCGCGACTGTCCACATGCGGATCAGACGGACCGAACCACTGTCTGGATGGTGGGGATCTACGGGACGCTTGACCTGCGCGGCGAGTCCAACGATTTGGGCGAACAAAGCCCCGGCGAGCACAACAGAGTTGCGGTGTCTTCCGAAGAATCCTTCTGCCGAGCTGCCGTATTCGGGGGGCATGACACCATGGGAGCCGCAGCGCGGCCGAACGCGCTGCGGTAAAAACGCTTCGTAACCGGCGAACCGATTACTCGATCGAGATCTTACGTAACAATTTGAAGTCGCTCAGCATCTTGCCTGTTCCCAGGACGACGCTAGCGAGAGGGTCATCCGCGATGGAGACCGGCAAACCAGTTTCTTCGCGGATGCGCTTATCGAGATTTTTCAGGAGCGCGCCACCGCCTGTCAGAACGATGCCGCGGTCGCTGATGTCCGCCGAGAGCTCCGGGGGCGTGCGCTCGAGCGCCACGCGAATCGCGTTCATGATCGTGCCAACGCATTCGCTCAGCGCTTCGCGGATCTCGCTGTCATCGACGGTGATGGTCTTCGGAACGCCCTCGATGAGATTGCGTCCTTTGATCTCCATGGTCAGCGGCTTATCGAGCGGGAACGCGGAGCCGATCTCGCATTTGATCTGCTCGGCGGTGCGTTCGCCGATGAGCAAGTTATATTTCCGCTTCAGATAATTCATTATGGCTTCGTCGGCCTGGTTGCCGGCCATGCGCACGGAGCGCGAATAAACGATACCGCTGAGCGAGATCACGGCAATGTCGGTGGTGCCGCCGCCGATATCAACGACCATGTTACCGCTGGGCTCGGTGATGGGAAGTCCGGCACCGATGGCAGCGACCATCGCTTGCTCTACCAGGTGCACTTCGCTGGCTTTGGCGCGATATGCGGAGTCCATGACAGCGCGCTTTTCCACCTGCGTGATCTCAGAAGGGACGCCGATGACGATGCGCGGATGCACCATCATTTTGCGGTTGTGCGCCTTTTGGATGAAGTAGTTCAACATCTTCTCCGTGACCTTGAAGTCGGCAATCACACCGTCTTTCATGGGCTTGATGGCGACGATGTTGCCGGGCGTGCGGCCCAGCATCTCTTTCGCCTCTTTGCCAACGGCCTCGACCTCCCCGGTGGTCTTGTTGATGGCGACGATGGAAGGCTCGTTAACGACGATGCCCTTCCCTTTTGCGTAGACCAAAGTGTTGGCCGTGCCAAGGTCAATGGCCAGATCGCTCGAGAACATACTGAACAGCGAGCGCAGGTTGTGGATGCGCGAATTCTGTGTGTGGAAGCCGTTATTTGCCATTCTTACCTTTACGAGTGCGACGATTGTGCGATGAAGTCAATGGATGCGCGAGGGCGACGCGATTCGACATCTACTGAATCACTACTTTCTTGGTCTGTGTGGCCACGCCGCCTTTGGCGTTCTGTGCCGTGATGGTGATCAGGTTCTCTCCGTTAGGCAACGGCGAGGTGAAAAAGTGGAACGTGCCGTCGTTCGAGATCAGCGGTACTTCCTGGCTATTCACCATGACGCGCGCTGCCGGGTCTGTCTTGCCCGAGATCTCGATAACGTGCCCGTGCTGCACCATGGGGTTTAACTCCAGCGCAAGGTTCGCGTCGGTGCCGCGGGGGACGATGGTGAACTTGTTTTTTTCGCTCTCGAGCGACTCGCGGCCGCGCTCATCCACCGACTGCACCACCCAGTAATAGGGACCTTCCGGTAGGCCGGTCACCTTGACCGCCTCATCGGGCACCTTCTTGTCGTAAACGTTGCTGGAAAAATACGGGTTCTTCGAGATGCGCAAGTGATAAGACTTGGCGTTATCGATCGGAGTCCAGGAGAACTCGACCACCTTGCCACCCGCAGAGTAGAAGAACGGCGACAGGTTCGCGGGTGTGATCAGGATCGGCGGCGCCAACTCTTTGGTCTTCACGATCTCGCCCGATTCGGAATTCACCGCCAGGCGTTCATACGGATTCAGCACGACCTTTTCACCTTGTTGCGTGACGAAGTCGGCAGCACCGGTCTTCACGACGACTTCCTGTTTCTGACCGCGCGGATCGTTGCTGGCTTGCAGCGAAGTGTCAGACTTCACTTCGGTGCGCGATCCGGCCATGCGCACTTCCTGCTTCGAACCTTGGGAAAGCGTGCCAGTCGTCAGGTCCACGGTACCGGTCGTCACATTGACTGCGACCTGCGTCTGCTGCGCCGCGTTGGTGGAGTTCTCTTCCACCACGATCAGCGAATCTTCTTTCACGGTGTAGCTGGAACCATCAGTGAAGGCGATCTTCGCGAGTCCTTGCGAATCGGTTTTGATCACGTCGCCCTTTTCGAGCGGCAGATCGTAATTCGCCTGTACGAAAGAGTTGCTGTTCGCCTTGCGTACGCGCACCGAGCCATCGATGTTGGTGAAGTGAGCTTGCTGAGGGCCGCCTGCAACGGTGGTAACCCTGGGAGGAAACATCTTGTCGACAGTGCCGTTGAAGGCAGCTTTGGCGGATTTAACGAGCGCCCAGTCGGGAAAAAGAAGGAAGGTGGCGATGGTGAATGCGGTCGCGATGGCGAGCACGGTCAACAGCACGCTGCGATAGGTGACTGTGATCCATTTGATATCGAAATCGCTATGTTTCTTGGTTGCCACGAAAGATTTCTATGGTTTCATGGAGAGTACCACAATGCAAATAGGGTGAAAATAGAGAATTACCCTGAAAGAAACCAATAGGTTCAATACTTTGGAGTAGAAGTCAGATACAAACGACGGCAGAGATTTTGAAGCTTTCGGCGGGAATTGAAGTGCCGATTTGGAACTCGAATTCTATTCTGGAACTGCCTCCACAACAATCCTGAGACTAAGTCGCTTTGTTTGCAGCAGCACTGATGGGCGACAAGAATGCAAGTAGATGGGCATGGCAAGTGTGTCCACAACGCCCCACAAGCTTCTTCCTCAGGAAAAACCTCAGCCCAAGCTGGTTGCGCTGGATCCGGCGAGCGAGCTCTCGATTCGGGAGCAGGTGCACGAGAATCTGGTCCTATTTGCCCGCCGCCGCATGCTCGATTGGAAGATGCAGGCCACCCGTTTTGCCGTCGTTCTCGGTGGCTCGGCGCTCGTCTTTACCGCTTGGAAAAGCGTCATTGACTGGCTGGGCTAAACCGCTTTTGGCCCGAGTTCTTGCACCGCCGGTACCCCATTCGACATCCAATCTTCTGTAGCTTGGTTTGCTATAATCGAACCACGCACTAAGTCATTTTAGGAGAACAGGATGTCCACAACCAGCACCACACACAACGTCGAGACCCCGCAGGCGCCTCCGGCGAAGAAGTTCCCGGTCGTACTTACCCCGACCGCTATCGCCAAGGTAAAAGAGATCATGGGGCAGCAGAATCCGGTTCCGGCTGGACTGCGCGTGGGCGTGGTCGGCGGCGGATGCTCGGGCTTCTCGTACTCAATGTCGTTCGAGAACAACGCTGGCATAATGGACAAGACCTTCACGGTGGACGGCATCAAGCTGTTCGTGGATGCGACCTCGGCCATGTACCTGAATGGCTGCCAGGTCGATTACGTTGAGACTCTAGAGGGCGCGGGCTTCAAGTTCGAAAACCCGAACGTGAAAAGCACCTGCGGTTGCGGCTCTTCATTCAGCGTCTAAAACAGATTCAGCAATAAACAAGGCGCGCCTTTTGCCGCGCCTTTTCTTTTGCCCTCGACTATTGAGGATTTTGCGGGGTCTGAGGTGTCTGGGGGTTTTGGTTGTTCTGATTTCCAATACCTTGGCCGAGCCCCTGCCCGTTCTGTTGCACTTGCACCTGTCCGGCCTGCCCGGTGCCACCAACGAGCGCTTCAACGCGCGGGTCGTAAACGAATTCCCATTCGTTGTAGTGGTTCTTTCCGCCAATCTCTTTCAGCGATTCCTTCGGGCTCAGGCTTTCGACTCCAATGATGGCTCCGCCACCGAATTGCACGGTCGAAGCCGAGGATGCAGCGATGTTCCCAGTAGCAGCTGGGCTCGCGTTTTGCGCTCCATTCCCGTTCGTGTTCGCGTCGCCATTTGCAGAAGTTTGTGGTTGATTCGCGGCCGCTCCGGGCGCGGACATAGTTCCTAGAGCTCCGGCAGGAGTCCCGCCAACAGTATTCGTGCCGGGCGTGCTGCCGCCGAGTCCGGTGCCGACGCCGATGGGCTGGCCGAACAATCCGCGCGGCGGATTCTTCGCTTCGCCGTAATGCAGAACCTTCCACTCACCATTCGGGACCATGGGATCTTTGTAGCGCTTGCGAAGGAAGCGGATGTTGTTCGAATTCTCGAGATCTTCGATCTTGCTGGGGTAACGACCGAACTTACGGTAGTAGCGGCGGATGGCGCGAACATACTGCTGTCCACGATGGACCATCTCGTCTTCGCGGTCGTGGCGGATCTGCGTCGCGATCGCCTGTCCGGTGGCCATGAGCGCAATGGTGAACGCCGCCAGCATGAACAGGATCACCAGCAGAACGTAGCCTTTTTCGCGATTGCGGTAGCGCTTCACTTCAACCCTGCGTGAGAGGAATAGTCTGGGTGTTGTCGTTCAACACGTCTTTTATGTCCACCGAGTTCACGCCGATGTGCATCACGCGATAGCGCCGGTTGACGGTGTCGCCTTCACCGGCGATAAAGACGTCCTCGCCTTGCGAAAGGAACACCCTCTTCCGCTCACCGGGACGGTTGGCGAATCCAAAGAATTTAAGGTTGATGGGCTCTTTGTAGCCTGGACAGCCTTTGATCGTGGGATTCGTTTTGCAGGGATCGTAACCAGGACAGCCGGGTGCGTCGGGTGTGACTTTGCATCTCAGATCCTGGTCAACCTTCGGGGTCGGCGGAGGCGCGTCCACTTCCGCCCTAAAGATATTGCGTCCCGTTCCCTGATATTTGATCTCTTCAACCGAGCGGAGCAGATCCAGGCGAATGGTAGGGTCGAGCGACTGTGCCTGCTGAGTCGGAGCCGCTTTCTTCACCTGAGTTGCAGACCTGGCTTGCTGTGGAGGCGGGGTGGGCGTTGTTGACGGCGCCGCCGTGACGTTATCGGAGCTGGTGAAGGCGCGCACCACCATGAAGGCGCCGAGGACTAGCAGCACCAGCATAATAATGACCTTCGCGCGATTCTCTGTGCCTACTTGCATCGTCCTTAAGTGGCCGCCTTCGTGAATGACTCCATCACCAGATCGATCCGCACACCGCCGGCCTGCTCTTCGCTGAGCTTGACACTATCGACCAACATGAGCATCTTCGAGCGCTCAATCGCATTGATGAACTTTACCAACTGCAAATAATCTGCCGACAAGCTGGCGCTGATGACAATACGTTGGATGCCTGGGAGGTCGGTGTCTTTAGTCTCGTACTGCGCACGTTCAAGCTTCACGCGATTGGCGACCGCAAGCTTCCCGATCTCATTCGAGATCTCGGAGGTCTGGTCAGCGATCCGGCCCTTGAGAAGTGCCTCGGCATCTTTGTTGGCGCGCTGCAGCTTCTGAGGCATACCGACCAGCGGTTGCGTCTCGCGCCGCTTCTGCTGCCATTCGGTCCTGAGCCGGTTGTACTCAGACTCGCGCTGATCACGTGAGCGCCCCCAAGGCGTGAACAGAAAGCCGAGCGCAGCAGCATCCACGATGAGCAGCAGCACGGTCGCTACGAGGAATCGATTGCGCGCATGATTTAGGGGCGCCATCAGTCGCCTTCCTCGTTTTCTAGTCCGGCGGAAGACTTCGGTCGCGCTACCGGAGGGATATAGATGGCGCTGATGTTGAATTCCACAGCACCATCCGTGTCGGGGCCGGTCTTAGCCGCTTCGGTCTCGATCCTCGCCTGCTTGAACTCGTTCGAGCTCTCAAGCTTGCGCACCAGATCGAGCGCCTTGTCGCGCGACTTCCCTTCTACCGTCATCTTTATCTTGAGTTCGTTCTGCGGATTCAGCTCGGGCTCGATCTTCACCAGATGCACACGAGTGGGCATGATTTTTTCAAGATCAGAGAAGGCGCGTGTCCAGGAGAACGATTTGCGCACGATGATCCCATTCAAGAATTGCGAGCGCTCTCGCGTCTGCTGGTTCGCGGGCTGATTCAGCAGCGCCTGATTGGCGTTCCGCTGCGCATCAAGCTGATCGATATCCTGCTGGATCTTCTGCATCTTATCGTTGACGATGCGGTTATCGCGCCAGTGTGTGAAATCGATCAGTACCAAAGCGGCCGTGATGCATGCGATGCCGCCAAGGATCGCCCCCCAACGTACGAACGTTGTGCGTGCGTCCTGATAGGGACGGGATGCGAGATTGATGTTGAAACGCACGTTAGACCAGCGCCCCCACTACTCCGCCGAGCAGTGCCGTCGCCCCCGGCATCCCTGAAAGGCCGCCGACGAGATAGCGTGAGCCGACCAGCGGCTCGACCGCGGTTCCCGTCACCTGCTCGAGTGCAGGTGCGACCTCGTGCAGGGAATCCACTCCACCTACGAGGACGCGCTCGATTTTCGAGTTAAAAGTATCCTGGAAGAACACGACAGAAGGGTAAACATCATCCGCAAGCTGCTGGGGATCGATATTGCGTCCGCGCGAATTTTCCAGCGTGCGCACCAGGCGGAGATCATCGTGATCGAGAATCGCGACCGTGATCGCAGCGGAATCCACTTTGACCACCAGCGTAGGGCGGCCGCTTTCGACGGCGGAGATGGCCGCGAGCGCTGACGGCAGAACCACTCCCGGCGCGTAGCCCGCGTCGCGGATCGCCGCCTCGTATTCCTCGATGACGGTAGTGAGCGCGACGGCGGCCACGACCTTCACCATGGCTCCTCCGCGGGAGACGTGATACGAAAGGCGCGCCTTCTCAACATCAAAGGGCAGCGACTTGCGCATGCGTAATTTCACTACACCTGCGGCGTCGTTCGCATTCTGCGGGAATTCTTCGAAATCGAGCAGAACCGTGCGAACGGCGGCATCAGGGAGAACCGCGGTCACATCGCGTCCTCGACCACCTACCGTCTGCAAGCCGTCGGAGATAGCATTCGCCAGCGCCGCGGGATTGAGGACGTTGGGATCTTTCAAGCTCGGCAGCACGCTTCCGCTGGGCAATGAACGGATGGTGTGCATATCCACCGTCCCGCTCTGCTCAGGAGCGCGCGCAGCGACCACGCACTCGGCCGTTATCTCGCACGCCAAGCGCGGCCGCGCCGGATTGGGATTGGAGGCCATTATCTGGTGGTCTCGATGAAGGTGACTTTGTTGATCTCTTTCAGAGTGGTGATGCCCGCCCTTACTTTATCAAGCGCCGACTCGCGCAGGAAGCGCATACCTTCGTCGCGGGCAGCGCGGCGAATCTCCGAGGTCGGCTTCTTGGCAAGGATCATCTCGCGCACGTTGTCGCTCAGATCGAGCAGCTCGTGGATCGCGGTGCGCCCTTTGAAGCCAGTACCGGAGCACTCGATGCATCCTTCGCCTTCGCGGAATTCGAAGTCTCCCCAGACGGCGGGGTCGAGGCCGCTATCGATCAGGGTCTGCTGATCGTAGCGAAGCCCCTTCGGGCAGGATTCGCAGATGGTGCGCACCAACCGCTGCGCCAGGATACAGTTCAGCGCAGAGATGAAGTTGTAGGGATCGACGCCCATGTTGAGGAACCGGCCGAGCACGTCAACCACGTTATTGGCGTGGACAGTCGTGAAAACCAGATGTCCGGTGAGCGCGGATTGGATCGCGATCTGCGCCGTCTCTGTGTCGCGGATCTCGCCGACCATGATCTTGTCGGGATCATGGCGCAGGATGGAGCGCAATCCACGCGCGAACGTGAGTCCTTTTTTCTCGTTCACGGGAATCTGCGTGACGCCGCGGATCTGATACTCAACCGGATCTTCGATCGTGACCAGCTTGTCCTCGTCGGACTTGATCTCGTTCAGCGCGGCGTAAAGGGTTGTCGTTTTTCCGCTGCCCGTTGGACCTGTGACCAGCACCATGCCGTAGGGTTCGGCAATATAGCGCCGGAACTTGCGCAGGTCGTCATCCGCAAAGCCAACCACGTCGAGCGTCAGCTTGCGGAACTTCTCACTCATGGATTCTTTATCGAGCACGCGCAAAACGGCGTCTTCGCCATGGATGGATGGCATGATGCTGACGCGGAAATCGATGAAGCGTGGCGGATCACCGTAGCGAACGCGAAAGCGGCCGTCTTGCGGAACGCGGCGTTCCGCGATATCGAGTTCGCTCATCACCTTGATGCGCGAGATGATGGTGGACTGGTGATCGCGCGAAATAGGCTTCATCGCTTCGCGGAGCACGCCGTCGATGCGGTATTTGATGGCCACCGAATCATCACGCGTCTCGATGTGAATGTCGCTGGCGCGTCTTTGCAGAGCGGTAAAGATTGCGGTATCCACCAGGCGGATGATGGGGCTGCTGTCGCCTTCGGCAGTGAGCCGCTCGATAGAGATGGTCTCGTCGCCGCTCTCGTCTTCGCGGATGACGTCGAGCACGAAGCCTTCGCCTGCTTCTTCCAGAACGCGTTGCGACTGCTCCGTCTTCTTCAGGATGTCATTGATCTGCGAAAGCGTCGCGACCTTGGTGACGATGCGCTTCCCGAGCAGCAGGCTGAGTTCGTCGATCATCATCAACCGGCTGGGGTCGGCGATGGCGACAACGAGCCGGCCGTCCTGCGAATTCTCCAGCGGGACGAAGTTGTAGCGGAACATCAGATCAACAGGCACGGAGCGGAAGAGCTCGTGCTGGATGTGGAAGTTCTTCAGGTCGATGAATTCGCAGCGATATCGCCGCGCCAAGTCGCGCGCGCGCGACTCCTCAGAGCCGCCGTTCGCGCTCTCTGCGACGATGGGAGCGGGCTTTCTGATCTCAGTACGTATTGGGTCGTTTGCCATTGTTCCTTTAATGCTGGGTGCCCATCGCTGAACCGATGCTGAAGATCGGCATGTATAACGATATGAGCACAAATCCTATAAAAATTGCGACAAAGATCAGTAGCGCCGGCTCGATCAGCGACATGGCCGCGGCAGTCGCGTTCTCTACATCTTCTTCGTAAAACTCCGCTATCGAGTTCAACATTTCGCGCATTGACCCGGTGGACTCTCCCACCTCGAGCATTTCCAGCGCGAGCTCAGGAAACATCTTTGTCTCTTCCAGGCTGGTGGAAAGTGACATGCCTTCACGCACCCGCTCGGCGGCGGCTAAGGAAGCGCGGGCGACGGAGCGGCTCTGGATGGAAGCTCCTGCAGTTTCGAGTGCAGGCACGAGCGGCAAGCCACCCGCCAGCAAAGTGCCCATCATGCGCGAGAACATCGCGATCTGATACTTAAGCCAGATGCCTCCCAGCAGCGGCAGCTTAAGCCGAAACCGGTCGATCTTCTCAGCACCGCCTTGACTGTTCTTCCACTTCCACGCAATCAGAACAAGAGCCGTGAGCCCGAGGATGATCAAGAAGAAGTAGTGATGCACTGTCTGTCCAAAGGCGATCAAATACAAAGTACTGGACGGCAAAGGCGCCTGAAGGTCACGGTAGAGATCGGCAAATTTCGGAACGACGAATGCGATCAGATAGGTGATCATTACCGTCACCAAGCCGATCAGCAGCGCGGGGTAGATCAGCGAGACCAGTAACTTCTTGCGCACCGCCATCGAGACCCGCTGAAACGAGATGAAGCGCGTGAGCACCTCCTCGAGGTTGCCGCTCTTTTCTCCGGCCAGGAGGGTGGTGTTGTAAAGCTGCGGGAAGATGCCCTGGGCCGCGAAGGCAGCTGAAAGAACCTCACCCGATTTGACGCGCTCACGAACGTTCTCCAGCACGCCACGAAAGAACGGATTGCGCTGGCGCTTCGCCAAGAGTTCGAGCGCTGTCGGGATCGGCAAGCCGGCATGGATCAGTGTGAAAAACTGCTGGTTGAAGATGACAAAGTCACCTTGCTTGACCTTCTTGCGGCGCGGAGCCCCGATGATGCCGTCGCTGAAAAGTCCTTTGCTGCGAACCGAATAGACGTAAAACCCCTGCTTGCTGAAGCGCTCCCGCAGGTCGTGTTCAGAGTTGGCGCTTTCGGTCTGCTCCAGCACCCGGCCGCGTTCGTCGGCCAATTTTACGAGGAATTCCGCCATACGGTTTATTAGAGTCTAACATCCGAAAGTAGTTGGTTCTTAGGCATTTAAGGAGCTATGGCGGTGCCTTCGACCAGCTCAACCCCGGGGGGCGGCTGGAAGCGAAAACGCGCCTGCTCGACGGGAACGTTCTCCTGCTGGGAGGAGAAGATGAACTCCGTCTGGGATCCATCCACTTCGTTGATCTCGATCCTCTGGATCTCGCCTGCGGAGTTCACATCGAGGGATACCTCCGCCACCCGATCACCCATATTCTTTGGAACTCCGCGGACAATGACCGTCCCGGGTTGGTCTCCTGCGCGCCCGGTAAGGTTATCGAATTCCTTCTTTAGCTTTGTCTTGCCGAGCAGGTAGCGCAACGGGGAGCGCAGGTCATCCAGCTTATCCAGAGGAGCCTTGCGCGCCTGGCGCTCTCCGGGGACATAGAAATAAGCGGTTTTCCCGTCGCTTACGAATAACTTCTCGCGCGGTTCCGTGTACTCCCACCGCATTTTGCCGGGGCGACTCAGCCACAACGTGCCAGATTCGGTGCGAGTGATCCCGGCGCCGCGATAAGTCTCAGTGAATGCCGCGCGCAACGAGCGAAGTTCGTTGTAGTGGCGGTCGAGATCCTCGGCCACACGGTCTACCGATACCGGCTGCTGGCCGAGCGCGAGGCAAGAAAGGCAAAAGACCAGCCCGAGCGCGACAAAAATTTTCCGCATAAAAAATTAGATGCAGGTTAGCTGCTCATCATTGCACGGGAACTATGTCCGTGCGGCGATTCTTGGGAAGTCCCAACTGTACGAATGGGAAATCGTCGGGATGAGAGTACTGTACGCGACCATCTGGCATGAGTAGCAGCGGCCTGCCTTTTGGATCCAGTGGGACACTGCGGAGGAACCCGGCCGAGATCATCTCATCCCAACTCGTGGGAGTGTGCCCTAACTGTTTGGTTGCGGCCTGCACCCGATCGATGACGCGCTCCATCTGCTCATCGTACCGAAGCGCCGCAAGGTGCTCGAGTGCGTTGTTCCGGATCAACTGGTCAGGGTTATTTTCGTAGATATTCTGCCAAAGGAAGCGTGCGGTTGCGCGGTCGCCTCCGTGCTGCCGCATGTTAGCCGCGAGCACCGGCAACCAGGGATGCGCGCCGGGCACCTTCGCGCCGCGCTCGAACGCTTCGGCGGCAGCAATGTAATCATGCCGCTCCATGTACTGGATAAAACCTAAATGAAAATAGAGGTGCCAATCGTCCGGGAATTCTTTGATGCCTCGCTCTACGAGGTTCACTGCCAGATCTGGGCGACCAGCGCCAGCAGGAGGTTTTTGGGCGAGGAAGACCGCGCCAAACTTGTACGCAGGCTCGAGCTTCGGGTCCAGGGTCACAGTGATATCAAGCAGCGGCCCGAGCAGATCGTATTCTGCGGCCTTTGCGACGTGGTGAGCCCCAAAGTATTGAACCGCGCGCGTCCAATAGATGTCGGCAAGAAGGCCTGTGTACCCCAGGCTCATCCGCTTCACCGCTTTGGGAGACGGAATAAACAGCACCTCGGTCAAGGTTGCTCCTGCGCGCAGCTGGGTCACTCGCAGCAAAGAGGAGAATGAAGCGACCGCGATAAGTGCAGCGGAAACCAGCAGGATCAGGGTCGTTTTGGCACGGGGCTTCATTTGAAATTCCGGTTCTCGAACACAGCAGCCGCGCAAAGCAGCAGCACCAGGCTGTACGTGATCGCGTACACAGAGTTGTGCAATACCAGCGCGCCCGCCACGGGAGTGCCGTGTGCCACCTGCGAGATCACGTTCAAGGAAGAAAAATTCGGGATGATGTATGCCACCCCGGTCATTACCCATTTTGCTAGCCCGTGGGCTCCGTCTGCGAAGTTATGCAAGTCCTCGGAAAACGTTCCGATGACAAAAGTCGAGAACGCAAAAATAGAAGAGAGCAGCGGCGAAGAATAGGTGGAGTAGAGCAACGCGACCGCGGTCATGATCAGGAACTGCAACAGGATGAAGTAGAGCGCGACCAGGATATAGAGGTCTGGCCTGCTGAAGGCATGCGAAAGATAGAGCAGCGCCGCGAAGAACCCTATCGCCATCAGCACCGCGTTGAAGGTAAGAGTTCCAACCAAACCGAGATACTTTCCGAAAATGAACTCCCAGCGCCGCACCGGATGCGCGAGCACGGTGTAAAGCGTGCGCCGCTCGATCTCTTTCCACACCAGCCCAATGCCAATGAAGATCGAGATCACGATGCCAAAGATCGATATCGCAGTCAGGCCCATGTTGATGAGGACGATGCGCTCGATCGATATCGAGATCTGCCCGAACAACAATGCCGAGCCAACGATCAGCAATGCGAAAACGATCAGGTTATAGAGAACGCGATCGCGCACGGCCTCGCGGTAAGTATTGAACGCGATGGGGAGAATGCGGCTCATCGTCGCGCAGCCTCCATCTCTGTCGGTCGCGGGTTCGCGTCAACGTTCTGGAGGAAGAAATCTTCCAGGCTGCTGCGGACAGGATTCACCGATTCGATGCGCGCATTGTTCTTCCGCAACAGGTCGAGTGCCGCATCAAGTTTTTCGTGCGGCAGCACTGCTTGTGTCATCTCGCCGGAGCTGCGGATCTTCGCACCCAAGCGTTCAAGGTCCGGGCCCGCTACATTGCCATGCCAAAGTATCTCGATGTTCTTTTCCGATTGATGCAGCAGTTCGCGAACTACGCCGATACCGCGCAACTCTCCTTTATTCAAGACCGCTACACGGTCGCACAGCACCTCAGCGTCGGAGAGAATGTGGGTGGAGAAAAAGATCGTTTTCCCTTCGTCCTTCAGCTCCTGCATCAGGTCGCGCACTTCGCGACGCCCTACGGGGTCAAGACCCGACATCGGCTCATCCAGGAACAAGAATTTGGGATCGTGCAGAATCGCTTGGGCAAGGGATACACGTTGCAGCATCCCTTTGGAGAACTTACGCAGGTGCAGGCGATCTACGTCCTTCAGGCCCACACGTTCCAATGTGGCCACCGCACGACGCGGCCGCTCGCGCGCGGGAACTCCGGAAAGCCGGCCGTAGTATTCCAGCAGCTCCTGGGCGGTCAGGTGGTCATAAAAATATGGCTGCTCGGGAGAGAAGCCGACGTTGAGCTTCGCTTGCGGCCGATCAATGGAATGTCCGAGGATGCGCGCGCTGCCCGTGGTCGGATAGACCAAGCCCATCAGGATCTTCAGTGTGGTGGTCTTACCGGCGCCGTTGGGGCCCAGGTAGCCGAAGACCTCACCTTCCTGGACAGACAGGTTCAGCGGCTTCAGTACACAGCGGGGACGCTTCTTCCAGAAGCCAACGCTGTAGGTCTTCGAAAGATTCTCAATCTCTAAAGCCAACATAGTTGGGTTCGGGTGGTTTCGGCCAGATTATAAGCAAAACCTTAGTGTCCCACCAGCCGTTAGCGCACAACCAGGACTTCGCGGAAGTGATCGCGGGCAAGGAAGAACTTCACCGATTTGAAGTCGCGGAAGAGATTTTCAATATGCCGGTTGTTGAAGACCCGCGCCAGTTTGAATCGCTCGACGACTTGAACGTCCAAAGTCTCGGCTCCCGTGATGTGGTAGCGATGGTATGGAGCCTCTGGTCCTGCCTCACGCGTGTGGAAGAAACCGAGTAGGACGCCACCGGGCTTCAGGGCACGATGCAGTCTGTCCACCATCGGCTTTACTAGGGACTCGGGGAGGTAATCGGGTACGTCCCACGCCAGAACCGCGTCAAGCGCTCCCTCTTCAAAAACTAGTGAATCCTTGAAAAACTCTGTCGGCGAGAGTTCCAGGCGGCCGTCCGGGCCTTTCAGCTGATAACGCGTGTCGAGCGAAGCCGAAAGCAGGTCTTCGTTGTAAACCTTGTGGCCCATCCCTGTGAGCCGCATCAGATTTGTGGGTGAAGTAGGGCCGAGATCGAGGATGACTTTCGCGCTCTCGGGCCCGATGCTCTTGCTGAATTCCTTCAGACCACTGCTCGAGCGTTGCGTACGCGCCGCACCCTTATGCGCAGAGGAAGCCGCTTGCGGCGATGCCGCGGAACCGCGAAAAAATTTCAGTAGATCGGGAGCCACGTTCCCTACTGTACAAGAAAATTCAGCGCCTTATCCCTTGGGCTCGAATTTCGTCTCGACCAGAGAACGTTGCGCGCTCATGCTGGCGCCTCCGGATGAACTCGATCCGGAATAGCCAGCCGCAGCTGCTGCTGCGACCTCGCGCTTGGACTCAGACTTCGACTCTTTGCGGATGTCGATCGCACCCTTGAAGAAGGCGCCGTCTTCGATGACGATGCGCTGCGTAGAAATGTCGCCAGAAAGAACGGCGGATTTTTTCAGCTCGACGCGCTCGTAGCCCTGGATATTCCCGTCCACCTTGCCGTGCACGATCACGTCTTTAGCGGTTACGTTCGCGCGGATGCGTCCATTGGGACCAATCGTGAGATTGTGCTCCAGAAGGGAGATGTTCCCTTCCACTTCGCCGTCCAAGTAGAGATCTTCGCTTCCGGAAAGCTCACCGCGGATCAAAACCGACTTGCCGATGTGCGCCATCTCGCTCGCGAACTCCTTTGAACGCACCGGCTCGATGCTGGGGCGCGGAGACGGCGGCGTGCTTATAGCTGGCGAGGTGCTTGGAGCGGTAGATGGCTTGGTTTCGGTTCCGGGCGTGGACTTCCACATACAGAGACTCTCCTTGGTCGAACGCGCGCAATCACTTGCGGGCCTAAGTGTTGGCTGGAGGAAGCGGCAGGCGCATCATACATCCGGTCTTGCGGAGCGGCAATCAGAATCGCTCACATTGGAGGGCCTTAGAAGCAGCAGAATCCGGCTGCCACTGTGTGGAACTTCAGGGTAACTGATTAGTACACAGCCAAGAGAGTAGCCGATTTAGCCTGCCGACAGCTATTTCAGTGTGTTTTGCAAGTTACTGATAAAAAAGAGGATAAATTAAGCCGTCAGGCATCGGCACGAGGTAACTTTGGACGCACTATTGCTATCCAATTGAGTGTCGGCCCTTCGGAGTAAGTCACGCCGCCTAGCGAGATCGAAAACCAGGGGAACAGCGGTTTTGCCAGGCAACGCGACTTTAAACCAATGGGACTGCCTTTCCAGCAGGGCCGACACTTTTGCAAGCAAGACCGGCGAACCTGCCGGTCTTTTGCTTTTGCCGCCAAGAGTGAGTAAAAGCAACGGAAGCAGAGTTGTACCCTTCTAATCTCAAGATGCGCGAGCGCCGATTCCATGCTGCTGGAGCCGTAATCTGGGCGCTGATCATTGCGTTCGGTGCGTCCGCGCGCGCGCAGGAGACCGCGATCTCCGCTTCCGCCCATGAGCTTGTGGAACGCGCCGTGCAAAACGAACTCAACGCGTCTGGATCGAACTCGCATTACATGTACCTGGAGAGCAAGCAGACACCGCAAGGCTCCAACCTGAAACAAGTGGCTGAGACAAAGGACGGCGAAGTTTCTTATCTGCTGAAGATGAACGGTCAGCCGCTCTCGGCTGACCAACGCCGCACCGAGGACGCGAAGATGCAGAAACTGCTCAACGATCCAGACGAGCAGCGGCGCAGATTAAAAAACCAAAAAGAGGACGAGAAGCGGGCAACCACTCTGGTGCGTGCACTACCCGACGCCTTCGTATACGAATTTGACAAGCCAGATCCAGGCGATCCGCCCGGAACCGTCAAACTTAAGTTCCACCCGAACCCGAACTACAATCCTCCCGACCGTGAGACCCAAGTCCTGACCGGCATGGCTGGGTTGATGTACCTGGATACCAAAGCGAACCGCATGAAGCGGCTCGATGGGATTTTGATAGACGACGTGAATTTTGGCTGGGGAATCTTCGGAAAGCTGTACAAAGGGGGCCACTTCGATATCCACGAGAGCGACGTGGGTGACGGCCACTGGGACGTGACTTACAAAAACCTTGATTTCAGGGGGAAAATCCTTCTGTTCAAGAAGCTTCGAATCAAGGAGACGTCAGAGATGAGTGACTTCCACAGGATCCCAGACAATCTATCGTTCACGCAGGGCTTCGACCTGCTGCGCAAAGAGAACCAGCCGAAGATCTCAGCCAAACGCTAGCCGTTCGCTGTGGATCCGAAGTTCAGATCTTCGTTCCATTTTCCCAGAACATATGTCCCATTCTTAGCGGAGTCGCGATGGAGGCGAAGCACCGCTAGTCCGGCGCTGAAATCTTTTTGAAAAGCCTCCCGGTTGCGGCTCTGCACCTCTCGCGCCCGAGGATCGCCGGCGCGCTTCCAATCGTAGATCTCCGCTGGCACGGAAATGTTGGTCTGCCCTTGAGCCGTGGGTTCCGAGCCAGCCAGCACTTTCTTGACGCGGTCAGAATCCAGCCACCACTCTGCAACCAGGCGGTCCGTTGGCAAACCGCCTTGTAATGGCGATGACGACATCCCGTACTGGTTAGGGTTGTAACGACGCGCGATCGCGCCGAGCCGCTCAATGTTCAGCCAGGCATTCTTGATCTCCAGCGGATCGAAGGTCCATTCGATGAGCCTTATAGCGCGAGAGAGAGCGTCGTCGCGTTGAGCAAGCTTGAGCTTGCGACCGAGCCCGGTGTTGCGGAACGTTTCCCGAACCGCGAGCATGTGCGAGTGTAAGTACGGATTCCCGTTGCGCGCGCCCGGAATGGACATCGCAAAGCCGACAAGGTCATCGTGATCGAATGCGCCGATGACTTGTCCACCGATCTTGGTGGCGACCACGAACAGGCGAAGCGGGATCAGATCGACGTCGTCGAAATTCCAGACCTCTTTCTGCAGCATGACGCAGGCTTCGAGCTCGCGAATGTCTTTGCAGGCGCGGATGGTCGGGGAGTTCATTCCGCAGTCTTTGCCTCCTGCCAGAGTGATTCCATCTCATCGAGCGAAGCGCTCTCGAGTTTGCTGCCGCGCTGCTTGAGTTTGGATTCCACGTACTGGAAGCGGCGGCGGAATTTTCTGTTCGTCTTCTTCAGCGCAGATTCCGGATCGACCGCGAGGTAGCGCGCGAGATTCACCAACGTGAACATCAAATCGCCGATCTCGCCTTCGATATCTTTCAAGTGCTCGGGCGAGAGCGCTTCGTTGCCTCGGGAACCGGCGATGCCATGCTTCCCTTTTGCGCGATCGAGTCCGCCACGAAGAGTGCTGATGTGCTGTTCGAGTTCGCGGGTCTCTTCCTGCATCTTCTCGAAGATACCGCGCAGAGTTGGCCAATCGAATCCGACGTGAGCAGCACGCGCGCTGAGCTTCGTGGCCTCAAGCATTGCCGGCACACCGGAAGAGACATTCGCCAGGACGGAATCCGGATCGCTGGCCGGCTTCGGAGACTTCCCTCCGCCTGCTTCTAAACGCTTCCGCTTCTCTTCTGCTTTCAACATCTCCCAATTGCGCAAAACTTCGCTGGAAGTCTCCGCCTTCACGTCGCCGAAGACATGCGGATGGCGATCGATCAATTTGTTCGACAAGCGATCGAGGACGTCGTCGATGGAGAAATGGTTCTCCTCCTGCGCCATCTCGGAGTAGAAGAGGACCTGCAGCAGCAGATCGCCGAGCTCGCCGATGAGTTCGTCCCAGTCACGATCGTCTATGGCTTCAAGGACCTCATAGGTCTCTTCCAGAGTGAAGGGCTTGATGGAGTCGAAGGTCTGTTCACGGTCCCACGGACACCCACCCGGGCCGCGCAGGCGGGCCATGATCTCAACAGCCCGCTCGAATCTTTCTCCAGTCGTTTTTTTCACATCGGCCATGCAGGTTTTTGTACCACAGGCACACCGAAATGGCAGGCCAGGAGCATCTCAGCCTTGTAGTAGACTGAAGAATCTCGTCCCCTGAACGAAGCCCCCATGCAACGTCCATCCACCTTTCCAGCACAGTGGGATCCGAAGCTTGGAATTCACGTGACTTGAAGTCGCGGCC
>JADMIO010787644.1_pt1 | contig 18833 bp, 13 predicted proteins | sample 8958161 | NCBI WGS metagenome assembly JADMIO01 (sample SAMN16585339, study PRJNA669376) | soil metagenome | isolation source: Crop rotation soil | place: USA: Cullars Rotation, Alabama | collected 2011 | reverse complement strand
CGCGACAACTTGTCCACGTGGAATTCTAAGCTTAGGATCCCAATGTGCTGGAAAGATTGCTACGAAGAAATCGAAAGTGATAGATCGAAGTCCGGCCGAGCGAATCGCAGGTTTCAACTGGGCTCCTGATGGAAGATGGATTGCCTACAGCTTCGCGCCGCATCCGCAATCGTTCATCATCAAGATAGCCGACCTCGAGAAAAACTCGGTTCACAAAGTAACAAACGAAGTGCGCTACGATACGAGTCCTGCATTCGATCCTGATGGGAAATATTTGTATTTCCTCGGCGCTCGCGAATTCTATCCGGTGTTTGATATGGTGCGTTTCGACTATGGTTTCCCGCGGGCGATGAAACCATATCTGGTGACTCTGCGCAAAGACGTTCCTTCTCCATTTTTGCAAGAACCACGTCCAATAGTGGTGAAGCGCAAAAAGGCTGCTGTCCCGGATGCGGCACCTGCCGCCAATGGAAAGCCCGCCGGTAAAAACAAAAGTAAGCAGGCGTTAAAGGCGATCTATCGCGATGCGCTTGCCCAAGCCTATAAAGAAGTTCTCAAAACAGTGGAAAAGGGCGCCAAGGAGCTAGCTGCCAAGCCGAAAACGAAGGATGCAGAAACCGTCTCCACACCTCAAAAGATGCAGATCGATTTCGACGGAATCGAAGACCGCATACTTGCATTTCCTGTCAGTGAAGGTCGCTACGGGCAGATTATCGGCGCGGAAGGGCGTGCACTGTTTACGCTATACAACGTGGAAGGAATCAAGCCAAACTTCAGCTGGCATTCCGAGGAGCATGCCGGCGGCACGCTCATGGTCTACGATTTCGAAGAGGCTCGCGCCGGAGCTTTGCAAAAAGAAATGGGCTATATGGTTCTGGCGTTCGATAACCAGACATTGTATTACCGGTCTCATCGGCGCATTCGCGCAGTCGACGCGTTGGAGAAACTGGGAGCGGAAGGCCGGGAGCCGACGGCTGCTACCGGGCACGGCCGCAAATCCGGTTTCCTCGATCTTTCCCGCGCCCAGGTGATGGTGACGCCGCCATTGGAATGGAAGCAGATGTACGAAGAAGCATGGCGACTGCAAAGAGATCAATTCTGGGATGAAAAAATGTCCGACATCGATTGGAATTTCGTGCATGAGCGCTACGCCCGATTGCTGCCGCGGGTGAGAACGCGTTCTGAAGTATCTGATTTGATCTGGGAAATGCAGGGCGAATTGGGAACGTCGCACGCTTATGAGATGGGCGGTGACTACCGGCGTTCTCCCTCATACCATCTGGGTTTTCTCGGATGCGATCTGGCCTTTGACGATCGTAAGAAAGGATATCGCATCGCCCGCATCCTCAAAGGTGACAGCTGGGATCCGGAGTCTGCATCTCCATTGGCCAGGCCAGGTCTCAACCTCTCCGATAAACATATTCTTCTTTCGATCAACGGCAATGTGCTTGCCAAGGACGTTTCTGTCGGACAGTTCCTTTTGAATCAAGCCGGGCGCGAAGTGAGATTGAAACTTGCCGATACCGACAAAAAAGAAAAGGTTATTACAGTGCAGGCATTGTCCAATGAAAGGACGATCCGGTATCGCGATTGGGTGGAAAAAAATCGTCGCTACGTGCATGAGAAAACCGGTGGAAAAGTAGGCTACATCCACATTCCCGATATGGGACCGTGGGGCTTTGCCGAATTCCACCGCGGCTATCTGTCGGAGATAAACAGAGACGGTTTGATCATTGACGTGCGTTACAATCGTGGCGGACATGTTTCTCCACTCTTGTTGGAAAAACTTCTGCGTAAACGAGTGGGATACGACATCAGCCGTTGGGGACCACCGCAGCCCTATCCGCCTGAGTCGGTGAAAGGTCCGATGGTGGCATTGACTAATCAATTTGCCGGTTCCGACGGCGATATCTTCAGCCATTGTTTCAAACTTTACGGGCTCGGACCACTGGTCGGCAAGCGCACCTGGGGTGGTGTCATTGGTATCTGGCCACGCCATCGTCTCGTCGATGGAACGATCACCACTCAACCTGAATTCAGCTTCTGGTTTGCCGATGTGGGCTGGGGTGTCGAGAATTACGGCACCGATCCGGACTATGATGTGGATATCGCCCCGCATGAATTCCACGGCGGCAAAGATCCGCAAATGGACAAAGCATTGGCGCTCGTTCTCCAATCGTTCAAAACCAAACCCGTCAAGTTGCCTGACTTCTCAAAACGACCGAGCCTGCCTGTTCCAGAACAGCTTCTGGCTAAGACGTTGAACAAAGCAATGGCCGCGAGAAAGAAAAAGGAGGCCGCTTCCAAGGCCAAGGCGAAACCGACTGCCACCACACGCGGTGCCGGCGCCGGATCAAAAAGCAAACCAGGCAATTCGCGATCCAATGGAGCCAAAGCAAAAGCGAAACCGGTGGCTGTCACTGCCCGGCGCACTGCCCGGGCCGAGTCGTCGAAACGTACTGCCCGCGCCGGCTCCAAAACATTGACTAAAACCGGCGGACGCAAAAGCAAATAGGAGAATGAAATGAAAATCTTGCGAGAACGAATCGAAAAGGAAGGCAAGCACCTGGGCAAGGGTATCTTGAAAGTAGATGGTTTTATGAACCATCAGATCGATCCAGTTCTCATGAAGCAGATTGGCGAAGAGTTTGCCAGTCTCTTCGGGGACCAGAAGCCAACCCGCATTTTGACCGCCGAATCGAGCGGTATTGCACCAGCCCTCTCGGCCGGAATGGCTTTGAATATTCCCATCGTATTCGCTCGCAAACATCGTCCCGCCACCATGGGCGGTGAACCCTTCCGCGAGACGGCTCCTTCGCATACCCATGGCGGTGAGGTGGAACTGCTGGTTTCCGACGAATACCTGAAGGCCGAGGACCGCGTTCTGATTATCGACGATTTCCTCTCCACGGCAAAGACTATTCGCGCCCTGGTTAAAGTTGTGGCTGCCAGCGGAGCTACGCTGGTTGGGGTCGGTGCCGTGATTGAGAAATCATTTCAGGGAGGTCGCTCCAACCTCGATGACCTTGATGTAATGGTGGAATCCCTCGCCGTGATTGAAAAGTTCGACGGAGACAAAATAATCTTTAAAGACGGTTGTCGAACTTAAAGAGGTTGAATGTGGATCGAGCTTCCCGTGCTGGGATGTCCGAAATCGTTGGCAGCCGAGCCGCCGCGTTGGAAGATTTCCCAGTAGCGACTATCGTGGCCGGAACTTCCCTGCGAGAGGGCAAGATCTCCTTCCATAACGCTGAAACTACCTGATGCCACTGTGGCCGTTCTCACATAACTGCCGATGCGAAGCTTGACTCGGTCGCCCGGTTTCAGCGCGGCAATCTTGGGATCGTTGCCTCGAATGGTTGTTTTGATGTTTCCAAAAGAATCAATGTATCCAATTGCATGGGCTGGTGGATTGGGAATTACTTCCAGGGGATCCAGCCTGTGATTGATGAAACCATAATCGCCCAGAACAGCTTTGCCGACCACTGAGGGGAAAAAATCGCGCGACCGAAACTGACTGCCGCCGTCCTCTACATGTGTGCTCCACAGTTCTTGAATCTGATCTTTGAGGAATGAAAGCGAGAAACCGCTGTTCACAACAACAGATTGCACGCCGTTCTTCAGCGTGACGAAAAGCAGCCCTTCGCCCTCGTTGTTAACGCGTGCCTTGACATTGTCTTTGCGAGGCGCGGTATTCGCGAATACCAGCATGTTTTTCGGACGCAATGATTCGTCGGCAGCGGCGAGTTGGGCGAGAATGAAACCGGTTGCGATTGTGTCGAATGGTCGCACGGAGGTCAAATGCAAACGTGCGGTGGAAGGAAGGCATTGCATGAAGGCTGACGTAACCTCCGCCCATGCCATGTCTCCCGGTCCGTAGTCACAAATTAGATGTACGAGATAACTCATAAAATTTCCGTTGCTGCCTGAATGCCGTTTCCAATACTCGATAAGGGGATATGATTATGTCACGACAGTTTTTACTGGCGAACTTCTGTCCCCTAACTTGTTTTTCCCTGAATGTGCTCGGAGGATCAGGGTAAAAGTTTGAAGCAACCGCAAGAAACTGAAAAAACTCGCTATTCTCCGATCTGGGCGCTCGCCCAGGTTGTCCTCTTTGTGCTCATCTTTATGTGTTTCCTTCGCGTTGTTCAAGAAATTATCGGACTGATGCGTCCGGACATTTCAGCTCTGGGTGCCTATTGGAAATGCGTCAGTGAAGCAATTTCTCTTCTCATTGGTGTAATTGTCATCGCCATCCTCAAGCGAAAAAAGACGTTCCAGTTCTTTCAACAAATGGGCTTGACCAAACCGAAGTATGCCGTCGAACTGATTTATGGGTTTCTGTTAGGCTCGCTTTTAGTCGGCACCATGTTTGGTGTCATGTACGTTCTCGGAGGGTATACCATCGAGTCGGTGCAATGGCCGATTGATTTTTTGCCCGGATTGTTGATGTTCCTTCTAGTCGGCTTTGCGGAGGAACTGATTTTCCGGGGCTATGTTTTTCAAGCGTTAGAACGAGGCATTGGACCGTTTTTCGCCGTGATTATTTCATCTTTGTTGTTTGGCTTTGCTCATTCACTCAATCAAATTGAAAATGTAAGTTTGATGGAGAAAATTTATTTCTGCGCAGTGCTGTCGTTCGAAGCCGGTTTGCCGCTGGCTGGTGCGTATTTGTTGACGCGTCGGATCTGGCTTCCCATCGGCTTCCACTGGGCCTGGGATTTCCTGGAAGGTACGATCTTTGGATTCACGGTGTCGGGAACGGACATCGGCCCATCGGTGATGACTACCAAATTGACGGGCGACCTGTTCACCTCGGGTGGTGCATTCGGACCGGAGGCCAGCTTGCCCGCCTTCTTTATAGGTGTGGCTTGTGGTGCGGTTCTCCTTTACTGGACATATCGCAAGGGGATGTGGCAGACCGAGCATCCAGAGGGTTCAACGCCAAAATGAAAACGTTCCTGACATTGAGCAATGTGAAAGACAAACCATTGCCGGTAGCGTTCCAGTCAGACGATGTTCGCTATACGGAGGCGCTGGTGGAGCGATTTCTAGAGGAGTTCACTGAAACGGGAGATCGGGTGCTCGATCCTTTCATGGGTTATGGAACGACATTGATGGTCGCGGAACGCATGGGGCGAGAAGGATACGGTGTCGAATTCGATGAGAAGCGATGGGAGTATGTGCGATCTGTTTTGAAACATCCGGAACGCGCACTGAAAGGCGATTCCACTAAGTTAGACGCATTGGATTTGCCTTCGTTCGATTTTTCTATTACATCGCCACCTTATATGGGTCATCACCATAAAGAAAATCCGTTCACCGCATATGGTACCGAAGGAGAAGGCTACGAAAAATACCTTGATGATTTGCACGGCATATATGAACAGGTGAAGTCGAAGTTAAAACCGGGTGCTCATGCCGTTATTGAAGTTTCCAATCTGAAACACGACGACGCACCGATTACTACTCTAGCGTGGGATATCGCACGTGCGGTTTCGCAAGTTCTTTCCTACCAGGGTGAAATTGTGGTGTGTTGGGAACCGACGTACGCTTACGGATACGATCACAGCTATTGTTTGATTTTTAAGAGTTGATCGGGGAACCGGCTGGCAATGCGCAGTTCCACAACAGCCAGAACCTCTGGCAGCATACTTATGACGAAGTCTGTTGCAAATACTGATCGAGTTTGGTCGAGAGATCTTTGAGTTTGAAAGGCTTCTTCAAATAATCGTTGGCGCCGGCATCAAGACAAGCTTTCTTTTCTGTTGATGAATCCATACCAGTCAACATGATGATCGGCGTGGCGCCACCGCCGGCTCGAAACTTACGGCAAATATCCGGACCCTCAATACCAGGCAGGTTCCAATCGAGAATAATCAGATCGAAGGCACCGCACTCCAACTGCTCCAGCGCTTCAAAGCCGGAGAAAGCGGTTTCCACCACATGCTCCTGATAGGTCAACCAGTCGGAGACCGTTTCGGAGAGGTTTTCATCATCTTCAACTAATAGGATTTTCGCCATGTCACACGGTCGAGGGATTCTAAGGCAATCAATTGCCAAGCCAACTATCCAGCCAGGGATTTTTACATTATAGTCGGTTGCTCAAACTTCGTGTCGGCAGAGGGAAACAAAGTTACTGGGGACCCCTGGCAACTACCTGGCTTCGTCCGTTTCGCTTCGCTTCGTACAGGCACACGTCGGCATATTTGATTAAATTTTGGGGGTCCCCGTCATCTGGAAATGTAACCAGTCCGGCGCTGAAAGACACTGAAAAGACTTCGCCATGGTCACCTTCGAAGACATGACCTTTGAGCTCTTCAAGGCATCTCTCCAGGGCGCCCTGGGCAGTTTCTTTGTCTATGTGTCGGAAAGCCACGATGAACTCTTCACCGCCCCAACGACCTCTCAGATCGTCGACCCGGAAGCGACGCCGTATGAGTTGTCCAAAATAGGAGAGAACGCGGTCGCCGGCCAGGTGTCCATATGAGTCATTGACCTTTTTGAAGTGATCGATGTCAAGCAAACAGAGGCTGAAGCGCAGATTGTTGTTTTTTGACTCGACTACGAGGGCCTGAAGTTGTTCCATAAATGCGCGCCGGATCATAAGCCCTGTGAGAACGTCTTTGTCAGCCCGCTCTTTCAAAAGGCGAGCTCGCTCTAATCGCACTTTGACACGCATGAGAAGCTCAGCCGGAGCTACGGGCTTGGGCAGGTAGTCATCGCCGCCGGCTTCGAAAGCGGCCAGTCGCGCACTCAAACCTGTCTGGGCGGTCAAGAACAACACCGGTAGATCCTGGAACTGGCTCTTTTCCCTGATCTGCTGGCAGATCTGATATCCGCTCACACCGGGCATCATCACGTCGAGTAGTACTATATCCGGTGCAAACTGGGAGACGATTTCCGGTATATTCTCTGGAATGCATACGGCTTTGACTATCATGCCTTCCTTTCCGAGGATTGCACTTATTACCCTGGTGAAGTCTTCGTCATCGTCGATGATCAAAATGCGAGGGCGACCTCCCGATCTGACGCTGAGCAGGTAGTCGACTGCGTTGGAAAGCATTTGTTGAACGATTGGTTTTTCAAGATAGAGAGAAGCACCGGCATGCGCGGCATCGGCGCCGCCTTGCTTGACTGTGGAAACGAAGGCGACAGGCAGATTCTCGTTACCCGGTAAACCGCGTATGGTTCTCGCCAGGGTTATACCCGGCCCCGGTATTGCCATGTCTATGTCTATGAGAACGGCATCAAGAGCCAGTGTACGAGCAGTCATAAGAGCTTCTTCCGGTGTGTGGGTGCCGATTAATTGCACCGGCAAGCCATCTGCTTTTCGCTCCAGAACAGGAAGTTCTTCGCTCGACATGATGAGAACCCGAATGGATGTGGCATCTTCCGTGAGCGGGATCAGATCTAGTCCGCCTTCCTCAGTCACCACTCCTGGTGTCACCGGATGCGGTATCATCTCTCCCTCGCGTTGCCGTCTGCCTGTGGCAATCTTGGAGCCCAGTTCCGCATCCATGCGTGGCAAGCCAATGGCACCTGATATGGGTGGACTCTCCGGCGCCGCGATTGAAGCGATCGCCTTGCCGCCGGTGGCCGCCGCCGGTTCGTGATTGATACCGTATATGATGCCATCCGGCCTGTCGTCGGTCGGTGGCAAACCTGGACCGTGCGCGAGATTTCTTAATCTGGTTCCCACTTCCAATGCTTCCGAACTGGTGGACGATGCAATCACATTGGCCACCTGGGCAACGTAATCAAGGAAATTGTTTGTTTCATCCCATGATGTTTCATTCTCCACCAGACCGGCGGCCTTGATGGATTTAAGTGCTGCTTCCAGGTGGGCGGAGGCTTCGCTCAGCTCGATCAGACCGCAGGAGCCGGACGTGCCTTTTAGATTGTGGGCCAGGCGAATCGCTTCATCGAGATACTTGGGCTCGGTGCGCTCGGCTCTCGCTGCATCGAAGGAGTCGGACAATTTCTTGATGCGCTCCGGCAGAACAATTATGTATTTGCTGCGCAACGCCTGCATAGCTTCGAAGTGCAATTCTTCCGGTGAGAGGGACTTCTTGGCCGGAGCCTTTTCTTCATTGAGAAGAGCATCTACCTGCGCGCCGAATACGCTAGCCTTCAACGGTCTGATGGCCACGAGGTTGACTTTCAGATCTTTTGTAAGCCGCTCGTAGAGCTCCGCAGGCGGCCAGGTTTTAGTGACCAGAACTACCTTGATTTTGGCATTGCTCTTGCGAAGTTGCACGATGAAACCGATGCCATCCAGGTCGTCAAGCTGATCTCCGACGATGGCAATTTCAAAACTCTTTCCAGCCAGCAAATCGATCGCACTTCTGCCGCTGGTCAAATGTTCCACTTCATACCCTTTGGGACCTAGTATTGAAGTGACCAGCTGACCAACAGCTGCGTCTTGATCGATCAATATCGCCGACTTGCTCATTTAGTCGTTTTCCCCGACTCCTGTTTTTTATCTTTTTTCTCGAAGTCGAGCGCGGAAGAGTTGATGCAATAGCGTTGGTTGGTCGGTTTGGGACCGTCATCAAAAACGTGTCCCAGGTGACTGCCGCAATGACTGCAGGTCACCTCGGTTCTGGTGATACCAAAACTCTTGTCGGCTTTTTCGTCAATGTTGTCTTTCTTGACCGGCGCCCAGAAACTCGGCCAGCCTGAACCTGAATCATATTTCGTGTCGGAGCTGAAGAGCGGCTTACCGCACGCAACGCATTTGTACATGCCGGTTTCGTGGTTCTTATAATATTTGCCGGAGAAAGCCGGTTCTGTGCCGCATTCGCGCGTGACGTGATACTGCTGCGGTGTCAGCACCTTTTTCCATTCGCTGTTGCTTTTGTTGACTGCACCTGGTTTGGTAATTGGCGTTGTCTCTTTATCCTTGCTGACAGCGATACCGCCAAAGCAAACCAGAATGAGAAAAACAAAGATGCTAATTACTTTGGCAAGAGAACCCCAGGAGGAACGCATGGCGTTCTTCTCCTCATCGCCTCCGGTATTGCCCTTGCTATTCGAGTGATCTACTCCGCTGCCATCCGCCATAACTTGTTCCCCGCCAACTCTCGTATCGAGCGTAGTATTTGATCTACTACCCAGTATTAGACTATTTAGCCACATATCTAAAGGAAAACCTCTTTATGGCTTAATAGATTCCTGTATCCCAGCTTACACACAATAGAGAGATGGGCCTGTAAAATAGAAATAGATCGCATCAGTGATGATGAGCACCTCGCCAATGTGTGCAAGGTGTGGACTGTCTGGAATCGCAGGAATGAACCCATTCTTCACTCTATTTCTTTTTGCTGTTTCGCTTCTGGCACTGGCCGCAGCGTTCTCTTTGATGATTTATATCGCCGGCGAGTTGCGCCAGGCTCGATCGTCTGAAAAGTCACAAGCGAAAGAACCGGAACAGGTCAGCGAAGGGCGGCAAGTCTCGCGCTTTCTATCGAGGATGAGAGCCTCGACCAACGTCAAGTTGCCTGGCGAAAAGCGGCGTATTGACAGCGATTTCGAAAAGAATTGATGCTCAACGAGTAATCACATTTCTACTTTGCGCAGTGTCTTGTCCATAGTTTGGTGCAAGAGAATGACGGCGGTATTTGCGATAGCGTTTTCGTTTGTAGGATGAGTGACGAGAATTTTGTTGCATCGTGGTGGAGGTGTTCTTCACGATCTGAAAGCCCATGGCTAGCATTGCCGACACAACGATCAAAGCCATGAGTACGGGACTTCCTTTGCTCATCAGGCGTTTGAACAAGCTTTGATCGCTGGCTTTTTTGTTGTCCGAGACCGCCACCTTCTGCGATATCGCGCGCAACTCTTGTTGAATCGGTCCGCTTTCCGCTTGCCCTTGTGGAGCCCGAGGTTCTATAGGCACCATCGGTCTCCAGCTCTCGTCGATGTCATCCATATTGCGGCAGATTTGTTCGACTTGCGGCATGTTGTAATCGCTGTCGACCGCTTCGCCTTGATCTGATTTGACTGCGAAAACCAGGTCGCAGACTGCGTTCTGATCGACGAGCTCGGAGATTGACTCGGGCAAATTGGGATAGAGTGAAAGCAAATAGTTGAGGTTGAGAACGAAAGGTGATTCGGGCAAATTGTAGTCGTCACCTCTGATTGTCGAGTATTTGTACTCGCCGTCTGCCATCGCCATCATTCTGCGCAACGCTTCGTAGGGCGTTACGGTTTCGTTCAATATGCGTGCGCTGATCACCTGCCGTCCGTCTCTCACTACAATGATTCCGGTGAAAGGCGGGTTCAATGATTTCAATCGCAAAATCGAGTCGCCTCGATAACCCAACTCGTGAATTTGTTCCAGTACGCTGTTGAGCCGCATATCGTAAGACAGATTGCCTTCCAACACACAGTTCAACGCCTTGTTTGTATCTTTCTTGATCAGATCGAACAAAGAATCGTTGGAGATGGCGGGTGCCGTGCTCGCTCCAGTTCTCAGCAGCGGCTCACGGCCTTGCTCGACGAGTTGCAAGTCGGTGCGCAAGTCGAACATGTTTTGATAACGATCTTCCGGCCGTTTTTCCATGCAATGCTGAATGATACGTTCGATGTCGTTTGAAACCAATTTGTTGAGCGATTGAACGGTGGGTGCTTGAGTGGTGGCATGCTCGACGGCAAGTTGAACGGCGTTGCTTGCCTTGAAAGGCATCTGTCCGGTCAACGCTTCGAACATGACGCATCCAAGTGAATAAATATCGGCGCGCGCGTCGACCGGTTTGCCTTGTGCTTGTTCGGGCGACATGTAGGCTGGACTTCCCACTGTTTGACCGGTGCGTGTGAGAACATGCGAGCCTGGATCTTCGTCATCGAGCGGATACAGTAGTTTGGCGATGCCGAAGTCTACGAGCTTGACCCAGACTTCCGAATCTCCCTGCAAGGAGATCAGCATATTGCTTGGTTTCACGTCGCGGTGTATGACACCACGCGAATGTGCATGCACGAGTGCACCGGAAACCTGAATAAAGATTTTGAAGAAGGTTTTGATCGAGATCGGATTATTGCGAACGATTTTTCCGAGATCGGCGCCATCGATGTAGTCCATGATCATGAACGGGATGCCTTCCGGAGAGATATCGAAAGCTCTCACGGAAACGATGTGAGGATGGTTGAGTTCGCGGGCCGCTCTGGCCTCCTGACGAAAACGTTGTTGGCTGATTTTGTCTTTCGCTACTTCGGCGCGCATGATCTTGATGGCAAGTTCTTCGCCGAAGAGCAGGTCTTTCACTCGATAGAGTGATGCCATCCCGCCCATGCCGATCTTGTCGACAATTTGATAGCGACCAGCAAAGGCGCCCTTGACACCCTTAGGATTTTTCGCAGGTTCGTCCGTAGCAGGTTTCTGTCCGTCCTGCCAACTATTGAGGCTATGAAATTGTTTCTTGACCTCGTTTGAGTCCATCGACTCGATACCTGTGAAACTGCATCAGTCGCAGTATTGCCTCAGCCAGCGCACCATATACGGTGCCGCTCTTAAAACTCGGTTTCTCGGGATTCTCCAGTTCTGCAGGTGGTAACAGGTAGAGAATACCCAATAATACGTCAGGGATACCGCAAACAAAGCGTTTTCAAAGGGGCGGGTTCGAATTTAGTAATGGGTGACTAGCTTTGCTTCAGCCGGAATTCGGCTAATACAAGTGTAAGGTGCGTGGCTGAAACTGTAAATCGCTATAAAGGGGTACGCGTTTCTGTGTATAGGCGATATTGCCGGATTCGAACTTTGAGGTAAGTGAGGAACCTGGAGAAATTAAGAATCGTTGTCTTCGACCGGGTAGTCGTCGACCTTTACGTCGATAGGGACAAGCTTGCCTTTACGCAGAACCAGGAAGGTCAGGTCCTCGCCGGGCTTATGCTTGCGCACGAGCGTCTGAACTGATTTGCTCGAATCGACTTGATTGCCGTCTACACGCTGGATGACATCACCCTGTTCCATTCCGGCCTGGCTGGCCGGTCCGTCCTGAGCAACTCCGGCGACGACGACGCCTGGCGTTCCATCGGGAATGCCCAGCGATTTGGCCACGCGGGGCTCCATCTCCTGCATGTACACGCCGACATAAGCGCGCGCCACTCTGCCCTTGGCGATCAGGTCGTCAACAACGTCTCTGAAAACGTCCACCGGTATGGCGAATCCGATATTCTGCGCATGACCGCCTCGTATTGCTGTATTGATGCCGATTACTTCGCCGCGGATGTTAAGCAATGGACCACCCGAATTGCCAGGGTTAATGGCGGCGTCGGTTTGAATCATTTCAGCTGCATTGACGTCATCCAGCGATCTGCCCAGAGCGCTGATGATTCCTAGAGTAACAGTATGATCCAGACCCATCGGACTACCAATTGCAATGGCCCAATCGCCTGGTCGAATCGATTTGCTCTTACCCAGCTTGGCTACCGGCAGACCTTTTGCGTCGATCTTGACGAGGGCAAGATCGGTCAGTTTGTCTCTGCCGACTACTTTGCCCATAAAGGAACGTTTATCGTCGAGAGTTACTTTGATTTCGTCTGCCGCCGCAACAACGTGATTGTTTGTCAGTACATATCCGTCTTGTCTGATTATCAGCCCGGATCCGGCTCCGACCAGCTGAGCCTTCGGCATAGAATCCGGATCGACCATGCCAAATCCCGGCATCATCGAAAAGGGTGCCTGGATTGCAACCGTTCGCTTCATGTCAATGTTGACGACACTCTTACTTGCTTCGCTGGCAATGTCAGCGATGGTATTCTCGGCTAGCGTCATCACCTTACTTGGTGTCACATTGACATTGCCTTCGGAGTTGTCTGTGGTTGTCGGTGCCGGTTTGTCGGCATGAGAGAACGGCAAATTCAGATCGCTTGCACCGCCCATCCCAAGCCAAACTGCAGCACCGATCAAACAGCCGCCGGCCAGTCCGAGCACTACTGATGGTGCGTGCATTTTTCCGGATTCTTTTCTCAATCTTCCATTCATCTTTTCTTTCTTCATCTCAGCGGTTCTGCCAATACTAGTTTTTCATTATCTCCAATCAACAACAATTTGGCACATCTGCATTACAAAAATGCCGAAATTTCCCTCATTAAATTCAATTTGCGTGAGGAATACGGGAGGATTGGCAGAACGCCTGATGTTGTCAGCTTACAGACCGGCGAACGAAGTTCTGATATAAACGACAATAAGATGAGAGCTAAAGGGAACATAGTTGATCCTGAGGCTTGATCGGAAAAAATAGAATATTGAAGGTGCAATGTGTTTGGGCACCGCGGTTGGATGAACGGGTCTTGAGGCTGGAGGATAAACGAAAGGCACTGGAACGGATCCGAGTTAATGAGTCCTTCTGATAAAAATTACCAGTCGGGGCCGTCGAATCAAGACGATGATGATGAACCCGAAGTGAAGTTTTACGAGGTCCAGAAAAAGGACCAGAACGTCGATCAGTCGATGCCGAAGCCTGTCGCCCGCAATCCTCAGCATGACCAGGCAATCGTCATTTCTGCCAGCAACGCCGCGATAGATTTTCAACCGACTTCAGGAAAGACAGAATTGCCGCGACCAGGTGAACCAGCACGGCAGGATGAGGTTGGACGCGAATTGCAGGCCTTTGGTTTCCATCGTGATGTCAAAGATCCAAACCTACCGGTTGCCGCTGTTGCTCCCGAGAGTCTGACCAGTGAAGTGCCTCGACCAGCAGGTATGCCGGAGTCGAAGGCTGCTGACCCTGTCCCTGCACAGGTTGCTCAACCGACTGAGTCTGTGTCAGTCGAACAAGGTCCACAACCGGCTGAGATCGCGACACCCGAAGAAGTCGCCCAATCAACTGCGAGTGTGCCGGTCGAGGAGGTTCCGGCACCACCGGCCGAACTCTTGCAGCAGGAGGATAGTCAACCAAGTGAGGGTGTGCAAACCGAAGAAGTCAGGCAACTGGCTGAGAGTGTACAAAGAGGTGTGCACTCCGAATTGTCTTCGGATTCTGGATCGAGCGACACGTCTCGAACTAAACCATCTCCGGCAACAAAAGAAGCGCCACTATCCACGGTGCGAGTTGCTCATCAGTACTGGGTAGTGGAACAAGCTCGCAGCGTGACTCATGGAATTTTTTCCGACTTTGTTCCATCCGCTGTTACAGGGCGGGAGCAGGAATTTATTGCTGGTGAATCCGCACCAAATGCAGTGCCGGTGCTTGATAAAACATTTAAGGAAGCGCAGGCAGAGACCTTAGCTGAGAGAGAAACGTCGAAGGAAACATCAACTGATGAAGAGCCAACCTCCGGCAGTGAGGAGGAACCGGTGGCGCAAACGGAAGTAGTTAAGAGTGAAATTGTAGACTCAAAGAAAGCGTTGGTACCGTCTGCAGAGGTATTGAATTTCGAGCCCACGCCTACAAGGTCTTCGGAAACCGCGGAACTGCTTGCCGGCGAAACTGATCCCGAGTTCGGTTGGGTTCCCGCCGATGCATCCGTCGAGAAGCAAAAGCAGGAAGAAGCGGCCGCCTATGCGCCGACCGTTCTGGTGACCGAAGAGAAGAAATTCGTCGGACCGATCAAACCAGCTGATGTAGATGCGGTTGGCGCAACTCTCGAAGTGCCGACGAAAAGTCCATCAACAGCCGAGGTACCAACAGAAAGCCCGGGTGGAGATGATGAGGCTGAGAAGAGTCTTTTCAAAAGACATCTAAAAGCAATCGTTGTTCTGCTTCTGGGTGGTATTGCAGGTGGTGCAATTATTTACAACGTTTTTAATTCGAGTATTGCTCCCGTACCCGAATCGCGCTCAGTGGTTGTTCAAGAAAAGCCTGCCAAGGTCGAGGAGAAAGGTGAGCCGCCCGTCGAGTTGAAGCAAACCGAAGAGAAGCTGAGACTGACGCAGTTGCGACTGGGATTGAAGTACGAAAAGGAGAAAGATTGGGATGCTGCTCTGGAGCAATTCAACATTGTTCTGTCCGAGCCGAAACCGTCTGCGGAAGCATTGCATGCCAGAGGAAGAGTGCTGACTAAGATGCAAAAGTATGCGCTCGCCAAGGATGATTTAGAACGGGCTTCAGAACTTTCAGAAAAGGACCAGAGCATTTTGATCGACCTGGCTGCCGTCAAATTCCTGTTGAATGACTACGCCGGTGCTGTAAAAGAGTATGACCGTCTTGCCGCCCTCGAACACAACAACATTGATGCATTCTATGGCCGCGGTATTAGCTATGCTGCCATGGGTAAACAGGAAGAAGCGATTGCCGATCTGCAGCAAGTGGTTCGATTGAAACCAACATATGGAGAAGCTTACAGGCAGATGTCCTCCGTGTACATGGCGGGCGGGCAAAACGACAAAGCCGAAGGAGTGATTACTCTTGGTATCAAATACAATGGCACCAACGAGGACCTGTATTTTTGCAGAGCTCTTGCCAGATACAAGCAAGGGCGTAAAGAAGAAGCGATTGAGGATTATGGCAAAGCAATTGAGTTGAACCCCGGCAGAAAGGAGTTCCTCAACGATCGTGGTTACGTGCTGATGGAACTAGGCAAATTCGAAGAGGCGAAACACGACTTCGAGAAGTCTTTGCAGATCGATCCGACCTACAAGTTGGCCGAACAGAATTTGAAGACAGCAACGGAAGAGTTGGACAAGAAATCTCAGAAGTGATTACTTGCCACCGCAAGCTTTTTTCAAGCTATTGTAGCCAGCTTGCCATTTGCCGACTTCCGCCTGCGCGGACGCGCCGGCTTTATTTGCTGTGTTAATAGCTTGTTGGAACATGGAATCTGCCTGGCTGAAGTTCTTCTGCTTCAAATACACATAAGAAATGGCGCGCTCGATCTCAGCCAACTGATAAGGTTTGTCCTGCTTCTTTCTGATCTCCAGAGCTTTATTCAGTTCTTTCAAAGCTTTGTCGTAGTCATCACGCAAGAAATACATAATGCCGATGCGCTTGTAGCTTTGCGCCAGCGCAGGATGATCGTCGCTCTTCAAGCTGGTGATTCGTAACTGCAACGCACGGAAATAGAGTTGCTCGGCATCATCATAATATTTGTCGCCGTTCTTCATATTGTTGGCCAGCAGAACGTATGTGTCGCCCAGCTGTTCCATTCGAAGCGCCAGCTCCAGTTGGCTGACTCTGGGGTCCGATTCGGCGATACCGACGGCATGTTCCATCATTTTCTTGGCTGGATCGATCTGTCCTTCCATCAAGTCCAGCTGTCCAAGTTTTGCCACCGTTCGCATTTCATCTGCGTTCGCTTCCGGCTTGGATTCGAAATACTTCAATGCTAGATTCAACAACTTCTTGGCTGTGGCTCTGTCTTTCGGATTTGTGCTCTTGATCAAGAGGGTGGCTCGATCGAAATATGCTTCAGCCATCGGGATGCTGGTCGGCACACCGCCTTTGCGGTTGACTTTGGCTTCGAATTCAAGTTCGCTGACGAACGCTTCAGCTTCGGTGAACTGACCGGCCTCGACGCTAGCCGTGATCATGTAGTGCAGCGCCTGGGTGATTTTGTCCTGGGACAAGTGGCGCTTCTGCGCTTCCGAAATTGCTTTTTTGAACTGAGCCTGAGCTTCGGCGTATTCGCCGGACTCATATTCGAGCTTGCCTTGAGCCATGTAGTTGTCGAAGGGATCTTTGCTTGCACTCGCGGCCGTCTGAGGATTGTTGGTTCCAGTGGTTGAGGTTGACTCGCTCTTGTTTTGCGAAAGAAATGCCACTACCGGTACTACCACGATTAGAACCAACAGGCAGGCACCGGCCACGATACCAATCAAGGCTCGCTTGTCTCCAGTGTTACCAGCTGGCAGTGGTGGTGCGGTGCCACCAAATCCGGTGCCGGATCGATTCATGCCGTCCGGATCGGTGTCTTCCAGTCCTTTAGACAGACCGGTCGAGGGGGGCAAACTGGGTGGAGTCAGAGTGTTGAACGGTCGCGCTGGCGAAAGTGTTCCAGAAGCAGCTGCTTCTGCGGGATTGGGAACCAGCGGCAGTATGCCGGATTGTACAAGTGGATCCGAGACGGACATAACGCCCGATTGCGTGAATGGAATGCCGCCGGACTGAGCCAGTGCTTCCTTCAATTCCACCATCGTTTGATAGCGTTCCAGAGGATCCTTTTTCAGGCACGTCAGGACAACCCGTTGCAACTCAGGAGGAATCTCAGCTTCAGGACATACTTCCGTCATCAGGGGGGCGTCTTCATTAACATGCTTGTACAAGCACTCGACGAGATCTTGTCCGAAGAAAGCCGGTTGGCCGGTGAGTGTTCTATAGATGACGCAACCCAACGAGTAAATGTCGGAGCGCGCATCGAGCGGTTTGCCTCGACATTGTTCGGGACTCATGTAGAGCGGGCTGCCGAATACTTCGCCGGTTCGTGTCAGTTGTGAGGAATCTTCTGTGTGCTCGGTCATGACTTTGGCGATGCCAAAATCCAGAATCTTCACGAAGTCCGTGTGTTCTTCGAATTCGGTGAGCATGATATTGCTCGGCTTAATATCGCGGTGAATGACGCCATTCTTATGCGCGTGGCTCAGTGCTCCACATACCTGAAGAAAGATCGAAAGGGTGCGCGGCCATTCCAGACGTTGATTTTGTTCGAGTAATTCTCCAAGTGTTTGTCCTTCCAGATAGTCAGTGACGAGGTATGGCTGACCCTGCGTCGACACTCCGAAATCGAAGACCGTCAAAATGTTGGGATGGTTGAGGCAGCTCAGCGCCTCGGCTTCCTTTTGGAAACGCTTAACTGTGGCGGCATCTGGAAGCATATTGGGGTGCAACATCTTCACGGCTACCACGCGTTTCATCAGCGTGTGCCTGGCTTTGTAGACCAGTCCCATGGCGCCGCCACCGATGACGGCAAGAATTTCGTACTTGTCGCCAATCGTGCTGCCGACGCTCGTTTCCATCGTGAGCGAAGTGAGAGTAGTGCCGTCATTCGGGCACGTTATCTCATCACCCGAGAACTCCTGCTTGCAAGCGATACAAAGCTTTCGTTTCGGAGTGGTTTCTTCCGTGTTGGGGGTCTGGACCAAAACTTTCTCTCTCCTTGCCACCCTTATTCTAAAACAGTCGTCGTCAAGATGAACGGTCCTTCCATCCACCGTTAACTATAGTCAATTGGAGAGCATTCAACCAACGATTCAAGAAACGTATAATGTGACGAACTTTTCGCTGATGGCAAGAGGTGCTACAGTCCAGCGTTTTCACGATTAGCTGTGAACCATGCATTTACATTCATTCTTGTTAGTCATTGGCGTGCCAAGCTTTTGAAACCGAGGTTGCCATTGGGACACGGGATTCTTCAGGCCTGGTGCTGGTTATCTCTTTACATGATTATGCCATCGGGCTGGATTGGTGGGTTTTTGAGCCGGTGGCGCCGGGCCCTGGCGGAAAAAAACGGCATCATGAACGGTATTTCCCTCGACTGCAAATTCTATATCGCTTCTCTCAGCAACTACCATCTGTTTGTTCAGCCAAACTTCTGCTGAGCGGAACGATATTCAAATCGGTTTGTTCAGCCTGAAATTTGCTGAGAGGAACGATATTCAAATCGGTTTGTTCAGCCTGAAATTTGCTGAGAGGAACGATATTCAAATCGGTTTGTTCAGCCTGAAATTTGCTGAGAGGAACGATATTCAAATCGGTTTGTTCAGCCTGAAATTTGCTGAGAGGAACGATATTCAAATCGGTTTGTTCAGCCTGAAATTTGCTGAGAGGAACGATATTCAAATCGGTTTGTTCAGCCGGAAATTTGCTGAGAGGAACGATATTCAAATCGGTTTGTTCAGCCGGAAATTTGCTGAGAGGAACGATATTCAAATCGGTTTGTTCAGCCGGAAATTT
>JADMIO012752952.1_pt1 | contig 18834 bp, 20 predicted proteins | sample 8958161 | NCBI WGS metagenome assembly JADMIO01 (sample SAMN16585339, study PRJNA669376) | soil metagenome | isolation source: Crop rotation soil | place: USA: Cullars Rotation, Alabama | collected 2011 | reverse complement strand
CTTTCCCCGGCGGTTTGACCAACACATTCACTTATAAAAATTTCGATTTGAGTTTCTTCTTTTCTTTTGTTAGTGGCAACATGGTATATAATGCGGCCGGGGTGTATATGTCTGACGGATTTTATAATGGCTTTGATAATCAAACAACAGATATAATGAATGCATGGAAAAATCCCGGTGACAAAACAAATGTTCCGCGTATCGGGTATTTCTATGCCACGGGATACGAATACTCGTCAAGATATTTGTATGATGGTTCTTATGTACGGTTAAAAAATGCAACCATCGGTTATAATTTGCCGGCATCACTTATGCAGCGCATGCATATAACTTCTGCGAGATTGTATGTTGCAGGATATAACCTGCTTACTTCCACAAAATACCCCGGAGACCCGGAAGTAAACACGGAAACTCTTGCAAATATTGGTGGTGGCCAGGATTTTTATACGATACCACAGGCCAGAACATTTACGTTTGGATTAAACATTAAATTCTAAAAACCTTACTTCTAAATTGAACACAATGAGAACTTATAAATATATATTATCTGCTTTCGTTTTTGTTGCATGTTTTGCCTGCAATAAAAAACTTGATGTGCAGCCTCAAAACAATGCAACAGAAATTCAAACCGGTGACGATGTGAAAGCAGTGTTGTTTGGCGGGTATTCTTTGATGCAAAACGCTTCGGCGTTTGGCGAACAATATATTTTTATACCCGACCTGCTTGCAAATACTGACCAGGTTGATTTTGTTGGAACATTCACCGATTATAAAGACCTCGCAAATAAAAAGCAAACAAAAGAAACAGCAATTGCCGCAACTATTTGGGAGAATTCGTATGCGCTTATTGAAAACATGAACATTGTTTTGGATAAAATTGATTTGGTAGATGAATCAGAACGGGATGGAATTGCTGCTGAAGCTAAATTCATGCGTGGTGTTGCTTATTTTGAATTAGTGAACTTTTTTGCAAAGCCTTATTCTGCAGGCAACACTTCTGCGAATGATGGTGTGCCTCTTGTGCTTGAACCTACTTATTTATACGATTCAACAAAAAATAAACCATCGAGAGCGTCTGTTGAAGCAGTATATCAACAAGTGTTATCAGATCTGACTGATGCAGCAAATGGCTTGCCTGAATTTGCGGATAATGCACGCGCTACAACGTATACTGCCGATGCATTTTTAGCAAGGGTTTATCTAAATATGGGTGATTATACCAATGCAGCCACAATGGCAAATGCTGTTATTGAATCCGGTAATTTTTCACTAACATCAACGTTTAACCAGGCATTTAATAATCCAAGTAACTCGACCGAAGATATATTTGGCATTCAGCAAACAGCACAAAGCAATGCAGGTACAACCAATGGTGGTATTGTTACTTTTTACAAGCCTGCTTACGATGCAGAGGGTAATAATGCGGGAGGCCGCGGAGATGCACAGGTTGACCCAAACTATTTTAATTACTTCGATGATCCGGATGATTTCAGGGGAAATTATTTTTCAGTTGGTTACAGTATTTCGGGTATAGGCGGAATTTATACTCAAAAATGGACCACTTTTTACAGGGTGATTCCTGTAGTTCGTTTAGCTGAAATGTATTTAACAAGAGGAGAAGCAAACTATCGCAAAGGTGGCTCACCAGTAGGTAATGCAACACCGGAAGAAGATTTGAACATTGTAAGAGAACGTGCAAATGCAAAAGACCTCAGGGATGTTACCGGGCAGGATTTTGTTGATGAGCGTTTCCGCGAATTGGCTTTTGAAGGAGACCGTTTATGGACATTAAAACGCCTTAAATTAAAAGTTGGTAAGTATACGTATGATGCACCCGAATTGGTTTTACCTGTTCCGCAAAGAGAAATAGATGTAAACAGTAATCTTACCCAAAACGAAGGTTATTAAGCTGATTAGAATTGATTAATAAGAGCGCTTCTGTAAGGGGCGCTTTTTTTACACCAATTCCTTTACCACATTTTTGATGGTTCTTGGTTTGCCTAAAGTGTAGTAATGTAAAACGGGTACGCCAAACTTTTTTAATTCTTTACTTTGAGCTATTAGCCATTCAGTACCAACTTTCTCAACGTCTTCATCCGTTTTACAGCGCATGATTTCCTGCGATAAAACAGTAGGAATATCAACATGAAAAATTCTTGGTAATAACGATAATTGCTTGCGGCTAGTAATTGGTTTTAACCCGGGGATGATGGGAACATTAATATCGTTGTCCCGGCAAAGTTTTACAAAATCAAAGAACTTTTTGTTATCGAAAAACATCTGTGTCATGATGTATTCAGCACCACAACAAACTTTTTCCTTTAGGCGCTGCATGTCAATCTCAAGATTAGGAGCTTCAAAATGTTTTTCAGGATAACCGGCTACGCCTATGCAAAAATCTGTTCTTAAGCCATCACGGATATCGTCATCCAAATAAATACCGCTGTTGAGATTTACTATTTGCTGCAACAATTCACTTGCATAGCGGTTGCCGTCTGCTTCCGGTTCAAATGATGCTGAATTTTTTTCTGCATCACCACGAATGGCGAGGACGTTATCGATACCTAAAAAGTTCAAATCGATCAATGCGTCTTCAGTCTCTCGTTTAGAAAATCCGCCACAAATAATATGCGGCACCGCATCAACCTTATAATGGTTCATTATAGCTGCACAAATGCCGACCGTGCCCGGCCTTTTGCGCACCTCTACCTTTTCAAAGCTCCCGTCTTTATTTTTTTTAAATGCAGTTTCGCTGCGATGATAAGTAACATTTATCCATGAGGGTTTGAACTCCATAAGCGGGTCAAGATGGTCGTAAATTGAATGAATGCTTTTGCCTTTCAGCGGCGGTAATATTTCGAAAGAAACCAGCGTGTCCTTTGCGTTGCTGATATGCTCTGTGATCTTCATTTTCTAAAAAAGTGGTGCAAATGTACTTACGTACGCTTTATTTTGTGCATGTTTATTTAACCCAGTACTTCTAATGCGTATTCATTTAAAGACATGCATTTATCTTAGCTTAAACATAAGGTTAAAACAGTTGTGGAAGACATTCGATACCTGATAGCGTCAGAAGACGGATTTAAAAATGAAACGCTCGATAGCTTATTGGCAAAAGGTTTTTACCGCATGCAGCATTTAATGTTTACATGCAATCAAACAGCTATCAATTATGAAACATTTACAATACCAGTATTTTGGCTAAGGACGATTGTGCAAAAAGTAACACCTGGAAAAAGCGCATTGAACATTCAAAAAAGATGTAATGGTTTTCATGTGCAGATTGCCGATGCTTTTGTTGATGAGGAAATAGAAGCTTTATACGCCCAGTATAAAGAACACGTTTCATTTTTTGTTTCTGAAAGTTGTAAAGGCTATTTGCATAACGAAGTTTTACCGATGCCTTTCGATTCTAAGATCATACAAATTCGCGACAATAATAAGCTTATTGCTGTGGGATATTTTGATAAAGCCAGCAATGCAATCGCCGGTATCATGAACATATATCATCCGGATTATAAATCCTATAGTTTAGGCAAGTTTTTAATGCTGCAGAAATTGGAATATGCTTTCTCTCAAAACATACAATTCTATTATACAGGTTATATCAGTACACAAAGCCCACGTTTCGATTATAAAACTTTTCCTGATGTTGATGCGGTGGAAGTCTTCTTACCAGTTGAACAGGAATGGGTACCCTATAGTTTATTTGGCAAAGAATTTCTTGCTGAATATTATGCGAGATGTTTAATGGATGATAAAAATGAAACGGGAACGCCAGTTTAGTGGGAACGCCAAGCGCCAAACTAAAAACCGTAAGCTGCAGACTAATTTTACCTCAACAGCTCGCAAGGCTTCAACCCCGTGTGTTTTTTAAATGCGGCAGAAAAATGCGAGATGGATGAATAACCTAACAGATCGCTTACATCAGTTACGCTTAAACTTTTTTCGTATAAAAGATATTTAGCATGTTCCATGCGTTGCTGCTGGTAAAAATCGAAAATAGTAGTGCCGAAAATTTCTTTGAAACCTTTTTTCAAATAACATTCGTTGATGGCAACTTTACGGCTAAGTTCTTTTATGGTAATAGGATTACCGATATGTTCAAGCAGTACTTCCCGTGCTTTATAAATTCGGTCACGCCCCCTTTCATCTTCTAAAAACTTACACGCAAAACCTTCTTCTTTTTCCTCAATCAAACATTCAATGCTGTACAGTAATAACTCATGCACTTTGGCATTGGTATAAATATTTTCCAGTGCACCGCTGAAACTATTATTCAGCAAAGCATCAAGCACTATGCGTTTGCGATTACACACCGGGAAAAGTTTATGAAAAGAATATGGATGTTTGAAAGCAAGCACTTCATCTTTACGATTGGTCAGCTTTACATTATGAACAAACTGGTATAAAAAGTTCGCAGAAAAATGAAAGGAGAAAACGTCAACAGTATCGTGCGCTGTACATGCAACTTTTGTAGCAGCACAAGCAAGGCAATTTGTTGCTGAGCAATATTTATTACCGGTTATGCAGAAACGCAATTCAAAAAAATTTTCTTCAGGCTGGCTTTTGCTGTAATGATACACCAGCAAACCTTTATCTTCTGTATTTATAATTGTTGGCGTACTGTAACGACGAATTACATAATGCATTGAGCCCGGAATTTGCTGCTCTTTCAACTCCAGTAATTCAAGCCTTGAGTCAACAGTGTTGCGATGAGCGGTTTGCAGTATGTCCAGCGTTTGTAACATGAGCGGCAAAGATAAAGCCTATCCTACATCCTTTTCGAAGGAAAGAGACTTTGAGCTTGATTTTACAAAGTCATTACAAATTATTCGGGAGATGATGTTCCCCTCTCCACTTGTGGAGAGGAACTGGGGGTGAGAACATGTCTTGCTTTCAACACTTCTTCAATATCATGCAGGCTCATCCCTTTTGCATTTAATAAAATCAAATAATGAAATAAAAGATCAGCAGCTTCATTTTTAAAAAGATCATCGTTATTATCTTTTGCTTCAATTACCACTTCAACTGCTTCTTCACCAACTTTCTGCGCAATTTTATTAATGCCTTTCTCAAACAACCTGTGTACGTAGGAGCCTTGTTGCTTTGTTTCTTTTCTCGATTGAATGATCTTTTCCAGGTGGTTTAAAAAGTTTGCTTCATTCACCTCATTAAAACATGTATCAGCGCCGGTATGACAAACAGGCCCAACAGGATTTGCTTTTATCAACAAACAATCATTATCGCAGTCAATCAAAATATCTTTTACAAAAAGAAAATTGCCGCTGGTTTCACCTTTTGTCCAAAGCCGTTGTTTGCTGCGACTATAAAACGTAATCTTTTTATTGGCCAGCGTTTGCTGGTATGCAGCATCATTCATATAACCTTGCATCAAAACCTTGTTAGTCGATGCATCCTGCACAATCACAGGCACCAGCTTATCAGGAAATTTATTGAAGTCCGGTTTGCCCCTATCCCCTGAAGGAAAGTTCGTATGCTCGTTATTATCATTATTCATTGTTGCAAAAAATTTAGAATGATTTTTATGTTATCATCTTTGGTTTTCATGGCATCTTCGTTGTGTCACTCCCTTGTACTATAATATTTTCATGGCAACAAAACTTTGTGCTGCTTCGTGTCTTCGTGGTTTTGTTGAACCACAAAAACACAAAGGCACTAAGAATTTACACGGACATTTATACCCTGTTCCTTCAAAAACATCTTCAAGTCGGGAATAGCAATTTCTTTATAATGAAACAAACTTGCGGCTAATGCAGCATCTGCACCAGCCTCAAACACATCCGCAAAATGTTGCATATTGCCGGCACCGCCACTTGCAATAACGGGAACAGATGAAAACGCTTCGACTTCTTCTATCAGCTTATTTGCAAAACCTTGTTTCGTTCCATCATGATTGATCGATGTTAATAAAATTTCACCGGCACCCAGATCAATTGCCTGTTTTATCCATTCAATGGCATTCATAGTTGTTGCAACACGACCGCCATTTAAATATACAAACCAATTATCGTTTTCAAACTTTGCATCAATTGCTAATACCGTGCATTGCGTTCCAAATTGGTTTGTAATTTCTGTTATCAGCCTCGGATTTTTTATTGCCGCAGTGTTGATGGAGATTTTATCAGCACCTGCATTTAATAAAATACTTACATCTTCAACAGAAGCAATGCCGCCGCCAACTGTAAACGGAATATTTATCGCAGCTGCGACTTTTGTAACAAGCTTAACAAGGGTTCTACGTTTTTCGTTCGTGGCAGTAATATCGAGAAACACCAATTCATCCGCACCTTGTTCTGCATACACTGTGGCTAATTCAACAGCGTCACCTGCATCACGAAGGTTTACAAAGTTTACACCTTTTACCGTGCGCCCATCTTTTACATCCAAACAGGGAATGATTCTTTTTGTAAGCGGCATTATAAAAATTTCTTTAGTTCGTGTAACTTAATTTTTCCTTCATATAAAGCCTTTCCAATTATTGCACCTGAACAACCGATTGTATTCAATTCTTCAATATCATCACCTGATGTTACGCCGCCACTTGCGATCAAATGCAGTTGCGGAAAAGCGTTTAATATTTTTTTATACAGACCAATAGATGTGCCTTGCAACAACCCATCTTTAGAAATATCCGTGCAAAAAATTTGATTTATACCGCGGCTTATATAAGCCCTTATATAATTTATGATATTGATGTTCGCTGGTTGTTGCCATCCGCTGATCATTATATTTTCATCTTTCACATCTGCACCCAATAAAATTTTTGAAGCGCCAAATTGTTTGATCCAATCTTCAACCAACCCAGGATGTTTAGCGCCAACACTGCCAATGTTGATCATCGCTGCACCGGCATTTAATACAGTTTCAACATCCTCGGTTTTTTTTATACCACCACCAAAATCAATTTCCAGTTTTGTTTGCGCAGCAACAGCTTCCAATGTTTTTCTATTGATAATCTTTCCTTTTTTTGCGCCATCCAGATCAACCATGTGCAAACGACGAACGCCATTCGCTTCAAAGTCTTTTGCAACCTCAACAGGCGATTCATTGTATATTTTTTTAGTGTGGTAGTCACCTTGTGATAATCGCACACACTTGCCATCAATAATATCTATCGCCGGGATAATTTCAATCATAGTTCAATAAAGTTTTTCAGAATTTTTTCTCCTGCTTTTCCCGATTTTTCAGGGTGAAATTGCACGGCATAAAAATTATCTTTTTGTATCGCAGCGCTATATTCCAAACTGTAATTTGCCGTTGCCGATGTATGCATCGATTTCTCTACATAATAACTATGAACGAAATACACAAATTCATTTTCAACCAGGCCTTTAAACAACGGCTCTTGCAAACCGTAGATATTATTCCAGCCCATTTGCGGCACCTTTATATTACCGCTGAATCTCTTCACATGTTCTTCAAACACTCCGATGCATTGTGTATTGTTTTCTTCTGAATTTGCACACAATAGTTGCATCCCTAAACAAATTCCAAGAAAAGGCTGCTTGCAATTTTTAATCAACACATCAAGTTTTCTTTCGCGTAAATAATCCATTGCAAAACCGGCTGCACCAACGCCTGGAAAAATAATTTTGTCGGCGCTTAAAATTTCTTCCGCATCGTCGGTTACAACAGCACTGAGGGCTAGTCGCTGTAACCCAAACTCAACAGAGCAAACATTGCCGGCGTTGTATTTTATGATGACGATTTTCATTTATAAAATTCCTTTGGTTGTTGGCAACGCATCGCTATTTTCGTTTACTGCAACAGCCATCTTGATGGACCTTGCAAACGCTTTAAATATTGATTCAATTTTATGATGCTCGTTATCGCCTTCTGCTTTAATATTTAAATTGCATTTCGCTGCATCACTGAACGACTTAAAAAAATGGTAGAACATTTCTGTTGGCACATCTCCAATATATTCGCGTTTAAAATTAACATCCCAAACCAACCAGCTTCTGCCACCAAAGTCAATGGCAACCTGGGCTAAGCAATCATCCATCGGTAATAAAAAACCATATCGTTCCATTCCTTTTTTATTGCCAACTGCGTTTGCAATCGCTTCGCCTAAAGCAATCGCTGTATCTTCTATTGTATGATGTTCATCGATATGCAAATCGCCGTCAACTTTTAAATTCAGATCTATCAAACTATGTTTTGATAGTTGTTCGATCATGTGATTAAAAAAATTCAAACCGGTATCGACATTGTAGGTTCCATTGCCATCAAGATTCATTTCAATTTCAATCTTTGTTTCATTGGTAATTCTTGTATGGATAATCTTTCTTGATGACGATCTGATCAATTCAAATAGACCATTCCAGTCATAACAAAATTTAGTGCCGTCAATACTCTTTAGAAGAAATTGCTCGTTGATCTCCTGCACAAAATATTCAGCCGCCCCGGATATTGCCTCCGAACCATTTGAAATATTAAATTGAAACTCTCCGTTCAATATATTTATTGCTTGTTGAATAGTGGGCTTATTCAACAATGCATCATCAACTAGTAAAATCAAATCGTATCCAAGCCGTTTTAATTTAGATAAATTGGTGATGACTGCTTTTTCAAAAACAGGCGATGCATTGCTATTGACATCAACAACAGTATTTATGCTGACAAATAATCTTTTCATTATTTATATTCTTTTAAAGCCATTAAAAGTTTATCATTTTCTTGGGGTGTTCCTACTGTTACACGCAGACTATTTTCACACAAAGGTTGACTGCTTCGATTTCTTACAACGATATTTTTTGATAATAGATATTTATATAGCTCATTTGCATTATCAACTTTTATCAAAATGAAATTGGCGTCTGAAGGGAAGATTTTTTTTATGAAATCAAAGTGCTGAAAAGCTTCTAACAATCTTTCTTTCTGCTGAATTAAAACATTTTTTTTTTCTTTGGCCTGCTCTTCATTTTGCAAAGCCGTCAACGCTAACTGTTGCGTTGCTTCGCTGATATTATACGGCGGTTTTATTTTGTTCAACACACTTATAATTGTTGCCGATGCATAAGCAAAACCAATTCTTAATCCGGCTAACCCCCAGGCTTTAGATAAAGTTTGCAACACAACAAGGTTTGGAAACTCGTTCAATCTTTTTATCCATGAATGTTGTGAGGCAAAATCAATGTAGGCTTCATCAACTACAACAATTCCATTAAAGTTTTGCAGTAACCGTTCAATACTTTCTTCTGCCAATAAATTGCCTGTTGGATTATTGGGCGAACAAACCCAGAGAATCTTTGTCTTTGCGTCAATTGCATTCTTTGCGGCATCAATGTTCAGTTGAAAATCTTCTGTCAATAGGACTTTTTTGATAGCCACATCATTTATTTCTGCTGCTACTTCGTACATGCCATATGTTGGCGGGAAGATCAAAATATTGTCTATACCGGGATTGCAAAAAGCTCTTATCAATAAATCAATTGCTTCATCACTTCCATTACCAACAAAAATATTTTGAGCGTGTATATTTTTTATGGTCGATAATTTTTGTTTCAATTGTTTTTGTAAGGGATCAGGATAACGATTATAATTTACATCGATTGATGAACCCAAGCTATTTTCATTGGCATCTAAAAATATTTGTGCATCACCTTCAAATTCTGACCGCGCAGATGAATACGGAATAAGTTTTTTTATGTTGTCGCGAAGGGTATTATCCAAACTGAATTCACTCATACTTATTTTTTTAATCTTACAGTAATTGCATTGGCATGCGCCTGCAATTCTTCAGCTTCAGCCATTGCAGTAACAGCATTGGCAATGTTTTCCAATCCTTGTTTTGACAATTGTTGAAACGTTATCTTCTTATAAAAACTATCTAGTGAGACACCGGTGTAAGCTTTGGCAAAGCCATTCGTTGGTAAAGTATGATTAGTTCCTGATGCATAATCACCAACACTTTCAGGCGAATAATTGCCAAGAAATACAGACCCTGCATTTGTAATTTTTTCAGCAATTGATTCTGCATTAGCACAAGCAACAATCAAATGTTCAGGCGCATATTCATTCAACAATTCAGTGCCTTCATCAATACTTTTTACAATAATCGCTTTGCTGTTTTTTAATGCATCAATCGCTATATCTTTTCGTGGCAAATCATTTAATTGTTGTTGTAAACTTTTAATGGTTTTATCAACTACAGCTTTATCATTTGTCACCAACAAAACCTGCGAATCTTTTCCATGTTCAGCTTGCGATAAAAGATCGGCAGCAATAAAACCAGCATCAGCAGTCGCATCAGCTAACACAGCAACTTCACTCGGACCAGCAGGCATATCAATTGCAACGCCTTCTGCATTTACCAACATCTTTGCGTATGTTATAAACTGGTTCCCCGGACCAAAAATTTTGTATACTTTATCAATCGTTTCTGTTCCATAAGCCAACGCAGCAATAGCTTGCGCACCGCCAACTTTATAAATTGTATCAATACCAATTTGTTTTGCAGCATACAAAACTGCAGAATGAACGAAACCATTTTTTTGTGGTGGCGTACAAACAATAATTTTTTTGCAACCTGCAATAACTGCAGGAACACCCAACATAATTAAAGTCGAAAACAAAGGCGCGGTACCGCCGGGAATATATAAACCAACTTTTTCAATGGCCACAGATTTGCGCCAGCAAACAACGCCCGGCACCGTCTCAATTTTTTCTATTGGTTGTTGTTGCGCTTCATGAAATATTCGTACATTATTTATGGAAACATTAATTGCTGCTTTTAATTTTCCATCAATGGTTTCTGCAGCTTTCCATTCTTCATCACCAACAAAAAAATCATTCAATCCAAGCTTATCAAATTGTTTTGTGTAATGTTTTAATGCAGCATCGCCGCGTTGTTTTACATCATTCAAAATACCTTTAACAATAGTTTTTACTAATGCAAAGTCCTGTGAAGGACGCTGTAATAATTTTTCCCAATCTTTTTTGACTGGATATTCAACAACCTGCATCATAAGATCATTTTTTCAATTGGTGCAATTAAAATTCCTTCGGCGCCATTTTCTTTCAAGCCTTCAATAATGTTCCAAAAGTCATCTTCATGCACAACAGAATGCAAAGAGCTCCAGCCACTAATCCCTAACGGCAAAATGGTCGGGCTTTTCATGCCCGGAATTAAACTGCATATAACATTAAGTTTATTGTCCGGTGCGTTTAGCAAGATGTATTTATACTTTTTTGCTTTTTTTACAGCTTGCAATCGAAACAACAATTTTTTCAACAATAATTGCTTCTCATCATTAAGATATTTATTACTGATCAACGCCGCCTCCGAATGTAAGATCACTTCAGTTTCTTTTAAACCGTTTGAAAACAATGTGCTTCCGCTGCTCACCAAATCGCAAATCGCATCTGCCAAACCCACGCCCGTTGTGATTTCAACCGATCCGCTTATTTCATGGATTTCTGCTTTAATATTATTCTTATCTAAAAATTGTTGTAATAAAAACGGATACGTTGTCGCAATGCGTTTCTTGTTCAAAAAAGAACCGTCAGCATAATTCTCATTGCGCGGAACAGCAATTGATAAACGGCATTTTCCAAAACCAAGCCTGTCGATTATCGTAACGTCTTTCGCTGTTTCATAAATAATGTTTTCGCCAACGATGCCAACATCAGCAACGCCATCTTCAACGTATTGCGGAATGTCATCATCCCTTAAAAACAATATCTGCATTGGGAAATTTATGGCTTCATTCAATAATTTGTTCACGCCATTTTGCAGTTCAATTCCGCACTCTTTCAAAATTTTTATCGAGTCATCGTACAGTCTCCCCGATTTTTGCACAGCGATCTTCAGCTTTGTTTCCATTTGCTTAAAATAAAAAAGGCTTACATTTTGTGTAAGCCTTTTTGTTTGAAAATGTTTTATAGTTACATACAAATCATTCAGCTTACCGCTTTGGTAAAATGGTGATGATGTGTATGTATATTGTAATTCATTGCTGCGCAAAAATAGGCATCAAATTAATGTGAGCAATTATTTTTTTTGAGGGTTACTTTTATGAGCTATGAAGAAGCTGTTGCAAAAACTTTTTCGTGAACCGGTAATTCGGTTGGCAAATAAATTTTCTTCCCGTCCTGATAAAAAGAGAGTTTTTGACTCACTCACAACATTACGGAGAAAAATAATTAACGGAGATAAAAAGAAAGGTGTAGTAATTCCGTTTGATGCGTTAACGGGAAAGTTCATCATATTTTCTGACCAGCATAAAGGCTCAAAAAATGCTGCCGATGATTTTGCAGTATGCGAAAGCAGTTATGTAGCAGCGTTGGAGCACTACCAGAATAACGGTTTCTTTTATATTAATCTTGGCGATGGCGAAGAACTTTGGGAGAACAATATTTTCCAGGTCAAAAAACATAATGCTGCTTCATTTGAAAAAGAAAAACTGTTTCAGCATGAAAAACAATTTATAAAAGTTGTAGGCAATCACGATTTATACTGGACAAACGATCCAACGGCATGGATTCAGTTAGAAAGCATTTATGGTGAAAAATTTACAGTATATGAAGGATGTATTTTAATAACCAACATTAACGAAAAGCCGTTTCAGATTTATCTTACACACGGTCACCAGGGCGATTTACAAAGCGATGGTAACTGGTTTAGCAAATTTTTTATTTCGGTGATTTGGGGACCGCTGCAGGGCTTGCTTGACATTAACCCAAATACACCGGCCAACAACGACCAGTTAAAATCTTTGCATAATACCATCATGTATGAATGGAGCAGCGTTGAAAAACATCTCTTGCTGATAACAGGCCATACACATCAGCCCGTTTTCATGTCGCTCACACATTTGGAGAGATTGTATGTACGGCTGGCGGAAGCCCAAAAAGTAAAAGATGAAGCAGCCGTAAAAACTATTGAGGAGGAGATTGCAAAAGCTAAGCCTGTTAATCCTACGCCGCCGGATTTTTCTAAAATCATTCCCTCTTATTTTAATAGTGGTTGCTGCTGTTTTAGCGACGGTGATATTACAGGAATAGAGATTGAAGAAGGCTGTATTCGCTTAATAAAATGGCACGGAAAAAAAGATGCTCCGCAAAGAGAAGTATTGGAAGAGTTTAAGTTAACTACATTGGAGACTTTGTTGCCACGAAAAGTCCCAGCACGATAAGGTGATTTCGCGCCGAGTTTAAAGACGAAACGCACTTTACACCACAAAATTGCTTTTGACTGCTACCAAAAAATTCTCATTTGCAACTTTAAAATTAAATTTGTCGCATGGCGAGAATAAGAACTGCGAAAGACGTATCGCGTAAAGAAGTGATTTTAAAAGCGGCAGCAAGCCTGTTTCACGAAAAAGGGTATAAGGCAGCGAGCATGCGTGACCTTGCTGAAATGGTTGGTGTGGAGGCGGCAAGTTTATACAATCATATCCGTTCAAAAACCGAATTGCTGCACGACATATGTTTTAATGTTGCCAATCTTTTTTGGGAGCATTTAAATAAAGTTGAATTGTCAGACGCAAAACCCATTGCGAAGCTGGAAACTTTGCTGCGTTTTCATATCCGCCAGATGCTTGAAAATTTTCAGGAGGTTTATATAGCTGACAGGGAGTGGCGTTATTTAGCGGACCCTTATCTTTCCAATTTTCAAAATCAGCGGCGAACTTACCGCAAACGTTTTGCTGCCATTATTGAACAGGGCATAGCAAACGGCGAAATAAATCTCATTGACGCTTCAACTGCCGTGCTGATAGTTTTGCATGCTGTAAGCGGAATTGAAAGCTGGCATCGCAGCACACATAAAATCAGCGGTGAACAACTCGAAGAAAATATGATCACTATTTTAATAGATGGATTAAAAAAATAAGAAGGCTATATTTAATGTCTACACACTTTGAGAAGGTAAGCGTAAAAGAAGTGAGAAGGGAAACGGATGATTGTGTTTCGGTTTTATTAGATGTGCCTGAAAACCTGAAAGAAAAGTTTGCCTATTTGCCCGGTCAGCATATAACATTGCGTACCACGATTAACAGTGAAGATGTTCGTCGTTCTTATTCACTTTGCAGTTCTCCTCTGCACAAAGAATGGCGCATTGCTGTAAAAAAAGTTGATGGCGGTGTATTTTCTCAATTTGCCAATCATACCTTAAAAGCCGGTGATATCATTGAATTAATGCCGCCAATGGGACATTTTGTTTTATCACAAACCAATGCACCTAAACATTATGTATGCTTTGCGGCAGGCAGTGGCATTACTCCTGTTCTTTCCATTATAAAAACGGGATTAATTAATCAACCACAAAGCCAGTTTACATTGATCTATGGTAATAGAACAAGGCAATCAATAATATTTAAAGAAGAGATTGAAGCGCTGAAAAATAGATTCATGAACCGTTTTCAACTGGTTCATATTCTAAGCCGTGAACACACTGAAGCACCACTGAATGAAGGAAGGATCGATATTGAGAAATGTGAGCAAATATTTAAAAGCGTTGCATCGTTAAACGCCGATGAATTTTTTATTTGCGGACCTAAAGCGATGATCTTTTCAATTAAAGACTGGCTTCAATCAAAAGGGGTCGATGGCAAAAAAATTCATTTTGAGTTATTCAATACAACTGTTTCAGATGAAATAAAAAAGCAAGCGCGGAAAGCAGAAGTAAGTCATGAAACCTTATCTCACGTTACTGTACAGCTTGATGGAAGGACTTTCAGTTTTGATCTGCCTTTTAACAGCTCAAGCATTTTAGACGCTGCGTTGCAACAAGGTGCAGATTTGCCCTATGCCTGTAAAGGTGGCGTTTGCACTACCTGCAAAGCAAAATTATTAAAAGGCAATGTTGAGATGGATGTTAACTATGGGTTGGAGCCCGAGGAAGTTGCCGAAGGATATGTTCTTACCTGCCAAAGTCATCCACGGTCAGAAAAAATCGTTGTTGATTTTGATATAAAGTAGTTCGTGGCTCCTTCTCATAAAAGCAGTAATGTATAAAGCAATCAGTAACTCGTTTAATTTCGCCCCAAACTCGAAGCTTGTATAAAACTATCATTCCATTTTACATTGTTTGTTTTGCGTTGTATATTGTATTTAGTCGCCAGCCTGATTACCAGGACGGTGAGTTTACAACGGGCACAATTCAATACATTCAAGATGCTGCCAAAAAGCCGGTAGCAAAAGCTATCTTTTCAGTTGACAAAAAAACTGATACAATAAATGCTGGTTATCCTTTTCGTAAATTAAAACAGGGTCAGCAGGTTAGAATGATTTACGATACTTCCGATCCATCCAAAGCCGCAGTGTATAGGTGGTGGGGGTACTGGTTGCAGTGGGATGAGTTATTAGCATCTGTTTTAATACCAATTATTTTTTTGTATGCAGCAAAAACAATTACCGCTAAGCCTTCACAAAGCTTTGATGGAACAGCTTGAAACGAAAGATCACAATAACAAGGGGAAATAAGACATATGAAAACTATCGCTTTACTTTTTTGCAGTAACACCTTCATGACTTTTGCCTGGTACTGGCACCTTAAGGCAACAGACGTCTCCTTATGGAAGGTAATTTTAATTAGCTGGGGATTAGCGCTGGTGGAATATTGCCTGGCCGTGCCGGCAAACAGGTTGGGGTTTTTAAGCGGATGGAACGGGTTTCAGTTAAAGATTGTGCAGGAAATAATAACGCTTATTGTTTTTAGCATATTCGCCGTTTTGTATTTAAAAGAGCCGTTGCAATGGAAGTATGCCGTAAGTTTTTTATTTATTTTGGGAGCAGTTTATTTCGCATTTAAATAAAAAAGAAGGGCGGCCGCATCCCGCTGGCCACCCTGATTTAACCCTGCTGCAAAATTTAAATTATTTTAAAAAAGCTCTAATCGTTTTATAAGGTAATAGACTTAGCCCCTTCTTCCAGGTTTAACGATTAAAAAAATTTTTTTTAATTTTTTTCGAGGCGGCCTCTAATTAGTTAAAGGACGGCTTGTTTTTCTTTCGTTTACAACGCAATTTTGCTCCAAATACGATTATGAAACTGCCCGTTTATATTGCTGACGCCTTTACAACAAAGTTGTTTGGGGGGAACCCTGCGGCGATTTGTCCTTTGCAGGAATGGCTGCCCGACAAAACCATGCAAAGTTTAGCTGCGGAAAACAATCTCTCCGAAACGGCATTCATTATTGAAGAAGACGATCATTTTCGTATACGCTGGTTCACCCCTTCAACGGAGGTGAAATTGTGCGGGCATGCTACCTTGGCGAGCGCACATATTTTTTATTCTGAGTTAGGCCATTCAAAGCCTGAAATTTGGTTTGAATCACTGAGCGGCTTATTAAAAGTTTTCAGAAAAAATGAAAATAGTTATACACTGGACTTCCCTGCTAACCCACCAGAAGCGGTAACGAAAATTCCCGAAGGGTTGTTTGAAGGATTGGGAATTGAAAATGGACTGGTATTTAAAACTTCCTTTGATTATATGGTTGAATTGCCTTCACAGCAAACCATTGAGGCTTTAAAGCCAGATTTTACTTCTCTTTCAAGAGTAAAGGCAAGAGGAGTTATTACTACAGCAAAAGGAAATGAGTCTGATTTTGTTTCCAGATGTTTTTATCCGCAGAGTGGTATTAATGAAGATCCTGTTACAGGTTCCGCTCATACCATCATGGTTCCATATTGGTCGCAGAAGCTCGGCAAGACCACGTTAACTGCTATACAGCTTTCAAAACGAAGAGGCTATATTGAATGCGAATTGAAGAATAACCGTGTACTGATGAGCGGGAACGTAGTAACGTATCTGAAAGGCGAGTATACTATTTAATTATGCCTGAAGAAAAGGAATTGAGAATTTATACCGATGGTGCAGCCCGTGGAAATCCTGGCAGGGGGGGCTATGGCGCTATTTTAATGTGGGGCGATAATGTAAAAGAACTGTCAGCTGGGTATCGGTTAACCACCAATAACCGAATGGAGTTAATGGCTGTAATTGCCGCGTTAAAGGCCTTAAAAAAAGCAAATCTTCAACTCACAATTTTTACAGACAGCTTGTACGTGCTCAATGCGGTTGAAAAGAAATGGCTTGATGGTTGGATAAGAAGCGATTTTAAAGGTGGGAAAAAAAACAAGGACCTTTGGTTAGAATATTATCGTCTTGCAAAAAACTATTCCATAAAATTTATTTGGGTGAAGGGGCATGCTGATAATCCGTACAATAACCGTTGTGATGAATTAGCAACAATGGCCGCGGATGGAAGCGGTTTGTTCGTAGATGAAGGGTATGAGCAGATTCAAAATAAACTTTTCGAATAAATTTCACTATTATTTTTGCGCACTTGTAAAAATAAAATCGCCTTCTCAAGGCAAAAAAGTTTATGAAAATAATGAAATTCGGTGGCACTAGCGTGGGGTCGCCACTACGCATGAACCAGGTGCTTGATTTGATAACTTCAGACAATACTCCCAAAATTGTTGTGTTAAGTGCATTAAGCGGAACAACCAACGCACTTGTAAATATTAGTAATGCTATTGCCGAAGGAGACCGTAAGGAAGCGCAGCATAAGATCCAGGAACTTGAAGCACATTACAGGCGGTTCGTTAATGAACTTGTTCAAACAGAATCTGGAAAGCAGAAGGCGAACGCTATTGTGTCTGAGCATTTTGAATTTTTAAACATCATACTTAAAATATCGTTTAGCGAAGCGCTTAATAAGGATATCCTGGCCCAGGGCGAATTATTAAGCACCAAACTTTTTTGCGTTTTTTTGGAAGAAAAAGCGATTGATCATGTATTGCTGCCGGCGCTCGAATTTATGAGTATTGATGCCAATGGCGAACCTCAAATTGGAAGTATAAAAGTCAAGTTGAGCCAATTACTTCAGCAATACCAGGCTAAAAAATTATTTATAACGCAGGGTTATATATGCCGGAATTCAAAAGGTGAAGTTGATAATCTGAAAAGAGGTGGAAGTGATTATACTGCTTCACTCGTTGCGGCTGCATTAAATGCAGAAGTGTGTGAGATTTGGACAGATATAAGCGGCCTACACAACAATGATCCACGCATTGTTGAGAAAACAGTTGCTGTTGAGCATTTAAGTTTTGATGAGGCTGCTGAGCTCGCTTATTTTGGTGCTAAAATTTTACATCCTGCCTGTATTTGGCCGGCACGTTCTTATAATATTCCTGTCAAGTTGTTAAACACAATGGAACCGAAAGCAGCGGGAACAACCATCGCTCAAACCGCAATGAGTATTGGTGTGAAGGCTGTAGCTGCAAAAGACGGGATCATATCGATCAGAATTAAGAGCAGCAGGATGCTTTTGGCCTATGGTTTTTTGCGAAAGATATTCGAAGTGTTTGAAAAGTATAAAACTTCCATTGATATGATCACTACTTCCGAGGTGGCCGTTTCAGTGACGATAGATGATCCTACTTACCTTCACCAGATCATCAAAGAACTTGAACCTTTGGGCAATACAGATACTGAGACCGATCAAACTATAATTTCTATTGTGGGCAATGAGATCGTAAAATCTAACGATATATTAAAAAAAATATTTAATTCGTTGGAAAATATACCAATTAGTATGGTGAGTTACGGAGGAAGCCCCCATAACATCTCCTTACTCATCTCATCAAAAGACAAAAAAACTGCTTTACAGTTAATCAATTATGGAGTATTTGGTTTATAGAACTGCTGGGAGAAAGTAGCAGGCGGCATTCATATTATAAATATTTTTATTTATCATCTTGATTGTATTTTTTCTGAATTTTTAAATTAAGTCTGATTTTTTTCTTTTTTTTTTTTTCTTTTGCAAAAAATTACGACTTATGGCAGCAACTAAAGGGAAAG